>Ga0310696_10010067_pt1 | contig 10904 bp, 6 predicted proteins | sample AusTroGonzalo_MG_4_FD_203885 | JGI IMG/M metagenome (GOLD analysis project Ga0310696, IMG submission 203885) | Bovine rumen microbial communities from tropical cattle in Woodstock, Queensland, Australia - Gonzalo_02 (v2) (version 2) | ecosystem: Host-associated > Mammals > Digestive system >...
AGTTCGATGGGATGGGTGTGCAGGGTGGCTTTGTATTGGCTGCCCGTTTCTAACAGGTAGTTTTGCAGGGCAAGGTGTGAGGGCAGTTCGCTGGTGGGCATGACTGGCTCGTCGGCGATGATTTCATAGGAGGCGCAGTCGTCGCAGATGCGGATGATGGCTCCGTTCTGCATGGGCCATCGTGCAAGGTCGCGCATACGTTTGCCTGTGCCCTTTGCATAAAAATACTTGCCTTTGAGGTAGGGAAGAACCTTACCGATTTGCTGCACGGGGGCGATGGCTGGCATCGCAGCCATTTCTGCGTCCACAAACTCTGTGATGTTGACGGTGATGTTTCCGCCATTACGTTCTGCCCATCCGTTCTGCCAAAGGTAGCCTGTAACTTCGGCGACATCGGAGATGACCGCTTTGAGGGCGGGGCGGTTATGTAGTATTGAATTCATTTGTGTATTATTTGAGGTGAGAGGTAAGAGGTAAGAGGTGAGAGGAGTGTTTTGCTCACCCAATCTCAATGTACCTTGCACCTATGTTATACTTTGTTTTCAAAATTCTTTCTTAACCCAACTAACATTTTTGCTATCTCAGAAATGAGTAACTCATGTTCATTGAATTGTTGCTGTGAAATATACCCTAATAGCAACGACACTTCCAATTGGCACATCACTTCCATCAAGGAGCCATTGGCTATTTCAAGAAAATGAATGCGTTCTTTGTTTGAGAAGCGTCCCATACCTTCAGCAATGTTTGAGGGGACTGAAATAACAGCACGCTGTATTTGATTGGACAGACCATACTGCTCAGCAGTCGGGAAAGTTTCTGTAAGCAGATATACCGTTTTCACAAGAGCCAATGCCTTGTGGTAAACATCTAGTTTTCGATAATAAAAATCAGTCATATTATATTATTTCTAACCTCTCACCTCTAACCTCTCACCTCTAACCTCTTTCTTCTCCATAACGTTCCTTTGTTATCTGTTCCAATGACTTTCCGCGGGTGTTGGGGCATCCGATGACACCAACGATGAGGGAGATGAGGAGGAGGGCAATCATGCAGTAGGCGGCGATGGTGAAGCCTTCACCGTTTTCTCCATAGATATAGGTGAAGACGAGGCCCCATACGGCTGAGAGGCCGCGTACGATGAAAAACATGAGTCCTTGTGCTCCGGCGCGGAATTTGGCAGGGAAGAGTTCGGAACCCCACAGGGCATAGAAGATCTGGACGGAGAGACCGCCATTGATGCCCCAGAGGATGGAGAAAGCCCACAGGCTTCCCATTCCGTTGACACCTGCGATGATGACGAACCATGTGGCGAGAGCTGCCAACAGGCCCAGAACATAAAACAGCTTGTGAGGCAGACGGTCGATGAAGAAGGAGAGGTCGAAGGTGATGACTACCACGATGACCCATCCTACACATGAGAGCATGTTGGCATATTCGTTCGAAAGACCTCCTGCGGTCTCGTAGATATGTGGCTGGAAGAATCCCATGACGGATGCCACGAGGTTCCATGTGAGGTAGATGGTGGCGAGGAAGCAGACGGTCTTGATGGCGATGCGGTTGGAGAACAGCACCTTGAAGGCATGAAGCAGACCTGTATCCTCTCCCTTTGCCTTAGCCGCTTCACGACTGGCTTTCCACTCGCCCGACTCATCGAGCTTGCGCTGCAGGTTCCATGCGATGAAGGCTACTACGAAGAGTGAGAAGAACACTACACGCGAACTGAACACATTGAGTGCAGGGCCTTCGAGGGTTGCTCCTCCGATGGCATGACCAATCGCTTCTACCCAGCCGAAGAGGTATCCTCCTGGGGCGAAGAACATGCCCAAGAGGAGGATAATCATAGGGCCGAAACCCCACGACATCTGTGAGATGCAGATGTTGCGTCCACGGTTGTTGATTTCGGAACTCTCGGAGATGTAGGTCCATGAAGCGGGTACACCTATACCTACCGAGATTCCTGTGACGAGAAAACCAGCGAGGAGCATGGGGAAATTGACGGAACACATGACGAGCAACACACCTGTCATATAGACAAGAAGGTTGTAGGTGTAGATGAACTTGCGTCCGTATTTGTCAGCTAAGAATCCGCCGATGATAGCTCCGATGGCTGCTCCCAAACAGTTGGCACTGATGAAGTTGAGCCATCCGAGATGAACTTCCGACAAACCCAGATAATTCTGCCAGAGGGTGAGACCGCTAGCGCCTGCCACGATGGCTCCTGCATCGAGGTAGTTGGTGAGAGACACAGCGATGGTGCTGCGTAAAGAAGAAGACCCGCCCCCTTGCCCCTCCCTGTGAGGGCGGGGAGTGGTTACTTCTGCAACATGCGAAGATTTGTCAGAAACTATTTCCGTATTCATAAATGATTCCAATTATTATCTTTTGCTTGTAACATCACGTTCGTATTGCTCAATAGCTGCAATGAAGTCGGCACCTACAGGCACGTCGTTGCGGAGACAGAACTCATCGTAGACGGCATTCCAAGGCAGTGCTTTGGCTTCTTCGAGCAGACCGAGTACCTGGAAGCCCTTACCTTCCAGCTCATAGCGGCTGAGGAGTGCGGACGGTTCGAGGAGGGCACGTGTCATACATTTCTGAGCGGCACGTGAGCCGATAACATAGGCTCCAATGCGGTTGATGCTGCCATCGAAGAAGTCGAGGCCGTAGTGCACACGATTCATCGCATTGGCACGTACGATTTCGGAGAAAAGTTCCTGAGTGGGGTCGTCCATAATGGTAACATGGTCGGAATCCCAACGTATAGGACGGCTGACGTGGAGCATCAGCTCGGGAACGAACTGCAGAACGGCACTCACCTTATCGGCAGGGCTCTCTGTTGGGTGGTAGTGTCCTGTGTCGATGGTGAGGATGATATTGTTTTTCGCTGCATAGGCGGTGTAGAAGTCATGACTGCCGACGGTGAAACTCTCCAAACCGATACCGAACACCTTGCCTTCGATGCAGTCTTTCATCATCGGCTGCTTCTTGGCGAAAATCTGGTCGAGTGAGTCCTTCAGGTAATGGCGATAAAGGAAATGGTTGACGCTTTGGTCCTTGCATCCATCGTGTACCCACAGATTCATGATGCAGGGGTCGCCCTGCGCCTCACCGATAGCATTCGCAATATCGCGACAACGACGGGTATGTTCGATCCAGAAGTTGCGGATACTGTCGTCAGGATTGGCAAGACTGAGATTACCGCTCTTAGGATGGGAGAAACTGGTGGAGTTGAAATCGAGCAGGGTGTTGTGCTCTTTACCCCAGTCAATCCAGCTTTGGAAGTAGGTGATGTCCACTTCGTCGCGGTCAACAACCTTTCCCTTGAAATCTCCGTAGATTTCATGGAGGTTCAAGCGGTGGTTGCCAGGAATGAGGCTCTTGGCTTTAAGGATGTCTGCTCTCAGTTCGTCAATGTTACGAGCTTTTCCTGGATAGTTGCCTGTGCTCTGGATGCCACCAGAGAGTGCTCCTGCCTGTACTTCGAACCCGGCTACATCATCGGCCTGCCAACAATGCATGCTGAGGTGGAAGTCCTGTAACTGTTTGATTACTTTCTCTGTGTCGATGCCTATGTCGGCATAGCGTGCTTTTGCCAGTTCATAGGCTTTTGTGATTTGTTCGCTGTTCATATATTATTCTTTTTATTGGAGTTATCGCTTCGCGAGGAAGTTAACGAGCTTTGCTCGAGGGAGTTATAGAAGGGAGTTATTGAACCTTTCGAACACCTTGTCCCATAATGCAGTGTCTTGTGGCTGATAGGTCTTCAGTTCGATGGATTCTGCTATCACTTTCCGCATCTCGAAGCGGTCGGAAACTAATCCTGCAGCCTTTGCCTGCAACATGATGTTGCCGATGGCTGTACCCTCTACGGGTCCTGTGAGTACAGGGATTCCGATGCTATCGGCGGTCATCTGCATGAGATGGGAATTACGACTGCCGCCACCGATGACGTGCAGACGTTCGATGGGGAATGGGGCGAGTTCGCGGAGGTACTCTAATACCTGACGATAGCGCAGAGCCAAACTTTCGAAGATGCAACGAGCCATTTGGCGGTAGTTCTCAGGGATGGGTTGCCCTGTCTCTTTACAATAGCCCTGAATGGCATCCACCATACTGGTAGGGTTGGCAAACCGTGGGTCATCGGGATTGATGAGACTGCGGAACGGTTCGGCCTGCATGGCATCTGCGTTCACCTGATTGATATCTGTAGGTGCATCCGTCCACTCCTGACGGCATCGCTCCAAGAGCCACATGCCGCAGATGTTCTTCAAGAAGCGGGTGGTGCCTTCGATGCCTCCTTCGTTGGTGAAGTTGTAGGCATAGCTCTTGCTATTGATGATGGCATCCTGTGTCTCGATACCCAACAGACTCCAGGTACCACAACTGAGGTAGGCAAACCGTTCATCGCTTGCTGGTACGGCTGCAACGGCAGCACCTGTGTCGTGTCCTGCGACAGCTACGACGGGTACAGCACCCAATCCTGTCAGTTGCTGCACTTCAGGGGTCAGCACACCTACCACTTCGCTGGGGTTGACATAACGTCCGAACTGACTCTCTTTTAAGCCGATGACGTCAATCAGCTCTTTGTCAATTCGACGGGTACGAGGGTCGAGCAGTTGACTGGTGCTGAGGATGGTGTATTCGCATACTGCCTCACCCGTCAGCATATACATCAAGGCATCGGGGATGAACAGAATTTTGTCGGCAACTTCCAAGGCAGAGTCACCATGCTGATGCATCGTGAAAAGCTGGAACAGGGAGTTGAAGTTCATGAACTGAATGCCAGTCTTCTCGTACACCTGCTCCTTGGGAATCCGTTTGAAATATTCCTCCATCATGCCGTTGGTGTGCGGGTCGCGATAGCAGTAAGGATTGCGGAGAATGCCGCCGTCCCGACCTATACAGACGAAATCCACCCCCCAGGTGTCGATGCCGATACTCTGAATCTCAATTCCTTCATTGGCCACGATGCGCAGGCCTCGAATGATTTCCTGATACAAGGCATAGATGTCCCAGAAGTAGTGACTACTTGTCTGGATGATGGGATTGGGAAATCGGGTCAACTCCCGCTGCTGAAGTTTCCCTCCTTCAATGGAACCAAGGATGGTGCGTCCGCTTGTGGCACCTAAATCGACTGCGAAGAAGCTCATATTACAAGTCTTTTTCTGAATAAATATCATTCCACCATGTGGGGTCGTCTTGCAGATACTTGGCAAACCATGCAAAGATGGTGTTTTGCCATTTGATACGTTTCTGGAAGTCGAGGATATGGTGGTTTTGTCCTTTGACGAGCACCATTGCTGTTTCGCGTCCCAAAAGTTTCAAGGCAGTGAACATCTGGATGCTTTCGCCCACAGGTACGTTAGTGTCGGCATCGCCGTGGAGGAAGAGGATAGGGGTGTGAATCTTGTCGGCATTGAACAGCGGGCTCTGATCCACATACAAATGCTTGTCGGTCCATGGGTAGCTATTGGCCATGCTGACTTCGCTGTAGCTATACCCCCAATAGCCTTCACCCCAGTAGCTAGTGTGGTCGCTGATACCTGCATGTGAGATGGCAGCTGCAAAGATATCTGTCACGGTTTGCAGATACTGAGTCATGAATCCTCCATAGCTGGCACCGATACAACCGATTTTCTTTGCGTTGACGAACGCATGTTCCTTACAGAACTGTTTCGTTCCATCAATGATGTCTTGAGCCACACCCTCGCCTGCTGTGTTGACGTGACGTGAGGAAAATTCCTGACCGAACCCCGTAGCACCAGAGGGATTGATGACCAGTACCACATATCCCAACGATGCGTAGGCATGATGTGGATAGCGGCTTTCGAAATTGCGGCTGGTAGGTGAACAACCTCCGTAGTAGTTCACAATCATTGGATATTGTTTCGATGGGTTGAAGTCGGCAGGTAGGTAGTAGCGTCCTGAGATAGTTTCGCCACGACTATTCTTGAATGTCCAAGCACGACATTCACCCAGCGTAGCATCTTTCAGGTTCTCGCTGCTCAAGTCGTGGAACAAAGTAGACTTCATGTTCTTGGTGTTGAGCAGATGTAGACGGTTGCTGTTCGATGCGCTGACTCCGTAGTAGGTGATGAGTCCTGCGGTCGATGCACAACTAAAGGAACTGATGACTTCCTCACTACATGCTATTTCCTTAATGCGTCCGGTCTTGGGATTCAGTTGGAACAGGTTGACGGAGTCGCGATCTTCTGCGCTGATGTAGAGCATGCCATCAAATTCGTTCCATGAGGCGCGGCTGACAGATGGGTTAAAGTCCTTCGTTACACAACGCAGGTTGCTGGTGCTCATGTCGCTTCTGTTGACATCAATGAGGAACAGTTGCATATCTGTCATGCTGGGTGTACGTCCTGCGGGTACATTCTTTCCGATTCCACCAAAAGCTTCAGGACTGCCGTAAATAGCAATCATGGAACCATCGGGTGAAAGAATGGCGCGTGAGGCGAATCCATCGTTTTCATAGACACATTTCGTCTCCATCGTCTCCATATTGAGCAGATAGAGTGAGCCAACAGTGGTCGGACGCTCAGTGAGCCGTGAACGTTCAGTTCCATAAAGCAGGAGCTTCCCATCGTTTGAGATTCCTCCAATGTTGATGTTATGGTGACCGTAGGTGAGGGGTTGCAGCATACCTGTCTTGATGTCGTATTTCTGCAGATTAGTACGATTGCGCCAACCAGGCTGACGATCCTCTGGCTCCAATACTTGATACACTCCTTCGTCTTCCTTCGGACCTTCACTCTCCTTATATATAATAAGGTAGTCCTCTGTGGGTGCAATGTGAAAATTGCCTCTTGGCACACCTTCGGTCAAGGTAGTCTCAACTCCTGTAGCAGGGTCGACACAGATGAAGCGTGTACCAGCAGGGGTGTCTTCGGTATAATAATACTGATTAGAGGTCGGCATCCAGTAGACGGCATACCCCAAATCGGCAATCTGGCGTCCTGTAGCAGTCTCACGAATGATGGTGTGAGTCTTTGTCTTACCATCGTTGGCTGTTGTCCGATAGGAGATGCGGATGTATTTCCCATTGGGCGACAAAGCGGCTCCTGTATAGGTCTTGGCTGTAATGACATCCATGAAATTGTATTTGTGTTGAGCCGAAAAGTCGCAGATACTGATACTGTTTTCTGTGTCTGCCTCCACATTGATGGTTGCCGTATCGGTCTTTTCTGGTATCGACAGGTACTTGATGACAACCTGATGAGCAGTTGGTTCGAGACGTACATAACCACTCATCTGTTTCTTTCCGTCGACAAACAACTGATACTTGCGGAGCCCTTTCACTTCGATGGTGATACCCGTGTAGAGTTTGTTCTCGACATTGAAACCAATCATGTGGAGAGCAGGAGTAGATGATGAAGTAGGAAGCGTGAAGCGTGAACCTTCCTCGTTGCTGGCATTGATCATCTGACCATTCTCTAAGACTGTTTGCCTGATGGGGATATCCAGCAGGTTCGATTCGTCGAACTGCTTGGCACTCACATCCTTCTCGTCTATCATCACAGGATTCTTCACAGGGAAGGGACCTGCATAGCGTACCTGAGTGACTTTTTGGCTGAAAGCCAAAGAGGAAAGGCACAGGGCTACAATTGTTATTGCGAATTTTCTCATATCAACTATACACTTTAATTTACATTATACACAATGCATTTCACATGTTCCGTGAAGGAATTCGGTTGCAACAGACTTTCGAGGCTGACGTGCATTCGATAGCGCCAATAGTGTCGAGGATTGGCAGGAACATTGATGCGCTCGGCTGCCGCATCGGGCAGACGGATGGCTTCATCGATGCTGAACCAGTCTTGCAGGGTAAGGATGCAGAAGACAGACGGACATTCCAAGTGCTGACGAATGATGTGTTCGCAGAGCCACCCAGGAGCCTGACGAGGAGCCTCTCCATGCATGTGGAGCGCATTCGTATAGTAACGCTGAGCTCGCTCGTAGTCTTCCTCCCACCATCCACGCAGGGTAGGGGTGTCGTGCGACGAGATGGTGCAGACCGACAGCTTGGGGTTGTCTTTCAGGTTGCCGAACTCGACTCCAAAAGCTTTTGGCATGCTTTGGATTTCGAGGCTCAGTATTCCCAGCTTGTTCATCACCCATTCCACACACTCGGGTATCATCCCGAGATCTTCTCCGCAAGCTATCATCTGCGTGGAGCGTGTGAGGGCAGGCAACTTCTTCATGGCTTCATCGTACCAGAACTGAGTGTGGCGTGAATAGAAGAAATCGTCGTACATGCGGTCGAAGGCAAGTAGTTCGGATAGATTCAAACTCTTGTATGCATCCTCTTTCTTTGCCGATATGCGAATGTGGTAGCGTGTAGGGTCTTTGGGGTCTTGCAGGAACAACTCTGGAATGAACGGTACCCCTTGACGGGTGATTTCCTCCTCCGTCATTGGTAGGGCAGGCGAGAAATGTCCCATCAGTCCGCTCTTATGTGGTACTGGTATTTCCCAAATGCGGAAGAATCCCAAGATGTGGTCAATGCGGTAGGCTGAGAAGTATTGTGCCATATTACGCATACGACGTATCCACCAGCGGTAGCCATCGCGAGCCATCACATCCCAGTTGTAGGTAGGGAAACCCCAGTTCTGTCCGTCGTCGGCAAAAGCGTCTGGTGGTGCACCTGTCTGTCCGTCCATGTTGAAGTAGAAGGGTTCCACCCATGCTTCCACGCTGTTGGTGCTGACACCGATAGGGATGTCGCCTTTCAGGATGATACCTTTCTGACGAGCATAGTTGGCCACAGCCAGCAACTGGAGGTGCAGGTGGTACTGGATATAGTAGTGATAGCATATCTCGTGATGCGCTTTCTTGATCAGGCTTTCCACTTCCTTCGCATTGTAGGTGCTGTAGGCAGGCCACTGAGAGAACTGCGAGGTGCCATATTGATCGCGCAGGTAGGAGAAGGCAGCGTATGGTTGCAACCACTCCTTGTTCTTCTCATAGAAGGTCTTGAACCCCTTGGTTTTGAGTACCTTCGCGCCTTCCTGCTCATACATTTTCCGCATATAGCTGCGTTTCAGGTTGTTCACAGCTTCGTAGTCGATTTGTGGCAAGGCATTCACTCGCTGGCGTTCCTTCTCATATTTCGTCATCTCAGTTTTGTCAGCCAGCTTACCCAGTTGATGCAGGTCGAGGTACATGGGATGCAGCGCGAAGACGCTGATGCTGTTGTAGGGGTAGGAGTCGGTCCATGAGTGCGAGATGGTGGTGTCGTTGATAGGCAGAATCTGTACGGCTTTCATGCCTGTCTGCTCAGCCCATTGCACCAGTTTCATCAGGTCGCCGAAATCGCCCACACCCTGGCTCTTCTCACTGCGAAGCGAGAACACAGGAACAGCTACACCTGCCACATGTTGGGGATCGCGCCACCAATCATTTATTTGGATACTCTCTCCGCTCTTCACTCTCCACTCTCCACTCTTCACGTTTATGATATGTGGCATTGTGGCAACTTCGATACGTTCCTCATGTCCGTCACGTTCGATGAAATAGCGGTAGGTGATGACATCATCAGTTGTATCCGCCAACTCCATGCTACCTGTCCACTCTACGCCATCGATGGTCGATAGCGGCATACGGATGGGTGGTTCGCAACCTTGCGACAGACTCACCCACACGACTTCACCCCATTGGGTACGGTATTTTATCTTGAAGTTTATCTGCATAATCTTCACTCTTCAATAATTCTCTTATAGATCATCAGTACATCTTGCGTATCCACGATTCCGTCACCATTCACATCGCAATCCGTCTCCCCTCCTTGGGAGGGGTCGGGGGAGGTTTGGATATACTCGTAAATCTTGAGCACATCCTGTGTGTCCACCACACCATCGTGGTTCACATCCTCCTTCACCGGCAGGTTCGCCTTATTGGTGCGGACGCGAACCTGACGTTTGTAACTATATGCATAGTTGTCTTTCTGAACGGTGCAGGTTAGGTCTACCAAGACAATGGTGTCGCCATCTGCCACATAGGGCACCATCAGCTTGCCTTCATCGGTCATCAGGTCGGGATGGCTCGAAGTCCAGTAGGTGCTAGCTCCGTATCTCAGCCCTTCGAAACTAAGGTCGATGTCGGCCTTGACGATTTGACGGTTTGTGAAAGGTATGTGGTCCTTCACGACATTCGTATAGTTATAGTCCACTGCATAGTTGCCGTCCATGTTGCTGCCCCAGACGCTTACTCCAGCCTGAGAGATGGCCGTGAAGCATACGGTCTTCGCATTCGTGCCGCTGAACACTTGTGGCAGTACCACTCCGTAGTACTCCACAGCATTCGAGGAGGCTGTTCCTTTGGGGCGTAGTTTCAGGGTGATGAGCGAGGTACCGGCTTTGCGTCGCCAAGTACCTACGTAGTCGCCTGTCACGCTACCGTTCGACTTCAGAAGCGCGATGCCTGGCGTCGAAAAGGCGTTCTTCGCATAGTCCATCTTGTAGGGATGCATCATCACCTGATAAGTGCCGACAATCTCGTCTTTCGTACAGATCTCCGTCGAGTCGACCATCCCCTGCGTATAGTTGGAATTGACACCTTTCAGTCCGTTGAACTCGAAGGGCGAAGCCACCAGCCATCCTTTCTCGTTCACAAACAACTGGTGCACCCGGTCCTCGAATCCTTCGTTGCCCGAGTTGAATCGTGTGTGATAGATCAGGTAGGCACGTCCGTCCTCGTCCAGCAACAGGGAGTTGTGTCCCTGACTCATCTCGGCATATCGCATGGTGTCCCATTGGTGCGAACCCACAATTTTCATGCCGCGCGTGGTGGTGGCACTCGGTCCGTAGTTCATCATGTAGCTTGGGAAGATGGCACTCGTGCTACTGCCGTCCGTGTAGGGGCCGTCTGGTTTCTTCGAACGGTAGTAGTGCATCTCG
>Ga0310696_10010068_pt1 | contig 10904 bp, 8 predicted proteins | sample AusTroGonzalo_MG_4_FD_203885 | JGI IMG/M metagenome (GOLD analysis project Ga0310696, IMG submission 203885) | Bovine rumen microbial communities from tropical cattle in Woodstock, Queensland, Australia - Gonzalo_02 (v2) (version 2) | ecosystem: Host-associated > Mammals > Digestive system >...
TATCCTGCCAATCCCCTTATGTCATCTGGGACGAAGTTACCGTGGCGCTTTCGGTGGCCTATGGAAATACGCAGGAACCGAAATATATCACTTCGGAGCCATTTACGCTTGTGATGATGCCGAAAGCCTTGGACGGCCTCAAATACTGGACCTATCCCGCAGCCTCGTTTACGTTCAAGAGAAACGGCAGTATCAACAATATCTATTATTCGCTCGACAGCGGAGTATTCGAGACGCAAGACGAATCGGATACCCGTACCTATTCGGCCGCGTTCATCGATTCGGTGGAATTCCTCCCGGTGAACGACTCTGTCGCACCGGTATTCATCGAGCTGGACAAGGAAAAGCAGATGCTCGTGTTCATCCCCGATACGTTGGGTGTCTCCTATACCAAGTACTGGCCGGAGAAGGATCCGTCCGACCAGGGTGGCCGGAGACTCTGGAAAGCATTCCTGGATTCCTCCGGTGTCAAGCATGAGACCGTACAGGGCAAGTTGGTCCTGACGGATCGCTGGAAAGGCAAGGATACGATCAAGAATTTCCGGATTGCGTGGTACAATTCCGTCTGGTTCCCCGAAAATGCCGTTGTTTCGAAGGACCAGATCCAGGACGACAATACCGCCGAAATCGATATCCGGACCATGCTTTCCAAACTTGGTCTGGAGAAAGCCTGGCTGCAGGGCCGTTATGTGGTGGATGAGCAATACGGAGAACTGTACGGCTATAAGAAGATGTCTGCCCAATTGGTGCCGGAAACGCTGAAACTGGGTGTAAGGTTCCTGGGAGGAGAGCCTGCCATCGGCGACAAATTCGGAGTAGCTGCCCACATCGATTTGTGGACCTATCCCAGTGAGACCAACCCGACGCTCAAGATACAGCAGCTGTCGTTCTATTTTAACCTGGTCGTAACGATCGTGAACTAGCATTCCCATGAAAGACATGAAAAAGACAAGCATATTCGCCCTCTTGCTGACCGGCCTGGGCCTGCTGGCCCTGGACGCCTGTGAAAACGGGCAGGAGGATCTTCGCATCACGCTGGGATCGGATTACAGCGAAGTCCTTTCGACAATCGAGCAGTCGAGCCGGTCGCTGTCCGAACAGATGGCACGCATCGAGTCACTGATGCGCCAGGGGCTGGCCGACAACCAGGCGGCGATCGAGCAGCTCCGGCAGGCCGTGGCCGCATTGGGTGGCACACTGGACGAGAAACTGGCGGCGGTCGAAGCGGCTGTCAAAGATGAGACGTCGAGTCTGGAAACGAAGCTGGGCCTGATCGACGCGGTCGTTGCAAGCGGTTTTGCCGACGACTGTGCGCGGCAGGAATTGTTGCTGCAGGCCATTGCCTCGCTGGGCGGCACGCTGGACGAAAATCTGGCGACCATCGAAGAAGCCGTGAAGGCTGGAACCTTGAGCCTGGAAACCAAGTTGGGTCTGATCGAAGTAGCTGTTGAAAGCGGTTTTGCCGACAATGCTGCCGCACAGACCCTGGCCGCAGAGGCTTTATCCTCTTTGGGCGGCACGCTGGACGAAAAGCTGGCGGCCATCGAGACGGCCATGGCCAACCAGGCGACGGCCCTGTCGACCAAACTGGCGTTGGTTGAAGCCGCCGTCGCGGGCGGTTTTGCCGACAGTCAGCAGCAGTTGAAGCTGCTGCATCAGGCCGTGTCATCGCTGAACGGCACGCTGGCACAAAAGCTGGAATCTGTCCGTTCGGCCATCAGCAACCGGACCACAAGTCTGGAGACAAGACTGGCGCTGATCGAGGTAGCCTTGGAGGACATCGGCACGGCTGAAAGCCATCTGGAAGAAGAAATGGACTTCATCCTGCAGGCGATTACCTCCCTGGGCGGCACGCTGGATGAAAAACTGGCGGCCATTGAGACGGCCGTGAAAAGTCCGGCAACCAGCCTGGAGACCAAACTCGCCACCATCGAAACGGCCCTGAAGAACGGTTTCGTCGATGATCAGACGGCCCTGGGCCTGGTCCAGACGGCGCTCGATGCGCTGAAGAAACAGCTGGGCGATGTGGATGACGGGCTCTCGAAAGCCATCGACGACGTATCAACGGCTTTCGGAACCCTGTCGACCAATGTAAACGTGGACATGGCCACGGCCCTTGCGAACATCCTTGCCGCCATTCAGGGACTGCCCGACTACGGTACGATCCTTACCGCCATCCAACAGGCGCTGGCCGACCTGGAAAAAGCGCTGGGCTGACCCTCTGTCACCCCGGGCTTGCCCGGGGTCTTGGTTATATAGATAGTTTTTGTTAACTTTGTAGAACTTTGTGGAATTTTATCAATAACAAAAACGTATGAAAATACTTTCTTTCCTGACCGATCTCTGGAGCCGCAATGCGACCATCGTGCTGCTGTTCCTGATCCTGATTGTCGTGGCGGTCTTCGTGGTGTATTACCTGAACAAGGCGAAGGAACACCCGAAAGGCCTGATTGCGGCTGCCTTGAGCAACATGGGCGAGCGTTTCGGCTACTACATCATGAATGCGGTGCTGCTGCTCTTCCTCGTGTCGAAATTCGGCCTTCCCGACGGCACCGCCGGCCTCATCTACTCTTTCTTCTATTTCGGCATCTACATTCTGGCCCTGGTGGGTGGTCTGATTGCCGACAAGACGCAGAACTACAACCGTACCATCCAGACCGGCCTCTTCATCATGGCGGCCGGCTACGTGGCCCTCGCCATTCCGCTCTTCAGCAAGGTTGACGGCCGGGTGGTCGATGGTAACGGTGGCTGGTGGGGCATCCTGATCTTCACCTGCATCGCCCTGCTCTGCATCGCCTTCGGTAACGGCCTGTTCAAGGGCAACCTCCAGGCGCTGGTGGGCAAACTCTACGACGAATTCGAAGAAGAAGAAGCCAAGAAAGGCCCCGAGGCCCTCAAGATCGCCAAGGACAAACGCGACTCCGGTTTCCAGATTTTCTACGTGTTCATCAACATCGGCGGCGTGATCGCCCCGTTCATCGCCCCGATCCTCCGCAAATGGTGGCTGGCCCGCGACAACTTCATCTATAACGCCGACATGGCCGGCCTCTGCCACAAGTTCATCGGTGGCGAGACTTCCATCGTCGATTCGCAGAAATTCATCGAGACGGCCGCCGCCTCCGTGACGGATCCCGCCGTGCTCGCCGATCCGGCGCAGTTCTGCTCCGACTATGTACAGGTATTCAACACGGGTATCCACTGGGCCTTCATCGTGTCGGCCCTCGCGATGCTGACTTCGCTGTTCATTTTCATGGCCAACAAGCACATCTTCCCGCAGCCCGGCAAGAAGGTCGCCGCCCAGAGCGTCGAATACACGCAGGAAGAGAAACTCGCGATGGCCAAGGAGATCAAGCAGCGTATGGCCGCCCTCTTCGCCGTGCTGGGCATCGCCATCTTCTTCTGGCTCTCGTTCCACCAGAACGGCCAGTCGCTGATGGTCTTCGCCCGTGACTTCGTGGATTCCTCGAAGATTGCCCCGGAGATTTCGCAGGCACTGAATCCGCTCTACGTGATCATTCTCACCCCGATCGTGATGGGCATCTTCGCCGGCCTGGCCCGTAAAGGCAAAGGCGTGTCCACCCCGCGCAAGATCTCGATGGGCATGTTCATCGCCGGCCTGGCTTATCTGTTCCTGGTGATTCTCTCCCTGGTTCACCATTATCCCTCCGGCAACGAGTTCCGCGCCATGGACTCCGTCCAGATGGCGGCAGCCGGACTGGAGAAATGCGGCTACTGGGTGATGTTTGTCATCTATTTCTTCCTGACCGTCGCAGAGTTGCTCATCTCGCCGCTGGGCCTGAGCTTCGTCTCGAAGGTCGCGCCGAAGAACATGGTCGGTCTATGCCAGGGCCTCTGGCTGGGTGCCACCGCCATCGGCAACCTCTTCATCTTCGTCGGCCCGATCATGCTCAACGCCTGGCCGATCTGGAAATGCTGGATGGTGTTCCTCATCATCTGTTTCGTGTCGATGTCTATCATGCTCGGCATGGTGAAGTGGCTCGAAAAAGTAACGAAAGACTAATTTTTCAGCGATGCTGAAGATTGTATTTTTGGATGCGCAGACGCTGGGGAACGATATCTCCCTGGCGCCAGTCGCGTCTTTGGGTGAATATGTCTCCTATCCCTCGACGCGGCCCGAAGAGGTTTTCGACCGCATCGCGGGCTTCGACGTGGTGATTACCAACAAAGTGTGGATGGGGAAGGAGCAGATCGATTCGTCATCTGCCCTGAAGCTCATCTGCGTGGCGGCCACAGGCACGAACAATGTGGATACGGCCTATGCTGCTTCGAAAGGAATTCCGGTTCGCAATGCGGTGGACTATTCCACCGAGAGCGTGACGCAGGTCACCTGGATGCACATTCTCAGCCTGGTGGGGAAAGCCCGCTATTTCGACGATTACGTGAAGGGTGGGGCCTACAGTGCCAGCGGCTGTTTCACCAATGCTGTCGAGCCCTTCTTCGAACTCAAGGGAAAGACGTTCGGTACGGTGGGCCTGGGCAACATCGGCTCCCGGGTGGCGGGCATCGCCGAGGCCTTCGGGATGAAGGTGCTCTACTATCCGACTTCCGGCAAGCCTCACTCCGACCGCTACGAGGCCGATACCGACCTCTTCCGCTTTCTTTCCCGTTGTGACGTCGTGTCGGTCCACTGCCCGCTCAACGAGCGGACGAACGGACTGATTGGGTACGAGGCACTTACCCGGATGAAGCCCGGCAGTTTCATCGTGAACATGGGCCGCGGCGGCATCATCGTGGAAGCCGACCTGGCCCGCGCCCTCGACGAAGGCGAGATCGCCGGGGCCGCTGTCGACGTGTTTACCCGGGAACCCTTGCCGGCCGACCACCCGTACCTGCATCTCCTGCATCCGGAGCGGCTGTTGCTGACCCCGCACATTGGCTGGGCGAGCCGCGAGGCGCGCATCTGCCTGGTGGGGAAGATCGCCGAGAACATCAAAAATACATTTGGAATCAATTAAATCTTACTGATATGACGCTTATTATTATTATTGCCATTGCGGCCATCCTGGTCCTCTGGGTCATTTCTGTCCAGCGCAAGCTGGTCAAACTGGAAGAAATCTGCAAGAACGGTCTCAGCCAGATCGGCGTGCAGCTGGCCAGCCGCTGGGATGCCCTCAAGGCCCTGGCCGAACTGACCAAAGGTTACTCGGAACACGAGTACAAGACCATCACCGATACCATCGCACAGCGCCGTCCCATCACCGCTGCCAGCACCAGTGCCGATGCCAACGCGCAGGAAAATCTCTTCGCGCAGGCCATGCAGCACCTGAACGTCGTCGTCGAGAAGTATCCGGAACTCAAGGCCAACGAGAATTTCATCAAGACCATGGACAGCGTCAACACCTACCAGAACCAGGTGCGTATGAGCCAGATGGTCTACAACGACTCGGTCACCAAGTACAACCAGGTCATCCGCCAGTTCCCCGACTCCATCGTGGCTTCGCTCTTCCACTTCGCTCCGCTCGAGTACCTCAAGGTCGAGGAGTCGAAGCAGGAGATGCCTTCGATGAAGATCTAATCGTATTCCGACCATGCGTTTCCATCGCCTGATTCTTGCCGTCCTCGCCACGCTGGCTGCTACCGTTCCGGTCGTCGCGCAGAACAAGGTACACGACGTAGACATTTCCGTGACGCTCGACACCGACGGCAGTGCGCACGTCCGGGAGGTCTGGGACATGACCCTCAGCCGGGGTACCGAAGTGTATCTGGGCCGCGAGAACCTGGGCGATATCAAGATCCGCGACCTGACCGTCTCCGATGAGACGGGCGAGACCTATCATACCGACCGTTTCTGGGACACGGAACGCTCGTTCGAAGGAAAGAAGAACCGTTGCGGACTGCATTCCATCAGCGGCGGCTACGAAATCTGCTGGGGCATCGGTGAATACGGACGTCGTCAGTACACCGTCGACTACACCTTGACCAACCTGGTCAAGAGTCTCGACGACTACGACATGATCCACTACCAGTTCTACACGCCCAATGATTTTGAAGGAGAGCACGTGAAGGTGACCATCGAGAAGCCCGGCTTCGTGATGGACACCCTCACGCGCATCTGGGCCTTCGGCTACGACGGCTACATCTGGCGCGAAGACGGAAAAGTGATTGCCGAGAGCGAGACCCCGCTCCAGCCCAACCATTCCGTCATCGTGCTGATGCGCTTCGACAAAGGCACCTTTGCATCGGAAAGCGTGCAGGAGCGGCCCTTCTCGGCCGTTCTCGACCGGGCGCTGGAAGGTGCCGATGAGCCCGACGTTCCGATGAGCAAGGCCGAGGAAGCCTTCTATACGATCCTCGGTGGTCTCTTCTTCTTCGGCATGATCATGCTGCCGTTCATTCCGCTGATCATCCGTGCCGTCCACAAACGGAGGCAGAAGAAGAACACCTTCGGCATGCTCAACCTTAACGGTATCCCCTGGTCGCGTGAAGTGCCCTATGACGGCGACATCCTGAAGAACTACTATGTCATCAGCACCACGCCGGCGCTTGCGACAAAGAAGAACTCCGTGGCTTCGGCCATGATCCTGCATATGCTGCAGGTGGGTTGCCTCGATGCGCGCCGGGACCTGGCGACCGGCAAGGTGGAGATCCGCTTCAGGCCCGACAATCTGGCCGCATTCAAGCAACTCGACCACACGGAAGAATCGCTCTGGAAGTTTATGTACGAAGCCAGCGGCGACAATCATGTCCTCGAAGAGAAGGAGTTCTCGGCCTGGGCCAAGAAGCACACGTCCTCGCTCTACAGCTGGACCACGCGGGTCAAGAACAACGGTCTGTCTGCTTTGCGGAATGGTGGCTACTATGATTCAGGCAAGTACACGGCAAAAGGCCGGGTAGAGAACTGCAAGATCGTGGGCTTCAAGAAATTCCTGGAAGACACGACGCTCATCAAGCAGCGGACTACGCCTGAGGTGGCCCTCTGGCGCGACTACCTGATCTTCGCTTCGCTCTTCGGTATCGCCGACAAGGTGGCCAAGGAGCTGAAAGACATCGATCCGGTGATGTTTGAAAAAGTCTGCTCGATGAACTACAACGACATGAACAACGTCCTCTACCTGACACGTTCGTATGCTGATGCGCTCTCACGGTACGCGACGCCGCCGGTGTCGTCGTATTCGGGCGGCGGTGGGTCGCTCGGCGGCTTCAGCCGCAGCGGTGGCGGCGGCCACTCCTCCTTCGGCGGTGGCGGCGGCTTCTCCGGCGGCGGCCACAGCGGCGTGCGCTAATTGAACGGGTTCTGGCCAAGAAAACACTGTGTTTTCATGGCCGGAACCTAGACTTGATATCATCTGGCCAAGAAAAATCGCAGTTTTCTTGGCCAGATCTTATTTACAAGCGAAGTAGCCGCAGGCGATGCCGCCGGAATAGGTGTCGTAGCGGACGCGAGTGAAGCCGGCGGCTTCAAATTCGCGGCAAAGGGTTTCGTAGCGGGGAAAAGCCAATACGGAGTCGACCAGATAGCCGTAGGCGGAGCCGCTGCCGACAGCCTTGCCGACCAGCCGCATGGCATGTTTGAAATAGAACAGGTAGAGCGCGCGCCAGAGCGGGTTCTTTGGCACGGCGAATTCCAGCACGGCCAGCCGGCCACCCGGTTTCAGTACCCGACGGATTTCCTGCAGGCACTCGGCACGATGGTCGAAATTGCGCAGGCCGAAAGCGATGGTGACGGCGTCGAACGACGCGTCGGGAAAAGGAATCTGCTCGGCAGAGCCCAGAACGAATTGCGGTTGCGGATCGAGGTCACGGCACTTCACCTTTCCCACTTCCATCATCTCAGCGGAGATATCCAGCCCGGTAACGGCAAATCCTTTCTGCGCCAGCGCTTTTGTCAGGTCGCCGGTGCCGCAGGCCAGGTCGAGGACCGCGGCGCCGGGCGCCATTTCTTTCGATAATTTCCGCAGGAAGCGGCGGCGCCATTGGCGGTCGATGCCCAGCGACATGCCGTGGTTCATCCGATCGTATTTCGAAGCGATCGAATCGAACATCCCGGAGATGACCTTGGCATCCTTGTTCAGTTCTTCCTGCGCCATGGTTTCTATAACAACAATTTCACGCGGAAGCCGCGGGTGGTGGGTTCTTCGATGATTTCGCGGCAGAGGCTACGCAACTTTTTTCTGCTTTCGCCGTTGAGCGGGGAATCCTGCAGTTCTTCCACCATGAAGTCAAGGGAGGCCTCGTCGGCGATTTCCTTGTAGTTGAGGCGCACGGTCATGGGCCGGTAAGCGGCCATGATGTCAGTGAGCATCAACCCGCTGATTTTCTCGACCCGTTCACAGTATTGGGAAATGTTGTTCTTGATGCAGAAACGCGTCATCGTGGTGAACATGCCCGGGAAGTCGAAATCGTCGCCGACCTCAAAGACGGCCCGGCGGATGCGCTGGGTGAATTCTTTGGTGGCGCTGCGTTTGGGATTCTCGAAAATCTGTTGCGGTGTGCCGTCTTCGTGGATATAGCCTCCGTTCATGAAGAAGACGCGGCTGCTGACATCGCGGGCGAATTTCATCTCGTGGGTCACGATGAGCATCGTCATCCCGTCGCGGGCCAGCTGGCGCATGACGCTGAGGACCTCTCCCACCATCGTTGGATCGAGGGCTGACGTGGGCTCGTCGAAAAGGATGACCTCCGGATTCATGGCCAGGCAACGCGCGATGGCCACGCGCTGCTTCTGGCCGCCGGAAAGGGATGAAGGATAGACCTCGGCCTTTTCAGCCAGGCCCACCTTGCGAAGCAGGGAAACGGCTTCTTCCCGGGCTTCGGCCAGGCTCACGCCCAAAATCTTTACCGGCGCATACATGATGTTCTCGAGCACGGTCATGTGTTCGAAGAGATTGAAATTCTGGAACACCATGCCCATCTTCTGACGCAGCTTATGGACCGGATAGCCTTTCGCCAGGATATTCTCGCCATTATAGAGGATTTCTCCGCTTGTGGGCGGGTCCAGCAGGTTGAGCGCCCGCAGGAAAGTGCTTTTGCCCGTACCCGAAGGGCCGATGATACTGATTACCTCGCCGGGCTGGATCTCACAGTTGATATCCTTGAGGACCGTCAGGCTGCTGCCGTCCGGATTGCGATAGGTCTTGCTCAGATGTTTGACGCTGATCATAACACATGCTGATTTTTAGGCATGGCCCATTTCAAAAGTACGGCGATGAGCCAGGCCAGGAGGAAATAAAGGACCGTGATGACCAAGAGAGGGATGAACGGGTCGAAGGTACGGCTGCGGATCAGGTCCCCGGCGCGCGTCAGGTCCTGGATGGCGATGTAACCGACAATCGAAGTGCCTTTGAGAAGCGAGATGCAGAGACTCTGATAGAGTGGCAATCCGTTCCGGAGCGCCTGCGGGAACACGATATGGAAGAAGGTCTGGATCCGGGTAAAACCCAGGGCCAGGCCGGCCTCGGTCTGTCCGTGCGGAACGGCATTCAGCGAGGTATTGTAAATGTCACCGGCGCCTGCGGCAAAGTCCAGGGCGAAGGCGATGATGGCCACCGTGGCGGGATGCAGGCCGCTGCGCGAGAATACTACGTAGAACAGGATCAGCAAGAGTACCAGGATCGGAATGCCGGCCATGAACCAGTTGTAGAAGCCGGCGATCTTGCGTACCCAATTACGCCGGCTCCGGGTCATCGCACAAAGCCCCACGCCCAGCACGGAGCCCAACAGGATGGCAAATAGCGTGATCTTCAGCGTTTCCAGCAAACCCGAAGTGATGTATTTCCAGCGTGCTTCTTCAATGAGATTTTTATGGAGGCTCGTTTTCAGACGCTCCCAAAAGTCTGTGGAAGTACCGGCCTGTGCTTCTTTGTCCAGCACATAGTAGGCCGGATGGAAGTCGTGGTAGGGGTCGGCAAAGATAAATTCTTCCTGTCGTTCCGGCGTGACGAACAAGCCGCCGATCAGGATATCGGCCATGCCGTTCCGCAGGGCTATCATACCGGAAGCATCGTACAGCTTGATCTCCAAAGGCCTGTGCAGATATGTCGAAAGGGCCCGGATCAGGTCGATTTCCATGCCATACCACTCATCACCAATCATAAAGGAAATGGGTGCCATATTGGTGATGCAGACCACCTGCAGCACTTTTCCCTCCGTCTCGACCGGAACGTGACGGTACGTCCGGTTGTCCAGATACGCATCCGTCAGCCAGAAATCTTGGAGCGTTTGCATGGTTCCGTTTTCCAGCAGGTCGTTTTGGACCGTGTTCATCGCCAGCGCGAGCTGCTCACCTTCCCTGTCTTTCCGGAACATGATGGCAGTCGGGAACTCCTGCTCACCCTTGAAAGCGATCTTGATCCCGTAGTCGCGACGGATTTCAGAATTGAAGACCGTCTCGTCGTGAACAATGACATCGGACTGCCCCGTCAGCAGGGAATTGAGGAGATCGGCCTCCTTGTTGAACAGCAGGAGATCGATATCGCTCCGTTTGGACAGTTCAAGGTCATAGCAGGATCCTGCCGCCGTGGCGACCGTAAGTCCCACGATATCTTCCTCGTCGTGTAGTTGCGCGACTTTATCCTCACCGGAAGAGCAGGAAGCCAAGCCGATGAGAAAAAGGATGGCGACAAAAAGAGAGACTGGCTTTTTCATGCAGCAAAGATAGATAATAAACGAAAAAAGATCTGCTAGCGCAGGAATTTTTCGGCCGAAGGCCGAGGGGTTCGGGGGCTGTGCCCCCGATAGAACGTGTGCCCATGGGCACTAAAAAAGCCAACTTTCAAAGTTGGCTTTTTTAAGTGCCCAGGACAAGACTCGAACTTGCACGCCCTAAAGCGGGCACCAGCCCCTCAAGCTGGCGTGTCTACCAATTTCACCACCTGGGCGGGGATTGGGATTGCAAAGGTACAGCTAATTTTGAACTATGCAAATATTTTTTCGATTTTTCTTAG
>Ga0310696_10010069_pt1 | contig 10903 bp, 7 predicted proteins | sample AusTroGonzalo_MG_4_FD_203885 | JGI IMG/M metagenome (GOLD analysis project Ga0310696, IMG submission 203885) | Bovine rumen microbial communities from tropical cattle in Woodstock, Queensland, Australia - Gonzalo_02 (v2) (version 2) | ecosystem: Host-associated > Mammals > Digestive system >...
GCTACAAGCGGTGAAACGCCTGCTGATCATCACCTACTACTGGCCCCCGACCGGTGGTTCGGGGGTCCAGCGTTGGGTGAAGTTCAGCAAATACCTGCCGGAGTTCGGCTGGCAGCCGGTCGTCTACACGCCGGAGAATCCCGAACAGCTCGCGCGCGACGAGAGCCTGCTCGCCGACATCCCCGCCTGTGCGGAAGTCGTCAAGACGCACATCAGCGAGCCGTATGAAATCTATCGCCGCCTGACCGGCGGCAAGCAGGGGCAGGAAGTCAACCCCGTCAACGCCCAAAAGAAAAACTGGAAGCAGCGCCTCTCCCTATGGGTGCGGGGCAACTGCTTCATCCCTGACCCGCGGGTCGGCTGGGTGCGCCCCTCGGTCCGTTTCCTGAAGAAATACCTGGCGGAGCATCCCGTCGACGCCGTCGTGACCACGGGCCCGCCCCAGTCGGTGCACCTCATCGGCCTGGGGCTGAAAAAGGCCCTCGGGCTGCATTGGATCGCCGATTTCCGGGATCCGTGGACGGAGATGTTCTACTACAAGCATCTCGGCCTTTCGGCCGCCGCCGACCGCCGGCACCGCCGCCTCGAGCAGGCCGTGCTGGACGGCGCCGACACCGTGATCAGCGTGTCGCCGCCCGTCGCCGCCGACTTCCAGGCCAAGACCAACACCCCCGTTGTCGTCATAACCAATGGATATGACGACGATGACTTCAATTCATCGGGGGGCGTTCCCCCCGAACCCCCTGCGCCGCAAGGCTCCGGGTTCTCCGGTTCGGCGGCCGGGGACGGACAAGCGGAGCAGGAATTGGTTTTCCGGCAAACTTGTCCGGAAAATAATTCCTGTCCGCCCGTCTGGAAGACTCCGTCCCCGAGCAGCTTTAAGCTCGTCCACACCGGCCTCTTTGCCGCCGACGGCAACCCCCTGAACCTCTGGGACGCCCTGGCGCGGCGCTGCGAGGCGGATCCGGACTTCCGAGCGCGGCTGGAAATCCGCCTGGCCGGCAAGGTCGACGCCGCCATCACGGACGCCATCCGCGCCCGCGGCCTGGGCGGCAACCTCGTCGAGCTGGGTTACCTCCCGCACGACGAGACCGTCCGCGAACAACGCGCCGCCGATATCCTCCTGCTCCCGCTGCGCCGGGAGCCCGAATATGCGAAGGTCCTGCCCGGCAAGATCTTCGAATACCTGGCCGCCCGCCGCCCCGTGCTGGGCATCGGCCAGGAAGACGGCGCCGCCGCCACAGTCCTGCGGGACGCCGGCGCCGGCGACATGTTCGACTGGGACAAGCAGGATGAACTGCTGGCCTTCCTGGATGCGGAGCATCCGCAGACGACCGGAATCGAGAAATACAGCCGCCGCGCCCTCACGGCGCAGCTTGTCGATATATTGCCATGAAAAAGAAACTCCTCCTGTACGCCGGCATCGTCGTCGGCCTGCTCATCCTTTCCTATGCCTACGTGCCGCAGGTCCTGAGCGGCAAGATCGTCAACCAGAGTGACATCTCCGGCTGGCAGGGCATGTCGCATGAGATGATGAGCTGGAACGCCGCGCACCCCGATGACCAGACGGCCTGGACGGAGTCGATGTTCGGCGGCATGCCGACGGCCACCATCCATGCCTCCACGAAGGGCGACTGGACGCAGCAGATCTACGATTTCCTGCTGCTGGGCCGCCGTCCGGCCACCTACCTCTTCATCTCGCTGTTGGGCGCCTGGCTGCTGATGCTCGCCCTGGGCATCCACCCGCTGATCGCCGTCGGCGGCGCCATCGCCGTGACCTTCTGCTCCTACAACCTGCAGATCATCCAGGTCGGTCACAACACCAAAATGCAGGCCCTGGCCTTCCTTCCCTGGGTTCTGGCTGCGCTGATCTATACGTACAAACGAGCCTTGGCCGGTGCCGGCAGTGCCCCTGCGCAGCCAGCGTTTTGTAATTCGAAGCGAAGCGCCACAGGGGGTTCGGGGGATACGTCCCCCGATGAATCAAAGCCGCTCCGAAGCAGCTATGCGGCTTCGGGGGCAGCTGCCGGACCGGCCTGGCTGTCAGGGACTGTACTGGGCGCAGCCCTTTTCGGCCTGGCGCTGAGCTTCCAGGTCAAGGCAAATCATCCGCAGATAACGTACTACCTGGCCATCCTGATCCTGATATACGTCATCGTGCTGGCCGTATCGCTGCGCGGAAAGCGTCTCTGGGGCCGCTTCTTCGCCGCGTCGGCCCTGCTGCTGGTGCTCGGCGTGGCCGGCATCGCCACCAACGCCACCAAGCTCCTTCCGACGATGGAATACACCCCGTACTCCATGCGCGGCGGCAGTACGGCGGCCTCCGAAGGCGGCGAGGGCGCCAAAGGCCTTGACATCGACTACGCCACCGCCTGGTCCTACGGCTGGGAAGAACTCCCCAACCTGATGATCCCCAACTTCAACGGCGGATCGTCCTCCGGCGCGGTCAACCCCCGCCACTCCGAAACCTACGACCTCCTGAAGAGGGCCGGCCAGCCCAACCTCAAGGAAACGGCCAAACACCTGCCGCTCTACTGGGGCCCGCAGCCCTTCACCGCCGGGCCCATGTACATGGGCGCCATCACCGTCTTCCTCTTCATCCTGGGCCTGTTCCTCTACAAAGGGAAGGAAAAATGGTGGATCGTGGCGGGCACGGTGCTCGCCGTGCTGCTCGCTCTGGGCAGCCATTTCCTCGCCTTCACGAAGTTCTTCTACAACGTCGCGCCGCTCTACAATAAGTTCCGCACGGTATCGATGGCGCTGACGGTGCTCCAGTTCACCCTGCCGATGCTCGGCTTCCTGGTGCTGGACCGCATCGTCCGCCAGCCGGAGTCGAAGGAACTCTTCCGGACGAAGGGTTGGATTGCGGCAGCGATTTCCGGCGGCTTCTGCCTGCTTTGCATCCTCTTCCCCGGTATTGCCGGAACTTTCAGCGGCAATGTGGATGCCGGCCAGCCGGATGTGCTCGTGGACGCCCTCGCGGCGGATCGCCGCTATCTGCTTGTCATAGACGCGCTTCGTTCGCTGATTCTGATTGGCGCCGCATTCGGCTTGCTGTGGTGGGGCGCCCGGGAGCAGAAGCGCCTGCCGCTGGCCGGCGCGTTTCTGATTGTACTCGTGCTCTTCGACCTCGGCCTGGCGGGCAAGCGCTACCTGAACGCGGACGACTTCGTCTCGCCGCGCGCCTTCAAGAGCCAGTTCGACAAGCGTCCGGTGGACGAGCTGATTCTCGCCGACACGGACCCGTCCTACCGCGTCCTGGACCTGACGGTCAACGTCTTCAACGACTCGCACCCGTCCTACTGGCACAAGAACATCGGCGGCTACTCGCCGGCCAAGCTGCAGCGCTACCAGGAATTCATCGAGAGCACCCTGACGGGCGAAATCAACCAGATCTACAAGGCCATCGGCGACGCCAAGACCCTCGAAGAGGCCGAGGCCGCCCTGCCGTACCTCCCGGGCCTGGCGGAGATGAACTGCCGGTATATTATCCTCGACGGGGACGTCCCGCCGCTCCGCTACCCGTACGCCAAAGGTAATGCCTGGTTCACGACGGAGAGCAGCAGTGCCGCTGCGCAGCCGTTCACCCGGGCAGGGTCGGGCACCAGCGAAGCGTCAGGGCCCGATAGCGGAGCAGCGGCAGCTGCTGTCTCCGTCCAATTAACCGATTATGCCCCGAACGAGCTCCGCTACCGCTACAGCAGCCCCGAGGCCGCGCGGATGGTCTTCAGCGAAGTCTATTACCCCGTGGGGTGGAAACTGACGGTGGAAGATACGGGCGAAGAACTCCCGATCGAACTGGAAGGCAGCCTGCTGCGCGCCGCGCAGGTCCCGGCCGGCGAACACACACTGGTGATGCGCTTCGACCCGCCGTCCTACCGGACCGGCGAAGCGGTCTCCCGCGCCACCTCCATCCTGCTGCTCCTCGCAGCCCTCGGCGCCATCCTCGGCGCCGCCCTTAAGCGAAAATCTGCCGCGTAAGCGCGACGAAATCCTCGACGCCGAGGCGCTCGGCGCGCAGGTCGAAGACGGGGTCCGAACTGTCGAATCCCTCCGGCAGCAGTGGCTTGAGGGCGTTGCGCAGGGTCTTGCGCCGCTGGTTGAATGCGGTTTTCACCACATTTTTGAACTGCTTCTCGTCGCATCCGAGCTCGGTGCGGCCGTTGCGCCGCAGGCGGATCACGGCGGACTGCACCTTGGGCGGCGGCGCGAAGGCGCCCGAACCCACGCTCATGATATAATCGATGTCGTACCAGGCCTGCAGCAGCACCGACAGGATGCCGTAGGTCTTGCTGCCCGGCCCCTCGGCGATGCGGTCCGCCACCTCCTTCTGAATCATGCAGACGACTTCCGGGATGCGGTCTTTGTCGTCCAGGATCTTGAAGAAAATCTGCGAGGAGATGTTGTACGGGAAATTGCCGATCACCCGGTATGCGCCCGGAAACAGCTTGTGGATGTCCAGGCGCAGGTAGTCCGCCTGGTACAGCCGCCCCTGCATACCCGGGAAATGCGTCAGCAGGTAGTCCACGGACTCCCCGTCCAGCTCCACCAGCTTCAAGTCAATATCCTCCCGTTGCAACAAGTACTGCGTCAAGACGCCCATACCGGGGCCGATCTCCAGTACGTCTTTCACCTCGCTGACGGTCAAAGCATCGACGATACCCCGCGCGATGCTCTGATCCGTAAGGAAATGCTGGCCGAGGGCCTTTTTTGCGCGTACTTCCATTTATCCGAGTTTTTCCGCCAGGCGGCGGGCGAGTTCCACGAAGGCAAGGCCGTCCGGGCGGCTGCCGAGGGCGACCGGCTCGCCGGCGTCGCCGCTCTCACGAATGCCCTGCACGAGCGGAATGCGTCCGAGCAGGTCGATACCCAGTTCGCGGGCCATGTTGGCGCCGCCGTCCTGCCCGAAGATGTAGTACTTCTCGTCCGGATGCGCCTCCGGCGTGAACCAGGCCATGTTCTCGACCAGGCCAAAGATGGGCCGGTTCACGTTCTCGTTGCGGAACATGTTCGCACCCTTCTCCACGTCGGCCAGCGCCACGGTCTGCGGCGTCGTCACGATCACGGCGCCCTCCACGGGGATATCCTGCACCAGGCTGATGTGGATGTCGCCCGTGCCCGGCGGCATGTCGATGAGCAGGAAGTCCAGCGGACCCCACTTTACCTGCAGGATCATCTGCTTGAGGGCGTTGCAGGCCATCGGGCCGCGCCAGATCAGGGCCTGGCCCCGCACGGCGAAATAGCCGATGGACATCCACTTCACGCCGTATTTCTCCAGCGGGAGAATGAGTTCCTTGCCCTCTTCTTCGCCCGGCTCGGCCGCGGGCGTGGCACCCTCCGTCCCCGTCATCACGGGGACCGACGGGCCGTAGACGTCCGCGTCCGCGAGGCCGACCTTGTAGCCCAGCCGCGCCAGCGCGCAGGCGAGGTTGACGGCAACGGTGGACTTGCCCACGCCGCCCTTGCCGGAAGCGATGCCGATGATGTGGCGCACCTCGGCGAGCTGTTCGAGCCCGAGGTCGAGGCCCTTCTTCTTCGGCTTCTCGTCATCGACCACGACGGTCTTGACCTCCGACTTCACGGAGGAGGGCAGGTGGCGGATCAGCGCCGCCCGGGCGCTGCCGATCAGATACTCAGCGAGGGGGTCCCTGCGCTTCGGGAACGCGAGCGTCACGACCACTTTCGTGGCCGTGACAGCGCCTTCGGCGTTATGACGGGGGGCGTTCCCCCCGGAACCCCCTGCGTCGCTTTGCTCCGTGTCGCAAGGCAACAATTCGATGTTTGCGACCATGCCGAGGTCCACGAGGTCGCGGTCCCCCTTGGCGGGGTGATGCACCTCGCGGAGCGCCTGGAGTATTTCTTCTTTCGTCATTATTTCACGAGATTCATTTCATTCAACAGATAGCCGGCGCCGCCGAACTTGTCCAGCATCAGGAGCACGTAGCGGATGTCCACGCAGATGCAGCGCTGCAGGTTCGGCTCGAACATGACGTCGCTGCTCATGGCCTCCCAGTTGCCGTCGAAGGCGAGACCGATCAGGTTGCCGTCGGCGTCCATCACCGGGCTGCCGGAGTTGCCGCCCGTGATGTCGAGGTTGGTCAGGAAGCAGGTCACCACTTCGCCCTTCTCGTTGGCGTACTGGCCGAAATCCTTCTTCTCGTAGATCTCCTTCAGCTTCGCGGGCACGCGGAACTCATAGTTGTTCGGATCTTCCTTCTCCATCACGCCCTTGAGGGTCGTGTAGTACTTGTAGAGCACGCCGTCCTTGGGCTCGTAGCTCTTGACGGTACCGTAGGTGAAACGGCAGGTGGAGTTGGCGTCGGGATAGCTGGGCTGGCCCTCCGTCCACTTGAGCAGGGCGGCGCCGTAGGCCTTGGAGGCGGCGGCGAGGTCTAGACCGCTGGTGTTGGCGGTCAGGGACATGGGCTGCGCGGTCGTCGTGACGGCGGTAGCGAGCTGCACGGCCGGGTCGGCGGCGAGCGTCTTGGCCGTGATGGCCTTGGCGGTCAGCTTCTCCTCGGAGGTGAAGATGCTCTTCTTGAAGAGGTTGTCCACCAGCTTGCGGGTGTCCATCGTCAGGATGCTCTTGCCGTTCAGCATCACGGCGTCGGCGGGATTCACGCGGGACTTGTAGTGGTCGATCAGGGCGATGGCCACGTTGCGGTCCACGTCCGCGTTGTAGTCCTTATACTCGTCGCGCAGCATTTCCATGACGGTGTCGAGGGTCTTCTGCACGCGGACCTGCGTGTCGGTGTCCTGGTCCTGAGCGTTGAGGGCCATCTGCATGGAACGGTCCATCGTGGCGGCGAAGCCCAGCAGCTCGATGCGGCCGAGGGTCTCGCTCAGCAGCGTGACGGCCTGTTTGGGTGCGGCGGCCGCTTCCACGGAAGCCGCGATGCGGTCGATGGCGCCGCCGTAAGCGGCCTGGCGGGCCGGGTCGGCGTTGATCCACGCGGTCAGCTCGCGCTCCTTCTGCTCCTCGCGGCCGATGATGTCGAGGGCCTCGAAGGCCTCGCGCTCGCCGATCCACTTCTTCCAGCCGTTGGAGGAGCCGGAGTACTTGCTGGCGTACTGCAGGCCGACCTTGTCGTCGGCGCGCATGGCCTGCCAGAGGACGTCCTGGCGGACGCCGCGGGCGTCGATGCGGACGTCGTTGGTCGCGAGCATGTCTTTCAGCTGCGCGGCCGTCTGGAAGCGCTGCGTGCTGCCCGGATAGCCCATGATCATGGCGAAATCGCCTTCCTGCACGCCCTTGAGGGAGATGTTCAGGAACTGGCGCGGGCGCATCGGGACGTTGTCCGGGGAGTAGTCCGCCGGCTCGTTGTCCGCACCCGCGTAGACGCGGAACATGGAGAAGTCGCAGGTGTGGCGGGGCCACATCCAGTTGTCGGTGTCGCCGCCGAACTTGCCGGACGCTGCGGGCGGGGCGCCCACGAAGCGCACGTCGCGGTAGATCTTGGAGACGATGAGGTACTGGACGTTGTCGTTGTAGAAGCTGACGATGCGCACCTGGCAGTTGGGGTTCTCCTGCTCCGCGGCGGAGATCAGTTCGCGGCGGTCCTTGCCGGCCGCCAGCTCGTCCGTGACGTCCGTCATGCTCTGCAGGAAGCGGACGGTCAGGCCCGGGACGGGCAGTTCCTCGCCGGCGTTCATCGCCCAGTAGCCGTCCTCCAGATAGTTGTGCTCGGTGGAGGAAAGGGCCTGGATGCTGGCGTAGCCGCAGTGGTGGTTGGTGACCAGCAGGCCGCTGCCGGAGATGATTTCGGCGGTGCAGCCGCCGCCGAACTGGACGACGGCGTCCTTGATGGACGAATGATTCACGCTATAGATCTGCTCCGGGGTGAGGCGGGAGCCCAGGTTGCGCAGGGCGTCGGCGTTCATCTTCTCGAGCAGCGGGAGGAGCCACATGCCTTCGTCGGCGCGCAGGGCGGCCGGCATGAGCAGCAGGGCGGTGGCAACGGTCAACAGGATCTTTTTCATATCAATCAAATAAACTTGGTTCGAGTTCTTTGGGATGGAAGGATTTGCGGTGCTCCGGGCAGTAACCGTGGGCCTTGATGGCGGCGATGTGCTCGGGGGTCGGGTAGCCCATGTTGTGCTCCCAGCCGTATTCCGGGTACTGCAGGGCCAGTTCGCGCATGCGCTCGTCGCGCCAGGTCTTGGCGAGCACGGACGCCGCCGCGATGCTCGCGTAGGTGGCGTCGCCGTGCACGACGGTCTGGTAGGGGTAACCGTCGAAGGGGCGGAAGCGGTTGCCGTCGATCAGCAGGAAATCCGGCCGCACGCGCAGGCGCCGCACGGCCCGCCGCATGCCTTCCAGCGACGCACCGAGGATGTTGAGGCGGTCGATCTCTTCCGCGCTCACGGCCTCGACGGCCCAGGCGACCGCTTCGCGCTCGATGATGGGGCGAAGCTCCTCGCGCGCCTTCTCGCTCATCTTCTTGGAGTCGTCCAGCAGCGGATGGTGGAAATCCGCGGGCAGGATGACGGCGGCGGCATAGACCGGCCCCGCGAGGGGTCCGCGTCCGGCCTCGTCGCATCCGGCCTCCAGCCGGCCCGGTTCCAGGAAAGGGAGCAGTTGCGGTTTGTGCATCGCACAAAGATACACAAATTCCAGCAAACCCCGGCCGCCCCGTCATCCCCGAGCCTTTCCTTTCGTCATCCCCGACCTGATCGGGGATCTCCCCGTCATTCGCCGGCGGACGGAGTCTTCCAGACGGGCGGCCCGGAATTATTTTTCGTGCAGTTGCTCGAAAAACCAATTCCGGCTCCGCTTTTCCGTCCGCCGCCTTTTCTACTGGTCTTTGCGGAGCTGTTCCAGGAGGTAGTTGTGGGAGGTGGTGAGGGAGTCGACGTTGTCCTGAAGCGCCTTGTTGAGGCGGTAGGCGTCGTCGAGCCGGTCCTGCAGGATCTGGATACGCTGCTCGTATTCCTCGATTAGCGTGTGCTCGCGCTCCGCCCAGGACGGCTCGTCCTGAAGCAGCGCGTCCGCAGGCATGCCGCAGAGCAGTTCCTCCAGCGAGACGCCGAGCCGCTCAGCCACCTTGGGGATGTTCTTGTTGAACAGCCGGGTCTTCCCGGTCTCGAGGGAGACGATGGTCGTCCGGCCGACGCCGATGCCTTCGGCCAGCATTTCCTGGGTCATGCCGGCACGCTCGCGCGCCTGGCGGAGATTGGTGTGAAAGAAGTCGTAAAGCATGGCCGCAAGATATGCGACACGTCCGGATAGTTTATGCCGGAAAAACGCAACAATGTTCATGGTTTCTGAACACGTGTTCAAAAATCGTATTTTTTTCATGTCAAACCCCCTGCGTACCCCCGGCGCCATGTTGCATTTTTCGAGACGCTGTTTCATTTTTGCGGAAACAAAACGAACGAGCCATGAAACGAAAAGAATCTGCCACCAACCGACTGTTCCGCCTCCTGGAGACGAACCGCACCCTTTCCGACTTTCCAGCCGCCAGCCGCCGCCTGCATCTGCTGCCCGGCGCGCTCAACGAAGCGCTCCTCCGCGAGTACGGAATCTGCGGCGAAGAATTAATCTTGCGCCAGCAGCAGGAATGACTTGCGAATGGTTATAAAAATGATTAGATTTGCGGACTTTGACAAATAATTAATACAGCATAACCAACAAATGAAAGATTATTCTACCAAAGACATCCGCAACGTGGCCCTGCTCGGTGCAACGAAATCCGGCAAGACCACGCTCGCAGAAGCCATGCTCTTCGAGGGCAAGGTGATCGACCGGAGGGGAACTGTCGAAGACAAGAACACCCTCTCCGACAACGACGAACTCGAGAAACTCAACCAGCGTTCCATCTACGCGACCCCGCTGTACGCGGAGTTCCAGGGTGCGAAGATCAACTTCATCGACACTCCGGGCGCCGACGACTTCATCGGTGGTGCGTACGCCGCCTTCAAGGTGTGCGAGAGCGGTGTGCTCGTGATCAACGCCCAGCAGGGCGTCGAGGTGGGCACGGAGAACTTCCTCCGCCTGGCCGACAGCAAGAAGCTGCCCCTCGTGATCGCGGTCAACCAGCTGGACAGCGAGAAAGCCGACTGGGACAACATCCAGAACTCCATCAAGGAGTCCATCGGCGGCAAGGCCGTCTACGTCCAGTTCCCGGTCAACCCCGGCACCTCCTTCGACGGTTTCGTGGATGTCCTCACGATGAAATATTACCACTTCAAAGATGCCAACGGCACCCGCGAAGACCTCGAGATCCCCGCGAACCTGAAGGATCGTGCCGAAGAGGCCCGCGCCGCCCTCATCGAGAAGGCCGCCGAGTTCGACGACGCCCTGATGGAGAAGTACTTCGAGGAGGGCGAGCTCTCCGAGGAGGAGATCCACAAGGGACTCAACCTGGGCATCGCCGCCGGCGAGGCCTACCCGGTCTTCTGCGTCTGCGCGAAGAAGGACATCGGCGTGAAGCGCCTGCTCGACTTCGTCAAGGACGTCGCTCCGGCTCCCGACGTGAAGGAAGGCGGCGCCCCGTCCCTGTTCATCTACAAGAACGACGTGGAGCAGCACCTCGGCGAGGTTTCCTACTTCAAGGTGATGAGCGGCACCGTGACCGCCGGCCTGGACCTCGAAGATCCCGCCACCGGCAACAAGGAGCGTTTCTCCGCCATCTATGCCGTGGCCGGTACCAAGAAGGACCCCGTGAATTCCCTGCACGCCGGTGACTTCGGCTGCACCGTCAAGCTGAAGAACGGCCGGAGCAACACCACGCTCTCCCTGCCGGGTTCCAACATCAAGTACGACAAGATCGAGTATCCCGCCCCGAAGTACCGCTGCGCCATCAAGGCCAAGGTCCAGCAGGACGAGCAGAAGCTCGGCGACGCCCTGAAGAAGATCGCCGCCACGGATCCGACCGTCATCGTGGAGTACTCCAAGGAGCTC
>Ga0310696_10010070_pt1 | contig 10903 bp, 8 predicted proteins | sample AusTroGonzalo_MG_4_FD_203885 | JGI IMG/M metagenome (GOLD analysis project Ga0310696, IMG submission 203885) | Bovine rumen microbial communities from tropical cattle in Woodstock, Queensland, Australia - Gonzalo_02 (v2) (version 2) | ecosystem: Host-associated > Mammals > Digestive system >...
GTGATAACCAGCTTCACCAAGATCCCTTCCGATAGTCAAAGTTTATTGATTTTTCGGCTTTTGTCAATATATCCCTTTTTTTACAGAATACTCTTTTTCTCGATGTCCTTGAAGTAACGGTAGGTTGAAACCTTCAGTTCATCACAGGCTGCTTCATCACAGGCGATGATTGCCTTGGGGTGGAGCTGGAGTGCGCTGCATGTCCACATCTGTGAAACACCTTCCTCAACTGTGTGCTGAAGAGCTCTGGCCTTGTTGTGACCGTTGATCAGAATGATGACTTCCTTTGCATCCATTACGGTGCCTACGCCGACTGTGAGGGCAGTTGCGGGAACCTTTTCAGGATCGTTGTCAAAGAAGCGTGAGTTTACAATTCTTGTGTCTGTTGTAAGAGTCTTCTGTCTTGTGCGTGATACGAGTGAGCTGAAGGGCTCGTTGAATGCAATGTGTCCGTCAACACCGATACCGCCCATGAACAGGTCAATTCCGCCGTAGGACTTGATCTTGTCCTCGTAGCGCTGACACTCGGCCTTGAGGTCGGGAGCATTGCCGTTGAGGATGTTGATGTTCTCTCTGGGAATGTCGATGTAGTTGAAGAAGTTTGAGAACATGAATGAGTGGTAGCTCTCGGGGTGGGACTCGGGAAGTCCAACATATTCATCCATGTTGAAAGTAACAACGTTCTTGAAAGAAACCTTGCCTGCCTTGTTCATTGCTGCAAGTTCCTTGTATACACCTATGGGTGATGAACCTGTGGGAAGACCGAGAATGAAGGGTCTGGCATCTTTGTGTGCGTTGATGGCATCTGCAATATGCTGTGCTGCCCACTTGCTCATGTTTTCATAGTTTTTCTGGATAACAACTCTCATTTGTTTTCTCCTTAGTTTGCGCTATCTATTATACCACCGCATAATACGGTGTCATCATTATAAACAACAAGACTTTGCCCGCAGGTTGCTGCATTTACAGGGCTGTCAAAAACTGCCTGGATTCTGCCGTCCTGAAGCTGTGTTACCGTACATGCGGCAACATTTCCTGCCGACCTTATTTTCGCAGTTGCATGTACGGGTTCGTCAAGACCTGCAACGGCAACCCAGTTAACATTTTCTGCTGTAACAACTGTATTTTTGGTATCTTCCTCGTAACCGACAACAACCTCGTTGCGTGAAGGTCTGAGTGCAATTACATACAGAGGTCTGTCTGCGGCAATTCCAAGACCGCGTCTCTGACCTATGGTGTAGTTCCACATTCCGTTGTGCTTTCCAAGGACTTTGCCCTTTGTGTCCACAATGTTTCCTGTCTTTGCCTCGACACCAAGAAGGTCTGAATAGGGGCCGCTGTAGAAGTCCTGGCTTTCAGTCTGGTTTTCAGGGTGGAAACCGTTTTCAAGGTCAATCTTTCTTATCTGGTCCTTTGTGTAGGAGCCAAGGGGGAAGAGTGTTGTTGAAAGCTGTTTCTGGGAAAGGCGGTACAGGAAGTAACTCTGGTCCTTTGCGCTATCAAGGCCCTTTTTCAGAGCATAGCGTTCTCCGTTTTTCTCAATCCTGGCATAGTGGCCTGTGGCAAAGTAGTCGAAGTCCAGTCCCTTTTCACGTGCAATATCAACCATGGCTCCGAACTTGATCAGATGATTGCACCAGACGCAGGGATTGGGTGTGCGGCCGCTAAGATATTCATCGCGGAAGTTCTTGAGAACGGTCTGTTCGTAAAGGTCGGAGATATCGAGCACTATGTGCTCAATTCCTATCCTGTCACATATAGCTTTTGTCTTTTTAATGTCATGCTTCTCAGAGGGGGCAAAACAGGAATCGCGGTTGGGATCTCCGTGGAACGGTCTGTCCGGTTTCCAGATGGACATGGTGACTCCCGTTACCTGATAACCCCGTTTCTTGAGCATCCATGCAACTACGGTGGAATCTATTCCTCCACTCATTCCAACTATTACTTTCTGCATACGCAGATGATATCACAACCGAATCATTATGTGCTATAATCGTGCGGGAGTTAAAAATGAAAAAGTCAGTTCTGAGAAGTTATGCAAACCTGATTGCTAAAACAGGAGTCAATGTCCAGAAGGGACAGGAAGTTGTAATTACAGCAGACCTCGACCAGCCGGAATTTGTAAAGATGGTTGTTGAGGAGTGTTATAAACTCGGCGCATCCAAGGTTGTTGTCAACTGGATGTATCAGGGTCTTGATAAGATCAATACCCGCTACAGGAGCATGAAGACTCTTGGCACGGTAGAGAAATGGGAAATTGAAAGAATGGCTCACTATTCAGAGATTCTTCCCTGCCGTATCTATCTGGAGTCAGAGGATCCTGACGGACTGAAGGGCATCAACCAGAAGAAATACACACATGCCTTACAGAGCATGTACAAGGCCTTCAAGCCTTACAGAGACAAGATGGAAAACCGTTACCAGTGGTGTATCGCTGCTGTTCCCGGAGAGAAGTGGGCAAAGAAACTCTTCCCCGAACTTTCCAAAAAACAGGCAATTGAGAAGCTCTGGGAGAAGATTCTTATGACCAGCCGTGTCACTGAAGATCCCAACAAGGCATGGAAGGAACACAATGATGAACTTCTTGAGCACTGTGCTTACCTTACAAATCTTGGAATTGAAAGCCTTCACTATGAGGCATCAAACGGAACCGACTTCACAGTAGGTCTGATTCCCCAGGGAAGATTCCAGGGTGGCGGAGAGAGAAGCAGACAGGGTATCTTTTTCAACCCCAACATCCCCACAGAGGAATGCTTCACATCTCCCATGAAGGGCAAGGCTGATGGTATTGTCTATGCTACAAAGCCTCTGTCTTACCAGGGCGAACTGATTGACAAGTTCTGGATCCGCTTCAAGGACGGCAAGGCCGTTGAGTGGGATGCTCAGCAGGGTAAGGAACTTCTTACAAAGATGATCACAATGGACGAGAATTCCAGTTACCTTGGTGAATGTGCTCTTGTTCCCTACGATTCTCCCATCAACAACAGCGGAATCCTGTTCTACAACACACTGTTTGATGAGAACGCTGTCTGCCACCTTGCAATCGGCAGCGGATTCAACGACTGTATCCAGGAGTTTGAGAAGTACAGCGATGAAGAATGCAAGGAGATGGGAATCAACGACTCTCTGATTCACGTAGACTTCATGATCGGCAGTCCCGACCTGAACATCACAGCCAAGTGCCGCGACGGAAGAACAGTCAAGATCTTTGAGAACGGAAACTGGGCAAAGAGATAATATCCGGACAACAAACAGAACAGGGGAGTTTTTGAAAAAAAGCTCCTCTATTTTTTTCATTACGGGTAGTTTATACTGACCTAATTAAGGGGATACATATGTCTAAGAAATGCATTTCCATTCTTGTTCTGTTAACAATCACATGTTGCTGTCTGTTTGCTTCGGAGAGTATTCTCGGCATCAGATTTGACTACTCGCTCCAGAAGGTTGATATCAAGAAAACTGCCACAGGAGCCGAAAGGGGCTTTTCCGATTACGGCATAGGTGGTGGAATTTCCGTCAGCCATGTTTTCAAAAGCAAACTGGTCGTTGGAGCAGAGATATGCCTTAACATGTATTCCTATGCAAAGTCCGGTTATGACGGCACCTATTACTTCACATTGGACTTTATGCTCAAGGGTGGTTACAAGGTTTATCTTAACAAGCTTTCCATAACCACTTCCGCTATTGCGGTTTTTGATTACAGACACTTTGGAGAGAAGAAGGGCTCCTTCCCGGGAGTCGGTCTGGAAGCACTTGTATCATATGCCCTGGATGACAAGTTTGACCTGGGACTTGGTACTCAGTTCCAGATGGTTTTCAACAAGGCAAAGAATGACTCTTATGGCGGTGAGAACAATATGGCAATCAGGGTCTATATCGCACTTGGTGTCAAGGTATGAGAAGGAGGAGCAAAGCAATGAGAAAAAGATCATTTACAACCATCATTCTTATCCTTGCAGCAGTGCTCTGCCTTGTTTCTTCCTGTGGCAACGAAGGAGTGCATCTTCCTGAAGTCTTAAGGGTGGATTTCCATTTGGACTTCCCTGAAATTGCAGAAGGAAAGACGGTTCAGCTTAAAGCCACGGCTTATCCTGCTTACCTGTCCGATACACCGATAACATGGTCTTCAAGCAATACGAATGTGGCAAGAGTAGATGCCAATGGTCTTCTGACTGCTGTTGCTACAGGAGAAGCAGTAATAACTGCAGAGGCCGGAGGTAAAACAGCCTCCTGTACAGTTATCGTAAGAACGCCTCTTACCATCAAATTCAAAGGTAACGGTGGAACAGGGGATATGGAGGATCAGGCTGTTCTGAAGGACATCAAAACCACCATTAATCCCAATACCTTTGAGAAGACCGGTTACACATTCAAGGAATGGAATACAAAAATTGACGGATCCGGAGATTCCTACAAAGACAAAGGCGAAATAACACTTAAAGATAATATGACCCTCTACGCCCAGTGGAGGCCCAATACATACTCGGTTGCCTTTAACAACAACGGTGGAACAGGCACAATGGAAAACCAGAGTTTCACCTACGATGTGGCCCAGGATCTTTCAAAGAACACCTTCACAAAAGAAGGCTATCCGTTCATCAAATGGAATACACAGCCCGATGCATCAGGAACATCTTTCATAGATGAACAGGAAGTAATCAACCTCACGGATAAAGACGGAGATGTAGTAACTCTCTATGCACGTTGGGTTGAAGCCTATGAAATCACTTTCTTTGCCAATGATGGAACCGGTGATTCAAAAAAACAGTTTGTTGATGCCGGAGATACAGAGAATCTTGAGCCCAACCCCTTTGAACGGGCCGGTTATTCATTTGTAGAGTGGAATACAATGGCTGACGGTTCGGGAACAAAGTATGCAGATGGTCAGGAGGTTACTCCGCCTTCAAATATGGAACTGTATGCCCAGTGGGTAACAAATACTTACACAGTTTCATTTGATGCAAACGGCGGAAGTGCTGCAAGTCCTTCAAGCATAACTGTAACTTACGGTGCAAACTACGGAGAGCTTGCCACAACCTCAAGAGACAACTTTACATTCAAGGGCTGGTTCACTGAGTTATCAGGTGGAACACAGATCACTCCTGATACAGAGGTGACAATTGCTTCAAACCATACTCTTCATGCCCAGTGGACAGGAAAAGAGATCAATGTAACCTTTGATCCCAATGGTGGAACTGTTTCTCCCAACTCAAAGAAGGTTAACTACAACTCGACATATGGTGATCTTCCCACACCTGCCAGGGACGGTTATTCATTCTCAGGCTGGTTTACTTCTGCTTCTGGCGGAAGTATGGTCACTTCCGGAAGTACAGTAACAGTCCTTGAGGATCAGACTCTGTATGCTCACTGGTCTGTAAAGAAGTGTACTGTCAAATTCATGATGAATGACGAAACCACAGACGTGCATGACATCAAGACTGAAACTTATGATGCAAACTATGTTCTTCCCGAAACCAATCCTTCCAGGCTTGGATATACCTTTGAAGGCTGGTTTACAGAAGCAGTAGATGGTACAAAGGTAACAACTTCTACCAAGGTTAAAAACGGTGAAGACCATAACGTATATGCCCACTGGAAAGTTCTGCCTCCTCTCACAGTTAAGACTACAGTAGATGAAAATTATGTATCTCTTATTGTTGGTACCAGTCCTAAAGGAACAACCACATATAAGGTATATGATTCCAACGGCGTTCTGAAAGAAGAGGGCGTTTGTGGTGAAGGAGGAAAAGCTGTTTATTTGGAACATGCCGGTTATTACGTTGAAATATACAGAACCCTGGAAGGTGTTTCTTTCTTACGTATCGAACCCACTGACGGGAAGCTTTGTTATGTTTATGGCAATGTCATGAGTCTTGTTTATGGAGATAAATACAATACCGATGAAGACAGACTGTTAATACCTTATCAAAGTGCATTTTATAATCTGTTTTCTGAAGCAGATATTGACATTGATCCGGATGAAGAGCTGATACTTCCTGCTACAACACTGACTGCTAGTTGTTACGAAAAGATGTTCTACCATTGTTCTTATCTTTCAAAGGCACCTGAGCTTCCTGCCAAAGTAATGGCAACGGATTGTTACAGTCAAATGTTCGAAGCCTGTACCAATCTTACAACTGCACCGGATCTTCCAGCAAAAACACTGGCTGAATCATGTTATGCAGCTATGTTTAGTGGTTGTACAAATTTGGAAACAGCACCGGCTCTTCCTGCTACAACATTATATAAAGAGTGTTATTCCACTATGTTCAATCGTTGTACAAAATTGGAAATAGCACCGGAACTTCCTGCCACAACAGTAAAAGCAGAATGTTATCTTGCTATGTTTGAAAATTGTTACAACCTTACAACAGTTCCGGAACTGCCTGCAACAACAATGGAATCAAAGTGTTATAAGAGAATGTTCAACGGTTGTTACAAACTCACAACAGTACCGGCACTTCCTGCTACAACATTGGCAGAAGAATGCTATGCAAATATGTTTGAAGACTGTACAGGTATTACAGCAGCACCGGATCTTCCTGCTGAAACACTGAAATCAGGGTGTTATAAGGAGATGTTTAGCGGCTGTGAAAAGCTTGTCAGTATTAAATGTCTTGCCACTGATATTTCTGCAAGTGGTTGTACCACAGACTGGGTGTATCATGTTCCTTCAACAACAGGTACATTTACAAAGGCTTCTTCTATGACTGGCTGGACAACAGGGGCTAACGGAATTCCGACCGGCTGGACTGTTAATAATCAGTAATGATTTCACGCTTCACTTCTTCATTGAGGTGAAGCGTTTTTTTTATGCCATTGGGGCAGGTGTGATGTTGATTACGTTGGGGATTGATTTGATGGCTTTGATAATCTTCTTGAAGTCATCTTCTCTGTCGCATTCCATTGTGAATGTGCCCTGGAGGTTTCCAATCTCATCGTCTACAAGGCTGCCAGAGATAAGGTGGCCGTGAGAGTTGCGGATTGCACCTTCAATCTCACTGAACAGGTTCTGGGTTCTGCGGCTTGTGACAAGGAAGCGCTTTGTGATGGTTTCTGTTCCGGCTTCCCATTCAACGGGAATCTTGCGCTGGTCAATTTCGGCCATGTGGACAAGGTTTGGGCAGTCAGTCTTGTGGATGATTACTCCGCGACCTCTTGAGATGTAGCCAACAATCGGATCACCGGGAACAGGGTTGCAGCACTGTGCAATAGAGATCATCACGTTCTTGTTTCTGCCGACTGTTACAGTACTTCTGGACCTGTCGGATACAGAACGGATAATGTCGGAATCCTTAAGCGGAGCAGGCTCTGCAGGGGGTTCTTCCTTGATTGCTTCTTCAATATCCTTGCGGTTTGCAATGATGTTCTTTTCAATGACCAGGTTCTCATCGTACTTGTTCAGCCAGTTTCTGATCTTGCGCCTTGCAGAAGTTGTGTGGGCATATTTGAGCCAGTTTACCTTCGGGTGGGCGTTCTTCTGGGTGATGATTTCAATTACCTGGGTGTTCTCAAGAGGCTGGGCAAGGGGAATGATTGAACCGTTTGCCTTTGCAGCAACAGTGTGGTTACCGATTTCCGTGTGGATGTTGTAGGCAAAGTCCAGGGCAGTGGAACCAAGGGGAAGTTCGATAGCCTGTCCCTTGGGAGTGAAGACATAGATTGTATCCTTCAGAAGTTCACTCTTGAGGTCCTGCATGAAGGATTCGCTCTGCTCGATTTCGGTGTTCCAGTTCTTGAGTTTTGTGGCAATTCTGGAAAGCTGGCGGCTGTCCATGTTAACCCAGCTCTGGTCACTGTCGCTACCGGACTGTGCCTTATAGACCCAGTGTGAGGCAACACCGTACTCAGCTATCTGATCCATTTCGTAGGTACGGATCTGAACCTCGAGGATGGTACCGTTCATTGCCATGATTGTTGTGTGAAGGCTCTGGTAGTTGTTGGCCTTGGGCATGGCAATGTAGTCCTTGAAACGTCCCTCCATGGGAGGCCACAACTGGTGGATGATTCCAACCAGGGTGTAGCACTCGGAAACAGAGTTACAGAGGATTCTTACACCAAGGATGTCAAAGATCTCATCAATCTCCTTACGTCTCTTCTTCATCTTCATGTAGATGGAGTAGATGTGCTTGAGTCTGGTGGTTATCTTGATTCCCTTGATACCTGCGTTGATACAGGCAAATGAAATCTTCTTTCTCACCTGTTCAAGGTACTGGGTATTTTCTTCCTGTTTTGAAAGCAGGTAGTTCTGGATGTATTCGTAAGTTTCAGGCTTGAGGGTCTTAAGGCTAAGGTCTTCAAGTTCGGCCTTCATCCATGCGATACCTAAGCGGTCGGCAAGGGGAGCGTAGATGTCCAGACAGTCCTGGGCAATTTCCTTGGCCCTGACCGGGTTCATGAACTGAAGCGTGCGCATGTTGTGCAGCTTATCGGACAGTTTGATAATGATGATGGGCATGTTCTTGCTCATGGCAATGAACATCTTTCTTATCGTCTCTGCCTCAGCTGCACTCTTTGAAAGGCTCTTGATGTTGGCAATCTTGGTAACGCCTTCAACCAGGTCCCTTACGTTTGCTCCGAAACGGTCCTCAATTTCCTGGGCTGTAGTGCCTGTATCTTCTACAACATCGTGCAGAAGGCCTGCACAGACAGTGTCGGCATCCATGTTAAGCTGGATAAGGGTTTCGGCAACTGCAACGGGGTGGATTATGTAGGGCTCACCGCTCTTACGTCTCTGATCAATATGTTTCTCGTTTGCATACCAGGCCGCATCTTCAATCTTCTTGCGGTCTTCGGGACTGTAAACAGAGGTTTTGGCTAGGAATTTATTGATCAGTTCCTCGTTCATAGAATCCTTATACTACTTAAAAGAGGCTTTGACAACTCGGTCGTTGTTTCCGTAATCCTTGATTACCTGTGTACTTGCAAAGCCTGCAGCACTGAAAAGAGAAGAAACCTGCACGCCCTGGTCGTAACCGATTTCCATGAAGACAATGCCATCCTGTGCGAGAAATGGAACCATTTCATTAATCTCTTTTTCAATGAACTCAAGACCGCTTTCTCCACCGTCCAATGCAAGAATCGGTTCGGACAGAACAGCCTTGCCCAGAGTTGGTATCACACTGCTTGGAATGTAGGGCGGGTTTGTGAGGATGAGGTCGAACTTTATTGTCTTTTCTATCGGTTCGAAAAGGTTGCCCTTGTGTGTAAAAACCTTGATTCTGCTGCAGTGGATTAGCGATTCTGCGTTTTTTGAAAAGGTGTCAAAAGCAACAGGACTGAGGTCTGAAAGGTGAAGCTCAATGTTCAGGTTTTTGTACTTTTCTGCAAGTTCCAGGGCAGTGCTTATTCCTATGCAGCCTGTGCCTGCACACATATCAAGAATAGTGATGCTTTGTTTTGAAAAACTGCATTTGAGAACACTCTCAACCAGAACTTCCGTGTCAGGTCTTGGAACAAGAACTCCTTCGGGAGTGAGGAAGGTGTTGTACCTGAAACCCCAGTGGCCGAGTATGTAGGCAAGGGGAGTGCCCTCCCTGCGCCTGTCTGAATAGGAGAAAATGGTTTCACATTCAGAAGGTGAGATTTCACGGTCTTTGTGGATGATCAGATCGGTATCGGAGAGGTTGCAGACTTCTTTGAGAATTATTCTTCTGTCGAGGTCGGGAAGGTCGGACAGGCGCTCAAGGCACTCTGAAAGAGTCATTTTGCCTCCTTCAGTGCCTGTTCTCCTGCCGCAATCTTAAGCGGCTCAATTACATCGTCAAGCCTGCCTTCCATGATCAGATCCAGGTTGTACAGAGTGAGGTTGATTCTGTGGTCTGTAAGCCTGTTTTGAGGGAAGTTGTAGGTTCTTATGCGTTCACTTCTGTCACCGGAGCCTACCTGGTTGCGTCTTTCCTGGGCCCTTTCTTCAGCCTTGCGGCTTGCCTCAAGGTCGTACAGTCTTGAACGCAGAACGCGCATTGCCTCTTCACGGTTCTGAAGCTGTGACTTCTGGTTTTGACAGATTACAACCAGGCCTGTGGGAAGGTGGGTGATTCTTACTGCGCTTTCGGTGGTGTTGACGCACTGACCGCCCGGGCCGCCTGCACGCATGACATCGATTCTCAGGTCTTCCTGTCTGATTTCAACCTCGGTGGCCTCAGCTTCGGGAAGTACTGCAACGGTAACCGCAGATGTGTGGATTCTTCCACCTGACTCTGTTTCGGGAACCCTCTGAACCCTGTGTACACCGCTTTCCCAGCGGAGGTTTCCGTAAACTTCCTTTCCGCTTATGGAGAGGATTACTTCTTTGTAACCACCAAGTTCGGTGGGGTTTGAACTGATTTCGGAAACACTCCAGTGTTTGCTCTGGGCATAGTAGGCGTACATTCTGAGAAGGTCTGAAACAAACAGGGCTGCTTCTTCTCCGCCTGTACCGGCCCTTATTTCCATGATGATGTTCTTTCCTTCAAGGGGATCGGGTGGAATGAGAAGAACCTTACAACGGTTCTCACATTCGGGAATAAGGGCTTCTATGCGGGAAATTTCCTCTTTTGCCATCTGGGCAATGACTTCGTCACTGTCCTTTGAAAGCTCAAGGTTGTCTTCAAGTTCGCTCTGAAGGCTCTGGAGTTTTTCAATTTCCTCTACAACCGGAACAAGGCGGCTGCGCTCCTGCATCAGATCCTTGTAGGCATTCATGTCCTTCATGATCTGGGGATCGGATAGAGAGGCGTCAATTTCTGAAAGCCGTGCCTTGAAGCCGGGCAGTTTGTCGGTAATCACAGTCCCAGCTTCCTCAGCTCTTCCTTGTTGGACTCAACCTTTTCGGGGGTGAGTGTGTTGATGAAGAGCATGCACAGTGCTGCAACTACAAAGAAGATTGCAGGCACAAGTGAGATGTGGAGTTTGATACCGG
>Ga0310696_10010073_pt1 | contig 10901 bp, 10 predicted proteins | sample AusTroGonzalo_MG_4_FD_203885 | JGI IMG/M metagenome (GOLD analysis project Ga0310696, IMG submission 203885) | Bovine rumen microbial communities from tropical cattle in Woodstock, Queensland, Australia - Gonzalo_02 (v2) (version 2) | ecosystem: Host-associated > Mammals > Digestive system >...
ACTCTGGGGGGTGGCATAGGCCGGGCAGGGATACGGAGACTGGTTAATAATTTGAACCTTCATTATTTTGGAGCTTTAATATACAGGACTATGGCAATGATGGTATATAGGTAGTTGGGCAACCAGACGGCAATGGATGCCGGCAAGGTGTCCGTAATCACGAACATTTCGCTGAACTGCATGAACAGAATGTAGGAGAAGGCCAGGGCCGTTCCCGCCGCCAGGTTCCATCCCATTCCTCCTCTCTTCTTCTTGGTGCAGAGCGCCAGGCCGATGACGGTCAGGATAATGGTGGAGAAAGGCAAGGAATACCGGTTGTTCTTCTCGATGAGCGCCCGGTTCACGGTGGCGTCACCCCGCATGGTCTGGGTCTCGATAAGTTGGTCCAGCTCCCGTTTGTTCAGGCGCTGGATGGTGAATTTGTTCAGGAAAAAGTCGTCCCTGGTAAGGCTGATAGTGGTATCCAGCTGACGGCCGCTGCGGATATGGTCCCGCAGACCTTCGTCGTAGTCGCGGATGAACCAGTTCCTCAGGTGCCACACGCCGGTAAGGGTGTCATACTGGGCCGATTCGGCCGTAATCTTGGAACGGAGACGGCCTCCCGAAAGATCTTCCAGCGTGAAATTGTACGCCGTATTATTATAGGCGCTGAAGCTCTCCAGATACACGAAATGGTCGTTCTCCAGCTTATAATGCATGTCGTGCCCTATATTCACCTTTCGCCATGGATTGTACTTCTGCTCAAACTCCACACGCACGCCATTGGCATGGGGAAGCACCCATTGTCCCAGTTCCAGGGAAAGCAGCGCAATCAGGCAGGCCGATAAAAGATAAGGCAGCACAAAGCGGTGATAACTGATACCGCTGGACAGCATGGCCACCACCTCGGAATCCTGCGTCATCTTGGAAGTGAAGAAGATCACCGTCAGGAACACGAACATGGGAGCGTACTGGTTGATGAAGAACGGGACCCAGTTCACGTAATAATCGAAGACAATCTCATGGAGAGGAGCCTCCTTCTTGATAAAGTCTTCGATCTTTTCGCTGATGTCGAAGATGATAATGAGCACCGCCAGGAAAAGGATGGACACGAAGAACGTCACCAGGAATTTCCTGATGATATACCAGTCCAGCCTCTGGAGTCCCTTGAACTTGAACGTCATAGGCGCTGCATCAGTTTGGGGATAACGGCGTTCTTCCAAGAAAGGAAGTCACCGGCCAGAATGTGCTCGCGGGCCACGCGTACCAGATCCAGGTAGAAGGCCAGGTTGTGTTCGGTGGCCACCATAGCCGCGAACATCTCCTTGGCTATGAACAGGTGATGGATGTATCCCCTCGTATAATAACTATCTACGAATGAAGTTCCCTGGGGATCCAGGGGGGAGAAATCGTCCGTCCACTTGGCGTTGCGCATGTTCATGATTCCCTCCCATGTAAAAAGCATGCCGTTACGGCCGTTGCGGGTGGGCATCACGCAGTCGAACATGTCTATTCCGCGGGCGATTCCTTCCAGGATATTGGCGGGAGTGCCTACGCCCATGAGGTAGCGGGGTTTGTCCTGCGGCAGCAGCGGACAGGTAATCTCCAGCATCTCGTACATCTTTTCCGTAGGCTCCCCTACCGCCAGGCCACCGACGGCATAGCCGCCGCGATTCGCATTGTCCAGTTTGAGGGCGTGCTCTACGGCCTGCTTGCGCAGTTCCGGATACACGCAGCCCTGGATAATGGGAAACATCATCTGCTGGTACCCGTACAGGGGTTCCGTTTCGTCAAAATGGCGGGCGAAACGCTCCAACCAGCCCTGCGTGAGCCGCAGGGACTTGGTAGCGTAGCGCACATCGGCGTCACCAGGGCAGCATTCGTCCAGGGCCATGATGATATCGGCCCCAATGATACGCTGGGTATCTACGTTGTTTTCCGGGGTGAAGATGTGCTTGCTGCCGTCAATATGGGAAGAGAACTTGCAACCTTCCTCCGTGAGCTTGCGGATGGGTGCCAGGGAAAAGACCTGGAAACCGCCGCTGTCCGTGAGGATAGGCCGGTCCCAATGCTCGAACTTGTGCAGGCCGCCGGCTTTGTAAAGGGTATCCAAGCCGGGCCTCAAATACAGGTGATAAGTATTGCCCAGGATAATCTGGGCCTTGATATCCTGTTCCAGATCCCGGTGATATACGCCCTTCACGGACCCCACGGTGCCCACCGGCATGAAAATGGGGGTGAGGATTTCTCCGTGGTCGGTAGAAATCTTTCCCGCGCGGGCGGCGCTGGCAGGGTCGTTGGCTATCTTTTCAAATTTGAACATCGGGTACGTATTAACATGCAAAAATACGGAAAATTTCGTAAATTTGCGTGATTTGAGCTATCGAAAACAATAACACAGAATACCAATATGCAGATCAAGATCAAACCCGTTACCATCAAGCTCATCGTGATGAACTTCCTGGAGTTTGCCGTCTGGGGCGCCTACCTGACTTCGCTGGGCCGCTATCTGGGAAACATCGGCATGGGAAGCCACATCAAATGGTTCTTTGCCATGCAGGGCATCGTGTCCATCTTCATGCCCACCCTCATGGGCATAGTGGCCGATAAGAAGATGGAGGCCCAGAAGGTGCTCTCCCTCTGCCACGCCCTTGCGGGTCTGTTCATGGCCGGTGCCGGCGTGTATTGCATGACCGCCGGTGAAGCAGTTGAGTTTGCTCCGCTGTTCATTCTCTACAGCCTCAGCGTGGCCTTCTTCATGCCCACCATCGCCCTGGTCAACTCCGTGGCTTACAATGCTCTGGGAAAGGAAGGGATGGACCCGGTGAAGGCCTTCCCGCCCATCCGCGTTTTCGGCACCGTGGGCTTCATCTGCAGCATGCTCCTCACCAACTTCCTGCATATTGGCGGCGTAGCCATGCAGGACAGCTACACCCAGCTCATCAGCTCCGGTGTCCTGTCCCTCATCCTCTGCGCTTATGCCCTGACCATGCCCAAGTGCCCGGTGAACCACAGCGGTGACAAGCAGAGCCTGGCCGATGCCTTCGGCCTCAAGGCTTTCGCCCTCTTCAAGGATGGTCAGTTTGCCATCTTCTTCATTTTCAGCATGCTCCTGGGCGCATCCCTGCAGATTACCAACGGCTACGCCAACACTTTCCTGGGATCCTTCGCCGCCGATCCCGCCCTGGCCGATACTTTTGCCGTCAAGAACTCCAACGCCCTCATTTCCATCTCCCAGGCCTCCGAGACCCTGTGCATCCTGCTCATTCCATTCTTCATGAAGAGGTTCGGCATCAAGAAGGTGATGCTCATCTCCATGTTTGCCTGGGTGCTGCGCTTTGCCTTCTTCGGCATGGGACATCCCTCCATGCCGGGCGTTCTGCTGTTTATCCTCAGCTGCATCGTATACGGTATGGCCTTTGACTTCTTTAACATTTCCGGCTCCCTATATGTAGAGCAGAAGGCCTCCCAAGACATCCGTTCCAGTGCCCAGGGCCTGTTCATGATGATGACCAACGGTTTCGGCGCCACCATCGGTACCCTGGCCGCCGGCGCCGTGGTAGATGCCTGCGACGTATTCAATACCCCCGACAACTGGCCCCAGGCCTGGTACATCTTCGCCGGCTATGCCCTGGTGGTGGCCATCCTCTTCTGGATCCTCTTCAAAGACCCGCAGAAGAAAACGGCATAATTCTTACTAAGACAGATTTAGACAGAGAGATATCCTCTTCTGAAACCTTAGCCACCCTCGGCTATTAGAGGGAGGGGCCCGCGGCCTCCGGCCGTGGGAGGGCCGAAGCGAAGCGTAGGGGTTTCAGAAGAGGATATCTCTCTGTCTAATGCGTTATTTGGAAGACGAAAGGCAGATCAGGTTTTTGAGGCGGGAGGGCGTCATTTCGTACTGGAGATCGAAGATGGCAAAGACATCGTGACGTCCTACCCGACGGTAGGACGTGACAAAGCGGGCGTCAAAGCCCATGTGTGAGAGCGTGAGGAGGTCAACGGTGTCCACACCATCCTTGTGCAAGCGTTCCAGAATGGAGTGATTGGTATCGATCTTCCTAAGGACGGAACTTTCCATTTCCTCCCTCAGAGGGTATCGGCGCCTGTTGTGGTACTGGTTTTTGCACTCCTTACAGCAGAATTTGCGGTCGGCCCGGCCATACAGGATTTCCTTACCACATTGCAGGCAACGGGTCTGAATCTTGAAATATTTGAGCGTATAGGCCATTAACCGGTTTTTCGCAAAGGTGAAAAACGGCTGCGACAAATCCAAGCATCGTAAAAAACATTTCGAAAATTTTGTTGTTTTGCTGGAACAACAAGAAAAACGGATCGTAAGAATTATTCTTGCGACCCGCTTTATTTCTTGCAAAACATCCGGCAAAACACACAATCAGCATAAGAAACAGCAAAATCTGCCCCTCTCACACTCCCATGCCAAGGAAAAGGCAAGATTCCGCCTTTACTTTGTCACCGTGGTCCGCGGCAGCGCGCGCCGGTTTCCGGGCCCATGTTCAACGCATAAATAATGTAAGAAATGGAATTCTTAAATAAGATCGAGCTCCAAGGCGTGGTGGGTCGCGCCGAGATCAACAGTTTCAACAACAGCCAGGTCTGCAATTTCTCGGTGGTTACCGAATACAGCACCATCGACAGAGAACGCAACTCCATCATTGAGACCGCGTGGTTTAACGTATCGGCATGGAGCGGCAGGAACAATATCCAGGAACTGTACAACGTCCAAAGAGGATCGTGGGTCCATGTAACGGGACGCATCCGCGTGCGCAAATACACTACACAGACGGGGGAAGAGCGTTCCGCCATGGATGTCATCGCCAACAAGGTGGAGTTGCTCAAAAAAGACGAAGACGCGTCAACCATGCAACCTCAAAGAGATTAATCACCCATGAACACAGTCTGTCAACGCCATCTCGTCATGGTATTCCTTCTGCTGGCACCTGCCTGCGCTCCGACTTCCCATCTGCGGCAGTTGAGACAGGACCGGATGACGGCCCAGCTGTCGCTCGGCGAGGAAAGGGAACTTCCTACCATGGACCTGGGAATGCCTGTCCACCGCGACACCCTGGTGGTAGAAGATGCGGAAGGCCGCGAGGTCATCATCATGAAAGCCGTCAAAGATGAAAACGGAGAGATGGTGGCCCACGAAACCCTGAATGCCGCCAAGGTCACCGCGCGATTCCGGAATGTGGCGGAGCGCAGCGGCAGCGTGGATCTCCGCTTCCAGATCCTGGTCCCGGAAAAAATGCAGGACAGCGACTGGCAACTGTGTTTTTATCCCGACTTGTTTGTCCTGGAAGACAGCATCCGCCTGGAACCCGTCCTCATCACCGGCAGCGGATACCGCAAAGCGCAATTAAGAGGATACGAGCAATACCGCCGCTTTCTGGAATCCATCGCCGCCGATTCGCTTCACTTTGTCGATCATCGGCAATTGGAAAACTTCCTGCGCCGCAACATTCCTTCCATCTACCAGTTCCGCACCGACAGCAGCTATGTATCGGACGAAGTCTTCAAATCGGCCTTCGGCGTTACGGAACAACGTGCCCTGGAGCATTACACCAATGGTTTGCGTGTACGCCTGAACCGGCGGAAGGTGGAAAGGAAGGAGGAGATGTTCCGGCAGTACGTGAAGGCCCCCATTGTGACGGAGGGCTTGCGTCTGGACACGGTGATTCAGCAGATCGGAGGCGATATTGCCTACGAATACGTACAATCCATCCGCGTCCGGCCCAAGATGCGCAAAGCGTCCGTAGTGTTGAGCGGAGAAGTTCTCCAGGACGGACAAGTTATTTACCGGGTACCGGCCACCGACCCCCTTACCTTCTATATAAGCTCCCTGAGCAGCCTTACGGACAACACGGTGCGGTACAAGACCAAGATTATCAACCGCAGGGTCCAGGCCAACACCGCCTGCTACATTGAATTTGAACAGGGCAAGGCCGATATCCGGGTAAACCAGGGAAACAACCCGGCCGAAATGGGCCGCATCCAGGAAAATCTGGTGAGCCTGGTGGAAGACCAGTTGTTTGATCTGGATTCCATAGTCATCACGGCCTCATGCTCGCCGGAAGGCAGCTGGGAGAGTAACCGGAAGCTTTCGGTGCTACGTTCCCAGTCGGTTTCCAGGCATTACCAGGCCTTCCTCAAACGGAGGGAAGACTCGCTCAGAAGGAGTCAGGGGGTCATGCTCTCCATGGATGACAGCTACCGCAAAGTCAGGAAGGAGCCTATCCGCTTCCTTCCCCACTATGACGCCGAGAACTGGGCCATGCTGGACGCCCTGGTGCAGAAGGACAGTCTCCTCAGGGAGGCCGACAAGGACCGTTACAAAGGGCTCAAGGATATCTCAGATCCCGACGCCCGGGAGAAGATGCTGCAGGAGCTGTCCTGCTACCGGTATCTGCGGGAAAATCTATACCCCCGCCTCCGGACCGTCCGCTTCGACTTCCACCTGCACCGCAAAGGCATGGTCAAAGATACCGTGCATACCACCGAGGTGGACAGCACCTATCTCGCGGGAGTATCGGCCCTTAAAGAGAGGGAATACGAGAAAGCCCTTACCCTTCTGAGAGAATACCGGGATTACAACACCGCCATCGCCTATGTATCCCTGGATTATAACGCATCGGCCATGGCCATCCTGGAAGAACTGGAGAAAACGCCTCAGGTCAATTACATGATGGCGCTGCTCTATGCCCGGAAAGGGGATGACCAGAATGCCGTCCAATCCTATCTTCATGCCTGCCACGAAGACCGTTCCTATGTATTCCGAGGCAACCTGGATCCGGAGATCAGCGCCCTGATCCGTCGATATGGCCTCAACCAAGAAAAAGAACCTATCAATTATTAACCATTACACTTTTTATCTTACCATGAGAAAAAAACTACTTTTTGCCATCGGCGTGATCCTGGCTTCCTGCCAGCAGATCACCCCCTCTGCCTGGGAGCAGAATCCCGAATCCGCCTCTACGGAAACTCTTCTGGTGAATCTGGTCCTTCCGGCCGGTCCCTCCACCAAGGTACTGGCATCCGAAGCCAAAGAAACGGCCGTCAACAGCTTGCAGATCTTCATCTTCAAAGCTGTCAGCGAAACCGATCACAGCAAAAACGTACGGGAGACCGACAAATGGGACGCCAGTGGCAATACCGCCCTCACCCTCAGCACCTATACCGGAGATAAAATAATCTGGGCCCTGGTGAACGCCCCCCGGCAATCCTTTTCGAATGAGGCCGAACTACTCGCCCATCATTCCATGCTGGAAGAGAACAGCGCCACTGGTCTGGTGATGACCGGGAGCGCCACTAAGAAAGTAGTCGAGAACAACACACATTCGTCGGTGGGCGACATCACTTCCGTTCCCATCACCGTCAGTCACCTGGGGGCCCGCCTCTCTATCCAGAATGTCAAGGTGGACTTTTCCAACACGTCTCTGGAAGGCTGCTATCTGGACATCAAGGAGGTGTATGTTCTCAACGCCGTCAACAACGTTTGTCTGGACGGGAAAAGCCGTACCAAGGAAGAGCTGAAATCATCGGCCAACTGGTACAACCTGGAAGCCTGGAGCGGATCCATCCCTACTGCTGCCCAATCCCTGCTGGGAGACCGCGGAAACCTGAAGATTACCTTAGGTCCCACCACCGGAGAAAAGGAACTGAACCGCTGCTTTTACGTTTATCCCAATGCATCCACCAGCAACGATGACAACACGGATGCAACGGCATCGGCCCGCCTTACCCGCATTATCCTGCACGGATACATTCGCGGAGAGGCCGGGCGCAAGCTGGGAGATAATATCAAACACGCGGAGGAATCCTATTACTGTTTTGACATTCCCAAAACCAGCACCAATGCCACCCTCGAGCGCAACCACTCCTACGACATCCAGGACATAACCATCACCATGGCCGGCGGACCTTCCGATGCGCCCGAAGACCGTCCCAAATTCGGTAAAGTCAAGGCTACCATCACTGTGAGCGATTGGATTGAGCACACCGAACTCAAGTATGAACTCTAGCCATGAGATTCAGTATCATTATACTGGGGGCGGTCGGCCTCCTGTTTTCCTGCCAGAATCTGGTCCTGGAAAACCGCATCGACTGCCCCAGTATGCTTCTGTTCGACATTGAGAATGCCGACACCTTTGAGGGGGTCAACCGTGTGCATATCGAAGCCTACTCGCAGAAGGATGAAGCTTTCCTTTCGGCCGATACCACCGTTGTTCACGACATCCAGAACCAGTCCTTCTATTTGAAGGTCAGGAAGTTGGACACTGTGACAGGCTATGGGGTCATGGGATTTGAGGGGGCCCGGAAGGAAGGGACGTCCAAGTGGATTGTAGAAGAGGGTGACAACTATGTCCCCCTCTTCCGCTTCGCCTATGACAAAGATCCGTCACTGGAAGAATCGGTCCTTCTTCCCGTAGAATTCGTAAAGGATTTTTGCCGCGTGACCTTCCGGTTCTCGCATTATGACCATCTGGGGAAGGCCGGAGAACGGTTTCCATTCCGCCTGTCTGTCACCGGACACACCGTCGGGATAGAGGCATCCAGCGGCATTCCCGTCAGAGGGAATTTCCGTTACGAGCCCGTGGAAGAGGCCAAGGGAACCTTCCACTTCATCGTCCCCCGCCAGGCCGATCACTTCCTCACCCTGGAATTGTACGGCATTCCGGAACTGGGACAGGAAGAAGGGCTGGCTGAGGCTTTCGATCTGTGGAGTCTTTTCCAGGAACAGAGCGATTTTTCCTGGGATGCCAAAAACCTGGCCGATGTAAACCTTGAATTCGACTATAAGGAATGCAAGTTTGTCATCTCCGTGGCCGAATGGGAAAAGGGAGACAACCTGGAGTTCGAAATCTGATTACAGACTTCAGTCCGGAAGGACCCGGCGTGCGCCGATATAACGCATCATGAAATAGGGATGGTTGGAATTGTCCTCTGTAACGCCCTTGGAGACGGAAGCGTGAATGAAATCGAAACTGCCGTTCTCTTCGTTCACGGAAACCACAATCCCTACATGGCCGATATTGCGGACGCTGCCCTTCTTGCCAAAGAACACCAGGTCTCCGGGCCGGAGATCCGCATAGGAGGCCACTTCCCGGCCTTCCGTGAACTGCGTCTGTGAAAAAGGAGTGAGGGTATAGCCGAACTTCTTGAACACATGGCTGGTAAAATGAGAGCAGTCAAAGTGGTCGGGGCCTCCGGCGCCCAAGCGGTACGGTGTTCCTGTAAAAGTACGGGCGTAATTGATTATCTGTTCCGCCAGGGACAGCTCGCTGCTCTTGGGCGCAACTTCCTCCGGCTTGGTTTCCAGTTTCTCAGGGTACCTTTCGGCATCTACACCCGTCTTCTGCGGATCGGGAGCGACAGGCTTCTTCTCTTCGGCTGGGGTGCTGGTGGGATATTCCCTGATATCCTCTACGGCAATGGGAGTAGCCTGCCTCACCGATGCACAGGAGAGCACGGTGAAAGCCCCAAGCAGGAATATGAGTTTTTTGCCCATGGCCAGCAAAGTTAATAAAAAATTCGTATCTTTGCCCTCACGTCAAGCGGGGGTGTTTTGGTTTTGACAGCGCTGATGCTGGACGGTAAGCATGTCGGGCGTGGAAGCCTTGCCCGTAAATCTCAGACTTCGCAAAATCAGTTGCCAACAACAACTATGCACTCGCTGCTTAATTTGCCAAGCAAATTAACTTAATCCGCCCCGCCAAGGCTGCGAGGCCGACGAGTATCCCTCGGCCCTTCCGCCTCTTAAGGGCCCCTCAAGGGGTATCATCCATTTGAGGCTGCTCCGGTGGACGCCTCTAAAACCGGCTAAGACTTAAAGGCTAAGGGTGAGTTTGCCCGCCTTCCGGCTGGCTCATCACGAAAACCAAAGGCAGGATAAACATGTAGAAAGCCGCCTGGTGCGACGTTTGGACAAGGGTTCGAGTCCCTTCACCTCCACTAAACAAGAATAGCCGCGAGTTTTTCGCGGCTATTCTTGTTGGGAAGCGAGGATGCTATTTCATCTTGGCAATAAAGTCCAGGATCAGATCTACGGCTTCGTCCTCGGTGAGGTTGTCCACATTGATGGCGAGGCTGTAATTACGGGCGTCGTAACGGCTCTTGCCGGTGTAACGCTTGATGTAGTTGTCGCGACCTTTGTCCACACGCTCAATCACCTCAATGGCCTGTTCGCGGGAGAGGCCCTGCTTGCGCATGACCCGCTCGATGCGGTGCTCCAGGGAGGCGGTGATGAACACATCCACCTTTTTCTCCATTCCCTCGAGGATGAAGAAGGCCGAACGGCCGGCGAAGACGCAAGGGCCCTCGGCCGCGATGGCCTTGATGATCTCCACCTCGGCCTCATGGATATCGTCGGTGGTCAGGTCGGCCCTGAATTCCTTGATGAACTGGCTGTCGGGGTCCACGAACATATCGGCCTGGGGGGCGGGAGCAACCAGCTGGATGAAGTCGTTGAACCAGTTCTTCTTCTGGCTCTTGAGCTTCTCGATGCCGCTGGTGGTGAGGTGGAACTTGTCCTGGAGTCCACGGATGAGTTCCTTGTCGCTGTAACGGAAATTCAGTTTCTGGGCCAGCTTGCGGCCAATGGTGCGGCCACCACTGCCCAGCTCGCGGCTGATTGTAATAACGTACGGAACCATACTCTACTGGATTTCAAAGAGGTTGAGGAAACCCGTCATCATGAATACCTGACGGATATCGTTGTTGATATCCTTCACAATCACATTTCCACCCTTGGCAGCAGCCGCCTTGCGGATGGTGAGGAAAATACGCAGACCCGAGCTGGAGATGTAGCTCATTTCCTTGCAGTCCAGCACGATGGTGCCGGTAGGATTCTCAAGGATGGGTTCGATGCTCTTGGCGACTTCCTGGGAAGCCGGGGTGTCCAGACG
>Ga0310696_10010075_pt1 | contig 10900 bp, 6 predicted proteins | sample AusTroGonzalo_MG_4_FD_203885 | JGI IMG/M metagenome (GOLD analysis project Ga0310696, IMG submission 203885) | Bovine rumen microbial communities from tropical cattle in Woodstock, Queensland, Australia - Gonzalo_02 (v2) (version 2) | ecosystem: Host-associated > Mammals > Digestive system >...
GGTTGTGATTGGCGATGACATTGGCCATCGTGAACGTCTTACCGGAACCCGTCACACCCAACAAAACCTGAGACTTATCTCCACGTTTAAGTCCCTCTGTCAGTTCGCGGATAGCCTCAGGTTGGTCGCCTGTCGGTTTGTAATCTGATGTTAATATATATTTGCCCATGAGTGTGCAAAGTTAATAAAAAATTCATAATAAGTAAAGGTTCTGTCATAATTTTCTGCAAAAACCTTTGTAATTTGCCCGAAAATAACTAATTTTGCACCCCGAAATGAAGAAGTGCGTCATTATACTCTCCTGCATGGTGCTTCTGATGGGCAGTTGCTCGTCAGAGTTTAACAGCGTCTATAAGTACGGCGATATTGAAACCAAGTACGAGGCTGCTAAGGAATTCTTTGCTCGTGGCAAGTTCCAGCAAGCATCAACCCTGCTCGAAGAATTAGTAACTATCAAGAAAGGTTCTGATGAGGCACAGGAGTGTCTATATATGTTGGCTATGTCGCAGTATTGCAACAGAGATTATGAGGCAGCTTCAGAGACTTTCAAGAAGTATGGTTCCAGTTATCCTCGTGGTATCTATGCTGAGCCTGCCGCTTTTTATGTAGGCGAATCGCTCTATGAGAGTTCTCCCGAGCCGCGACTCGACCAGTCGCCAACAAACGGATCAATTAATGCTTATCAGCAGTTTATGGATCTCTTCCCTGACTCAAAACTACGTTCTCGTGCTCAGGCTCGCCTTTATGAGTTGTATGACAAACTGATCCAGAAGGAATATCTCTCAGCAGAGTTATATTATAATCTTGGTGGTTACTTTGGTAATATCAACTCTAACGATGAGAGTAACTATAACGCCAGTATCATCACGGCTCAGAATGCTCTGAAGAATTATCCTTATTGCAGTCTGCGTGAGGATTTTATGCTGCTCATTATGAAGAGCAAGTTCCAGTTGGCAGAGAACAGCACGGAGGAGAGACGTTTGGAGCGTTACCGTGATGCTGAGGACGAGTGTTATGGTTTCATTAATGAGTTTCCTGACTCTAAGAATGTCTCCACAGCTGAGAAATATATTGCTAAGTGTAAGAAAGTGATTAAGGATTAAACATTAAATATCAATATGGATTACAAGAAATCAAAAGCCCCCGTTAATACTGTAACTCGTAATATCATGGATCTTTGCCGTGATACGGATAACATCTACGAGAGTGTGGCTATTATCTCAAAGCGTGCTAATCAGATTAGTCTCCAGATTAAGGAGGACTTGTCTAAGAAATTGGCTGAGTTTGCTTCATACAATGATTCTCTGGAGGAAGTGTTTGAGAACAGAGAGCAGATTGAGATTTCCCGTTATTACGAGAAGTTGCCTAAGGCAACCCTCCTTGCAACACAGGAATTCATCGAAGACAAAGTTTATTGGCGCGATCCTTCACGTGAGAATGCGTCGGAAGAGAACTGATAATCTTTTCGCGGAATGATTCAGCGTAAACAGACTCTTTATATCTTGGCGGCCATCATAATGACCGTCATTTGTCTTTGTATGCAGATAGGTTCCTTTAAGGCAGCAGGTCTTGAGGTTGCCCGTGTCTATAACCTATGGTTCACCGATCCTCTGGGTAAGCATCATTTTGACACATGGCCTCTGTTGGCCATTTTGTTGCCAACGGCTGTGCTTGGCACTTATACCATCTTCCTTTATCATAATAGGAAGATACAGGCTCTTTTCTGCCTGTTCAATGCCCTACTGATTATTGGATGGTATGTGTGTTATTTCGTTATTTCCCAAGTGGTTGGCGATAAGTCGTGGGGGACAGTGGATTTCCGTCCCGCGTGGCCTGCTGTGTTTCCTGCTATCGCATTTGTGCTTTATCTGATGGCCCGTCGTGCTATCAATGCTGACGAGAAATTGGTCCGTTCGATGGACAGAATCAGATAAATACTAGCGTCCGCAGAGAGCGGCATAAGGACAATGACGACAGCGATCAATATCGCTGGTTGGAGTAAAGGCGAGATCTGGGTTAAAGATCTCGTTTATTGTTTCATGTAGTTGTTCCATGAAGTGTTCAGACACATTGGCGATATCACGTACAGGCTCTTTCCCAAGGATGAGTGTCGGGTTGTAGTCTTCTGTGCCTGCATGTTGGATGAAAAGCAGGGCAGGGGATACGGGTAGTTTTGTACCTTGCCTGACGATATGACTGTAGAGGAAGGCCTGTAGGTAATAATCACTATGGTTCTTGATATTCTGTGTATCGAAGATTGCATCGATATCAGAGAGATTCTTCTGTTGCCGTCCACCTGTCTTATAATCGACAACACGGATGCGCGTCTCTCCTGTCTCAGAATCTGTCACCTGATCCAATCGGTCTATATAACCGCCAATTATGGTTTGAAATGACATCTTCCCGTCAATATCGAATGGCATGTTAACTTTCTTCTCCAAACCGAGGATAGAAAATGGCGTAAGTCTGCGATCAGTTTCCAATAATAGTCTTATGTATTTAATAATCACCTCACGGTTGATGAGCTGTAAGCCATCAAGAGGTGGCATTGGACGTTGCGGATCCTTGATTTTGAAAAGATGTTCTTTGATGGCTGCATCTACGGCCTGTTCTATCTCCACACTACTTTTCAAAAACTCATCGATGGCAAGTGATGTGATATGGTTACCAGTCAGCTTCTTCAGTCGCTCATAGATGATCTGTGCTGAGAGGTGGAATATGTTTCCGAAGATGCGGTTGTCAATTAGGTCGTCCTCATTGTCATCGGGTTCTATGAGGTCACAGATATAATGGTAGAAGAACCGTAGCTGGCAGCGTAGATAGGTAGTAATGGCCGTAGGACTGATGCCACCTCGTTCCTGACTAAAACGCTGTCGGAGTATCTGTATGACAGCCTCTGTCTTTTCCAATGCATGGGGGAAACGGGGGATAAGCCTCTGTCCTGACTTCAGGGTGTTGAAACTGATATGCTGTCCGCTCTCCACCATCAGTTGGAGCATGAATCGCGACATTTCACCTGTTTGCCCATCGTTAGTAGTATTATTATAGATGAATGTGACATCAGAGGCACGTTGAATCAGACGGTGGAAATAATAGGCATAGATGGCTACCTTATGATCGATGGTAGTCAGACCATAAGCCTTTCGGATGCTATAAGGGATAAAGGAGGTGTCGTTGACGCCTCTCGGCATGTTGCCTTCGTTGCATGAGAGCAGCAGTATGTGGTCGAAGTCAAGATTACGGGTTTCCAATACCCCCATCATCTGAATACCCTCAGCTGGTTCTCCGTGGAAGGGAATCGTTGTTGATTGAATAATCTGTGTGATGAGACGTTGTAAAGTAATGGTATCGACATCCAGATCACCACTCTCTTTCAGTTCACAAACGCGGTTCAACAAGGTAAAGATACGGAAGAGCGATTCTTGTGTGAGTGCATCGGGATCCTTGATGCCCACTGCCACTTGCCGCACAATGTCGCGCAGCCATGAAAGGATATCATCAGGAAGATGGTCGATCGAAAAATATTCAGCATACGGATGCTGACTTAAGTTTTTGAGCATACGGGGCTGATAGCGCCCAGTTTTTTTGCTATGCCCAAAGATATAGAGGTTAAGCAGTTGACTAACGAGGGTTGCGATGGGTGTCAAATTGAGCGGATAACCAGTGGTGACATTGACCTTCTCAACAGCTTCTGGAAGACAATGGATGGCTGTCGGCAGGAGTGCTTCATCACAAAGTACAATGGCTGTATGTCTGCCATCTGATATACGCTTGTCATCGAGCCATTGAGTGATGTAACGTGCCTGGATATTCTCTGTGGGTGCAGAGATATAGGTCAGTTGTTTCTTCTGACTGAGGTTTGAATATATATTTGCGTCGTTACAATCCAGTTCGTTGGGGAAGTCGCTTAGATATTGGGCAATGTAGTGGCCGCTATCATTCTTGTCAATGTAATAATGGTCGAAATCCCAATAGAAGTGAGCTCTGCCTTCTGCTTTCAAACGACGGAAAAGAGTTTGTTCAACCTGTTGGAGTAAGTTGAAACCTATAAAAATATATGTGTCGTAATTGAATTGGATATCCTCATCGGTAGCTACTTGCCGATATAGCGCCCCCTCATAAGCTAATTGCTGACTAGCCAGCCGTTTATTATAGGTGTGATAGATATCGCCAATATGACTCCACAGACGGAGGAATCTTTGCTTGAGTTCGCTGTTATGTTCATCTGAGAAGTTGCTGAAGAATCGGCGTATCATCTCTTTTTGCTCTTCTGTGAGGTAAGATACATCGTCGAGTTCATGGATATCTCGTAGATTGGCGAATACCTTGTCTGCAGGAGCCATGTTCTTGTCAAGGTCGTCGAAGTCGGCCAACAACAGTTGTCCCCAACCATAAAAATGGTCCAGTGTCTCATCGATGCCTGTGCATTTGGTAAAACACTTGTATAGTTCACATACGAGTTTGATGGGGTCGGCTACTTTCATATCAGAATGACTGCGGAAGAGTTCGCTGATGGTTATATAGGACGGACTCCATAACGGTTCCCCTGCCAGACGTGCCAAATGTTCGTTCAAAAACAGCGAAGCTCGCTTATTCGGAAAGATCACGGCCACATGTGCGAGGTCTGTTCCATATTTCGAGAGCAGGTCTTCTGCTACGTATTCAAGGAAACTCTTCATACTTCTTCTATTATGTTGCTATAGACGTACCAGAGATAGCCTGTGATGTGGGTATGTCCCATCGAGGCCAAAAGGTCCATGTATTTACGTACCTGATTGCGGTATTCGGGCTTGGGACTGCCAAATTTAAAGTCAACCACAATCCATTTCTTTCCGTCCGTCATCACCCGGTCGGGCCGTTGTTCCTTAACTTCACCGTTCTCTACAGATAGGATAGTACACTCGTTGAAGAGTGTCCAACGTGGAGAGAACCAATCTGCTACCTTGGGGTTGCTGAGACGCTTGCGCAGCATGCCTTTAATACGCTCTGCCGTGATGTGGTCATCGTAGATCACACCTTCGAACTGCAACTGACGAAGAGCGTCTTCAATGTCGTCTGTGGTATGGATGGTAGAGAACAACTGATGTAGCACACTTCCCGTTTGGATATAGTTGTGTTGTTGTTCATAATCCTCGTCCTTTTCTGTTATGAAGTCCCGGCTGCGATTACTCTGTCGAAAAGTTACCTTACTTTCCTGATGACGATAGTCAACTGTCATCGGTTCCGATGGTTGGAGGAAGGGGTTTGTTGTTTCCTTGGGCTTGTCGGATTTCTCAGTATGATCTGTATTTCCGAAAGTGAAGACAATAGGAATCTCCTCATTGGTAAGACCTTGTATGCTGGCCTCAGGCAGTTCTTCTGCTACGAGTGGCAAGCACTGTTCGATGAGCTCCGAACGAATACCATATGCCTTTCGGCGTCCAATGACATAAAGTCCCTTACATGCACGAGTAAAGGCCACATAGAGCAGATTCAGGTTATCCACAGTATTCTGTAAGTGTTCGTGCAAGTAGTCGCGCTCATAGATGGTGCCCATCATCTGTTTTTGGCTATAGTCGATGGGTGCGATTGGAAGGTCACTGAAAGGTTCCTCCTCAGGTTTACACCAGAGGATGTTCCCACTCTGTTTCTCCAACTGCCAGTCGCAGAATGGACAGATCACGTAGTCGAATTCCAATCCTTTTGATTTATGGATAGAGACGATCCTAACGCCTTCGGTTTCATCGCTCTGGATGGTCTTGCCACACAGACTCTCATCCCATTCCTTGAGGAAACCATCAATGCTGGCGGTATTCTCACTGACATAAGCGGCAAGTTGGTCATAGAAGGCACAGACGTAGGCACTTTGCTCGTTGAGGCGTTCAAGAGTAAAGACTGTATGAAGGTACTCCACTAGTTCGTAGATCGGCATGGCAATCAGTTCCTTTTCGTGCCCCCAGTATGCCTCAGGCAACAGGGTATTGAGATCATAGGTGCTCAATAGCAGATTGTTATCGCTAGTGCTTTCCTGTAATACATCGATATGCCATAGCTTGACAATCGAGGCTTTCGTCAACTGGTCATCAGGGTGGGTGAGCAGACGGAGAGCCTGTACCAGCAGGTTCACGGCTGGAGAGGCGTCGAGTCTGAATGCCTCATCTGACACAATCACAACCTCAGGCATCTGTTCCATGAAGTATTGCGCAATGATGGGGATATAAGCATTGACGCGAACCAAGATGGCTATGTCCTTTTGTGGAATACCGCGGGCCGTGAGAGTACTAATCGTTTCTGCCAGCTGTTGGAGTACCTTCTTCTCATAGTCCTCTCCTGGAAACAAATGGAAAAAGATTTCTCCTTTAGCCAGACGACCTTCTGGCACTTCTTGTTCCACGTCAGCATAGGCCTTTTGTAATTGTTCGGCCTCCGTATCGTTGAGTTCTTTCTGAGCTTGATATTCTAAATCTGCTGCCTTGCGGAAGAAGATGTTGTTGAAAGTAATGATGTTACGTTCAGATCTATAGTTTGTCTTTAATGACAATGACGTAATCTGTTTGTTATTAAACTGTTTCTCTATGTCGTTAATCAATCTCCAATCACCGGAACGCCAGCGGTAGATGCTTTGTTTGACGTCGCCTACGATGAGGCTACTACCTTGTTCGTGACTCATGGTTTCAGCAAGCAGTACCTTGAAATTTTGCCACTGAATGGTAGAAGTGTCCTGAAACTCGTCAATCATTACATGCTCCAGTTGTGTGCCAATCTTTTCGAAGATAAAAGGTGAATCGTTGTCGCTAATCAGCGAGTGAAGTAACTGCTGGGTGTCACTCAATAGGAAACGGTTATTTGTCTCATTTAGTTCTCTCACCTTCCGTTCAATGCTGCTCAGCAATCTTAACTGATTCAGGTGGCGCAATGTCAGGTCTGCACTCTTATAGAGTTTCCACTGACGGGGACGTTCGTCTATGGCATAGCGAAGTATTTCACCTAACGGTCCGTCAGCCAATGTGATAATCGTTTCTCGCTGTGGATGGGTCTTCTTGCACCATTTCGTTGGATCACCCAAACAGTCGGTGATGCGCTTTCCCACAATACTCTCGTCGAATGTCCCCTGACGCAACTTGATGAAGAATCCGCTAATGCCCGTCTTACCATAAAGGAAATCATCAATGGTCAGTCCTTCACCGTCGAGTGTATCGAAAAAACTCTCTGCAATCTCTTCCATCCGCTCTATGGCCTTCTTGCGGATTTCACGCAGACGGGCAGTGTAGTTGTCAAAAAAAACGGGTTCTGACATTTTTTCCTCCATTGCCCGACTCACCTGTTTGTATTCATCGCGGAAGATGGTACGCCCGAACTTCTTAATCTGTGAAATCACATTCCACGACTTGTCGTCTGAGATATTTTCCATGATATACTTTAGAATCCACTGCAGTACAATGTCTGTAGTACTCAAGTCTTCTATCATCTGATCGACAGCCAATTCCTCAACCTGTACATCGTTGAGTCCGATGCGTAGATTGGTGGTGAGGTCCAGTTCGCGAGCCATGTTGCGGAGCACACTTTGGAAGAATGTGTCAATCGTTTCTACCCTGAAGTAGTTGTAGTTGTGGAGTAGATTAGCCAATCCTTGTCCTGCTCGTTCGCTGATGATCTCTGGTGCCAACCCTGTCTTTTCCTCGATGGCCTTCAGATATCTGTCTGATTCAGGCAGTTGTTTCCAGATACCATATAATTGACTCAATATACGTGTCTTCATCTCCTCGGTGGCCTTGTTGGTAAAGGTCACGGCAAGGATCGTACGGTAACTCTGCGGATTCTCTACCAGCAAACGAATATATTCGGTAGCGAGTGTAAATGTCTTGCCGCTTCCTGCTGATGCCTTATAGACGGTCAGTGGTTTCCTACTTATTGCTTTTACCATCTTTTGAAAAGTTCAAAGTCAAAACTGATGCCGAATTTCTGAAATTGGGTGTTTAGGAAACTGGCAAAGAGTCCTATAGAGATATATCGGTTGGTGAAGCCGTAACCCAACTCCGTATAGGGACGGGTGTGGTCAACGAGTACCGTACTGACATAGAATCTTTCTTTCTCGATATACTTGCCTAAATAGGGAATCCATGTGGCAAACAGCAGGGGTGATTCATATGATACGTTACTGCGAACATAGTAATTAGATTCATTATAGGTCCTGCTGTCAAGTAATTGGAAGTCACCGCTCCAGTTGTCTTCCCAGTCTTCTGGCAGGTTATTGTCACGGAAGTTGGAATAGTCCAAGAAGTAGTTCTCGTTCTTGTCGGTATAAAATCCGTAACCTGCACGGAAGTTTAGTACTCTGAGGCCAGGAAGTTTGTATTTCCATTGGGCATCAAACTCCCAACGCTCATAATCGATGTTCGATTCAAAAACACCCTTGAAACTACTCTCCCAGTCAATGGAAAAAACGGGGCCATTGTTCAGCCAAGGAGAGAATTTTAGTCCGATCATCGGAGCAAAACTACGATACTCAGTGGGCACACCGTAGAGTCGCATCAGTTCTTTGTTCCGAGCCTTGCGCTGATGAAATACGATACCCGCCTCGATGTCGAACCAGTCGAAGACCATGATATTGTTAAACACCTGAAGATGGTTGTCGGTAAACTTATCCATGTCCGTGTCCTTGAAGTCAAGTGTATCAAGGTGTTCGTGGTTTATCTGGTCCATTACCGTCGAGTTACTGATGCGGTTGCCATTTCCCCAGACGATCTCCGCATAACCGTTACGTTTCGGGTTGTAGGTCATACGTAATGGTGCAGTGAAGTAGAATTGGCGCTGTTTGAAGTTATAACCGAATGTTGGCTTGAGCGTCAGGTAACGGTGGGGTGAAAAAGTGTATCTTGTGCTCAACTTCATTTTATATGAAAAACCTCTGCTGCCGCTATACCTGACGTAAAGAGGGTTGATGATGGGTGACAGATAGAATTCTGCCACTTCGGATTCTGCAGCAATAGGTGTTACCAGTTGATCACCGATAGTATCCCAAAAAATCTTCTTCAGGACTCGTGGAAACGATTTCTTCTTTTCGGTTGTCGTGTCGATTGTGGTTGTGTCGGGCTGATGCTCGAGGTCGTAAGTTTCATAGATACGTTTGTCGGTCTCAGTGAGGGGTATAGGACGTATAGAGTCCATCAACTCCCGGCTCGAAAGTCTTTCGATACTGTCGGGTAGTGATGTCTGGCAATGATAAGTAGCATCGAAGAGGGCCGATATTCGATTGCCTACAAAACGGAATGTGGCAGCCGTTACGCATTTTTGAGGCATCAGTATGCCCTGTTGTATCTCTGTGCGGAAAGTGATCATATCAAACTCTCCGTTGAGTGTGGTGCGGATAATGCGTCCCGTTTCTGTGTCTACAATGGCATAACCATTCAGTAGTTGGGTGTTATAGAGTTTCGGACGAAAATCCAGTCGTGTAGTACCGTCGTCCAGCCGCTTCTCTTTGTAGCGGTAGTAGTGGCGATTAATTTTGTTGAAGGGTGATAATATATGACCTTCATAAAGGTCTATGTCGTAAATGTTTGGCGTCAGATAGTCCAGCAGGGTAGGCATAGCCTTGCGATTTTTGCGAATAGTACCTGCCAGCACCTGACTATTAATGTCGTAGTCGTGTGCATCTCTAAAGAATACTTTACTGTACGCTTCTCGGATATACTCTCTGGGATCTTTTGCCAATACGTACATTGTGGGAATCAGCCAGAGTGTCACATTACGTTTCTCTACATTGAAACGGAACTTGGCATAGACGTTGTCTTCCAGACCATTAATCTGATAGTTTACTGTCTTTCGGTAGTTGAAAATACGAGAAAGGATAGAGTCGTTTTTTTCTTTGGCATGTAACATACAAGGCATGCAAAATAGAATGCCTCCTAATACTAACCTGATGAAATAACACTTACTCTTCAATTCAAATTCCCAGTTTTCCTTTTAGGTATTGTCCTGTTAGACTCTCGTTGCAACGTGCCACGTCCTCAGGTGTACCTGCCACCACCAGACTGCCACCCTTGTCACCACCGTCAGGTCCTAAGTCTATGACGTGGTCAGCACACTTGATGATTTCCATATTATGTTCAATAATCAGAATGGTGTGTCCGCGTTCTATGAGGGCGTTAAAGGCTTCGAGGAGCTTCTGGATGTCGTGGAAGTGCAGACCCGTCGTCGGTTCGTCGAAAATAAAGAGCGTGGGTTCCTGCCTTTCCTGTCCAATGAAGTAGGCTAACTTTACGCGTTGGTTCTCACCACCAGAAAGGGTAGAGGAGTTCTGTCCGAGTTTGATGTAGCCGAGTCCCACGTCCTCCAACGTCTTGAGGCGTTTCACAATGGTATTCTCTTTATGCTCTCCAAAGAACTGGAGGGCTTCCGAGATGGTCATGTTGAGCACATCGTCAATATTCCTACCGTAGTAGTTCACATCAAGGATATCTTTCTTAAAACGGTGACCGTGGCAGGTTTCACACTCTAGTACAAGGTCTGCCATAAACTGCATCTCTACCGTGATCACGCCGGCACCTTTACATTCCTCGCAGCGTCCGCCGTCGGCATTGAATGAGAAATATTGCGATGTAAAGCCCATCTGTTGACTTAGCGGCTGTTCTGCATAGAGGTCACGAATGGCATCGTAGGCTTTCACATAAGTGGCCGGGTTCGAACGGGTGCTTTTGCCAATGGGGTTCTGATCTACGAACTCCACACGCTTTATGGCATCGATATCGCCAGCGAGTCCGAGGTATTCTCCTGGTGCATCGCACACGTCACCAATATGCCGTTTTAGGGCAGGGTAGAGAATTCCCTTGATCAGACTCGATTTGCCTGATCCCGATACACCTGTCACCACTGTCATCACGTTTAGCGGAATCTGTACGTCGATACCTCTTAGATTATTCAT
>Ga0310696_10010077_pt1 | contig 10898 bp, 5 predicted proteins | sample AusTroGonzalo_MG_4_FD_203885 | JGI IMG/M metagenome (GOLD analysis project Ga0310696, IMG submission 203885) | Bovine rumen microbial communities from tropical cattle in Woodstock, Queensland, Australia - Gonzalo_02 (v2) (version 2) | ecosystem: Host-associated > Mammals > Digestive system >...
CTCCCGTCAGGGCTACAATAAGTCGACATTTTGCCGCTCGCTCATCCCGAAGGAGTTGCAATGGGGCTATAACGACAGCCTCGTGCTGTCGGAGAAGAAGGCTGTCCTGCTGGCCATGAGCCAGTTTCTGCTCATCAACCTCGACGAGTTCAACCAGATCTCGCCGAAGGTGCAGCAGGGATTCCTGAAGAACATCGTTCAGCTGGCATCGGTCATGGTGAAGCGCCCCTATGGTAAGCATGTTGAGGAGCTGCCGCGCCTGGCGTCGTTCATCGCTACGACAAACCTCACCGACGTGCTCAGCGACCCCACCGGCAACCGCCGCTTCATCGGCATCGAGCTCACAGGCTCCATCCGCCTCCCGCAGCACGTGAACCACGCGCAGCTCTATGCCCAGGCGCTGGCACTGCTGGAGCAGGGCGTTCCCTACTGGCTCGACGACGAGCAGACGAAGGCCGTCATGGCCTCGAACAGGCAGTTCCAGCAGCTATCGCCCGAAGAACTCTACTTCCACGAGTGCTTCTCCATTCCTGATGATGGAGAGAATGGGCAGTTCATGACGTCAACAGAGATTTTTGCGGTAGTGAAGAAGCGTGCGGGCTCTGCCATCTCGAGAGCCGACTTGCGAGGTTTCGGCCGTATTCTCACAAACATGGAAGGCCTCATCCGCCGGCGCACCCGTCGCGGAACCGAGTATCTCGTGGCTCCAAAATAGCAGGTTTTCGCTTTAAAACTATAAGGAAACCCTCGTTTTTCTGATTTTGTTGTCACCAATGCCACCTCAATGCCACACCTTAACTTGTTGTCCTACAGTGAGTTATATCGGGTGTGGCATTGTTGCAACAGATTTGTAAAACAATGATTTAGTCAATCTGATGGATTCGCAAAAGTAACGGCTAAAAGTGTAAATCATATTTAATCTGAATCCAACATAATTGCAGTTTATACGGAGAGGGAATTGTACTTTTTCGACTAATGTGTGTAAAAAATGGAAGAAAAACATTATCTTTGCAGTCAGAAACCATATAAAATAATTGAGAATTATGCGAAAGATTGTTGCATACCTTACTATAGTATTATTATTAGGATTCATCTTGGAATCTTGTTCTCAAAGTGAGAAACGGTACAAGATAGGTGTGTCGCAGTGTTCGGAAGACATCTGGCGTGACAAGCAGAATGCGGAGTTGCGCATGGGAGCCTACTTGGAAGGTAATGTGGAACTGCGGTTTGCTGCGGCCTACGACAGCGATGAGCGACAGGTGCAGCAGATTGACAGTTTGGTGGCAACTGGCATCGACCTGCTGATTGTGGCACCCAATCAGGTAGCGACAATCTCTCCTGCCATTGATCGTGCTTACGATAAGGGTATCCCCGTCATTGTGTTTGAACGGAAGACAAACTCGCAGAAATACACAGCCTTTATTAGTGCCGACAACTACGAAATGGGGCGCGTGATGGGTGAATACATTGCCTCGCAATTGCATGGTAAGGGACGCGTGATGGAAATCATGGGATTGGAAGGTTCTTCGCCTGCCATCGAACGAAACAACGGATTCATGGATGCAATCAAGAACTGTCCCTCTATTGAGGTTGTTGCCACTCTGCAAGGCGACTGGACTGAGGAGAGCGCAGTTAAGGCGGTAAACGGTTTTCAAGGCGATTTGAGCAATATCGATTTCGTCTTCGGACAAAACGACCGCATGGCAATTGGAGCCCGTCATGCACTTTCTTCCCTTCACTTGTCACCTTCCGCCAAATATTGCGGCATCGATGGTCTCCCGGGAAAGGATGGCGGAATCCAGTTGGTGCGCGACTCCATTCTCGATGCTTCTTATATCTATCCTACACATGGCGACCAGTTGATACAGTTGGCTATTGACATCCTTGAAGGCAAAACCTACAAAAAGGAGACAATGATGATGTCGGCCTTGGTAACCCGTGACAACGCACGAGTGCTGCTGATGCAGAACGAGGAGATAATGCGCCAATCGGATTATCTTGACCAGCTGCACAACCGTGCCGACAACTATCTCGAACAGTTGGGTACACAACATGTTATCATCTGGATGGCACTTGGCGTTATAATCCTGTTGTTGCTTACCATTTTATTGTTCTACCTCTACCACCGTAAGAAGATTGCCATTCAACGCGAACGTGTAGTAAACACCCTGTGGAACCTGAAACAAGAAGATGTTCCAACTATTCCTGAAGACTCGAAGCAACAAGAAGCCACAGAGTCTGCTGATACTGATGACCCGTCAGAAACAGTTAAAGAGAACGAACCTGTTGCCGTTTCGTTGTTCATCACCCGCTTCAAGGAGGTCGTAGAGTCGCGTTTGGCCGACAGTGAAGTAAGTGTTGAGGACTTGGCTGCCGACATGAACCTCAGTCGTGTGCAGCTCTATCGAAAGGTGAAGTCAATTACAGACTCATCGCCCGTAGAATTGCTGCGCAATGCCCGTCTGAACAGAGCCTATCAGTTGTTGCTTACCACCGACAAGAGTGTCAGTGAGGTAGCTTACGCAGTCGGTTTTACCTCACCCAGCTATTTCACCAAATGCTTCAAGGACGAATACGGAAAAGTGCCTGGTGAAGCACGAACATCATAGAAAGAATTCATAAAGACTGAGAATAATCGTTCATTTCATTGCAAAAATGTTACAATGCAACATATTTTGGATGAGATGAACGATTTCTTTTATACATAGATACATATAGTTAGTACTTTTGCGACAGAAATATAGCAAACAGAGTACTAATTTAAAATGTAAAGAAATGGAAGAACTGAAAAAAATCCTACTGAGCACACTGCTCGTCTTTGCAAGTACAATAATGTACGCGCAAACGGAGATTACGGGTTCTGTCGTCGATGAGACCGGCGAAGGTGTCATCGGTGCCACCGTAAAGGAAAAAGGTACGTCGAATGGTAGTGTTACCGACCTCGACGGCAACTTTAAACTTAAGGTCAATGCTGGCACGCTGCTCGTCGTGAGCTACATCGGCTACGATAATGTGGAAATAGCTGCCGCCAACGGTATGATAATTCAGCTAAAAGAGAATGCTAGCGAATTAGCCGAGGTGGTGGTAACAGGTTACCAGACCCAGCGCAAGGCCGATCTGACGGGTTCGGTGGCCGTGGTGAAGACCGATGAGCTTAAGACTTCCAGCGACACCGATCCCATGCGTGCTCTGCAGGGAAAGGTGCCTGGCATGACCGTTACCTCGAACGGTTCACCCGTAGGCGCTGGTACTGTCCGCATCCGTGGCGGTGGTTCGTTCAATTCGTCGCAGGATCCGCTCTTTATTATTGACGGTGTGCCCACGACGACCAACCTGAACACGCTGAACATGAACGACATCGAGTCGATGCAGGTACTGAAGGACGCTGCCTCGGCCTCTATCTATGGTAGCCGTGCTGCCAACGGTGTCATCATTATTACTACGCGCTCGGGCAAAAAGGGCGATAAGGTGAGGGTGGACTTCTCGGCCAATATCACCGCCCAGTTCTACAACAACCAGACTATGATGAAGCTGGCCAACACAGCCGAATATGCCACCGCGATGGCTCAGGCTGCCATGAACGACGGCTTGGATCCCGAGCAATATGCCAACAACTACGGTCTGACGCTGAACGCCACTGCCGGTACACCTATTCAGGCTTACGACCCAGCTACAGGCCAGATGCGCCAGTTCACCGTGAACGGTCGCTACGACGGCTACATGAACCCGACAAAAACCATGCGCTTCAGTGACACTGACTGGCTCGACGAGATTTCGCGCACCGGCTTTTCGCACAACTATGACCTGAGCATTTCGAAGGCCAGCGACAAGTCATCCGCCCTGTTCTCGGTTGGCTATAAGAAGAACAATGGTATCTTGAAATACACCGACTTTGAGAGCTTTTCTGGCCGTATCAACACCAGCTACAAGGTGAACAAGATTGTGACCATAGGCGAGAACGCTACCATTACCTACAGCGACCAGGTGGACTGCCAGCCGTTGGAAAATGCCCTGAAGATGGCTCCCACACTGCCCGTATATGAAGAGGACGGTGTAACATTCTCTGGTCCCGTGGGCGGCATGAGCGACCGCCAGAATCCCCTGCGCGAACTCTATCATAATCGCGACAATCGTTTGAAGATGTGGCGCATCTTCGGCAACGCTTACGTGAACCTGCAGCCTGTCAAGGGTTTGACACTGCGTTCCAATTTTGGCATCGACTACTGGTCGGAGTTCATTCACAGTGTTACCTACACCTGGCACAGTGATGTGGTGAACAACAGCACGCCTTCGGCCAACCTCGGCGCGAAGAACTCGATGAAGTGGACATGGTCGAACACGGCCAACTATATTTTTAACATCGGTGCCGACCACAACTTCATCCTGTTGGCCGGCCTGGAGCTCCACCGTGATGTGGAAGATCGCGCTTCGGCCTACGCTCAGATGTACGCTTTGGAAAACTACGACTATATGTGGCCCGATGCCGCTACAGGCACCCAGCGTGCAGGCGGTATCCGCGAGGGCTATAACCTTGTGTCGCTCTTCGGCAAGGTGGACTATAACTGGAAGGACCTGGTGCTCGCTTCGTTCACTATCCGCCGAGATGGTTCTTCACGCTTTGGTGAGAACAACCGCTATGGTACCTTCCCCGCCTTCACGCTGGGATACCGTCTTTCCGAGAATCTGAAGCAGGATTGGATCGACGATCTGAAGCTCCGTGCCTCATGGGGTGAAACCGGTAACCAGGCCATCTCCAACTACGCTCGCTACGGCCTCTATGCAGCCACCTACGGCGGTGGCCGCAACGAATCGACTGCTTACGACCTTGCGCTGCAGGGCAGTGGCATCTTCCCATCTGGCTTCCGCGCCACACAGTCGCAGAACAACAATCTGAAGTGGGAGACCACCGAGCAGTATAACTTCGGTCTCGACTTCACCCTCTTAGGTAGTTCTGTCTATGGTACTGTCGATACTTATATCAAGAATGTGAAGGATATGCTCATCAACCCTGCCTATCTCGGTTCGATGGGTGAGGGTGGAGCATCGTGGCTCAATGGACCCAGCCTGCGTAACTGGGGTATGGAGTTTGCATTAGGCTATCGTGGCACCACCGACTTCGGCCTTAAGTACAATGTCAATGGAAACTTGGACTTCTTCCGCCAGAGGGTGACCTACCTGCCTGAGACAACCACCGGCAGCTACGTCCACACTGCCAAGCAGAATCTCGTAGAGGCCAAGAAGCCTTACGGTTCCATTGTGGGCTACGTGGTTGACGGCCTGTTCCAGAACCGTGAGGAGGTCCTTGCTAGCGGTCAGGAGAACGCTCGCGTGGGTGGCCTGAAATATGCTGACCTCGATGGCAACGGCCTCATCAACGAGCAGGATCAGACGTGGATTTTTAACCCCGTGCCAGACTTCTCGTGGGGTTTGAACTTCGAACTTGGTTATAAGGACTTCGACTTCTCGATGTTCTGGCAGGGCGTCGCCGGTCAAGATGTTTACAATGACCAGAAGTTCCAGACCGACTTCTATTCGATTACTGATGCTGGCTCGAACAAGGGCAACCGCATGCTCGATGCTTGGACTACAGCAAATACAAACAGCAACATTCCGGCCCTGACCACCAATAACGTGGGCAACGAGAACCGTGCTTCGACCTACTTCGTCGAGAACGGCTCCTACGCCAAACTCCGCCAAGTGCAGATTGGCTACAACCTGCCAGGCAACCTCTTGAAGAAAGTACACATGAGCAGTGCCCGCTTCTACATCTCAGGCCATAACCTGCTTACCCTAAAGAGCAGCTCGCTGACCTGTAGTGACCCCGAGAATCCGCGTTGGATGTATCCTAACAGTACAAGCTTCTCGTTTGGAATCCAGACTTCGTTCTAAATCTAAAGATTCAAGGATATTAAGGATTATAATAAAAAAGAAAAAGATTATGAAAGCAATATATAAAGCAATCTGCGCAATCTGTATAATCAGTGGTTTGGCTTCTTGCAACGATTTTATCGACGTGGAGCCGCAGGGTGTCATCAGCGAAGACCTTGCTATGAGCCAGCCCGAAGAAATGGTCACCTCGGCTTATGCCAAGCTGGGCGACGATTGGTACACCTATCCGTTTAACCTCTGGCCTTATGGCGATGTCTCCTCTGACGATGCCATGAAGGGTGGGTCGGGCACCACCGACACCAACTATCATCCTGTAGAAGTGTGGTCGACGCTGACCGCCTCGACTCCCGACCACATGGACGAGCAGTGGTATCACTTCTATTGCAGCATCTCACGCTGCAACCGCGCGCTGGTCTCGCTGGCCGAGTATGGCAACGCCAAGCTGGGTGAGGAGAAGACCAAAATCCGCGAGGGCGAGATACGTTTCCTTCGCGCTCACTTCTACTTCAAACTTGTCCAGATGTGGTATCAGGTGCCTTGGGTCGACGAGGAGGTATATAAAAACCACACCGAGGAACAAACACCTAACAACCAGTTCTCCCACGAGGAGTTGATGCAGAAAATCGTGGCCGACTTCAAGGCTGCCTACGACGTGCTACCCGTACAGCAGAGCGAAGGTGGACGTGCTAACAAGATTGCCGCAGCTGCCTATCTGGCCAAGTGCTACCTGACGATGGCGTGGGGCGACGGCTATGAAGCCTCCACGGGCGTCGGCCATATCAACAGCGAGTACATGCAGGAGGTGGTGAAGTACACCAACGACGTGAAGAATTCGCAATATGGCTACTTAGAGGATTTCGGCGACATTTTCTTGCCGGAGTATAAAAACTCGAAGGAGAGCGTCTTCGCAGTGCAGCACAGCGACTATCAGGACGACAACACTCTCTACGGCCGTGCCAACTGGAGCAACATGCTGAACGGCTGTTGGGGGATGTGGTCGTGCGGATGGGATTTCCACAAGCCCACGCAGAACCTCGTCAACGCTTTCAAGACCCGCGATGGACTGCCCATGTTTGATGATTACAACAACGAAATCGCCTATCCCACCAATGGCGTGCCCAATGCCCAGAAGTGGGATCCGCGCCTCTTCCATACTGTCGGTATGCCCACCTTCCCCTACAAGTATGAAACTGAGTACACCATGACCAAGGACAATAGCCGCACACCGAACACCTACGGCTACTATGCCTCGCTGAAGGAAGTGCCGCAGCGTTCAAAGGGAGAGACCTTCGACAATCCCTGGCAGGCTTTTGCTATGAACGACTATGTGCTGCGCTACACCGACGTCATGCTGATGCGTGCTGAGGCACTCATTGAGACCAACCAATTAGAGGAGGCCCGTACCATCATCAACGAAATCCGCCAGAGGGCTAAGAATAGCATAGCCAAGCACATTGCCTACGCAGCCGATCAGTGTGATATCGCCCTCTATCCCGCCAGCTACTTCGCTAGCAAGGAGCAGGCCCGTAAGTGCCTACAATGGGAACGCCGTTTAGAGTTGGCCATGGAGAACGGCCGCTACTTCGACCTGCGCCGCTGGGGCATTGCCTCAAAGACTCTCAACACGTTCTTCGAGAAGGAGAAGGATGCCATCTACGACGGCCAGACTTACGCCCAGTATTATAAGGATGCACACTTCACGCCTGCCAAGAACGAGTACTTCCCCCTGCCCTACATCCAGCTCTATTACGTGCCTGGTCTCTACACTCAGAACAAGGGATATAATTAAAGGTGAAAAAGAGAAAAGTTAAAAGGTAAAATAGAAATCATTATGAAAAAGATATCAATCATTATAATGGCGATGTTCGCACTTATCCTGACCGCTTGTCAGGATAAGGACATCGACCGCGAGGCCATGATCCTCTCAGCTCCCGACGCCTCACAAATCACCGGAGCCTTGAATGGCGATGACTACACTTGGACTTGGCCTGCCCAGAATGGTCAGATGCAGATCAGTATCTATCGCAATGGAACGCTCTCAAGCAGCGAGACCGTCAGCGGCAACAGCTTTACACAGAAGGACGTTCCCACGAACGTACCCTTTGAGTATGTGTTCAAGCTTACTGATGGCACGAACTTCTCTACTGGCGTTATAAAGAGTTATCTGCGTGAAGGGGCCACTAGCATCAGTGGTGTACAGATGTCGCAGGTCGATAAGGCTGACGGCTACGATGCCCTCGTCGTTTGGAATCGCGCAGCTGATGCCACCAGCATTAAATTAACAGCTACAAACGGCAAGCAGACCATCAACGAGACGCTGGCGGGAACGGCCACGAGCTATACTATTAACAACGTACAGACTGGCGACACTTGGGAAGTCATACTGACGGCTGTCAATGACAAGGGCACCGCTCTCTCGACCCGCTCATCATTACGCATCGGCAAGACCGCCATCGGCTTCCTGAGTGTCTATGCCACGCCCGACGAGCTCGTTGCCAACGGCGATGACGACGAGGCTTCGGCTTGGCTCTGGCTGCACGAAACCTATCCCACCGCCCAGTTTGTTCCCTTCAGCACCATCACTGCCGCCAATGTCATCGAGCCGTTCCGCGTCCTCTTCTGGCTGCGCGACCTTGAAGGTGTAGGCGAGGGAGAGGTATGGGAAATGCCCGCTGACGTACAGGAAGCTACTCCGATTATCAAGGAATGGTACAAGCAGGGCGGCAGCCTGTTGCTCTGGAGCCACGCCACCGTCTATGCTGGTCATCTCGGACGCATCAACCTCGACGATATGAAGAACAACGACCGCGCCATCGGTACCGGTTTCGGCGGCATCAACAACGATGTCTGGAAGATGGCCGTAGAGCTCTATCCTGACCATAAGTTCAAGAAGGACCACTCTACACATCCTATCTATAAGGGACTGGAGATAGAGACAAATGCCGACACCAAGCTCATTGCCTTCAAGGGACCAGGTTGGACGGAAGACCACAACTGCCTGTTCTTCAACCTTCCCTCGCTCATGACGGGCATCGGAAATGGTGAAGAGGCCTGCTATACCCAGCTCACCCAGACCTTCGGAATCTATCCGCTTGGCACGTGGGACAGCCAGATCTGGTGGGTCAGCCAGATGAACGTCTGGGAGGCTCAGCAGGGCAACACTGACTTCAAGGGCACCCTGCTCTGCATCGGTAATGGTGGCTGCGAGTTCTCGATGAAGAACACCGACGGCACCCCCGACAAGAGCGCCCATCCGAAGAACAACATTTATCAGGACAATGTGCTGACACTTGCCAAGAACTCTCTGGAATATCTTAAGACCCGATAGTTTACACGCTCATACAATAGGTTAGTTATTACTATGAAGAAATCTGAGAATTTCTTATTTACAACATTGGTAGCCGTCGTGATGGCGGCTACCAATGTGGCTTGTTCCAACGACGATCCGAAGCAGGACTATAATCCACTTATTGACGACCCAAAAGAGGAACAGCCTACAGAGCAGCCTACCACACAGAGTAACTATAACGAGCAGTACCGCCCGCAGATCCACTTCACGCCCGCAAAGAACTGGATGAACGACCCTAACGGTATGGTCTATGTTGATGGCACCTATCACCTCTTCTATCAGTATAACCCGCAAGGCAACGACTGGGGAAATATGTCGTGGGGACACGCTACTTCCACCGACCTTGTCCATTGGACGGAGCAACCTGTGGCACTGACACGCGACGAACTGGGCGACATCTTCTCTGGCTCTGCCGTCATCGATAAGGACAACACCGCAGGCTTCGGAGCCAATGCGATGGTGGCTCTCTATACCTCGGCTAGCAACGTGCAGCAGCAATCCATAGCCTACAGCACCGACGGCGGGAAATCGTTCACCCGCTATACAGGTAATCCCGTTATCCGCAACAACGACGACAACCTGCGCGACCCTAAAGTATTCTGGCATGAGGCCAGCAAGCAATGGATTATGGCGTTGGCTAAAGGCTGGAAAATGGGTGTAGAATTCTATAGTTCGCCAGACCTGAAGACATGGACACACCAGAGTACGTTCTTCATGGAATTGACTGGTCGCCCCAGCATCCAGTGGGAATGTCCCGACCTGATTCAGTTTGGTGACAAATGGGTGCTCTTGGTCAGCGTCAACCCTGGTGGCCCAATTCTTGGCTCCGGCACCATGTATTTTGTGGGTGACTTCGACGGTAAAACCTTTACCGCTGATGCCCTTGACTATCCACTCTGGCTCGACTTTGGAATGGATAACTACGCTGGTGTCACCTGGAGCAACACAAACAATCGCAAACTGATGATTGGATGGATGAACAACTGGCAGTATGCCGGAGCTGTTCCTTGCTCCCCTTGGCGCTCGGCTATGACCCTGCCTCGCGAACTGAAGCTCATTGAGTATGATGGTAAGCCGCTGCTGGCAAACACTGTGGTCAGTGAGATAGACAAGATTGCCGAGAATTGGCAGACGACAGGTGCAGACATCAACGTCAAGGACGCCTACCAACTGCGTATTACCCTCAACCTCGACAAAAACTCCACCATCACCCTCAGCAACGACGCTGACGAGAAGTATGTCCTCGATATCAACACCTCTGCTCGTACTGTGACTGCCCATCGCACCTCCGCCACTGGTCAGGCATCCTTCAACGGTACCTTCTCCGTTCCATCCATTCAGGCTCCTCTCAATGTGACGGGCAATACCGTGACCCTCGACTTTTTCGTCGACCAGTCATCGGTAGAGTTATTCACGCAGAATGGTTCCATGTCGATGACCAACCTCGTATTTTCCAAGTCTATCTACAACCACCTGGACATTACCGATGCTACCTATAAGGTTCAGTTCCGTCGGCTGAAAAGCATTTGGAATTAGTATTGTCTATAAAAAACGTTCATTGCTGATATTTTTCGTGCAATGAACGTTTTTTATTAGTATTTGTATCATTTTTTATATATAGGAATAATGAAATAGCGTAATTTTGCAGCAGGATTTTAAA
>Ga0310696_10010080_pt1 | contig 10896 bp, 5 predicted proteins | sample AusTroGonzalo_MG_4_FD_203885 | JGI IMG/M metagenome (GOLD analysis project Ga0310696, IMG submission 203885) | Bovine rumen microbial communities from tropical cattle in Woodstock, Queensland, Australia - Gonzalo_02 (v2) (version 2) | ecosystem: Host-associated > Mammals > Digestive system >...
AGAGAGACACATGGTGACTATAGCACGGAGGTCCACCTCTTCCCATTCCGAACAGAGAAGTTAAGCCCCGTCGCGCCGATGATACTGCATTAGCTTGTGGGAAAGTAGGTCGTCGCCAAACCCATACAGGAAAGCCTGCCCTTACGGACAGGCTTTTGCTGTTTTAAGACAGGATTTACAAGATTTACAGGATTTTTTCTAAATCCTTTTAACTTTTCTCTTTCCTCTTTTAACTAATTTTACTATTTTTGCACTGTGAAATTTTTTAAGGGCATATTATTAATAATAGGTGTATTTTCCAGCCGGATTTTGCTGGGAGACACTACCCTTTTACCTGAAAATGACTCTATTCCTGTTGACTCCACATTGGTCAGATATTTTTATAATAGTCTTGATAATCAACAGCTTGGAGCCGTAAAAGTTTGGGACACCACTACCCTTACAGCATCGTTTTACGACCCGACAAATCCTCTTTTTGAATACTATCAGGAACTGAGTAACTCGGGACACGCACATAACAATTTGGAGTTCTCCTTCCCTATTTTTATCGGATTTAACAGCTATCTGCCGTCATACGACAAATTCATCGTCACTAAAGAGAAAGTCCTCTACCCTGTTGTTTATCAGCCGTTTACGGAGATAAGCTATATGATGGGAAGCAAAAAGGAACAGCATCTTAACGTGATATTCTGCAGAGAATTGCTGCCGCGATTTTATATCACCTTGAATTTCAACATCGACTTCGCCCCTTCCGTTTATCAGAGAAGTTACGCACAAAACCATTATTTTATCGGTAATTTCCGCTGGAATACGCGAAACGAACGTTATGGCGTGAATGGCTATTATTTCACCAATAAAATCGATGTCATGGAAAACGGTGGAATAACCGCCGATTCGATTTTTGTTGACAATATTTATGACGACAAATCAGTTATTCCGGTCAATTTGATGGGTGCCAGCAACCTGTTGAAAGTGTCGGGATTCGGGATTAACCAATATTTTGTTTTAAGAAACTCTGACATCAAATCAGAGAAAAAGATTGGCTTCGGCAGAATTAGTTATTCATTTGATTATCAAAGGAATAGATATCTTTACAAGGACTCCTATCCTACTTCAGATTTTTATGCTGGATACGATCAGGTTTTGAATTCGGAACAGACATTCGACAGCTTGACTTTTTACACGATAAAGAATGAAATCAGTTGGAATTCATTGAGTTACGGAAAATATAACGATGACATTCCGTTTTATCTGACTTTTGGAGCCGAACACAACTATTCGCATCACAACGGATACAAGGATATCATTACCGGCGACAACTTCGGTGAGGTTGATTTTCAAAACATTAGGGCTAAGGCCGGAATCATCATCAATCTGTTCAAATCGACAAGAATCACTGGTAAAGGCGAATTGATTTTGAACGATTATCATGCCGGAGATTTCATTTTGGACGGCCATTGGAAGCAGTTTTTGGGCACTTATAAGAAAAATTTAGGCGCTTTGGTTTTTAACGCAAATCTTTCGAGACAATCGGCGGACTGGTTTGAGGAAGCTTATTATTCGAATAACTTCAGATGGCAGAACGATTTCAGTCCGTCGACGTACATGAGGCTGAAAGGTTCTTACGAAACACGTTGGTTTTCAATCGGTTTGAAGCAGACCACAATAGATCATTACATCTATTTCGGCACCAATGCGAAACCAGCGCAATATACCGGAACGCTCAACATCACGTCGGCTTTCGCCAATTTTAACGTCAAGTTGTGGCATTTGGAGATTGGCGGTGTTGCGTCGATGCAAATCGCTGATAATGAGGATGTTGTTCATTTGCCACTATTTTACGGCAAGTTGAAACTTGGATGGGACATCACTTTGGTAAAAGGAGTGTCGATGATGCAGCCGGCATTTGTAATCAATTATTTTACAGAGTATTACGCTGACGCTTACATGCCCGCCACAAGGGTTTTTTATCTGCAAAACGATGTAAAGATCGGAAACTATCCATTCCTGGATTTTTATATTACATTTAAGTTGAAACGCGCTAATATCTTTGTGGGATACACTAATATCTACAGTTTGTCGAAGGACAACAGATATTTCACCACGCCTCATTACCCGATGAGGGATTCGAAGTGGATTTTAGGTGTTAAGTGGCGCTTGTACAAGTAGTTACGCCATTCCTCGCTGCTTCTTGATTTTATCGTAAGCGTTGTTGATTTCCTGGAATTTCTGCTCAGCGGCTTTACGCACGTCGTCGCCGAGATATGACACTTTATCGGGATGGTTTTTCTTTGCCATTTCGCGATAAGCTTTCTTGACATCCTCGTCTGAAGCGGAAGGATCGATACCGAGGATTGTGTAGGCATCGTCGACCTGTTTGACAAACATCGCCTTAATCGATTCAAAATCAGAGGCATAAACACCCATGTAGTTGGCAATCGTTTGAATAACAGCGACTTCTGTTTCATGAACTTGTCCATCTGCGGAAGCGATACCGAACAGATAATGAAGCAGTTGCAGACGCGAGGAATAGTTCATGTAGCGGCCAATTTGCTGGCTCACTTCGGCAACTTGGATGTCCTGTTTCAGGATTTCACGCAAAGTGAGGATATATTTCTCAGCCTGTTCCTGACCGAAATTCGCCAAGAAGAACTGTTTCACGTAGTCGAGTTCAGATTTTTTGACCACTCCGTCGGCTTTCATGACAGCGGCTGAGAGCACCAGCAAGCTTGATGAGAAATCCTTCTGTTTTGGCGTTCCACCAAGGAATTCGGTATCTTTTCTGGTATAACCGCCGCCCAGATATGAGCCTAGAGCAGCGCCGATAATGCCGCCCAAAGGGCCTAAAGCCCAAAATCCGACAAAGAATCCGAGGATGCTCGGGAGACATCCTATACTTCTATATTGTTGATTATCAGAGTTATTCATAATATTATTTTAATAATTTAATTTTTTACAAAGATACAAAAAAAGACGTTAGACCTTGGATTTTCGACCTTAGTTTTTTTGATAAAATTTGTATTTTTTTGTTAAACTGAATAATTTTTTGTATTTTTGTAGCCAGATATAAAAAATTAACCATGAAAAAACTTATTACGATTCTAGTATTCTGTTTTGTGGCATTTTCCACAAAAGGGCAGCAACATCAATATTGGACAGATATTGTAACATCCCAGCCTGAAGGCTATTTGATTGACGCTAACGGCGATGTTAAAATCCATACCGCCGAAGGTCTTGCGTGGCTGATTTCGACTGTAAACGGCCTCAATGGGCAGGAACCCGACGATTTCAACGGGAGACAGGTGACACTTGAAGAGAATGTTGATATGTCAGCCGCCATCTGGACCACCATAGCACAAGGGTCAAATTACACTACCGATTCAGACATACTGAAGTTTTGCGGAACTTTCGACGGCAATGGTTATGAAATCACAGGTTTGTTCCTTTACATATCCTCCGATTATCCAACAAGTTTACAATTTGACTCTTTTTGGGGAAATCTTTGTGGCGCCACAATAAAAAATGTCACTATCCGTGATGTCTATGCCACCGGAGTAAGTGAGAGGGATGGCTTGTTTTTCGCTAATGCCGATGCTAATACGATCATCGACAGATGTCGTTTGGAGGTTGATGAGGTTTATAAAAGCGAGATGAACGCAGATTATGCCATCTTTGGCTATAGAAACGAAGGCACTATCACCAACTGCATGACCAGAATCAGAAAAGTTGATTATGAAGGACATCAGGGTATCAACATGGATATGTTTGTACTTCGTAATGAAGGAACCATCCAGAATTGTGCTTCGGTCGCCGACTCACTGAAGTATTTGTATTCATTCGCTGGAATTGCCGGCACCAACTACGGTTTGATTGAAAACTGCTACTCTTACATCGGGACATTTTTCGGTGAATATGAGATATGGTGGCCGCCGGCGCCACGTCAGGGCATGTGCATGAACAATTATGGAACTATCACAAATGGCTATTACAACACTGTAGGACCAGAATTGTGGATGTCAAATGTCCCTGTCTATTACAATCAAGGCACCATCAAGCAAACCTCACCGTTTGAATGGAACGACGGTTGGCAGCTGACAGATTCCATCGCGGAAACAAATAACTTAACGGAAGCGCTTAACAATTGGGTTAACGCACAGGCAAATAGCGGCTCTTTCGTGACATGGTGCGAAGAAGATGATTTTGCGGAGCACCATCTGCCCAATCTTTGCAACATGTTCATTCATGATATTGCAGAGGTTGATAGCAATGATTCTCAAGTGACCATCTACCCTAACCCGGCAAAAGAACGCATCATAATAGAAGGCATCTCCCCTGTCGAAATCCAGATATTCAACACCTTTGGCCAGTGTGTTAATACCATCTATAACACCAACGAGATCTGTGTTTCGGATATACCCGACGGCCTGTATCTTCTTAGCATTTCCGACCATAATGGCAAAACCGTCACCAAACGATTTATAGTGATAAAATAAGAATTTATTTGTGTAAACTGTCCCTCTTGGGGGACAGTTTACAGGCAACGATGCAATATAACGACAGCATATTTCTTATATATTTCCCCCAAAACGAAGAAATTGACTTGCTTACCACCCGATTCCATTAAATTAACGGTGCAAAATCATGTAAATAATTGATATTCAACCGTAGTAATATCTCAAAATAATCCTCAAAATTTTTTATTGACATCATTGGATTTAAATTTCTGGTTCAGAAAATATTTGACCATTTAAAGAAAATAGATGTTTCAAGCTTGGTTTTCGACTTTTATTTGATGAAAGTAAAGCTGGGGGACGAAAAAAAATTATACTACAGTAGTGAAAGAATAAAAAAGGTTTTATAACTTTGCAGCGAAATTAACTCCATTTAAAACTTAAAAATTTAAAACCATGAAAAAAATCACTTCATTAATCATCATTTTATACGGAATAGTACTATCCGTTCAATCTCAAACGTGGGTAAACATCAACAGTTCTACCCCAGAAAAAATAAGTGCATATGTCACCGAAAGTAACAGCCAAACAATCAAAGTAAAATTTGACACACATGGGTTTTACTCAAAAACACTCACGGCAAAAGACGGAACATACCAAAGGCTTGTGATTCCAGGGGCTGGACGAAGCCAAACAACTGGCTTCCCAGAATTGCCATTTATTCGTCAGATAATTGCGATTCCGGAATGTGACGATGTAAACATAACATATCAAATCATCCAAGAAAGCGTGTTTGATAATTACAATATATATCCCGCCCCCGACTACCAAGTCACAACCAACCCAGACAGCACATGTGTTGTAACGGAATTATTTAGTAAAGATGTTGTTGAATACAAGCGAAATACTCTCTCTCCATACAATAATGTGCTAAACAGCGAAATTGGGTATTTTCGCAGTCAAAAATATATAGAAGTTGAAGTATCGCCATTTCGTTACAATCCTGTAACCCAAAAACTCTATGTTGCCACCGAGTTGGAAATAACGCTAAATCTCACAAATACAACAGGTTCAACATCGTCAAACTTGGGCATTTTTAACAATGTAGCCGCAAATACCATGTTAAATTACACATCGACAAACATGACTGCTGAAGAAAACGATATGCGACTGGGTGGCGGAAGCGTGAGTTATATTGAATTGCAGACTCCACTCCAAGCAGGCAACATACGAGCCGACTATCTTATTATTTGTGCCGACCAATTTATTGAAAACGGGGCGCCATCCAGTGAATTAATGCGTATTGCGCAACACAGAGCATATTACAATGGATTTGACGTTGTAATCCTTAGATTAGACAATATTCTTCAGGTTGGATTTTCCTATAACGACCCCCTCTATAAATGGGAAGGGATGATGCGCACCTGTATTAAAGCGGTGTATGATGGATGCAATGCCAACAACACAATAGACGGACATTTAGGCTATGTCCTCTTGGTCGGCAAGCCACCTGTCAGAAACAGCGAAACTCAATACAATCCAGCGTACCATGGTTTCGTACCCACTGCATATAGTCATGGTGTAAAACAAGTTTTTTCAGGTTATGAAAAGTTATTATATCCATCAGATTACTGGTTCAGTTGTGTCACCCATAACAGTCAAAATATTTATGACAAAGTAGGAGACCTGTTCATTGGACGTTTTTGCGTTGAAAATGAAACTCAACTTCGCAATATCGTAAATAAAACCATAAAACGTGAAAGAGAGTATAGACCTATTCAGAGTAAAATTGTTAACGCCGCAAATGACATAGTGTATCAAGAATTTGAGGGCTATTTTGAAAACAGTTTATATCCTCATATTCAAAGTTTTTTAGGCAACCACCAAACATTAACCATAGCAAATCTATGGATAGACAATTTAACCACATACAAAGCAAAAGTATTATCAATGCTCAACGATGGTGCCCCTTACTTTACAATTTACACACATGGAAGCTATTACGGTTGGCAAAACTTATACGATTTGCCAACTAATCTTGACAATGGAAACACCATGAATCAGTTCTGCATGAGCTATGCTTGTTTAACTGGCAAGATGGATTACACTTTGCCATGTTTGGGTCAAAAGCTAACATCCGATGACCCTAATATTGGAATGGTTGGATTTCTTGGATCGGGCAGACTTATGCCCGCTTACAACCATACTCCTTCATCTTTCATAATTGGGCTAATTCCCAAAGCCATTTACAATGATTTATCACACATCACAGGAGAGTTTATATTGGAATCGTATCTTAATGATTTTATAAGTCAAACTAGATTTAAACTGAATCTTTTTGGAGACCCAGCTTTAAATATTTTTGCAAAAGGATTTGAAGTTACTGATGAGATAACATTGGGAAGTATCACAGAAATATCAAATGTAATTACTATAAAAAATGGCGGGAAAATTATAATTCCGGACAATTCACAAGTTATTATTGGTGATAATGCTGGGCTTAACGTACTTTCATCAGGTTCATTATGTATTGGAAATAATGTATTAATCACAGGCATCAATGGAAATAATTCATTCATTAGAATATCTGGAGGCGAGTTTATTACAACATCTAGCGGTAATGTTACCTTTGAAAACGTTGATATAAAGTTTTCCAATCCATCATTTATAAATAATTTAACATATGATCTTGCAAATATGAATTTTTCAGCAAGTGTAATCAATGCGACCACAGTCTTTTTGAATATATCAAATTGTGATTTTCAGAAATCCAGTAATGTTTGTGCTGATCATAGTAGTGTTTCTATATATGAATCTAACTTTAATAAATCCGGACTAGTTGTTGGCAGTTTTTCTGTAATAGGCATACCCAATGGACATAGCATCCCTTCAACCGCTGCAATTGTAAATGATTGTACATTTACCGACTGTCTTCCTTTCGAATATCCCACAAACGAACCATCTCGAGGTATATCTAATGCAGCTATCCGTTTGCATAACGTAACACGTTTTGAATTAAACAACAATGTAATAACCAATTGTGTTGAAGGCATACATATTAGAAATTCAGGAAACAGCCAAAACTTTGCCTTGACAGGAAACACCATTATTGGATGCTCAAATAATGGTGTCGTGATATATAATTCATATGCCAAGTTTAATAAAAACACTATTATTAGGAATAATGGAACTGGGATTTCCATATTTAACAACAGTTTGGTTACGCTTGATGATAGTCCAGGGAACATAAATGAATATCAACTAATTGGATACAATAGCCCTTATCAAATCTATGCCTCAAACAACGCTTTTCCAAAATGCAATTACAACAAATTCATTGGCGACGATAATGAGAACTATTGGATGTATTATGAATCAAGGGAAGCTTCACAGTCATTATCATTAAGGCTTTTTAATGTTAAATATAATAATTGGGATGGTAATGCAAACTTTAACCCCAATGTGGTATTCAATAATCCAAATTGTTTTGAATGGCTCCCTTTCTGGAATATCAGCAAAGGTAATGAGTTGTCAGAAGTTGAAGTCCTTTATGGACAAGCATTGCAATTTTTTAATGATTCATTATACGCAAAATCAAAATCAGGCTTTTTAAACATAATTGCCAATTATCCAAACGACTTTTATGCCATCTCCGCATTAAAAGAACTATTCAGAATAGAGCGCTATCTTAACAATGATTATACTACACTAAAAAACTACTATCTTACAGATGAAATCATACAAAACGATAGTGTTTTGAAAAAAGTGGGTGATTTTCTTTCTGCCAGATGTGATGTGCATGACAAGAACTATGATAATGCTTTATTATGGTATACGAAACAGCTTTCCAATGAAAATCTGAATTATCAAGACAGTGTGTTTTACATCATTGACATTAACGATATTCATATGTTAATAGATGAAAACCGTAATGAGTATGAATCAAACACAGATCACCTGCTTTCAACCTTGCCTCATATAATAACTTCCGATAATTGGGACACAAAACAAACATCTGGAGAATTCTATTCTTACACAGGATGGCTTACACCTTCATATGAAAGCATCAGGTGTTTTGCTCATTTTACCGAACATGGGAAAAATGTTGAACTGCCATACATCTACAATACCAATTCAACTAATGTGATGCAGGTTGGAAACATAGTCCCAGACTGCACACCTGGTGTCGTGTATAACCACGACGATAAGTTGTACAGAACTATGGATTACGGACGAACATGGGCTCCAACAAATTCCACAACCAATTTGATGAACGAATACTGGGTTTTTAAAAACGAGCCGGGAACTGTTCTCGAAAGAAACCCCGATGAGGGCATGCGTATCAGTTACGACTACGGTGAAACTTTTGAGATCATGAATATCCCGTCTATAAATTCATACAATGTTGCAGGATGGCACATTGGTGAGTTTTTCAATCTATCATACACCGATGACTGGGAACTGTATCTTTCCCATTCTCTTGATTTCAACCAAACAGCAGATACAACTTATTTACCCCAGTTTAACCATTTTGAAATGACGGCGGGAGCTACAGATGGAGAACTATACATCCATCAAAGATCTTATGACATGACTTCATATACGGTGTTTTTCAGTTCTGATTACGGTCATACTTTCAGACCTTTGATAACCGTCGACTCGATAATCGAAGGACCGTTATTGTCCAAATATTGGGAATTTACAGCCGACCGCGAACCAGGTGTTTTTTACTCCATAACAAGAGAAGCATCAATGCTTATAAATGAAGGCGGTAAAATGTGGATTGATTATTATAGGGCTTATGGCGACACTTTGGTAACCACATATTTCCATCATTTTACACACGAATGGTTTAATCACCACACACCAGTAATGGATTGTGAGATTGTGGATTGCGATGGAACCAGTGTAAGCCTCCGATGGAATGAGCCACAATTCAAACCAGGAGAAGAGCTTATTGGTTATCAGGTTTATAAAGGAAAATCACTCATCAGTCAATCATTGATAACGGAAACAGAATATACCGACTATGACGCAGGAAATGAGCCATCAGAGTACCATATTTTAGCTGTTTATAGCGACAATGATGTTTCAAGGTCATACAATATTGTGTATTGCAATAAGCATAATAGCATTGATGAATCAACTTGTGATACAAAAATCACAGTTTGGCCAAATCCATCAAATAATAAAATTAGTATCGGTGGAACAACTGTCGCTGAGTTACAGATTTATGATGTGCAAGGTCAACTCATCAAAACCATCTATAACACCAACGAGCTCTGTGTTTCGGATATACCCGACGGCCTGTATCTTCTTTGCATTTCCGACCATAATGGCAAAACCGTCACCAAACGATTTATAGTGATAAAATAAGAATTTATTTGTGTAAACTGTCCCTCTTGGGGGACAGTTTTTTTATTTTTGAAAAAATCTCAATTTTTTTTATAAAAATTCAGATTTTTTTTCTAATTTTGCGGTTTTCAAAAAAATAGGTAGCATATATTTGCGAAAATATTGAAAATCATATAGAAGAGTAACAATTAATCATTAAAAAAATGAAAAAAACCAAGTACGTTTATCTTTTCGGCAACCGTACAGCCGAGGGTAACTCAACGATGAAAAATTTGTTGGGCGGCAAGGGTGCTAACTTAGCAGAGATGTGTCTGTTAGGATTACCAGTTCCAGCAGGTTTGACAATCACAACTGAATGCTGCACAGCATATTACGCAAACAACTGCCAGCTTCCTGCAGGTTTGATGGATGAGGTCCACGCAGGAATCAAGAACATGGAGAAAATCATGGGCATGAAATATGGTGACGCAAAGAATCCTCTCTTAGTGTCATGCCGTTCAGGCGCGCGCCAGTCAATGCCAGGTATGATGGACACCGTTCTTAATATTGGTCTTTGCTCAAAGACAATCCCTGGTTTGATTGAGAAAACAAAGAACGAGCGTTTCGTTTACGATTCATATCGCCGTCTTATCATGATGTACGCTGACGTCGTCATGGAGAAGGCTGAAGACAGAGAGCCAGTCAAGGGTAAAGGTATCCGTAAGATTTTGGATGACAAACTCGATGCTTTCAAGGCAAAGAAAGGTTACAAGTCAGATACAGACATCACAGCTGCTGAGCTCAAGGCTTTAGCTGAGGATTTCAAGAAGATTATCAAGAAAGAACTCGGAACAGAGTTCCCGGACGATGCAGAGATGCAGCTTGAAGGCGGTATCAGAGCCGTGTTCAAGAGCTGGAACGGCAAGAAAGCCGTGTCATACCGTAGAATCGAAGGTATTCCGGAAGATTGGGGAACAGCTGTCAACGTGCAGACCATGGTGTTCGGTAACATGGGTGAAAACTCAGCAACAGGTGTTGCTTTCACACGTGACCCTGCAACAGGTGACAACAAGTTCTATGGCGAATGGTTGATCAACGCTCAGGGCGAGGA
>Ga0310696_10010082_pt1 | contig 10895 bp, 10 predicted proteins | sample AusTroGonzalo_MG_4_FD_203885 | JGI IMG/M metagenome (GOLD analysis project Ga0310696, IMG submission 203885) | Bovine rumen microbial communities from tropical cattle in Woodstock, Queensland, Australia - Gonzalo_02 (v2) (version 2) | ecosystem: Host-associated > Mammals > Digestive system >...
GATGTGATTAGAAAATACGGTCTCAAGGACGGTCTGCCCGTTATCGAAATCAATGAACTTTTCCCTGATTTCCACGAAATTGCGAAGCCATACGCCTACCTATCGGGTGCCACAATGCCCATTGACATTGCTTTGCTAAGGGCCTTGGCGAAACGTTATGCGGTGAAGGACTACTTTGAAATCGGGACATGGCGCGGTGAGAGTGTGGCGAATTTGGCCGATGTGGCTGAGCATTGCGTCACCTTCAACCTGCCGAAAGAGGACATTATTAAACTAATTGACAACCAATTATACGCTGACTTGCACGGTTTTTTCAACAAGGATTTAAACAATGTGGAACAACTCTACGGCAACTCACAAACCTTCAACTTCGGTCCGCACTTTGGCAAATATGACATGGTTTTCGTTGACGGCGACCACCACTACGAAAGCGTGAAGAAAGACACGGAGACCGCTTTCAAGTTGCTGAAAGGCGAGCATAGCATCCTCGTCTGGCACGACTACGGCCTTGACCCTGAGACCATTCGCTGGGATGTGATGGGGGCTATCTTGGACGGTGCGCCTGCTGAGAAACGCAAACATATCTATCATGTTTCCAATACTTTGTGCGCTGTTTATCTGCCGGAGGACCTACCGACCCACAAGCTTGTGCCTTACGAGAGGCCTCACAAATATTTTGAAATTGAAATCAAAACACAAAAAATTGAATAATTGACTATGACCACTGACTATGACAATGACCACTTCAGCCAAGCAGTCGAATTTCACCTTTTTGGGGTGGCTGTCATAGTCATTGTCACAAGTCATTGTAAACTGAACATCTGATGAACATCCTGCACTTGCTGAGCTGGTTCCCCACGCCTGACGACCCGACCTTGGGCAACTTCTGCGTCCGCATGATTGACGCACTGCCCGAGGACTGCCATTCCGTCATCCTCTCCGTCTGTGATGGCAAGGACATGACTAAATCATTCGAGTTCAGGGAAATAAAGGGCACACACCATGCGCATGTGCAGATTTATATCCGTCCACCGAAAATCAATGCCATTCGCAAACTGAAGATGCTGCGGATGTACCAATACGGACTCAACTACATCAAAAAGCGTTTCTTTGAGCCAGATTTGATTCATTTGCATGTCACCTATCCGCTTGGGCAAGTGGCTTTGTTGTGGAAAAAACTTTTCGGCTATAAATATGTCTTGACTGAGCATTGGACGATTTATCAGCCTCAGAACAAGGACGTGTTGGCGGGTGGCTTGAAGAAAAAGATTGTCAAGATTGCCAACAATGCCGAACTTATCATGCCTGTAAGTTTGGATTTGCAGCGGTGTATGGAGGGACATGGGGTGAAGAATCGCTTTAAGGTGATTTATAACTTGGTGAATACAAATCTTTTCCGTTTGGGCTTCGCCCAAACGGAAAAGAAAAAACACATGCTCCACATCTCCACTTTGCGGGATGAGGCTAAGAACTTCAGCGGCATATTGCGTACCATTGAACGGCTGCACCAACAGCGTGGCGACTTTGAGCTACATGTCATCCATGATTATGAAGCCCCTGAGTTCAAGGCTTTTGTGAAGGAACATGGTCTTTCGGATTGCGTCTTTTTCCATGGCAAGAAGACCTCTGCCGAGGTTGCCCAGGCCTACCAAGAAGCTGATTTTTTTGTGCTGTTCTCCAACTTCGAGAATTTGCCTTGTGTTATCGTTGAGGCTTTTGCCTCTGGTGTGCCAGTACTAAGCACTGCCGTGGGTGGCATTGCTGAAATTGTCTCACCCGAACGCGGCATTCTCATTTCACAAGGCGACGAAAATGCTTTATTGCAAGGCATGAACCAGATGCTTGACCATTGCCGTGAATACGACCGTGAGGCCATTCGGCAATATGCTGTCAGTACCTTCTCCAATGACATCATTGGGAGGCAGATTTTCGAGGCGTATAAAGAAGTGGTAAATTAGTCTTCGTTCCCGACGGCGTTCTTCATGATGCCAACCTTGGAACTTTCCACGAAACCAAGAATAAACTCGCGGTCTTCCGACTCGGGCAAATGCTCACGAATGTATTGCACCGACTGGGTCACGTTCATTCCGACGCTGTAAATCACGCGATAAACATCTTGAATTGCGTTGATACGTTCACGCGAGAAGCCACGACGCATCAGGCCTATGGAATTGACACCCGCATAACACACCGGATGGCCGGTACTCGTCTTCACAAACGGCGGAATGTCCTTGTTCACCATAGCACCGCCGCAAATCATCACATGCGCACCAACGCGGCAGAACTGACTCACCGCAGCCAGACCTCCAAAAATAGCCCAATCATCAACCGTGATATGACCTGCCAAAGTAGCCGCGTTGGCCATGATGACGTGGTCGCCGAGGTAGCAGTCGTGCGCCACATGGGTGAAAGCCATCAGCAGACAGTCCTTGCCCACCACCGTCTTGCCCGAGGCCGCCGTGCCCTTGTTGACCGTCGCCGACTCGCGCACCGTGGTGCCGTCGCCGATATAGCAATAAGTGGTCTCACCTTGATATTTCAGGTCTTGCGGAATGGCTGAAATCACGGCACCAGGGAAAATCTCGCAGTTCTTCCCGATGCGGGCACCGTCCATGATGGTGGCATTAGGGCCAATCCAAGTGCCGCTACCGATTTCAACGTCCTCGCCAATCCATGCGAACGCCTCAATCTTCACGTCTTCCGCGATGCGGGCGTTGGGATGGATATAGGCTAAAGGCTGGTTCATGCTTAATATAATAAGGTGTGCTTGATTTTTCTTGCGAAAGCCGTGTTGGAGAAATGGCCCGGTTTGATGGCGATCACCTTACCCTTGATGGGACGTCCGACCAAAGTGAGGTCGCCAATGACATCCAACAGCTTGTGGCGGGCTGGCTCGTTTTCGAAATACAATTCCACGTTGTTCAAGATACCGCGTTCCTTGACAGCAACTTTAGGCTTCTTGAAGAAAGCGGCGATGTGGTCAAGTTCCTCGGAAGAAACGTTGCGGTTGACGAACACGATAGCGTTGGTCAGGTCGCCACCTTTGATGAGGTTACGGCTGATGAGGGTCTCCAACTCGTGCAGGAAAACAAAGGTACGACAAGGTGCAATCTCATGCTCAAAGTCCTTCAAGTCATGCAGCGAAGCATGTTGCTCGTCAAGCACTCTGGTGTTGTATTTCACCTTCACATCGATTCGGAAAGAATCAGCTGGTTCTATCTTCAGCTCGATGCCCAAAACTTCATTTTTATACGAAATCGGCTCTTCGATAACGAGATAATTGCGAGGTGCGTTCTGTTCAACAATACCAGCCTGATGAATGGCTTCAACGAAGAACTTCGCACTGCCGTCCATAATGGGCATTTCCTCCACATCGATGTCAATCATCACGTTATCAATGCCCATGCCACGCAATGCAGCCAAAACATGTTCAACAGTATAGATTTTCACGCCACCTTTACCGAGGGTAGTACCACGGGCGGTATCAATGACATTATCGACATCGGCTTCAATGATAGGTTGGTTCTCTAAATCAATTCTACGAAAACGGATTCCGGAATTTATGGGAGCCGGGTTGAAGGTGAGGGTGCCGCACTGACGCGTGTGGAGCCCTGCTCCTTTGACACTGACTCTATTTTTGAGCGTACATTGTTTCTCCATAAAAATCAATTATCGTGGATACTTCTCCACAAAAAACGCGCAAAGATAGGAAATATTCTATCACCTGCAAAAAAAATCCGCTAACGAGGTTTATTTTCCCTCTTTTTCGGCCTTCAATTTGGTCAATTCTTTTTCAAGTGCATCTAATTTTCGGGCCATTTCGTCAATATGGCGGAAACGGGCATTGGAGACTAAATATTTCCTCAACGGCTGTATCGGCGTGCCCATAAAGGCTTGGTTTTTCTCCTTGATGCTGCCCATGATGCCACTTTGACCGCCAAACTGAGAACCGTCTGCGATGGTAATGTGACCCACGAAGCCCGACTGTCCGCCCACAACGCAATTCTTTCCGAGATGCGTGGAGCCGCTGACCCCCACTTGAGCCGCTAAAGCCGAATTTTCGCCCACTTCCACATTATGCGCCAGATGCACCAGATTGTCGAGTTTCACACCCTTGCGAATGTATGTCGAGCCCATCGTGGAGCGGTCGATGGTCGTGTTGGCCCCGATTTCCACATTGTCCTCGATGACCACATTGCCCACCTGCGGAATCTTCTCGTAATGGCCGTCAGGCTGTGGCGCAAAACCAAAACCATCGGCACCAAGCACCACACCTGCATGGAGGATACAATTTTGACCGACCACCGTGTTGCGGTAGAGTTTCACGCCTGGATAAAGCACTGTATTGTCGCCGATAACGCAACCGTCGCCCACATACACCTGAGGATACAATTTCACATTGTTCCCGATTTTGGCGTTTTCACCTACAAAGGCAAACTCTCCAAGATACAGGTTCTCACCGAATTGCGCCGTCGATGAAACGAAAGCCAAAGAGGAAACGCCCTGCTTATTTTGCGTCATTTGGTCGTAGAAAGCCAGCAGTTTGGCAAAAGAAGCGTAGGCATCGGGAACACGAATCAAAGTGGCCTGAATGGGTGCCGTGGCCTCAAAATCATCGTTCACAATGACGATACTCGACTGGGTTTCGTAGATATAATGCGTGTATTTCGGATTCGCCAGAAAACTAATCATGCCTGGAGCACCTTCCTCGATTTTGGCCACATTCCAGACCTCTGCGTTGGGGTTGCCTTCCACCTTGCCTTCAAGGATTCCAGCGATTTGGGTAGCGGTAAATTTCATTACGATATATGTTTAATTGGTGGAGAAACGGAAGAAAAGTCGATTTATTGTATTTGACACAGGACTACTAAAATGCAGAATGCGGAATGATGAATGCGGAATGTCGCAATGCGCTGCTGGGCTTCGCCCTATTCAGCATTCAGCATTCATAATTCAACATTCACAAAAGCCGTTCAAAATCGTGTTTCAAGACAGTCACGGCCTGCTCGACCATGGGGTTGGGCAAAGCCACGAGACTCTGCGCCAAAATGGAGACATCCTCCTCGTCCTTCAACTGCTCGAAAGTTGTATTGATTTGATTGACAAGTTCTTCCTTGGCGTTCACCACAGCGTTCCAAGTGGAATTGGAAACATACAATTGCTGGGCAAGGTTGTGCTCAAACTCCTCCCTCACATTCTGCAAAAGCTGGAGATGGAACGCGCCTTTCTCCATCCCAGGCACATAGACACGCTTCACCAACTGGGGCAATTGCACCCGCTCGAGATAAAGCAGAAACCGCTCGTAAGCCTGCACTTTCAGCGGCATGATGATTTTGAGGGCTTGCACCTTCAGTTCCATCTTGCTCCCATTGCGGAGTTCAGCGTCTTTCATCTTAATCAGCCGAGACAAAAGTATCATGGCCGCGACCATCAGCAGGAGGCCTGCGCCCATTAGGGAATAGATAATCCAGGTGTTCATTGGTTTGTAATTTGGCTGCAAAGGTAGGGAATTTTCGTTGAAGCGCAAAATCACTATTTAATCCCTAGTCAAATAATACCCTCCCGTCTTCTTACTACCACGGCGTTCAATAATACCCAACTGCAATAATACGCGGACATGCTTATCTACTGTTCTGAAAGGCTTAGACAACCCTTCAGAAATGCCAGTCGTGTTGCACCCCTCGTGGTTGGTAATAAACGCCAATGTTGCCTTCTGACTTTCGTTTAATTGACCATTTGCAATTTTTAATTGACCATTATCGGCGTTTAATATACCAATATTATCATTTAATTGACCATTTTTAGCATTTATCGCCCCTTCTTTCTTGTTTAATTGACCATTTACACCATGTGATTGACCTTCAGCAGCAATAAACGAACCGCTTTCCCACGATTCATCCTCCCCATAACCCAATTCAGTATTCCGCCAAATGATGGTCTTAAAATCGCCCGTGTTGTCATCGCTGACAAAGTCAATCTTGGCATCCTCTTTCAACACCCTTGGAATGCCAGAACCCAAACCTCGGTAAATCATCGTCCGCGCACAGAAATCAGCCATAAGTTGGTTGCGCTGCTTTGATTTTCCCAAACGGATATCCTCAACGGTCAAGCCACCGAACAAACTGCCCGGATTGATAATTTCGATTCTGTTGTCGAAAACCAACAACCGAATATACGCCGACCCCAACAAATCCACATGAACCAAAGCATTTTGAAGCAACTCCTCCAACACCACCTCGGGAATCTCCAACTTGCCCACGCTGTTGAAGTTTTGCCCGGCCTGCAAATGGCGCAAATTCGACTTCAAAAACGACATCCCCTCACGGAACATCATAGGAACGGTTCCAATGATGTCACGGCTGTCGCGATAATCGCTGCCGCCAATGTCGTTGCCATAGTAAGCCACTGCTTTGATGGTGTAAGTCGGCATTCTCATTTGCGGGTATTGGCCGAAAAACAACATGCCCGCACGAGTCACCTGACCGCCGTTTCCTAAAATGCCCAGACTCGTCAATAGTTTATCGACTGGCATCCCAAACGACTCTTTCGGCTTGCCATACACCTTTTGAAAATAGTCGTTAATATAAGCCACTTCAAGGTCGGCCATGCTGGTGCCCGCAATGACCGCCTCGTCGGCATGATAACTCCCCGAAGCCTGAAACAGTGACAAAATCTCATTATTCTCCACAATGCGACGCTTGTCCGAGCCTTGTTTCACCCAAATGTTGCCACCAAGGGTTTTGTAGGGCTTGTTGGTGCCTTCGTGAACATACGCGACAAGCAAACGCTTCCCCTCAACAAGCACAACCTCTGTTTCCAAATATATCACGGGACGCACTTGATCGTTGGCGGCTGTTGAAACTTCGTTTGATAATTTTTGTATCTCGCTGTACGACAGTCCAATAATTTGTCCCGTTTTGTCCTCCACACCAAACACTATCATTCCACCTTTGCTGTTGGCGAAAGCCACCATCTCTTCACCAATCTGCTTCGCCGTGCTGAACATCAGCTTGAACTGCACTTTGCTGGTCTCACCGCAGGCAATAATCTCTCTCAATTCTTCCTCTGTCATAATTTTCTATCGTTTCTGGGCTGCAAAGGTAATGATTTTTCGTCGAAGCGCAAAATCCCATGAAACAGGGACAAGTTCTGCAAAAAGCACCCCTCTCGCATTGGCGAGCGCATTTTGCTTTACATCAAGGACTATCAAAAAGACGAGGTTGTTACTTGTTTGCCTGTGTATTATGCGGGTTATTTGTAGAACTCTTTGATTGAAAAGCAAGGACTAGCCCAAATAAGCCTCGTCCTTATTCCATTTTCTTTCTTTGCAACCGTTGATATTCTGCGAAGGCTGGGTTGCGGTGAAATGGCAAATCAGTCTGAGATTGAAACAATCGGATAACAAGCAACAAATCTTTCTCGAATATAAACGACATCATTGTCTTCTTTTCGGTAACAGAACATTCCTCCATCAAACACAATCACTTCACCTTTTGGCGTGTTCATTTTTTTTGTCTTTTCCTTTTTTGAAATAATTCCTCCTTTCATTCGGATAAAGATACTTTCTTCATTATCCAAAATGAAAGTTTCTATTAATGGTGTTGGAATTTTGTTCTCATTTATCTCAATAGTAACATTATTACAATCAACATAATAACTATCTATTGGCTCAACAGAAACAACCAATGAATATTTATTTTTCGAGTTTACAATCTGAGTGCTTCTTACCAAACAATCTTTACACAACCATTCTATTTTATAAAAAGAAGACAATCCTTCTTCATCAGTCTTTGAGACAGGTGTACCTAAAGAATCCGTTAACAATTTGCTTGCTGTATGACACAATGAAACATCCGTGATTTCATCAAATACAATAAAGTTTATACGAAATAATTTCCTATTTGTTTTATTTACTCGTATGGCTGCATCCTTGATAATAAACTGGCCAAAATTAATGTTGGTCATTGAATAGTCAGAGCTTGAATTCTCACTTTTCCACTCATTATGTGAAACCTTAATTACATTATTGGGAAATCTATTAATCAATTCAGATTCTGTTCCGTGCCAATTGATTGAGTTAATACAATTGAAGAAATCAATTTGAGAATATGAATTTATACTTATCCCAATCAATATTATTAATTGAGCAACCTTTTTCATCATTACTTAAGAATATTGTATGTTGAAAGACTTAATTTAATTTTCAGTCTATCCACATTAGTATATACAGCTTCATATACAGAAAGTTTTGTTTTGAACTCATTATATACCTCTGTGTTTTTTCTTCGTTGCCGTCTTGAAAGTGTTTCATCATTAGCTGCAGTTTCATATTCAGACAATTCCTCTCTCATACGCTTGATCTTGGACATACAGTAATTATCAAACATGATTTCTGCGCCATTAATCTGGATTTCCTTCAATTCAGTACGTATAGTATATAGTATTTCATCACTTAGATAGCTGTAATTAGAACCATAAGAAGAACTAAATACTGCTTTAACATCTTTCAGTTCCCATTTAAATTTTATTACTTCACCATTTTCATCCCTAATGGCATTAACAAATATTGTGTAATAGTACTTCACAGATATGCAATTAAACAATTCTGCTTTAAGTTGGCCACCAAGTTTATCTGTCCATCCTCTTAATATCATTTCTCCTTTTTCTATATCTTGGTAATCAATCGTAAGATTATGCTCATATCCACTTTCGGACAAATCTCCCGGTAATGCTTTCCACCTTCTAATGCCTGAAAAATAATCTGGTATGCTGATTCCATTTGCTTTTTGATAAAAAAGCAGACTATCTGGTTTAATTTGAGCATGTGAAACCGAAACAAAAGCAACTAAAACAGCAAATAACGTGATGATATTAAATCTTCTCATTTCTTAATCCCTAAATACGTCAATCGGGCGCAACCTTTAATTTTCCGTCCTCCAGTGCCCCAAAGACAATTTCCAACAAAAGAAGCGTGGCACTGATATACCACTTCTTCTATCGGAGGTCGTGAGATTACCTAATAATGCAGATGTAGTAATCAGCCCACGCTAAAACAGCGCGAACCGAATACACTCTCTTGCATTATTATCCTGGAAATTTCTCACGTTTCCGATAGCAAGACGAGCATAACGCTTCGTGTTACTTTATGTCGGCGGTCTAAAGTCCGCCATAAGAACCGCTGCAAATATACAAAGAATTTCGTAATGGAATAGATGCTGGATAGTTTTTGAAGAAAACAAAAAATAAATGAAAAGAAAAGAATAGAATGTGTATCTTTGCACTTTAACAAAATTATATCACTATGAATAACATTGTTCTCTCATTATTAGTGGCATTAATAGGCGGTCTGATTGGAACTTATTGTGGCTCGTATTTCTTGCATTTAAGGGAAGAGAATAAAATGAAAAAAGTTCAAAACATTGCAATTAGAGCGTTGGGAATACTGAAAAAATATGCAAAACAATCGTATAGAGAGGCGGAAAACGAGTTCAATAACACTTTAACAATAACAGAAAAAAGAACTGTTATTGTTGCGTTGCATAAACTGGGAGTGCCATTTGAATTACCTTACAACGAAATGTTTGACATAAAGAAAATGCATTTTGTTGATAAGGTGATAGATGGAGAGGAAATCGAAGCTGTTATTTTACAAATAAACAAAGGTTATTGTGATAATTTGTTCTATCTAGACCCGGATTCTTACTTCGCAGAGAATACATCATTCGCAAAAAGGAATGTTGCAAAGAAATATGTTAGAGAAGTTCTTTCAAAAAGTAGAAGCAACAAAAACCACTTGGTTAGTTATCCAAACAATTGGAATGATAATTTCGGTGTTGGTGAATTTCAAACAATTCGTGTTTTTCATGAAAGAGTGTGTTTTGATTTTTTATTTGATAGCAATGGCATACCTATTCCGGAAAAAATGGACCAAATCATTCATGAAATTGATTTGGGCTTATGGGATGACAGTTTCCAAATCAATTATGAGGTTTATAGGAGTATAAAATCTCAGATTGAAATGAATAATACTTTCCAAGCACTTGCAGTACAACAACAAAATACTGGAATAAAAACTTCAAACGGCGATTCGAATCAATCAGAAAAAGAGGATTCACATTAAGGGCAATCCTTTATAGCGTTTTCAAAGCTTTCAAATAATTATTCCGTGTATTATTCAGGAATACCAATCTCCGGAATCACCAAAGCCCCCTCATCCCGTACAAAATCCCGCTGATAGAACATGCAATAATAAACAGGCAGATAAGTAATGCCATTTTTAATGGAGACTTCCCTTTCGTTGCTCAAGACCACGGCCTTCTTAATGTGGTAGTCGGGCGTGTTCACGAAATTGTCAAGTGCGCTGTGGACGGTATAATCCTTGCCCGATTTCACCTCGATGGGCAACACGGTCAAGTGCTCGTAATCGTCAATCAGATAGTCCACCTCGCCTTTCTGCTTGTTGTCGTAATAATGTAAAGCAAAGCCGTGGGCATGAAGTTCTTGAGCCACCACCGTCTCATATACCGAACCGAGATTGATACTCCTGTCGTCTTGTAGCACGGCGTTGATGTTGAGACCATACAGGAGGTTCGTCAGCAGGCCCACGTCGTTCAAATAAAGCTTGATCAGGCTCTTGCTTTCTGATTCCGCCAAAGGAAACCTGGGATTGCTGACAGCTTGCACACCGAGGGCAATACCTGAATTGGTCAAGTACTCAAACTCGTTGGCATAGTCACTGAACTGCTTGTGGCTGGCGGTTTCCTCGATACGCTTCACGACAATCCGCTTCTTCTTGTTTTCCATAATGGACGGAATCATGTCGTAAATCTTCCTGATCAGCAACTTCTTCTCCATATCGTATTGCGAGGCGTCGATTCTATAAAGCTCATGGATGT
>Ga0310696_10010084_pt1 | contig 10894 bp, 8 predicted proteins | sample AusTroGonzalo_MG_4_FD_203885 | JGI IMG/M metagenome (GOLD analysis project Ga0310696, IMG submission 203885) | Bovine rumen microbial communities from tropical cattle in Woodstock, Queensland, Australia - Gonzalo_02 (v2) (version 2) | ecosystem: Host-associated > Mammals > Digestive system >...
CCGAGGAGCTCGGCCACCTCGTTCAACCTCATGTTGTTTTGTGTGCGGAGTATGATTTTAGCCTGAGCCACAAGGTGTTGCTTAAGCCAATGTCCTGCAGTGCGGCCGGTCTCCTGTCTTATCAACGTGCTGAAATACTTGGGCGTAAGGCAGAAAAGGTCGGCGTAGAAAGTAACGTCGTGGTGCTGGCGGCAATGTTTTTTGATGGCTTCGTAGTAGCGCGGACTCAGGTTGCTCGTCTGCGAGCCAGGAGTGTTCTCGTTTTCCGAACGGAAAGTGTCGATAAGGTTTGTTAGCACTTGCAATATGCCGATGGCGTTGTCGCGACTTCCGACATTGGTGATACCCAGCACCGTGCGCAGGGCATCGACAATGCTCATAATGTCGCCGTACTGTTTTTCGGTGAGGTGGAAGTGAGGGTAGCTCTCGTGCCAGAAACGGCCGTGGCTAGCGTTGATTTCCACCATTTGGCCGAAGAGCTCAGCCGAAACAACTACCAACGTGGCACGATAGTCCGACGAAGTGCTGTGGCAGTAAAGCTCGTGATTGGGATAAACCACGGCAATGTCGTGCGGATTGAATACGACCGACAGCCCGTCGTACTCGTTGCGGACTTTCCCCCTGTGGTTGATACAAATGATGTAGAACGGCGACACGTATGGCTCTCCGTATGCCGGCATTCGGGTTATATTGTCCAAAACCATAATGCCCTTGGCGGCAATATCTTCGGCCATCCGCCCGATAAAATCCATATTGTTTTCCATAATGTCGATAGTATTTCGTTTTGCAAAAATAGTAATAATTTACGACATAAAAAAATAAAAAACGACTTTTTGCCAAATTATTACTCTATTTTGATAACGCACAAGACATTAATAATAAGTATATTTGCAGTGTGAGCAGATAAATCGTATTTCGCTTTTATTAACTAAAATACAATGAGTTATGCAATAATTTTTGAATACAATCGTTCATTTTAGGACTACGGGAATTGCATTTTTATGTCAATTGAAACAAAACAAAAACAACAATTTTCAAATAAAACAGTATGCAATTTTTCCAAAAAAAACAGTCGATGATACAATTTATTCTCACAAAAAGGCACTAAAGTAATTACAATGAAACAACATAGACGAAAAACAACGAGGTTTCTTCTTGCGCTGGCTTTACTGTGGCTTGCTGTGGCAATGTCCAATGATGCGGAGGCACAAACGTCGCTTACCGTGCGGTTTGCCGACGGCACAAGTCAGGATTATGTGATACCTACGGGCGGCATTTACTTCGACGGCGACTCCGTTATGCATATCCAAACCGCCTCCGGCCTTGTGTCGCACCGTGTGGATGAGGTACGCAGCGTGGTTTTCCAAAATTCCAACGCCATCAACGATGCAACGTTCGAGACTGGCAAAATAGTGCTTTATCCCAATCCCTCGAAGGAATACATCACCATCGAAGGCGGATTTGAAGGCAGTCAGAACGTAGTGATATACTCTGTTTCCGGAACCGCTGTGCTGCAAGGCGATTACCGCAATGGCGACAAAATCGACGTAAGTGCTCTGCACAAGGGCTTCTATATAGTAAAAATCGGTATCAACGCTCTAAAAATGTACAAGTTATGAAGAAGTCCGCATTGTTTCTCGTAATACTGTCGTTGGGCGTTGTTTCGGTCTGGGCACAGAAAAAGAAGATAAAAGCCTACAGCGGCGGCAACGTCATCTACCAGACCAACCTCAAAAACGTTGACAGCATCACTTTTCCCAACAGCATGATTTTGTTCAACACCGACCTGTGGCAGCACAATCTTGCCGATGTGGACAGCCTTTTATTCTCCACCCCCAACAGCGGGGCGCAGGACACCACGGCCATCGACACTTCGTCGGCCATAAACATCGTTTACAACGGGACTTCGGCAAGTATCACCAATCCTTATTCGTCGAGAGGCGTAAGCATTACCACATCGGGCGCCAACGTTACCGTAAACTCCACAATTTCAACGGACAACATAGTTTACAACATTTGGGGGACAACCACCTCGGGCTCGCTTGCCATCACCACTTCCAAAAACATAATACTGCGTCTGCGCGGTGCTTCCATCACCAATCCCAACGGTCCGGCAGTAAAAATCAACTCCGACCGCAAGGCAACGGTGCATCTGCTGGCAGGCACCGCCAACATGCTAAAGGACGGCACCGCCAGTTCCGGCAAAGGCGCCTTGCAGAGTGCCGGCGAATTTGTGTTTCAAGGCACGGGCACCCTCAACATCCTCGGCATGGCAAAGCACGGCATCCAAAGCAGCGGCGCCACGCAGGTGCTCAACGGCAACATCAACATCCTTTCCGCCGTTAAGGACGGCTTTAATGTGGACAACTTTATTATGGACAGCGGCTCGGTAACGGTTTCCGGCACCACCGGCGACGCCATCGACGGCGACCAAGGCTTTGTGGAAATCAACGGCGGCACTATCCGCATTATCTGCAACTCTGCCGACACCAAAGGCATCAGCTGCGACAGCATTCTAACTATCAACGGCGGCGACATAGAGATAAGCATGTCGGGCAACGAGTCGAAGGGAATAAAAACCGACCAAGACCTAACTATCAACGGCGGCAACATAACTATCACAGCTTCAGGAGCTACGGTGATTAACGGCAGCGACACCTCGCACTGCGTAGGCATAAAAGCCAACGGCATTACCACTATCAACGACGGCGACATAACAATTACCTGCACTTCCACCAACAACGGCGGACGCTGCATCTCCGCCGACGGAGAGCTGTATATCAACGGCGGCCTGATGACTCTCACCACCCAAGGCGACGGCCAAGGCAGCACTTCGCGCGGGTTTTCTCCCGCATGTATCAAAGTCGACAGCAACTTGTTTGTCATCGGCGGCGAAATCAACTGCACAAGCAGCGGTCGCGGCGGTCGCGGGATAAAAGTGGACGGCAATATTACCATAGGCACCATGGGAGCCAACGACAGCCTTATTTCCATTACCGTAAAGACTTCCGGATCCAACGTGGTTTCCTCGGGCGGAAGTTCCTTTGGCAGCAGCAACAGTTACAAAGGGGCACCGAAAGGCATCAAAGCCGAGGGTAACATTTCGATAAACAGCGGCTTGGTACGTGTGTATTGCAGTCAGAATACTTCGGCCACGGCCGAGGGAATCGAGAGCAAGGACTCCATCCGAATCAACGGCGGAGCGGTGGAGGTGAATACCTACGACGACGGCATCAACGCCACTAACTGGCTCTGTATCTCCGGCGGAAAGGTGTGGGTGAACAGCCGCAACAACGACGCATTGGACTGCAACGGCACGAATTTGACTTTTTCGGGAGGACTTATTATCTGTTTTGGCTCGGAACAGGCTGTGGATGTGGACCTTGGCGAACGGCAGGGACGCAGCCTCACCATTTCGGGGGCCACAGTGCTTGCACGCGGAGGCAACATGGGAGTATTTTCGATGAACAACTCCGCTTCACCTACAATGCTCAACGGACAGAAATATCTCCGCACTTCCTACTCATACGGTAGCACTCTGGTTATCAAAAACAACAACCAACAAACGGTGTGCGTGTTCAAGCACCCCACCCTCTCGGGCAGCGGCTTCGACGCAGGCACTTCCGACAGCGGGGCAAAACCGCCGGGAGGCAACAGCACCTCTTTTATTTTCACCTCGCCGAGCGTGACATCGGGCAACTATACAGTTTTCTCCTCGGCTACAATAACAGGAGGCAGCAGCTGGCACGGATACTACACGGGCGCCACGGTTACCACATCGGGCAACGGCACCTCGATTAGTGCACAGCAATAATTTATAAACAACTGAAAATTAACGATATGAAAACCAAAATCATTCTTCTGGCACTGCTTGTGGGACTGGGATTCTCGCTATCGGCACAGACCACCGACAAACGCGAGCGCAAGAAAAACCTCACCGTCAAGGAGTATAAGCTCAAGACAGGCTCCAAGACTCCCCGCCTCGACGACATCACCCGCTACGACGCCAACGGGCTCAAGGTGGAGGAGATAGAGTATTCTTCGGACGGCTCGCAGAAAAGCCGTGTGGTGTACGAGTACGACGCCAACGGCGTTTGCACCCGCGAACTGGTGTACGACCACAAAAACAAAATACAGAAAATCAGAAAGATAGAATATAACGCCGACGGTACCAAGCACAAAATTTATGTGTATTCGCCCAAAGGCAATCTGGAAACCACAAGAACTTTCGAATACTCGTACTAACCTCAAAACCAATGCAAAAGCTTCAGCCCATAATCAACGGTATGACCACCATTTCGCTGCAGGACATGTCTGCGGTGAAAATGATGAACCGTATCGACACCAAGTTCCTGCTCAACAAAGGGCAGCTGCTGGAGGCTTTTGCCATGCTACAAAACGACTACAAGGTGCAAACCATCGGCGGCGAGGCCATCGCCCCCTACCACACCCTCTACTTCGACACCGAAGACGTGGAGATGTACACCATGCACCACAACCGCAAACTCACCCGCCAGAAACTGCGTGTGCGCACCTACCGTCAAAACAACACCACCTTTTTCGAACTCAAGGACAAAAACAACCGCGGCAAAACCAAAAAGACACGAATCCCCGTGGCACCGGAGAATTTCGACAACTGTCTTGCACTTCCTCAGGTAAGCACTTTCATCGCCGAAAGCACACTATACTCTGCCGACTGCCTTATGCCGCACGTGGAGAACTTTTTCAACCGTATAACACTGGCAAACAACGCCTTGACCGAGCGCGTTACCATCGACAGCGACATCCATTTCGTAAACCGCCACACGGGCATTTCCAACGCCGACATGTCCGACCTCGTCATCGTGGAGGTGAAACAAAATCCCGAACTCCGTGCCAGCTCCGTGCTGATGAACACTTTCCGCCAACTTCACATACAACCCAAACGCGTGAGCAAATACTGCCTCGGCACCGTCCTCACCAACCCCGACGCCAAATACAACCGCTACAAAGAAAAAATAAGATACATCGAGAAAATAATTAGTAATTAGTAATTAGTAATGAATAATTTATCCAAATTTGACCTTTGACCTCAGACCTTTGACTTTAGACTTTAAACAAAAAAAACATCAATCCTTTTCACAGTTCACAGATCACATATCACAAAAAAAATAAAAAACAATGAAAGAATTCGACCCCGATATTGCCGCTGAGTTCGGCACAGGCTTTTGGGACAGCCCCATGTTCAGTTCCAGCGACGACGGCTCGCTGATGTTTGCCGACTCGCTGCTGCTTTTCCTTATCCGTTTCGGCATACATCTGCTGTTCTGCTTCTCGATAGTGCATTTCTTCTACTATCGCAAAAGCCGTCGTGGCGACTATTATTTCACCTTCCTGCTGTTCAGCGTGGTGATTTTCATGCTGTTGTTCCTTTTGCAGGACGCCAAGATGGAGGCCGCCGTGGCGATAGGCTTGTTCGCCATTTTCGGCATGATACGCTACCGCACCGAAAGCATCCCCATCCGCGACATGACCTATCTTTTCGAGGTAATCGGCCTGTCGGTAATCAACGGCTTTTCCAAGACCGTAACCCACGGCGATTTTGCTATGCTCGTAATTTTCAACGTGTTGATACTTGCCGTAAACCTGATTCTCGAAAGTGTTGCGGCTCTGCACCGAAAATCCACCAAGATAATACTTTACGAAAAGATAGAACTGATAAAACCTAAGAACTACGACAAACTGCTCGAGGATTTGAAAGACCGCACCGGACTCGACATCGTGAAAGCCGAGGTGGGACATATCAATTTCCTCAAGGACACCGCATACATCAAAATCACTTACGTCAATAAAAACAACGAAATCAACGACATAGACCATCTAACAAAATATAAAGGCTACAGAACAATGTAGTCCCCTTCTGACAAAATAAGTTGAATTAACGCAAAACAATAAAAAAATGAACAAGAGAATCCTGATAGCAAGTCTTGTGGCAATGACCATGATTTTCGGTTGTACCAAAGACCAAATCACATGGGTGGAATCCGGACAAGGACAAGACGATGGACAAGGCCATGGGCAAGACGATGAAAACGGCGACAAAGACGACATCAACACCGTAGCCTTCGACCGCACCGTGTATGTAACATTTTCCACCGGAACAGCCTCAGTCATAGGCACTACCGACAGTTTTGCCGTAACCATCAACGGCAACGGTGTAACCATCGTCAACCATAGCAAAGACAAGGTGCGCTACGAACTTTCCGGCGCCACCACCGACGGTTTTTTCAAGGTGTACAGCCGACGCAAACAAGCCGTAGTGCTCAACGCTGTAAGCCTTGCCAACCCCAACGGGGCTGCCATCAACATACAAGGTCCGCAGGACTCTCTTAGCAAAGGCAAACGCACTTTCGTGCTGCTCAACGGTACAAGCTCGCTCTCCGACGGTACTAACTATACCGGCACCATCTCAGGGGAGGACGAGAAAGGTGTTATTTTTAGTGAGGGCGAGCTTATTTTTAGCGGAAACGGCACTCTTAACGTTACCGCCAGAGGCAAAAGCGGCATCGTAAGCGACGAATATGTGAAATTCCGCGGCGGCACGGTAAATGTGAATATGACATCGGCAGCCAAAGTCATCAGCGGCGACACACTGAAACCCGCCTGTATCAAAGGTAAGGAAGGCTTTTACCTGATGGACGGCACCCTAACCCTCAGCAGCAGCGGCAATGGCGCCAAGGGCATCAGCGGCGACAGCATAGCCGTGTTCAGCGGCGGCATAGCCAATGTTACCGTTACGGGTTCCAACTTCGGCTCGTCGAGCGGCGGCGGCAACCCTCCGCGCCCCGGTCAGCAGAGTTCGTCGTCGGGCGTTTCCGCAAAGGGCATCAAATTCGACGGCAACATCACCTTTTCGGGAAGTAACGTCAGCGTAAGCTGCAGCTCTCACGAAGCCATCGAAAGCAAAGGCACTATCACCGTCACAGGCGGCATAGTTTACGGCACTTCCACTGCCGACGACGCCATTAACTCATCGGGCGACATGACCATTACCGGCGGCTTTGTCGGAGCCTACTCCACCAAAAACGACGCCCTCGACGCCAACGGCAATATGTATATCCGCGGCGGCGTGGTTTACTCCGTGTCCACAGCCGGCAGCCCCGAAGTCTCCCTCGACGCCAACACCGAAGGCGGCAAGAAACTGTATGTCGAAGGCGGCACCCTTATCGTCATCGGCGGACTGGAAAGCGGTGCGCAGCTGAACCAAAGCTGCTACCAGGCTTCTTCGGTATCGGCCAACACATGGTATTCCATAAGCGTGGGAGCCGACACTTACGCCTTTAAAACACCCACATTCTCCACGTCGGGGGGCGGTTACAACCCCGGCGGCGGCAGCAGAACACCGACCCTTGTAGTGTCGGGAAGCACGCAACCCACTGTAAAATCGGGCGTTAGCGTGTCGGGCGGCACCGAATACTTCAACAGCACGTTCAACTGCGGCGGCTCCTACAGCGGCGGCTCCAATGTATCGCTTTCGAGCTATTCGGGCGGTGGCGGCGGATTTCCATTCTAATTTTTTGGATTTCAAAAAGATAAAGATATGAGTTTTTTCAAAAAGATAATACCTGTTTCCGTTGCCGTAGTGGCGTTGCTACTTCCTGCCAAGCTCGTTGCACAGACCGACGTGGCTCTCGACCCCGAGTTCGGCGGACGTCTTTCGGCGGGCATCGACAAAAAGATTACCAAAGGTCTGCATATCACTCTGGAAGAGGAGATGCGCATGGCCGGAAATTTCGGTACTTTGGGACGTCTGCAGACTACCCTCGGCGTAAAATACAAGGTGCACCCCAATATCAGGCTCGGAGCGGGCTACACACTTATCAACCCCTACGACAGCGAATTGGGCGGCTTTGCCGACATGCGCCACCGTTTCTGGGCAGATATTACTGGTACTCTGAAAGTTAGCGACTGGGCTTTTTCGTTGAAAGAGCGTTTCCAGTTCACGCACCGCACCGGCGATTTCAACCAATACCAGAATCCCGTCAACGCCATGACGCTGAAAAGCCGCGCAATGGCCAAATACAAAGGCTTCGGCAAATTCGAGCCTTACGCCTATTTCGAAATACGCCATTTCCTCAACGCCCCCGTTATAATAGCCAATTACGACGGCACCAACTACCTTACTCCCGAAGGAAACAAAAAAGGCGAGCCCGGGTGGTTTTTGGAAGGCTTCGACGGCTGCTACGCCAATCGGTACAGGACGGCATTGGGCGTGGACTTCAATATCAACCGACAGAACACGCTGGGAATCTATTTCTTAGCCGACTACATCAGCGACAAAAAAGTGGACGCCAACGCCGAAGGCACAAAACTCAAGTCCTACACCAAACAAACGGGATTCGTTGGCCACATCGGACTTGAGTATGTGTTTTCGTTTTGAAACAATGTGAGTTGAACTTATAAACGGTCGGGATGCGATTTTCTCGGCCGTTTTTTTTATTTTAACAAAAAAACTGCCATTATGTCAGTTTTAATTCGTATATTTGCAAAGTTAACAAAAAACGCAATTAAACACAATCGCTTAAAACTCTGCAATATATGAATACGGAATCTGTAAAGGCGAAATATGACATAATAGGGAACTCCCCTCTTTTGAACCATGCTATAGAGATGGCCGTGCGCGTGGCTCCGACGGATATGAGCGTGCTGATAATGGGCGAAAGCGGCGTGGGCAAGGAGATTTTCTCGCGTATCATCCACGACAACAGCAACCGCGGCAAAAGCTCCAGAAACCGTCTGATAGCCGTGAACTGCGGCGCTATTCCCGAAGGCACCATCGAAAGCGAGTTGTTCGGACACAAAAAAGGCTCTTTCACCAGCGCCGACACCGACCGCAAAGGCTATTTCGAAGTGGCCAACGGCGGCACTATCTTCCTCGACGAAGTCGGCGAACTGCCGCTGAGCATGCAGGCCAAGCTGCTGCGTGTCCTCGAAAACGGCGAAATTCTGCCTGTCGGCTCCTCGGTACCGCAGAAAGTGGATGTACGTATCGTCTCAGCCACCAACGTGGACATCGAGCAGGCTGTGCGCAACGGCAAATTCCGTCAGGACCTCTACTACCGTCTGTGCCAGATTTCCATCAAAGTGCCGGCTTTGCGCGAACGCAAGGAGGACATTCCGCTGCTTTTCCGCAAATTCGCCGCAGATGTGGCAGACCGCCAGCATACCGACCCCATACGTCTTTCCGACGACGCCAAGGCTTATCTCGTCAACTATCCATGGTACGGCAATGTGCGCGAGCTAAAGCATTTTGCCGAAAGCATCTCCGTGCTGGAGTACGACAGGACAATATCGAGGGAGACCTTGCAGAACTACCTGAAATACAACGCTTCGGGCAACGTCCCCACCGTTTACAAAACCAGCGACGGCTCTTCGGAGATGACCGACAGGGAGCTGCTGCTCAGGGTGTTGTCTATGGGCAATATGATTCACGAACTGCATAACGAAATAAACGACCTGAAAACCACCATTTCCGAGCTCGCCCGCGGTGGAATCCCTGTAAATCAACCTATTACGCAACATCAGGTGGATGCGGTGCCTATTATAACTTCCCACGACGACATGCCCGTACACTATATCCCCAACACCGACGAGCCCGAAGAGTTTGCCGCTACCGAAGTTATTGAAGACGAGCCTCTTGCACTCGAAGAACGCGAAAAACGCGCCATCCTCAAAGCTTTGGAGAAGCACCACGGCAACCGCAAACCCGCCGCCGCCGACCTAAACATCTCGGAAAGAACACTTTACCGCAAGTTAAAAAAATATGGAATTGAATAATTAAATATCCGTTGATTATGTTGCTACCAAAATTGAATTACAATGGTTCGTACCAATGGGAGTTGCCCGCTTCCAAAAGTCTCTCAAACAGATGGCTGATTATCAACTATTTGTGTGGCGAAAGTCTGGAGATAGAAAATTTGTCGCAAGCCGACGACACTATGCTGCTTAAACAAATGCTGGAACAGCTTAAATCGCAGGATAACAACACTTTCCACTGCAAGAACGCTGGAACAGTGGCACGTTTCATCACGGCGCTGTTGGCAACGCAGAAAGGCACTTTTGTCGTTACCGGCGACGAACGAATGAAACAACGTCCTATGGCGGAACTCCTTGACGCACTGCGAAGTATCGGAGCGGACATCCGTTGCTTGGAGCAGGAAGGCTTTCTGCCCGTGGAAATTCGCGGCACCAGGTTGAAAGGCGGCGAGGTGCGTCTTTCGGGCATGGGGAGCAGCCAGTTCGCTTCTGCGTTACTCCTTGTCGCACAAACCATGGAACGACCTCTGACAATAAAATTCGTCAACAAGCCCGTATCAAAAGCTTATATATCAACTACTTGCGAGGCATTGAAAACCTGCGGTCACGACGTGCTTCAAAAGTCGTTGGAAATCACCGTGCGACCTGTAAAGAGAGTCAATCCGTTTAACGTTGTAGTCGAAAACGACTGGAGCTCCGCGTCTTACGCATACAATGTGGTGGCTTTCTCACCAAACTCCACCGTCTTTTTGCCGTGGCTGTACCCTGTCTCTCTGCAGGGCGACGGAATTGTGTGGCAGTGGTACGAAAGACTTGGCGTGCACACCGACTTCTCCGCCGAAGGCACTGTTCTGACCAACAGCGGCTGGCATGCCGAGACAAAACAGACTTTCAACTGCTCCGACAATCCCGATTTGGTACCGTCGTTGGCGGTGGCTTGCGCCGGACTTGGCATTGAAGCCGAATTTACCAATCTCAACACCTTGAATTTCAAAGAATCCCGTCGATTGGATGTTCTTTTGAAAGAGCTCGGCGAGCTGGGATGTCGTAGTGTCGCTGTCGGCGAAAGTCTGCATCTTTATCCATCGCAACTCTCTGT
>Ga0310696_10010086_pt1 | contig 10893 bp, 17 predicted proteins | sample AusTroGonzalo_MG_4_FD_203885 | JGI IMG/M metagenome (GOLD analysis project Ga0310696, IMG submission 203885) | Bovine rumen microbial communities from tropical cattle in Woodstock, Queensland, Australia - Gonzalo_02 (v2) (version 2) | ecosystem: Host-associated > Mammals > Digestive system >...
ACACTGCCATCAGTCGTACAGATGGTCAGAGGAAGAGCAGAGATTCTACCCACAACCTTCAAAACTATGATAGAATATATAAATATAGACATCTACCTGAACTGCGTCATTATCGCGGCAGGAATCGACGAGAAGGAGTTTGACAGGCTGTACTATGACAACGTAACAAAGTTTACCGACGAGGAATATAAGTTGATTCGTAGCGACATCGCGGACAAGAATTCGTGCAACGGACTTACAGTACAGCTAGACAACGGAAACGTGTTTGTATTCATACGTAAAGGGCAGGAGAGGAAAGACCTATGCGTATCGCATGAACTCTATCATGCGACAAACAAGATATTGATGCGTGCAGGCGTTCATCACGACGAAGATGACGAGCCTTACGCATACCTTCTCGCGTGGCTTACCAACGAATACTACAACAGATTTGACGACTACGAAAATGGAAATGCAAAGTAAGATTCGCGGTGCAAAGTTGGCATGTGCAGAACAAGTAGATAAGACTTTTATTCTAAAAGAGAACAGTCCTGCAATAAGAAAGAAGATTGAGGAAAGCGGCATTGGCGTTTGTGCTTGCGCTTCTTTCGAGGATGCTGACTGGCTGGACTTTTCAACAGCCGTTGACAATGGCGTGCATGGTGTCGGTTATCCTTATGAGGGCGAAACCAAGGAAACGACGTTGGCCATGTATGTACATGAATTGAAAAACCCAGTATGGTGCGAAAACGTTGACGAGTTCATTAACGAAATAAAAAAGTGGTATGCGAGTAAGGAAAGTAGCCAAGCAACTTAAATTGTTCCACAAGAACGTAGAATTTGACGAAGACGGTTTGCCAATCACGCATTACAAGGTGTCATGCTATGATTCAAAGATGGCATACATAATACGCATGACGCGCAAGCACTATTTCGGGTTGGCAAAACGATACCCGCCAGATTCTTTGATGGGAAAGTTCTATATCCACAAGGCATGTTCGTATTCGTATGACATTTTCTGCGATATTATGTCTTTTTGGGGATTGGATTTAGATGAATAGATATGATAAACGCCGTTTAAGGCCATTTCTAAGCCCGTCACGGCGTTTTCGCATTAACAATATACACTTTACCACCTTTGTGTTCAAAATGCGCTTATAGACGACTTTTTGCTTATTGGCACGGTTCGCCTATCAGTTCAACTATCTTTTGCATAAGTTCACCATGAAGGTATGCAGCAGGTTCTTGGTCGTATGGCTCCCCGTAGTAGTCTATGATGGCAGTCGTCGCATGGTACAACTCGTGGTTTAACGTGTTCCAGAATTGTGACGGCGACGTGGCGTGACTTATATATATGGCAGTCATGCGCAAATCATTATTCGAAACGGCCATCCCAGTGTTCGGTGCTGACAATACCCTTAAAGCATGGTTTATGCTTTTCTCTTTCATTCCGAAAGAATACAACGCTGCGGCAATGTCATCATAATCAAGCAAGTCAAAGTCATAGTTGACCAAGATTCCCCAGTCATCATTGCCGACATTCAAATATTTCGTCTCCATAATCAATACGCAAGAAAAATGGTTACCAAGCAGAATGAATCATGTTCTCCCAAAAGATGATGACGCCCTTTCCCATGCAGTCTGCAAGGAAACGGTTGAACACAAGACCATCGTAACCGTCTGGGTCGCAAATCACGTCCTCGATGTACTTTGCCATGTGTTCCTCGTCTTCTATCGAAGAACCCCAAAAGTCTGCACGTACCATGTTGGCTAAGTACAAGGCATCGTATTGTTCGTTAGTGTCTACGTTTATCTTGTGCTTTTCCAACAATGCTTTAAGTTCCTCCATCGTCACGGGAGTAATCTTCTTCATTACACCCGTCGCCTTGTCCTCGCGTTTCATCTTGCCGACTGCAAACTCGCAAAGCAGTTTGTTGAAATGGCAACCATAGTAGGACAAGTATTGTTCCATGTCCTCTGGAACCAAGTAATTCATCATTGTATTTGCCATAATCAAAATCCTTTCTCTTTTTTTTGTTTAACAATGAAAGGATTGGATAGGCAAATACCCACCCAATCCAAAAACTTTAAAATCAAGCGAAACGTCCACGACTATCACGCTGGCGGCGGTAGTGTTCCTCGTTCATGTCATCCTCGGAATCTTCCCAGCCTTCGCGATAACCCTGACGATAGCCCTGACGATAATTTTCGTCATCACGCATCATAGCACTTGAACCACCATAGCTTCTGTAGCCACGACGCATATTGTTGCGCATGTTCTGACGCATCTGCTGTTTGGACTGTTCGTCCTCACGGTCAATAAAGATATAACCTCCCATAATCTTATTCGGTTTTAGGAATTAGACACCACTCGGAGAAGGAGAGTCCAGTTTCTGCAATATCTTCAATATACTGTCAAGTTTCTCGTCGGTAGCAGCCTGACGCTTTTCCAAGTCGCTTATCGTTCGCGCCTGTTTCTTTTCCTCCGCATAACGTGGATTCAATACCTCAAGCATCTTTTCCGACTCAGCGATAACACCTTTATGGTAAGGTATCTGGTCTAAAGCCTTGCGTGATGTCTGTAGCATGGTGTCAACCGCCTGTAGCATTGCCTCACGACTACCACTGAATGTTACATTACCTTTTGCGGCAATCTCTACGCCCAACGGGATGTCGTTAAATGTTTCATCCTTACCATTGATGGTTGCCGTCACATCAATAACCTGTTGCGTCTGCAATCCCGCCATAAGGTTCGGAGTCTGCGTTGGAAATTTTACATGCGGCTGAGTCTTTGACTTTACCGTACCAACTTCAAGAATCGGCTTCTCTCCTTGACGGAGAATATAAAAAGGACTACCTTGTCCAAGTGATGAAAAATCCATTGTTAATTACTTTTTGTTGTTAATCACTAATCCTATACTATGGTTCTCGACATAAGCGCAAGAATACCGTTGAACTTGTCGTTGAATACTTGGAACACATTGGTTGCAAGCAAATCAGCAACGGTCACAGCCGTACCGTTAGGCAGTGTAAGCGGCCTTGTGACACCATTAAGCGTAAGCGTTACTGGCAATGTCGTTGTTGCATCCGACGGAATCGGATTCTCCATACGCACGGTAAGATAGCCTACGGGCTGAATGCGCCTCCAACCGAGTGCAATATTCACGGCATCCGTGCCAACGGTAACTTGCGTGTTCGCAATGTAAGGCTGACCACCTGCATTGATTGTTATGTTTGCAGTACAAATCATGCTTTAACCTCCTATACCTTTACATTGTTAGAAAATCACATTACCACCGAATCCGTTGCCATAATAACCACCCATGTAAGGAGTTGAATTAACCACCTGCAAGTTTGGGTATTGTACGGGAACGGTGTTTGGTAATTTGTTCTTGATGTCGTCAACCTGATTCTGGATTCCAGCCAACTGACCAAGGATTGGTGACACAGCCTGCTGAACAACACCAGTAGTAAAGTTCTGAGATTTCAAAGAAGCAACCTCGGCTGTCAAAGCGGTAATCTCGCGGTCTTTGCGGTTCGACTCCATAGCGTCGAGCTTGTTGTCGATAGCAAGGAAGTTACGGTTCATAGTGTCCGTCAGAGCGTAAGTTTGCTGACACATAGCCAATTGGTCTGCTGCTGCCTTTGCATCCACCTTGTTACCTACGCTATTGATGGCGTTCTGCAAGGTGTTGGTCTGCTGACAAGTAGCAAGCTGTTGGTCGCAGCAACACTTCTGGAATGCGCTGATAATGCTTGCGTCACCACTCTGGATAGAGTTGATAATCTGAGGAACGCTTACTGCCTGCTGCAAAGCAAGGTTGCTAAGAGCGGACTGTACATTGTTGACAGCACCATTCACAAGGTTGAAATCCTGACCAAGCATCGTGCTCAAAGTCTGGATAGCCGTGCGTGATGCCTCACCCTGATTGGTGATTGCGTTCATAATAAGTTCGCGACCCGAATCGTTCGACAGCTGATTAGCCAAGAAAGCCGCGCCTGAGTTTCCTCCGCCAAAGCCTCCATTGCCAAATCCGCCACCGTTCCAGCCGAACATTGAAGCAATGATAGCAAGTCCAAACAAATCAGCAATCCCGTTCATGCCGTAGCCAAAACCGTTGCCGAAGCCGCCGAACCCACCAAAGCCACCGATGGGAATTGAGAACGGGATGTTACCGAACCCGCCGTTGTTGTTGCCTCCGTTATTGTCTGGAAGCTGATAAATTTCACTCATAAATAATCCTTTTTAAATTGTTATTACTATGTTTACGACAAGATGCGCATCATTTGTCGTTGCAAAGATACAACCTAAAAAGGATTAAACAATAGCGAACTTTTACAAGTCCGTGTACAACTTTCTAATTAGTTGTATATCATTGTGTTATAACGCTATTTTTGTGTTGCTTTTGTTTTTTTTCAAAAACCACATCAAGCAATTGTTCTATTATAGGGTATTGTAGATATGATATTTCAAACAATTTTATGTTATTCTCTTTACAATAGTCTCTAACATTTTTGTCTCTTTGTTGCTGTTTGTGAAATTCCTTTGCACCTCCAAATATGCCTACTGGTTGGTAGTGCTGTTTTCCATTATATTCTATAATTAGATTTTTTGAAGGAATAAAAAAGTCTGACCGATAGTTATTGTCTTTGTATTTTATAGAATATTGTCTAACAAATAAAATACCGTGGTTTTCCAAGTAAAGCCTTACCCTCTTTTCTCCATTTGATTCGTTGCATAAAGGACATCCGCAGCCATGCAAGTGTTCTCCTGCACCTACTTCAACTGCGCCATGCTCGCGACATATAATTGTTACTTTTGTGTGACTGTTGTAATATTTGCACAAACTATAGTCATACAAATCGCCATGAACGCGCTTGGCTTCTTCTATAAACTTTAATGTTCCTTTTGAATATCGTTCATGTGCTTCTTCGCTTTTGCACTTTGGACAACCACTACCATTTAGCAATCTGTATGGCAAAGTTTCAAAGTCGCCATGTTTCTTGCAGGTGACAATAATCTTTGTGTGCGAATCAACATAATCAACTTTATCGTATGTGTATTTGTCTCCGTGTATTTCTTTACACCTTTCCACAAAAGTTTCTTTCGCTTTTTCTCGTTGTTTTAAGCCAGCTAACTCTTGTCCACATCTCATACAACCCTTACCTCTTAAATGCTCGGCAGGTGTTTGCCAAAACTCTCCGTGAATCGGACAGATTATGCAAACCTTTGTTTGCGAATTTACATATTCAACCTTTGAATAGTCATACTTGTCCCCATGAACAAGCCTCGCTCTTCTTATAAATTCTTCTGTGTTATACATATATTTTATGTCTTTGTTTATGCAAAGGTACAAAAAATAATCGAAACACGCAAGAATTTTTTCAAAAATTTATAAGTTTGACTGATAAATTTCTGCCATAGTTTAAATCTTTAATTTGTTAATTATTAATTAAAACACACACGTTGTAACGTTACGTGTGCAAATTTACGAGTTAAAGACACAAGCTATGGCATGGACTTTTTTAAGTCCACGTAAAGGCATAAAAAAAGCACAACCGAATGATTGTGCTATTAGAAATTGGAGATGGATATTCGCCTACGGTTTAACGTAGTTGAAATAGTCTTTAATCTTGTCGAAGGCAAGGAAAGCCGTTGCGCCGACACCAATTGCTATCGGGTATGCACCATAGTAAATGGTGTAGCCAATGCCCCAGATTGTACCAAGTACATAAAGGCAGAGCATGATGAAACAATAAACCTTCTTCATACGCCTTAAATCATTAAACACAGATTGATTCAATTTCAGACTGAGTCAGCGTGTCTACATCGTCCTTTGTGGCATAGCCGCTAAGGTCAATATAACCAGTATAGGTATCAAACTTGTACGTTGCTGGAGTACTGCCAGATGCAGGCTCATCTTCGACCACAAAGACATTAGTTCCAATGGGGAACGACTGAGGGTCTTGAGCGTCATAGTGCAAGAATCGACTGTCAATGGTGAACGCATCAAGCATATCCCACATCCAGCCAAGATTACTCTCTTGTGGCGTCGGAAGGTTGGCGAACAACAGACTACCCTTTGGCTTCATCGTAGCCTTCAGCTTTGCGTCAATAGCATTGTTCACGTCCGCTGCTGTCTGATAACCTGCGCCATTTGCCAAAGAAGCGTTGTCTGTCGGAACGGGGATATTTACCGATTTTTCCGTTGGTGTCAGAGCCACGTTGTTCACTTTGACGGTTTCGATAACATTTACCTGCGCGCCAGCGGACACACCACCAAGTTTCGTCTTCTCTGACGAGGAGTAGTTATTGTCCGTGTGGACGTAGTTTGCATCCGCAACAAAGTTCGAGTCATTTGTGAGGTCACTCGTCTTTGTTGGAATAGTAAGAGCAGAAATAGCTCCACTAACAAGTGTCTTAATCAATCCCCATACGATTGACAAACCAGCACCATCTAATTTCTTGTCATTTGTTTGTACTGCCATAATCTTTAAATTTTTAAAAGTTATACATAAATTATCTACAAATCATCATAATCTCGTATGCAGTAAGCGTTTCGCTACTGTCAATGATTTCCTGTTCATAACCCTCAAGTTGCGCAACTTGTTCCTTTGTCATGATGCCGTCATTATGATGGGTGGCCTCTGGATAGATGGTCTTCTGCTCTACCGCGTCGAGGTCATCGCGAACTTGGTCTCCGTATTTGTCTAACTTGTAAGCCATGCCAATTTATTTTAAGTTTTATTATTTCTTCCTTCTTACCATGACCGCCTGACCGTCTATGAGCAACAATCTGCCTTCTTCGACCAAGAGGTACTCCCAGTTTCCGACGGATGTCTTGCACACAAGCGAGACGCCAATCTTCGTGGCCTTGTCATTCTGTAGCGCAACCGACACGCCGACGTTCGGGTTTTCAAGTTCAATGGCGGCTGTCACGTCACCGTTCTGCAACGGACACGCCATGGCAAGTTCCCTGTCGTTCCGCAGTTCCGTCGAGCAGCCCATAAGACCACCCGCCTTGTGTTCAACGGTGACTTTCTGACATCCGTTGATACCACAGAATTGTCCGTTTGTTACGACATCACCGTACATAGCTGCTGCTTTTGTACCTCCGTCCTAAGACCGTCGGGAAAATCCTCGTCTGGCACATAGGCGTAGACGTAAATCCAATACTCGCCGATGCCGAGTTCTTCCGTATCTATCGTGAACAGATACTTATCGTTCTCGTCAAGCATCATCTCCTCCTTAGTGATTACCACTTCCTTCCTTTTCTTTGTGGACTTGATAACCACCTTGAAATCATCCGTAATCATCGAAAAACCTTCCGACGTTATCGTTAGGGCGAACTTGAGTTCCGTACCCAAGTAAATCGTCCTTTGCTGTCCGCTTCTTACATTGTCTGCCATAATCGTTTCCTTTTCTTTATTGTTGGTTGTTGATGTAACTTTCTATGACGGCAATGGCACTTTCCACCTTTGCCTTGTCGCCTATCGTCTTGTATTGCATACTCCCGTCCTTGCGCTCGCCGCCGAAACTGCCGACGTAGGTCTTCATAAAGTCGTCTTCATATACAGTGCCGTCGAGTTTCATAAGCACTCCCTTGCACTCCGTATAACTGCCGTTGGCAACGAATCCGTCACCGATGGCCTTATAGCTCTTGACTACCGATGTTGATACTATGTCGAACGTTCCCATATCCTTGTATACCTCCTTTCTTCTATTTAGTTTGCAAGTTGCGCTTCAAGTTGGCTTACACGCTGTTCAAGTTGTCTTATCCTCTCCTTGTCGTTCACCACCTCTTTTGCTATGGTAATGGCTGACAACAGGGCTATCACGTCGTATTGCATCGAGAGTGTGTGCTGCTCGTCCTTTGCCGCCGACACGGTTTCTGGCAACACCATATTCCAGTACTGTGCGCTTGAACCCGCATGAACGTTTCTGTCATCACCAGTCTTCCACTTGAACTTGAATGACGGCGCATTGGCAATCTGCTCGATGCTCATTGAGGTGTCAGAGATAAAGTCCTTGTTGCGAATATCTGAGGTGTTGGTAAATGCCGTTGCACCGACAGCACCGTTGACTTGTAGTTTATATGATGGTGCTGTTGTGCCCATTCCTATTCCTACATTTCCAGCACCGTTTACAGTAAGCAATCTATCATTGTCATATATACTTATAGCCATATAATTGCTGGAACTTCCATCAGAAACATGATGGTACTGAATAGCACCTGAATTATTTGCAGAAGCACTTTTGCCTATTGTGATTACTACAGCTTGTCCCCCAGAAAGAGACGCACAAAATCCTTTAAATGCACCTGCCCATGTGTCTCTTATAGGTTTCGAAATGATTTGTCCGTCCCAAGCAAGATTTCCGTCTGTTGTTCCTATCAACTTCTTTGTATTACTTGACGAACTTCTTGCAAAGAAACCAAATTCTCCAGCATCTGTATAGTCAGAACTTCTAAAGTAAGCGCCTGCACCGTCTACATTATCCCAGTTCCAACCTACGTCCATATTAGCACCGTTATTGTTTCTGGTAAAACCAAAACGTCGGTTTCCACTCGAGCCTCCTTTTAACAAAACACTCCCATCAAAAAGTACATCACCACTTGCAGAAAACCCCATTACCTCTTTTTCGGTGCCACTATTGCTTATGTAAAAATGCAAATCTATTTTGTTTTCCCAACTTTCTACAGACTCCGCCATAATACTTGCATACTTGGTACTTTCGCTGGCATCACCGAGTTCAAGTTTTATTCCAGAGCCAACAGCAAATGTGCTATCTGAACTATGATAACGGTTTTTAATAGTCAAGGGATAGGCATGCGTCTTGCTACTTACAGATATTATTCCTCCAGTCAAAGGTAGGTAACTTGCCAACGATGTTGAATTTGCAGGGGTAAACCCAAGTGCCGTTGTGACCATCGAACTTGTAATCCCCGTAATGAAACCGCTGTCATTGGTAAATTCGGAGAGTTTCGTCGGTCTGCTGCCGATTTCACTCCAAGAGTATGACGGCTTCGTTGATTGCTTTGCCCAAGAATACACGTCGGACGCAGGCAGCGTTGTCGGATATGCAGGCAGCGACACCACACCGCTCGATGGCGAGTATGACGTAGTGCCTACTTTGATGGACGAAACCGTGCCGAAGCCCTGACTCGTCACCCATGACTGTGTGGCATATCCGTTAAGGCTTGCGCTCGTGAGGTATGTCCCGCTCAAATCGGGGATGTCCGAAGCGGCCAACGCACGGAACGATGGCAGACCAGAAGCACCGTTCGGCGAAGCAAGTACGAGGTTCTGATTGTGGGTATCAAGCAACGACACATAAGCCGCATCGTTGGTAAACGACGACACGTTCGTCGGCACTGTCGGTATAATGTTCTTTATCAAGCCCCATAATACTGACAAGCCTGCGCCGTCGAGTTTCTTATCTTCTGTCTGTGCTGCCATATTTTATATCTTTTTTGTTTAATCAATTTGTTGTTATGCGCACCGACGTGCTGACAGGAGGTCGCAAGCAACGACACTGCCAGTCACGCGGCACACACTAATGTTATACGATGATATTTCCTATTTCCATAGTCTGTTCCATCGTCCATTCGTTAGAAGCCATAAGTTTGCCAAAGGCATCCTCTGAAAGTTCGTCAAACTCTACGTCAACCTCTTTCTCGGCAAATTCCTTGATGGCATCATCGACGAGTTTTCTGTAGTTCTGGAACTCTTTAAGGAACTCTCCGTATTCGGCTGTACCCATAGGCAGTTTGTCGGTCTCGGCATTAAAGTCTGGCTTTCTGATTGCCTGCTCGTACTCCTGTGCCTTCTGCAAACGCTCGGCAAAGTCCTCTGTAGGCTTCAGTTTCTCTGCCGCATCCTTGGAATCTTCCTCGAACTTGTCGGCAAAAGGCTTCAATGCGCGCGCAATCTTCCACGCCTTGATTTTGTCATCGTCCGCAAGTTTTGTGTACTTCGACGTGCTCAAAACTCGGTATGCGGAAAGAATCTTGTCGGTTCTAAGTGTGTGCTTTCCCATGACTTATTCCTCCCCTGCGTTTGAACCAGTAATCTCGGCCTCGATTTCGTCGATGGCATCCCAAACCTTGTTGGCATCGCGGCGTGACATCTCCGAGATAGAGTACTTCACCTCACCGTCACGGACATAGCCGTTGAAGTTGCCGATGTAAGCACCCTGCTGACCGCTCTGGTCGAGAGCATAGACGCTACCGTTGACACTCTGCAAGGCATCGGTCTGTGCATCCTTCTGATAGCTGCCAGTCACCTTGACCTCGCTGTTTACATACTCGTAGTTGTTGTTCAAAGTTGAACTTGTTACATTGAATGTTCCCATAATCTGAAAATTTTTAAAGGGTTAATATTTAAGTGAACTAAAACTATTTCTATGTGATAGCCTTTATAAGCGTATTCTCAAACGGTACACTTTCGAATATTTCCGTAGAGAAACCGTTTATGTATATCTCTTTCGTACCCGTACCCTGATAGAAATACACTGGCACATCGGTAAATTGATACAACGGGTCAGAATAATACGTGTGACCAGCAATAGGAATATTGACAGATGTACCCCCTTGCACGTTTCCTTGTACGGCATCATCACCGACAATACCGTTTGCCGATGCAATAAGTTTCACGCCGACATCCCCCTGCTCTGGAGACCAATGGTCTGACGGTGTAATAAATACACCGACAAGCCTTGCGCTCATTAGGTATTTCAGCATGGTCATTCCATTCCTTTGTACCTGACCTACATAAGTGGTTGTTATCGTTGACGTGCTTGTATCGAAATAGCACTTTAATTTCACAATGGAATAATGGGCTGTGAGAACCAAATCCTTCCTGTCTATTCCGTCAACAAATGCAAGCGAATAGAGTGTTATCTGACTTGGCGTA
>Ga0310696_10010087_pt1 | contig 10891 bp, 5 predicted proteins | sample AusTroGonzalo_MG_4_FD_203885 | JGI IMG/M metagenome (GOLD analysis project Ga0310696, IMG submission 203885) | Bovine rumen microbial communities from tropical cattle in Woodstock, Queensland, Australia - Gonzalo_02 (v2) (version 2) | ecosystem: Host-associated > Mammals > Digestive system >...
AGTTTCTCTGATTAACTAGCATCGTATCTATACTTATATTAAGATGAGGTTCTTTTTTTAACCACGACGACATATTACAACACGTATCCTTTAACGTTAATCCTTCAATACCAAAAGAGAATACACAGTCTTTTTTATAAGAATAACATAACCTAGTACAAAGATCATGTTGTGTCTCTTCGTTCTGATAATAGATAGGATCTATTTGAAGATCTGAGAAACATTGTGGACGAATATCTACTTTTCCGGGATATAAAGCCTCAATTGTTTCTTGTATTGGGGTTTCATATATTTGCGTGTCCCTAACATTTACAAAATCCATCGTAGGTAAACACACAAAGGATAGAGTAACCATATTATTAAAATGATCAACCTTATTAATAATAACTGGAAATTCTAACCTATTCCCGTTTTCATCAGATAAAGTAAATTTTCCTGTTTTTTCATTTTCAAGTAGGTTTAGAGCAGAGGAGGATCCTGCATGTATCATTTCAATTGATCCACCTGCAATCTGTCCTCCTAAGCTCTCCTCTATCTCAAAATGAGTAAACCTAAAACCATTTGCAAACCAGGGCTGAAAATTCAAAGTTATTCCTTGTGAATTTTTAAAACCATCTGTTTGTATTGCCATAACTTTTAATTATATCTTTGTAATTTCTGAAATATACCATCCAGAGTAACCTTTGGTATTATTTCAATTATAGAACCTTTAGATAAACTTTCAATTCCTACCCCACAAACTAGTAAAAGTATCCCAGCATAACTTGCATCACCATAGATATCCTTGGCTATTAGATCTGGACGATATTCAAAAGTTCTAATCTCATATTTTTGTCTACTCTCATAAGCATCTTGTAAATACTCTAAGAGAACTGAATTATATAGATCAAAACCGTCGAAGTAATTTGTGAGATCTCCATACCTATTACCAAGTCCGTTTTTAAACTTTAACATAAACTAATTATTAAATTTTTGTTATATTATCAGTATTACTAGTTCTACTCTTAATATCCTCCAAGCGGCCGTCTAATTTCTCCACAACAAGCTTTCTTTCCTCTGTTGTTAATCTTCCATGTGCAAAATCAAAAAGAGCTTTATCAGAGAATTTAGTAGCCGGTTCAAGTACTAGCGTAACATCACAATAAAGTGGGATTAAGTAATTTTCTTTGTTATTTTTGTCATCGCTCTTGATACTGGGATTTTTTATAAGAACCTTTGAATAGTGATAAATAGCGCTCTTGATTACTAGGTTTGGTATAGCATAGTACGGTCCAAACATTAAACAAAGAGTACCGTGTTGCTTTGCATCAATATTCATTATAGTAGACTTATATCCACCGGGAGGTAATTGCCAAGATGCGAAGGCTTTAACGTAATCCAATGCACTTTTTGCTTCTCCAGATTCTATTATAGCTTCATCAACTGGAATAAACTTACCAATAACATAAAATCTTAGCTTCTCCATTTCATCAGTTACAGAAACAAATTCCCCATCTTTGTTATACCCCGAAAAGACTGTATATTTCATTCCAAGATTTCCAAAGTCTATACCAGTACCACCCCAATACTTAAACATCGTACCCTGAAGTATAAGATTTCTAGCCATATAATCACCGGCAGTACCACTACTCAGCTTTTGCGCAATACCATTAGTGAAATTTTCAAACTTACTAGTAATACTATTTGCAGATTCACCAAATATCGTATTTCCCAAACTCTTAACACCTTCACCAATCTTCTGCGTCAAGAAAGCTAACTCTGCACCAACCGCATCTACATATGGTTGAAGCGGCTTAACTGTAGAACCCCATACCTGCGCCAATGCATCGTTTCCAAAATCTGAATATGTATTAGCAATATTTACTTCAAAGTCGGAATTTATAATGGCGCGAGCTATTGGGGTACGACTATATTCTTTTAATACGTCTCCCTGTAATTTTGGACCAGTTACCGGTTCTGAGTAATTATTTTCTGCATTATCAGTTTGTTGGGTGCTAGGGTGAAGCGTTACACACAAAAGTTCATTATTTAATTGTTCATCATAATAAAATCCACAATAATTCTCACTATTGCTATAATTTATTTGCTCACTTATCATATATTATTTATACTTTCTATTACTTATCCTCCACCTGAGAAACTAAAAGAGGTGTTAAAGCTATTCCTACCCGGTACATTAAATCCTTGTGAGGCTGGTGTATATCCATAATTAGATTTTGGAGTTTTTCCTCTACTACCAACGCCTACTCCGCTTGAATTAGAACCTGTTCCCAAACCTACTTGCATAACGCCACTAAAACCGAGAGCATTTACTTGAGCTACTCCAGATAAGGCACTATTAGTTGCTCGTATATTTTCATTAATATTGCTAAGCATGTCTGAGAATCCGCGTTGTCGTCCAATAGATAATCCAAAATTTTTAGGAAATGAAAAACCGTTATTTCCCAAATAAGCACCAGCTACTTCATATGAAGAATTAAGTCCAACCCCAGTGACAGGAGAAATTATTCCTGATAAATTATTTCCCTTAATAACAAGTTGATGAGAAATAGGATCTACCATAACTCGTCCTGACTTCCACTGAATATATCTCATATCTGTTTCATCAGCAAATCCCATACTTTGTGCAAGACGGCGCTCAGCAAGTGCATCGTGAAGAGCATCTCCCGTAAGTACTACATCCCCATTTAAGAAATTTCCCATTTGCGCCTGGAACCTCATTAGCATCTCCTTTTGCCACGAATTTGTTTCTTCATTAAATTTTTCAAGATAGTCTACAAATTGTTCTCCGTATTCTTGACGTATTCTATTTATAGCTTCCTGATGTGATTTTGTATCTTTGAGTGCAGCAAAATAGGCCTTTTCTATTTCTTCAATGTTTGTTCCAAGTAATTTAGCAGCCTCATTAGCTCTTTTTCTTTGATCCTTCAGAAGTTTATTAGACTCCACTACCTTATCAACTAATTGTTTATTTATTTCATCTAGTCTTTTAGTAGCACTCTCCCTAATTTCATATGCTTCTACCAATTCATCCTCTCCAGCAGCTTGATCTCGCCATGCCTCATTAGCACTTTCTAATTTCTGTTCCCAACGACTTTTTTCCAGTTTTAATTTATCTATTTCAGACATTTTAGCATCGTAGAGATCGCTATTCTCAGAATCCCTCTTTTCATCAATGCCAATTTTTTCTGTTCGAACTAATTCTTTTTTTGTTTCTTCTTCATTCTCAAGTCTCTTTTTAGTTCTACCTAGTTTACTTTCTAATTCGCGAATTTTTGTATCTAAAAATATGCCGCCATGCCCAAAGAGCTGTTTTCGCTTATTATCATCGATAGATCTACTAGGATCTTCAGAACTTATATCATAACCTACTTCTTTTGCTAATTTAACAAACTCCTGTGCATTATAATACTCTGAAGAATTATAACTTTTTAATTTCTTCAGTTTATCTAATGTTTCCTTCTCTTTTGCCTGTTTATCGGTTAACTTCTTTATCTCGGCATCAATATCATCAAATGCACTCTGATGTTTTATATATTTCTCTAAATCATTAAGCTGTTCTGCGTTAATTTCTTCTTGAGTATTTTTATATGAAGTACGTGATTGTTTCTTAAATTTCTCTGCAATAACCTTTTCGGCAGCCTCCCTATCGCCCTCCATTAAGCTAAGGATTACTTCTTTAGTTACATCTTTATCTACGTCTCCCCAAGTTCCAAATTTAAATCCTCCATATTTTAGATATTGTCCATGATCCTTAAGCCATTCATCAACATCAAATGTTCGACGTCTTTCTATATCTTTTAGGTGTTTTTCGGCCCTTTCACTAAATTTAGCAAAATCTTCCTTACTCATCCCAGCAATTATATTAACTGCTGTCTCTTTGTCTAAACCCTTTAAACTTTCCAATCCTAATTTTGATATTAATCGCGCCTGTTCAAGCCCATTGAGACTACTAAACTTATCAGCTACTAATTTATAATTTTCGACTTTCTGCTTAAGTTTCTCCCTCTCTTTGTCGGTCATTTTGTCATATTTATCGGAAAATTCCTTGAAAGAGCCATACTTCTTGCTAAAATAGGTTTCGTTATTTTTCCATAACATTGCAGATTCATACTTCACTGGATCTGGTGCATTAGCTGTATTAGTACCCCCAGCTTCAGTAGTCGCAGTAGTTTCGGCAGATGTAGATTCCAGTGATCCACTTCCTCCCGAGTAGAATCCACCACCTCCACCACCAGAGAATCCATCCCCACCGTAAGAAGTGTTAAAATCAGAAAAATCTCCTGAATAAGTAGATCCACCACCTCCACCATTTCTCCACATGATTTGGTAGTTTTTCTTGGAAGTAGCAGAAGGCATTCCACCATGTTGAACATCGTGTATATTTCCCCAGCTATATGATCGATCTTTTCCGTCTACTTTTCCATAGTATACCTCCGAGTGATGACTTTGTCCATGCCCGCGACCCTCAAACACACTAAAGATATCCCACTGTTGAACACTAGACCAAGAGAATTGAAGCGGTACAAAGCCGTGTTGTTGCATTTTCTTACCAAAAGCACTGTTCGGATTTGCAAAGTCTTCACTACCTCCTACCATAGAATTATCACCAGTAAATACTCTAAGACATGCTGATACAAAACCAGTACAGTCAATAGTAGCACCGCCGGGTAATGGAGCATTTATATGTACTCCTGATCCATAAGAGTGCACGTTATTCATATACCAATTGGCCACTTTCTGAACAGCGTCTGGCCAACCTGGATTAACAGAACCCGTACCTCCAGAATAACCGGAACCAACTACTCCACCACTAACTAATGTATTTACTACTTTTTCCGCAAGTTTATTATATCCTTGTGCGCCGGGATGATAATTACTACACCCAACATCACCTAATGAGTAAAAGTCTATAACATTCCATCCATTCTGTTTACATACTTCTGCAAGGGCTGCATTATATTTTCTAATATTATCCTCTCTCATAAAAGCCCTATTATCAGCATCACGTAAGGGTACTGGTATATTACAGAAATATACTTTAGCATTTCCACATAGTTTACCAAGAGGTGCTACTCGATTTATATTACAACTATCATTCAATCCATCATTAATTACGATAGCATCACACCCCTGATTTACTGCATATTGAATAAAATATTTTACATAATCTGCATTTGCTCCGCCAAGGAAAGTTGCATTTTTATTCCAGTTTTTCCCGGCTTTCGAGGTTAATCCACTTGGGTGGGCCTGAATACCTAATGGTACAAAACCGCGAGATCTTAGTTTCTCTCCCAGCTTACCATTATTCCACATTCCCTGCATCCAAGAATCACCACAACATCCAATTTTTGCACCAGAACTTGCTGGAGAAGATGTATATGTGCCACCACCTCCCGAATAGCTTATAGTTCCAGATCCCGATGAAGTATAGGTTACTGATGTTAAGCTTACTCCAGAGAATCTATTATAAACCCCAGCAGAGGTTTGTATTCGATTCATGTAGTTTTCATCGCCGTACTTATAGTGAGTTACTCCCTTTTTATCTCTCCAAACAAATGGTGTACCCCTACTTACTATATCACCCCTGCTGTTTCCTGCATCATGTCCTTTAAATCTTTCAAAATCGTGTCCCCAAATAACTGCAGCTCTTTGTAATGCCTCTCTATCAGACATTCCCCGAGTTACTTGAGCTATTTTTCTAAACTGTGGAGTACTCATTAAGAATGCTACCTGAGTCTCCAAGCTGTTTATATTCATTCCATGAGCAGATGCAAATCTCTGTAAAGCAGGCCAAGCACCTCCGGAGTTAAATCCAGCAATACCAAAAGATCTTCCAGAACCATCTTTATAAGCACCACTCGTACCTATATTCTTTGATCTAAGTCCCTCGCTGAGAAGATTACCCACAATACCTGCTGCCGCTGCTTTAGACATTCCGGCATTAGTGAATTGTTGCATTACATAAGCAACTCTATTTGCTACTTCGCCTTTATCAGTAAATCCACCAGCACCAGCATTAACTCCAGCAACATGAACATTACTTCCACTTCCATAACCAGCATTACCTGCCGGGCCTATACTTACACCATTCCAGCCAGTTGAAATTGTTCTTACTGCATTTTTTGCCAAATTTACAGCACCATCAACAGCAGATGAAAACATTGTCCCTGCATTTGAGGTAAACTGATTTTTCCATTGAGAAAATGCATCATTAGCTAAGGCCTGGTCATTAGCGGCGGCCTTATTCATTATATTGATTTGATTCTGTATTGCCTCTTGAATTTGATTTGCACCAACTTCCTGAGCCGAGAAATATCCAGAACTTTGTCCCGTCGTATTCCAGGCTCTATCAACAGCTTCGCGGCCTCCTGCACTTGATATTATGTGGTTCTTTATATTGTCCACTACCAATTGCATATTGCCACTTCCATTGGGGTCGAAACGTTTCATCAACGCTTCCATGGCCTCTGGAGTTGCCTTGTAGAATATAGCTACTTGAGTTGGCTTACCGTTCCACGAAGCGACCGGTCTTGGATCTGATTCTGGAACTAGTTTTAGCTGAAAGTCTTTTTCCCACTTTGATGCTTGACCTGCTCCAATTGCTGTTCCTAGAGCACCCACACCTGCTCCAACAGTATCTACCAAAAAATTCCCTGCCTTACCCGCAACAGTACCAGCAATAGTACCAACGGGACCTAACATCATACCTCCGGCACGCGTTACTCCTTCTTCTAACCAATCTCCTGCAGTATCAGCGCCCTCTTTAATTGCTTTACCAACACTTCCATACCCAAAGTCATCCATGAATACCTGATGTTGAACATTTTTTGTCCTATCATCGGCCTTTTCCCAGACATATTTCATTCTTTCCCTGGTTAATCCGGGAATTGAACCTATGTCTCCACCAAACATCCTATTCACAAATTCCTCATCAAGAATAACACTACCCTTGCTTTCTGAGGTATCTTTTAGACGGCTCAAGCCTGCATAAACTCTTGAAACATCTAAGGCACCATATTTTTTAGCGTCTTCATATGCACCTAGGACGTCTCTACCCTGCCAAACACTAGCTGAAGTATTATCCGCTAACTTTCCAGAACTATCTAAAGTAGTTCTAGACATCGTATATAGCTTATTACCAGCTCTATCACCGGTAACTAGTGCATAGTCTCCAGCAAAACCCGTCTGTTTATTGCCTTGTTCGTCAGTAAAATCAGAGAATTGAGTAAAATAAGCTTGGTTTGTTCCAGACCTCTTTATGGCACTTTCACTAGATTCCTTTCCGATAGATTCCATTGTTCTGGAAACTCCCCTGGCGGCTGCAGCTTGTGGGTTTACAATTGCCGTTAAGATATCTCCTAAATAGGTTGACACACCAGACATAACTCGAGAGAATACATCTCCTAGGCCAGATAATAATCTACTAGCCCAACCCGGCATATCACCTCCACCACCACCAAGATTTAAGTCGGGGAATTTAATCGACTTAATGGCAAGACCTCTAATCTCCATCTGTCCACGTAACCATAATTTAATATGGTCAGCAAACATAGAGAATATATCTTTGAAAACTCCAAATACAGATACCTTAGGATCCCTAGCTTTTTGTGGATCACCGGTTAAGAACCAGATAAGACGGCCTCTAAGATCAGTACCCTCTCTTCTCTTTTTAGCTCCTCTATCACCAATACCAAAGAATCCAACAACATCTAGGATTCCTGAGTATATGCTTTTACCAATGTTCATTATCTTATCCCAGTTTCGAACTAGGAATTTGATAGCGAACATATACATTAGAACCTTAAACTGGTTTCCAACGGTAGAGCCTATATTTTTAGGATTGAAAGTTTCGCTGACATCTTTAGCAGCCCCTTCCATTTTTCGGAGCATTTTATTGACGCTCTTGGTTAAACTCCACTCGCGACGTTCATACTCCTTGCTTCGCCTTGCATTTGCCTCTTTCTGTTGGGCAAACACATTAGACATCCAAGTTTTAAATTTAGCCTGTCCTTTTTCTTCTGCACTTCCTCCAGATGATTGGATTTGAATAGGACGACCTTGAACTGGACCACCTGAAATATTATTTGTGGTAGTCGTGTTATAAGTGTTAGATATCGTTATGTTATTTGGCTTAACTCGAACTTCTCTTCCTTGTTTGTGAGTTGTCCCAGGTTTACCAAATGCAGACGGTTGAATGGCAGGCTGTTGAACTACTTGAGCAGCACTAGCACCTCCTCCGCCAAAAGCAGCCATGGCACCTGCTTGACTCAGCATTTCACTCATTTCAGCATCAGAGGAGATATCTTGTTTTTGTAATGCTAAGTTTTGCTGCCTCTCGGCATTTATAGCATGAATCTGTTGCTGATATTGCTGCATCTGAGCAAATTCTTGTCCCTTCTCTGCTCGTTGGCCTTCTAACTGTCTAGATTTTTTATCTAAGTCATCTGTTCTAGCTGACATTACTTATTAAGATTATAAATTGTTTGTTGTTTTGATGACGCCGTTTCATCTATATTTTCATCTTCAACCTTCGCCTTGTTAACTCCTTTCACCGATTTACCTTTATCACCAAAATCAACCATTGGAAAATCAGGATCTGAACCTTTAGTAGACTCTAAGAAATCATCATAAGCTAGTCTAAGTTCGTAGATGAACTTTAATGTATAATTCTCAATATTATCTACCTTTAGGAATTTATTTAAATAGAATTTTAGATTCATCAATTGGCGAATTCCAAATGAGGTCTCGAAAGAAATCGACAATAAGCGAATCTACACTTACTGCCACACTCCTCCTTTCTTCTCTACTTAATCCTTTATTACACTCCGGACAATATACAGTGATGGCCTCCAAACGATCGTAGTATAATTCTCGTAAGGCCATTAATAATGTAATGTCACTGTGAGTTGCATTTAAGACGTCATTTTCTACTTGATTACCCATTAAATCAAAATCTTCTATTAGGGCAATTGTCTTAATCATTTTGAGATCACTAATTTTACGATACCTAAGATAAATGCTAAAGACTTTCATAAAATCTTTAACGGTTGGAACAATAGTATCGTATGTATGATCCCCTAATTTTATCTTGGCCCCGTTCATATATTTAGGGTCAATCTGCTTGAAGCGTATATCTTTCTCGAAGGAAATTGTCTTCTTGATTGATCTACCACAGACCGGACATTTTATACTAATTTGATAAGTAAGATCTTCCGACACTGTGATAAGCTTTTTGTAAAATATCAAAAAATCCACATCCATAATATAACAATTATTTATATTAGGATCGTCTGTTTTTAACACTTCTAAATCAAATAAGTATCTCCCCAATGGATCATCTTCTCCAGGTTGATTACTAATATACTCACAAATATCTTTAAATGTCATTGGAGTTATTTTAATCGTTGGAAAATCATATCCAAAACCACCGCTAGGGAGTAAACTTGTATCAATGTTCATAATATCTTAAATTGAATGAAATAAAAATATCTAAGGTAATCTAAAAGGTCACCATAGATATATGAAATCTACTATATTATTTTATATGCTTTTCGCTTATTTTTTTGAACAGCTTTACAAGAAATATAGGAAGGTAAGTCAGTAGCTTTAGCAACTTTTAGGATTCCTGCCCTATCATATATTTCCTGTAACATCCATTTTACATCCTTCACTAAGTAAGTCTCTCCACGCTCAAAAACCAATTCTACCAACTCATGAAGATCTTTTTTGTCTGTTAAGTTCTTCATTTCTTGATCTAATTTCCATGGATCACAACCTAATGCGGATATTTTATCTAAGGGAAGATCATTAAAGTAACGAGCAATGTCCCCATAATGTGTCTCACTTAGCATTTTTAGTATTCCTATCTTTAGCTCTGAATACTTAAGTACATAATCCAACACTAATCTGATTCTATCCCGAGTTTTCTTTTCGCCCTCAATATCATCGAGTTTTGCCTTCAGTTCATTAATTTTTTGACCAAGCATGTTAATTACTGGCTCTGCTGGTTGAATACTATACCAGGTTTGATGATTTCTCTGAACATCCCTGCTATAATTCTCCGACAGAATAATTAAATTATCAATCTCGGGGTAACCATTTATTGTCTTTAAGTATAAGTCATTTGGATAGGTATTTATAGTACAAGTAAGATTAGTTAGTGCTATGTCTTTTAGATTATCTTTTGTCTCTCTCCATACATCCATTTGCCTCTGACTATATTCCATTTTTCTTTTTCTATATTCCTGAAATGCTTCTTCACTAATAATACTTACATTGTTTGTATAAAATATATTTAAGGTATTTCTAAAAGGATTTGTTTTTAATCTTTGTCTACCAATAATCTGGGGTATATCTGATGCTATATCTAAGGAAAGACATTCAACATTATAATTGGCAATAATGAAAGTACTAGCGCAAGGACTATAAAAATCTACGCCTTCAAACGCAGTTCTAGTTACAAAAGTCCAAATAGTATGTGGATCACCTTCTTTTGGTATTGAAGTTGTTATCTCTAAATTTTCATTGGTCTTCTTCAATATACTTCTATTCTCTGCACTATTTGCACAGATAATAGTTATATCGGATACATTTATACAACCAAGCTTATTAACATACTTATTTACAATTCTTTTTATATCTAATACGCTGTTTAGAAATATAACTGCTTCGTAACTATATGCACTCTCACTATTTCCATAATAAATAGCATCAAAATATAATCTCCCAGAAGAATCCTTATGTTTTATATAATTACTGTATATTTTATCAAATGCATCGACAGGATTCTTACAGCCAAATTTTCTAGTATTAACTGGTGCTATATTATCCCACGCCAACTCTATATATTCAACCTTATTCGCCATAAATTCTGGGATCTGGCTGATAT
>Ga0310696_10010090_pt1 | contig 10890 bp, 6 predicted proteins | sample AusTroGonzalo_MG_4_FD_203885 | JGI IMG/M metagenome (GOLD analysis project Ga0310696, IMG submission 203885) | Bovine rumen microbial communities from tropical cattle in Woodstock, Queensland, Australia - Gonzalo_02 (v2) (version 2) | ecosystem: Host-associated > Mammals > Digestive system >...
CGTATTCTATCTTTTATGATGCCATTGACATGGTAGGCGAGAAGATGAAAGATTCTGACAAGGCTCCTTTGGATATTTGGAAGACCGCCCTTGAGAACGTGACCCCTCAGATCGAGGTTAAGTCCCGTCGTATTGGTGGTGCAAACTTCCAGGTGCCCACTGAGTTACGTCCGGAACGCAAAGTTTCCGTGGCTATGAAGAATCTGATTCAGTTTGCCCGTAAACGTTCCGGTCACTCAATGGCAGAAAAACTTTGCGCCGAAATCGTAGCCGCATACAACAACGAAGGCGGTGCATTCAAGCGCAAAGAGGATATGCACAGAATGGCCGAGGCTAACAAAGCCTTTGCACACTTCCGTTTCTAATCTGCATGCTAAATGGCAAAGAGAGATCTTAAATATACACGCAACATCGGCATCATGGCCCACATCGATGCCGGTAAGACCACCACGTCGGAGCGCATCCTCTTCTACACCGGGAAAACCCATAAGATCGGTGAGGTTCACGAGGGAGCTGCCACCATGGACTGGATGGTTCAGGAGCAGGAGCGTGGCATAACCATCACTTCTGCCGCTACCACCGCCTTCTGGCACTACAACGGAGACACCTATCAGATCAATCTTATCGACACTCCCGGACACGTAGACTTTACCGTAGAGGTAGAGCGCAGCCTGCGCGTACTTGACGGTACGGTGGCTACTTTCTGCGCCGTTGGCCGCGTACAGCCTCAGAGTGAGACCGTATGGCGCCAGGCCGATAAGTACGGCGTGCCTAAGATCGCCTATGTGAACAAGATGGACCGCGTTGGTGCCGATTTCCTTGCCTGTGTAGAGGAAATCAAGAACAAGCTTGGCGCAACCGCAGTTCCCATCTGCCTGCCCATCGGTGCCGAAGACAAGTTCGAAGGCATCGTGGACCTCATCGACATGAAAGCCATCTTCTACGACGGCTCGGAAGAATTAGTCAACTACAAAGAAGGCGAAATTCCGGCCGATCTTAAAGGTGAAGCAGCCCGCTGGAGGGATATCCTTCTGGAAGCGGCAGCCGAATGCGATGAGACCCTTATGGAGAAGTACTTCGAGGATCCCGACTCCCTTACCAAGGACGAAATCATCGCCGCAATCCGCAAGGGCACAATTTCAATGCAAATTGTTCCCGCATGCTGCGGCTCTTCCTTCAAGAACAAGGGCGTGCAGTTCCTTCTGGATGCTGTAATGAGGTATCTGCCTTCTCCGCTGGACAAGGGCTCCGTTACTGGTACCCATCCCCGTACCGGAGAAGAAATCAGCCGCAAACCTTCGGCCGATGAGCCTTTCTGCGCTCTGGTGTTCAAGATTGCTACGGACCCGTTCGTCGGCCGTCTTGCCTTCCTGCGCGCATATTCAGGCCGTCTGGATGCCGGTTCATACGTGTTCAACACACGCACCGGTAAGAAGGAAAGGGTGGCCCGTCTGTATCAGATGCACTCCAACCACCAGAACCCTATCGAGTTCGTGGAGGCCGGCGACATCTGCGCAGCCGTTGGTTTCAAAGACCTGCGCACCGGTGATACCGTGTGCCTGGAGGAAAAGCCCATTACCCTGGAAACCATGGAATTCCCGGATCCGGTTATCGGCATTGCCGTTGAACCCAAGACCCAGAAAGACCTGGACAAGCTGGGAATAGCCCTGGCAAAACTTGCCGAGGAAGATCCCACCTTCACGGTAAAGAGCGACCACGAAACCGGCCAGACCGTTATCAGCGGCATGGGCGAACTTCACCTGGACATCATCGTAGACCGTCTGCGTCGCGAATTCGGCGTAGATATCAACCAGGGTGCTCCTCAGGTGAACTACAAGGAAACCATTACCACCAGCCACCAGCTCCGCGAGGTATTCAAGAAGCAAACCGGCGGCCGCGGTAAGTTCGCAGACATCATTGTTAACATCTCTCCTGCCGACGAAGGCGTACAAGGTCTTCAGTTCATCAATTCGGTCAAAGGTGGCAATATTCCCAAGGAATTCATCCCGTCCATCGAAAAGGGCTTCCAGTCCGCGATGCTTAACGGCGTACTCGCCGGGTACGAGGTGCCTTCCCTTAAGGTAGAGGTTCTTGACGGCAGCTACCATCCGGTAGATTCAGATCAGCTCTCCTTCGAGCTGGCTGCCCGGATGGCTTTCCGTCACGCTTGCCCCAAGTGCAAGCCCGTCCTGCTGGAACCCATCATGAGTCTGGAGGTAGTTACCCCCGAAGACTATATGGGCGACATTGTGGGCGACCTCAACCGCCGCCGCGGCCAGATTGTGGCCATGGACTCCACCGCCAACGGAGCACGCATCGTCAAAGCATACGTACCGCTCTCGGAGCAGTTCGGTTATGTCACAGTACTGCGCACGCTGTCCTCTGGACGCGCCACCAGCACCATGACCTTCGACCACTACGCCGAAGTCCCCGCCAACCTGGCCAAGGACATCATTGAAAAGAGCGGCTACCGTGTAACCGACGACGAGTAATTTTTAGCAAAATCAAAAAGTAATTGATATGAGCCAGAAAATCAGAATCAAACTGAAATCTTTCGATCACATGCTTGTGGACAAGTCCGCAGTCAAGATCGTTGATACAGTGAAGGCAACGGGTGCAAAGGTAGTAGGTCCCATTCCTCTTCCCACCAACAAGAAGATCTTCACTGTGAACCGCTCCACCTTCGTTAACAAGAAGAGCCGCGAGCAGTTCGAGCTGGACTCCTACGTACGTCTCATTGACATCGACGAGTCCAACGCCAAGACTGTTGACGCCCTCATGAAGCTTGAGCTTCCCTCGGGCGTTGAGGTTGAGATCAAGGTGTGAGGCTAGCCCTCACCTTAAAGGCCCCATAGCTCAGCGGTTAGAGCAGCGGACTCATAATCCGTGGGTCGCAGGTTCAAATCCTGCTGGGGCCACTCGAATGTCCCTCCCGTTTTGGGAGGGATTTTCGTATTACCCGTTTCTCTTGACGCCGCAACCCGCATTTCGGGCCGTTATTGAGGGTTAGCACGTCACCGCGACCTGGCATCCCTCATTTTTGGCCATTTTTGAGGGTTCGCGCGTCGCCGTCGGAGCGGGAATAGGGAGTGGTTTTTTGTATAAGTGGGGGAAATATCGTATATTGCAAGGTTAAATTAACCTGTAGATAGTTGTCTGATTCTCAATTATATGCCAAAGCTGCTTCGGATCTGGTGGAACGGATTCGAAGTGGGGACCATGATGCATACGAGCTGTTCTACAGGATGGAGTTCCTGAACCTGGTTCACTTTACCAACTCTTATCTGCACGACGAGGAAAGGGCAAGGGATATATCTCAGGAAACATTGCTGGCGCTATGGGAAAACAGGCATCGGCTGGAACCTGGAAAGAATATTCGTAGCCTGGTATTCACCATTGCCCGAAACAAAACGCTGAACGATCTTAGAAGCAGGAAGCTGTTTGCATCATCTGTATCGGCCGATCAGGCCCTGGAGTTATTGGAAGACCACTCGGTGGATGAACAGATCAATGCACTTGAACTGGAAACGCTTATAGACAAGGTCTGGAATAAACTTCCAAAGAAGATAGCCGTCACATTTGCCCAGAGTAGGGAAGAGGGACTTAAAAACCGCGAAATAGCAGCGCAGCAAGGCATTTCCGAGAAAACGGTAGAATACCGCATAAGCATGGCTCTAAAACAGTTCCGCCAGCTTTTTCAAAAATATCTTTAGGGTAAAAGCCTTACAAAGTGTATCATAGAAAGAAAATAAAACTTTACTATGGATACACAGAAACGCCCTGCCGATATTAACAGGGAAATATTCGAAACTATGCCGGATACGTTGTATACCGGCGAAATGCCCCATGCAAGAAGGATTAAATGGTATTATCCGGTAGTTGCCGCGGCCGTGCTGGTACCGCTAATCGCATTAGGTATAAATTTGTTCACAAAACCATCGGCACAGAGCACAGAAAGGACAGCCAATGTCACTTACTATGTGGACAGGGGCGTCAAGGGCCGTGTGGATCTTCCGGACGGAACCCATGTGAACCTTAACAGCGGCAGTTCGCTTGTGGTGCTGGGAGAACGCCGGGTATATCTGGATGGCGAAGGATGGTTTGAAGTGGAGAGTGACAAAGAACACCCCTTCTACGTGGAAACCCCTTCCGGCATTGCCGTAAAGGTAACAGGCACCCAGTTCAACCTTTCCAATTACAAGGAAGAGGACTTTAAGGTGCTCCTTGTAAAAGGCAATATCGAGCTCCAGGGCGCTCCAAAAGGCACTCAGCCCCACGTTAAGCCGTCGGAGCAGGTTACCGTAAAGAGCGGAAAAGCCCAGACAGAATTCGCAAACCTGCAGGAGAAAAAGAACGCCACTGCGTGGAAAGAAGGTGTTCTTGTATTTGACGACAAACCCCTTAGCGAAGCCATTCCCATGCTGGAGCGCTGGTACGGCGTGCGTGTTCAAGTTGAGTCGCAGGAACTTCTGGCCGAGCATCTTACCGGTGAGTTCGACACGGAAACCATCCAGGAAGTAATGAACGTGTTAGCCCTTACACACGGCTTTAACTATACCATTGATCATAAGGACATAACCATTGCCCTCTGATGAAAAAACTACTGACCATACTTGCCCTTACTCTTTTAACCGCATTCGGGGCAGCCGCTCAGACAATCCGTGTGGATGCAAAGGGAGAACCTCTGCAGACCGTGCTCAAAAGCATATCGGATCAGAGCGATTACAAATTTGCCTTTAACAGCCGGAACATAGATACGTCCATAAGAATTGACGCAAGTGTTGAATCCGACAGCATAGAAGCTGTTATGGATGCTGTCCTTAAAAACAGCGGTATAGGTTACACCGTTGTAGGTAAGCAAGTAGCACTTTTCCCCAAGCCGGCCGATGAAGCAAAGCCTTCCAATTCTACCGGCAAGTCCCGGACGGTAAGCGGTGTGATAACCGACGAAGACGGCAATCCGCTGGAAGGTGCAGGCATCTTCCTTAAAGGCACAACTAACGGCACCATAAGCGACGCCGACGGAAAATGGTCCCTGGAAGTCCCGGGGGCCGATGCCGTATTGGTAGCATCCTATATCGGCATGGACGATATTGAAACCGTTGTAGGAAAACGCAACAACCTGGTACTGGTGATGAAAGTGAGCTTCGAGTTTCTGAACCAGGTTGTGGTTACGGGTTACCAGACCATTTCCCGCGAACGTTCGGCCGGCTCTTTTGTGGCCGTATCCGGCGCTGCAGTGAAAGACCAGGCCAATATCCACGGCAACGTGCTCCGAAGCCTGGAAGGATCGGCCGCGGGTCTGAGCGTATCTGAAACGGCCGACGGCGTTACCTACCTTATCCGTGGCGTTTCGTCCATCAATTCCAAGCGTGAACCACTGTTCATCGTGGACGGCGTGGCAATGACCAGAGAGCAGATGGACCGGATGATTAACCCCAACGATGTGGAGAGTGTCAACTTCCTTAAAGACGCTACCGCAGCCTCTATCTGGGGAGCACAGGCAGCTAACGGTGTAATCGTAATAACAACCAAAAAAGGCCGATCCGGCAAACTGAAAATCAATTATAACGGCAGTTTCACGTTCAAAGGAAAACCGGACTGGAACTACATGGACAAGATGACCAGCCAGCAGTTCATAGACACTGCCGTTGAGGTGTTCGACCCTCAGACCTACAAGTGGGCCGATATCAATAACTCCACTTATGGCACCGGAAACGATTATAGGGTGGTTTTCCCTCACGAATACCCCCTGTACCGCTACTATCTTGGCGAAATAAGCATGGAAGAAAGAGATGCCGCCCTGAATGCCCTCAGAGGCGTAAACGGCCGCAAGGAGTACGAGAAATACTTCATGAGCAACGCCTACCTCACAAATCATTCCCTCTCATTCTCGGGCGGCAGTGAAATGAACAGTTTCTATGTTTCCCTGGAAGGCCAGCGCACTCAGGGAACGGCAAAAGACGCCGAGAACGAATTCAGGCTCTTTTTCCGGGATGTGCTAAGCCTGGCAAAGGGAAGGGTGGAACTGGATTTGTCGGCGCACCTTTTCTATGCCAATTCAAAGGCCTCTACACAATCATACGACATTAGCGACCTCCCTTATGTTTCCTTCTTCGGGGCCGATGGAAAAGAGCTTTCCCTTACCAATTACGTGATGACGGATGCTTACCGCAAGTCTGTAGAGGATATCACCGGAATTCGCCTGAATTACAATCCGGTGTCGGACTACAAGTCCTGCCCGATTACCTCCAAGACGCTTGGTGTCAACGCCAATGCAGGCCTCAAGGTTATGATTCTTGACGGTCTCAGTTACGAGGGCCGCTTCCAGTACAGCCTTACCCAGGGGCAGGGAGAAAAGTTCCTGGATGCATCCAGTTTTGGCGTACGCCTGGAAAGGGCGCAGGGAACGGATATGACCGGTACGCAGTATCTTCCCACCTCCGGCGGTCATTATACCTTCACGTCGTCGGATATGAGTTCCTATACCATAAGGAATCAGCTTAATCTGGATATGGAATTCGGGGAAGAGAGTATGCACCAGATTACCGGTGTGGCCGGCTTTGAAGTGAGCAGCCGAAAAAGTGGTGCCCACATAAGCTTCCTGCGTGGATATGATATGCAGACAATGCAGCACATCCCCTACGACGACTTCTATCTTAGCATGACGGGCGTTAAGAATCCGGCACTCCCTTCCTTTGCCGGTTCTTCCACCAATACCTTCGACCCCAACGATTACAGCCAGACAGAAGAGGAATACCGCTTTGTTTCCATGTATGCCAATGCGGCCTATACTCTTATGGACAAGTATTCAATTAACGCCAGCATCCGCGTGGACCAGTCCAATCTTTTTGGCAGTGATCCAAGCGTGCAGTTCAAGCCCATCTGGTCCACAGGTATTATCTGGAATACCGCCAAGGAGGATTTTATGAGCGGCACCCGTGACTGGCTTAACCGTCTGAACCTTCGCGCCAGCTTCGGCTATGCCGGTAACTCTCCGGATCCCGGCCAGGGCGGTCCCTACAATATCCTGTCGTCGGTTGCCGATGCCAATTACAGCCGTTTCGGCCTTGGTTATGTGGTTGCAACTCCGGCTAATGACAAGTTGTCCTGGGAAAAGACTCAGATCATTAACTTCGGCATAGACTGGGCAGTGCTTAACAACCGTCTGTCGGGAAGTATCGACCTTTATGCCAAAAAGACCACCAACCTGCTGGGCCAGGCTCCCGTGGATCCCACTACCGGTTTCACAACTGTTCTGTCCAATATCGGCACCCTTACCAACAAAGGTGTAGAGTTCTCCATTGAAAGCACCAACATAACGTCCGGAGCCTTTGAGTGGAACACCGATTTCAATATTACATACAACCACAACAAACTGGTGGATATGTACGTGGAACCGCCTAAATCGGCCTATGCGATGGTGGATTACACTTATTGGAAAGGTTATCCGTACGGAACGGTCTTCGCTTATAAATGGGCCGGGCTGGACCCCAAAGACGGTATGCCCCGAGTATATGATTCGGCCGGAAACATTGTCCGTTCCATCACCGATATCGATTCGGCCGATGCCGTCCATTTCGCCGGCAGCACCGTTCCCCCTGTTTACGGAGCTCTTGGCAACGTTTTCCGCTACGGCAACTGGGACCTGGCCATCAACTTCATCTTCAACCTGGGCCACGTTATGCGTAACGACGTAAACGACAAGTTCTCTTACCGCCTGGAAAGAAACCTTCACAACGACTTTGCCAAACGCTGGAAACAGCCCGGCGACGAAGCCTTTACAAACGTTCCCGCTTATTATTCGCTAAAGAACACCAGCATAAACGAGACCGACGTTCTTTTCCTGTACAGGTATGCCGATATCAATGTGGTTACGGCTTCCTACATCAAGCTGCGTGAGGTTTCCATCGGATACCGGCTGCCTTCGCACGTTTGCAAGACTCTGCACATCGAGCATGCATCGGCCCGTCTTCAGGCCTCTAACCTGTGGACCATAGCCTTCAACGGTCAGGGAATAGACCCCGAGGCCTACTACTTCAGCGGCTCCCGTGCCGAGCGTTTCTTCCCTTATGTTTCCGCCAGCCTGAACATTGAATTCTAAGCCCATGAAGAAGATCATTATATTATCGGCCATGACGCTCATGCTGGGCGCATGCACCAAATATCTGGACGTGAAACCCCGCGGATACGATATTGCATCCCGTATTGAACACTACAAGGGACTGCTGTACGGAACTGCGCCCGCATTTATGGACGTCGCTTTCCCCTATATGTGTATGGAATGTTACACCGACGTGGACGGATATAACAACGCCTACAGCCAGATAGGGAACCATGCCTGCAATGGGTACAAATGGGCTTCCGTCGTTTATAGAGAAGACGAAATCTGCGGCGAGTGGAACAATATCACGATTAACCTGTACAACTACAATATAGTTATTGCCGAGGTTATGGATGCCGAAGATGGAACGGAAGAGGAAAAACTGGCCCTGCTGTCCGAAGCCCGCATGCTGCGAGCCTGGTGCACCTACATGATGAGCACCTTCTTCGGGGAAGTACCCATCATAAAAACGGCTTCTACCATGGACGGGGATTTCCAGCTTCACAGCGTAGAAGAGGTTTACAAATTTGTGCTTTCCGAAATGGCGGAATCCGTTGAAACCCTGGCCGACGAGCCGGAACACTATTTAAGGGTGTTCAAACCCACCGGATACGGCCTTTACGGCAAAGTCCTATTCATGATGGGCCGATATGAGGAAGCGTCCGAGCAGTTGGCTAAATGCCTGGAACTGCTTGACAAACAGTCCACAATGGTCCTGATGGACTACCGCACCATGATGCAGCCCGACGGCAGCATCGATTACCAGCAGCGTGCCGACGTTAACACCGAGCACCTGTTCTATGCTATGGCCATGCCCCGCCTGTGGGACTGCGTTTACGCGGCAATGTACAATATGCTTATGTTCGGTGTGCGCAACGATCTCCTGGAGCGCTTCTTCCACGACAAGAAAGACTGCCGCCTGGCCTTTCATTCGGCCGTTTCCAGCGGAGTCACAGCATATAAGAAGTATTCGGCCAAGGAAGTTTACGCTGCCAATATGAGTAATATCGCCAGCAATCTGGGACTGGATCTGTCGGAAGTTTACACCATGCAGGCCGAATGCCTGGCCAGGGCGGGGAAGACTGACGAATCGGCCGCCCTGCTTCTTGAACTTCGCACCAATCGTATGGACGAAGGCCACGCCGGCATTCCGTCAACGGTGGTTTCGGCCGATGACTACGTGCGTTTTGCCTTTGAGGAGCGTATGAGGGAGCAGTTCGGCTTCGGTACCAGCTGGCTGGATATGAAACGCCTGTGGGCCGACCCTCTGTTCCAGGATTTACAGCCCCTGTATGTCCATACCGTGGGGGAAGAAATCTATACTCTCACGGAAGACCGTCTTTATTTAAAATACCCGCCCACCGTACTGGCGTGGCATCCGGAATATGTAAAATAAATAATTTTTAATAACTTTACGCTTATGAAAAAAATGTACCTCCTGGCAGCCCTTGCTGCCGCCGTATGCATGATTGGCTGCGAAAAGCAGGATAACCCTAACAAAGAAAAAGAAGGTGGTAAAGACGACCCTGAAGTGGAAATTACCCTTTCCGTTTCTCCTTTCAGTGTAGAATTTGAAGCCGAGGGCGGTACCCGTCGTGTCACTGTAGAGACCAACCAGGCCGATTATTCATTCTCCGGCGCCCCCGAGTGGCTTACCGTAGAGAAAAACGGCAAGGAACTTACCCTCACTGCCGCTGCCAATACCGTAAACCAGTCCCGCAGCTGCGATCTCACCATTGCCGCCAGCTATCTTACTTCCAAGATTACTGTGAGCCAGAAGGCCGGAAGCCCTTATCCCGGCTTTACCGCCCTTTCATCGGCCGTACTTGAATATTCCGGCACAATGCTTTATCAGTTCCTCAAACCTGTGGAGGAAGATTATGGCGGACAGGGCATGCTTTCCATGGCGGACGAAGACGGAAACGCCCTGAGCATCTGGATCTATACAGATCTGTTCATGTCGGCCGAAGAGGTTGTACTTACTCCCGGACTGTATCAGAAGGGACAGGATAATTTCCCTGTTCTTTACGCCGCCAAACTCACTTATGCACCAGGCGTAGTGATGGAAGACGAAGAAGACGGCGTATCTGTAATGGGTTCCTTCTATTTATCGGCCACTTCCGAAATTCCCGTTGCCCTTGTTGACGGTAACGTTCAGATCATTGCCGGTGAAAACGGACAATATACCATTAAGGCCGATATGTCCGATGTCGATGGTAAGACCTACAAATACGTATATGAAGGCGAGGTGGAAATTGACACCGAAGGCGCCACCTATCCCGGCGGCAGCGAGCGCATTGACGTAGCCAATACAGTGTTTGCAGCCGAATGCTTCTACATGGGAGACACTTATGGGAACGGCACGTCCAATTTTATTCTGCAGGTTTACTCCGGCACCGAGGAGAACTATGCTACAACCACCTTCGAGTTTAATATGGCAGCTGTAGCATTTTCCGATAAACTGGATCTGAGCGGGGAATATTATACTCCTGCCGAAGAGGAAGAGGGCGACCCCTATGCTGCGGGAAAACTTGTATTAGGTGAGCTTGTAGAGATCATTCCCGGATTTACCTTCCCTCAGGGAACATACATTATGTACAGTATTGGCGACTACCTTGTAGCCGATGCCTTCGCTTCCCTTGTCCTTGCCAGACAAGAGGATGGGAAATACACCTTGACCGGTGTTCAGATGTCTCTGGAAGGCGATATGGTCATGTTCATAGGAAGTGATTTCACAGGAATCCACGACCTTGAGATTGCCATTTATGACGAGACCGCAATTGACA
>Ga0310696_10010091_pt1 | contig 10888 bp, 8 predicted proteins | sample AusTroGonzalo_MG_4_FD_203885 | JGI IMG/M metagenome (GOLD analysis project Ga0310696, IMG submission 203885) | Bovine rumen microbial communities from tropical cattle in Woodstock, Queensland, Australia - Gonzalo_02 (v2) (version 2) | ecosystem: Host-associated > Mammals > Digestive system >...
CATTTGTCGGCATTACGGCAGGATGGGAAAGCCTCCGCGTGCTGTGCCATCTTGCCTCCGGGGGAGGCGAATCCCATGGCGATGTTCTTGATGGCGCCGCCGAAACCGGCTGAACCATGCCCTTTGAAGTGGGAATAGATGATGTAGGCGTCGTAATTGGCGAAGTGGCTGCCCGTCTTGACCTTGTCGAAATGTTTCAGCCCTTCGGCGGGATAGACCAGCTCGTCCTCGGAGTCGAGGATGTCAATGGGCGCGAACGTGAAACCGTGCTCCTTCGCCAACGCGATGTGCGAGTCGGTGAAACGGCGCTTGCTGACGTACAACACGTTGGTTTCCACAAAAGTGGGATGCACCTTTTCGACCAACGGACGGAGCAGTTCGGGGTTGAGGAAGTTCTGGTTGCCCTCCTCGCCGAAGTGCACCTTCAGGCCAATCTTGCCCTCCTGCTTCACGCCAAGAGCCTCATACAATTTCAGGATATTTTCAGGCGTAATATCCTTGCAAAAATAGACAATCGACTCATCGTCAGCAACTTGAATCTTCGGTTTGCTGTTGCAGGCAAGACACAAAAACAAAGCTGTCATGACGACGGCCAACAGGGAAAATCTTTTCTTCATAAAAATTCTATTAATGGTTAAAAAAAACGGTGGCAAAAGTAGTAAAAAGTTCATAAAGTTCGTCAAGTTTATCAAGTTACAAAGTAGGAAATTTTGTGTAAATTTGCACCCTTTAATATTTATTTTAGAAGAATTATAATCAATTATCAATCAAATAAATATGAAGAAATCTTTCATTTTTGTTGCAATTCTTTTGGCTATGACTGTATCCTGCAAAAACCAGATGGGTGCCGCTGACGCCGACAGCGACCTCATCACCCGCGACAACCGCCCCGTGCCCGACTTCTCGAAGGGAGTCCTCACGGAGGAAATCCTGTGGTACTTCGGCCGCGTTTCCGCACCGGAGGTGTCGCCCGACGGTAAGACGCTGCTCTATTCTGTGAAATATTTTGACTACACCAAGGACAAAGGCAACGCCGAACTCTACACCATTCCGGTGGCCGGCGGCGAGCCGACACAGATCACCACCACGTCGGCCAGTGAGGCGCAGGCGGTATGGCGGCCCGACGGAAAAAAAATCGCCTTCCTCTTCCCCGCCGATGGCGTGATGCAGATTTTCGAGTGCGACCCCGACGGCAGCAACCGCTCCCAGCTCACCCACGCGGAGACGGACATCAACGGGTTCTCCTACTCTCCCGACGGCAAGAACCTGCTTTACACCCGCAACGTGCGCCTCGATCCCACTATCGAGGACCGCTACCCCGACCTGCCGCAAGCCAACGCCATGATTTACGACGACCTGATGTACCGCCACTGGGACGCATGGTCCGACGGCACCTACGCCCACCTGTTCATCGCCCCCGTGGACAAGCCCGAGGAGGCAACCGAACTGCTGAAGGGCGAACGTTTCCATTCGCCGGTCCCACCGTTCGGAGGAATGGAGCAGGCCGTGTGGAGCCCCGACGGCACCAAGATCGCCTACTGCTGCAAACGTGAGAGCGGCAAGCAATTCGCCGAAAGCACCAACACTGACATCTTCATCTACGACCTCGAATCCGGCACCACCACCAACCTCACCGAAGGGAACCTCGGCTACGACATGGACCCTGTCTGGAGTCCCGACGGCAGCCAGCTGGTGTGGTGGAGCATGGAAACGCCCGGCTTCGAATCCGACCAAAAACGGATGATGGTACACGATTTCAAGGGCAATGCCACCAGCATGATTATCGGCGGTGCCGACACGCCTCTGAATCCGGAAAATTTTGTCTGGGATCCCGATGGCAAAAGAATCTTTTTCCGGAGCAGTTACAACGGTGTAGTGGAAATTTTTGTCTGGCAAACCAAGGAGACTAAGGAGGGAGAGGCCTTTACCGAAATTCGGGGGTTGACTGGAGACATGGCCGACTACAACAGCATTGCATGGGCCGACGGCAAGCTCATCGCCACCAAGACCACGCACCAGATGCCGGCTGAAATCGTCGCCATCGACCCCTCCACGGGCGACGAGACGCAGCTCACCTTCACCAACAAGGAGATTCTGGACAAGATCGACATGGGCAAGACGGAGAAACGCATGGTGAAGACCACCGACGGGCAGGAGATGCTGGTGTGGGTGGTGCTGCCCCCGCACTTCGACTCCACCAAGACCTACCCCACCCTGCTCTACTGCCAGGGCGGCCCGCAATCAACCGTAAGCCAGTTCTTCTCCTACCGCTGGAACTTCGCCATGATGACGGCCCACGACTACATCGTAGTCGCGCCCAACCGCCGCGGACTGCCGGGCTTCGGCAAGGAGTGGAACGACGCCATCAGCCGCGACTACGGCGGACAGTGCATGCGCGACTACCTCTCCGCCATTGACGACGTGGCCAAAGAGCCCTACGTGGACCGTGAGCATCTCGGCGCGGTCGGGGCGAGCTTCGGCGGCTACTCCGTCTATTGGCTGGCCGGCAACCACCAGAAACGGTTCAAGGCCCTCATCGCCCACTGCGGCATGTTCAACTTCGAGAGCTGGTACGGCACCACCGAGGAGCTCTTCTTCGCCAACCACGACATCGAGGGCAACTATTGGGACCAGCCGACCCCGAAGAGTTACAGCTTCTCGCCGCACCGTTTCGTTGGCAACTGGGACACCCCCATCCTCGTCATCCACGGCGGCAACGACTTCCGCATCCCCTACACAGAAGGGATGCAGGCCTTCGACATCGCCCAGATGAAAGGCATCCCCAGCCGCTTCCTCTTCTTCCCCGAAGAGACGCACTTCGTAAGCAAGCCGCAGAACGCAATGCTCTGGCAGCGCGAGTTCTTCCGCTTCCTCGATGAGAATTTGAAGACTAATAACGCGACGGAAGCAAAATAGCCACCGTCCAAAACCACACCACCAATGAAGAAAATCACTTTATTTCTACTCTTTGCCGTTTTTGCCGCGATGGCGGTGATGGCGCAGCAGGACTGTCCGCAGGTTGATTGTCCCGGCATCTGCGGCCGTTTCGTCGATGCCGACGGCGACGGTTTCTGCGACCACGGGAAACTGTCGGCCAAGGAGAAGGCCACGGCCCCCGCCGAGCAAACTGCACCCGCGGCCCAAACACCGCAGCCGAAAAAGCCCGTCAAAACCGTGAGTGACGCACCAACAACCGCCACTCAGGAGGTAACGGAAGCCGCTGAAACTCCCGTCGTGGAGACGACGGTTGCGGAACCTGAAGCTGCAACGGAAGCCACCAACGGGAACGAAGAGCCGGTGGAGGCGCCGAAGCCGTTCCGCTACCCGCTGTTCACCATTCTGGGCGTCACCCTCGCGCTTTACCTATTCACTTTCGCTATGGTGAAAACCGGCAAGATGGCAAAACCGACGCACCGGAAAATCTGGAACGTGGTCCTGGGCCTCACCTGCCTCGTCTCGTGCCTGCTGGGCGTCGTGCTGGCATTCCTCATCAATTACGGAATCCGCCCGACCTGCTACGTCACCCTGCTGCACTGGCACGTCTATTTCGGCATTGCCATGACCCTCATCGCCATCTTCCACATTTTCTGGCATACCGAATATTTCAAGGCGATCTTTAAAAGTAGAAGGAAATAGGTAACAGGTAAAAAGTAATAAGTAATAAGTGTGAAGATGTGAAGATGTGAAAGGTTGATTGTTTAAGAACCCCGGAGGGGTGACAAATTATAGGCGGGGATGGAATCCCCGTATAAATGGCGGGTGTAAAACGCCCGTAATATGAAAATGATTCATTATGGATTTTAAAGCGAAAATCGATTTTAGGAAAGAGCATTGGCGGTGGAGCATCATGGACAGTTACATCCTTGTGAAGTTCCTCGGTTCGGTGTTCTATTCCATCGCCCTGCTGATGACCATCATCATCGTGTTCGACATTTCGGAGAAAATCCACAAGTTCTTGGACAACGAGGTTCCCGTCAACGCAATCATTTTCCGCTACTATTTCAATTTCATCCCCTATTTCGTCAACCTGTTCTTCCCGCTGTTCACCTTCATTTCCGTCATCTGGTTCACCTCCAAGCTGTCGGGCAACAACGAGGTAATCTCCTTCTTCAACGGCGGGGTGAGCTTCTACCGTTTTATGGTTCCCTATATCGTCGGAGCTATCATTTTGAGTATCATATCGTTATTGATGTCCAACTTCCTCATTCCCCATACCAATGCGCGGATGCACGCCTTCAATGAGGAGTATTTATACAAGAAAAGGGTGATCACGAACACGAACATCCATTTCAAAAGTTCGGAGAATACCTACGTCTATGCAGAGCGGTGGCGCAAGCAGACCCTTGAAGGTGAGCGGTTTACGGTGGAGGTGATGGATGCCAACAAGGACAAAATCGAAACCAAAATCAGTGCGGCGCAGGTGCAGTACAACGACAGCACGAAACAATGGCACCTTTACGACTATAGCATCCACACGTTCGATGAGACGGGACAGAACATCCGCGCCGGCATCGAAATGGACACCACTTTCGACTTTCTGCCAGAAGATTTCAACAACGACATAACCATCACAGAAACAATGTCATACGGTGAACTCACCAAATTTATTGAGAAGGAGAGAAAAAAAGGGTCCAGTTTGGTGAAGCACTACCTGATTGAGAAGAACAAGCGTATTGCCAATCCTCTTTCCATCCTGATTATGACGATGTTAGGGTTGAGTGTGGCAGCGCGGAAGACCCGGCGCGGGGTCGGTGTCCACATCTTCATCGGACTTTTCTTCGTCTTCACCTTCATCTTCTTCCAGCAGGTCTCCAACGTGTTCGCCATCTCCGAGCAGCTCTCGCCCGCACTCGCCACGTGGCTGCCCAATCTGGTCTATCTCGTCGTGTGCGTCATCCTGTTGCGGTTTACCCCGAAGTAGTTAGGAATTAGGAATTAGAAATTAGAAATAAATACATTAATAAGCCCCGAAGGGGCGGCAGACTATAGGCGGGTGTGAAACTCCCGTGGAAGAAATTAGAAATTAGAAATAAACAAATATGTCAATTATTGTAAAAAACGTTTCGAAGCAGTTTGGTAAGCAGTGGGCATTAAAAGATGTCAGTTTTGAAGTCCGCAAGGGCGAGGTGGTCGGTTTTTTGGGACCCAACGGCGCCGGAAAATCAACGATGATGAAGATTATCACCTGCTACCAGCCGCCCACCAAGGGCGATGTTTCGGTTTGCGGTCTCGACATCTGGAACGATTCGCTCGAACTGCGCAAAAAAATCGGGTATCTGTCCGAAGCCAACCCGCTCTATTTTGAAATGTACATCACTGAATTTCTGGAATTTATCGCCGGAATCCACAACGTGAAGGATAAGAAAAAACGTGTGGCGGAAGTGGTGAAGATGACGGGCTTGGAGCCGGAATTGGGCAAGAAAATCGGGATGCTTTCGAAGGGCTACAAGCAGCGTGTGGGTTTAGCCCAAGCGCTGATCTCCGACCCCGAAGTGCTGATTTTGGACGAACCCACCACCGGTCTCGACCCGAACCAGCTGGTGGAAATCCGCGACCTCATCAAGGAGTGCGGAAAGACCAAGACCGTGCTGCTTTCCACGCACATCATGCAGGAGGTAGAGGCGATGTGCAGCCGCGTCATCATCATCAACCGCGGCGAAATTGTGGCCGACGCCACAATGGACCAGCTCCGTGCCGAAGCTGTCCGCCGCAATGTTCCCAACGGTTCCATCGAAGAACTGTTCCACGTACTTACCAAATAATTGTCAATGAACCTATTAAGAAAACTTTTCGTAGTTCTGCTCCTTTCGGTGAGTTTTGCCGCCTTCGCCCAAGACGACGGAGACCCGTGCGTGCAGTCGTTTGGCAAGCAGATAGACAAGACTTTCGCCAAGGCCCGTGACTTCCAGAAATCGGGCAAGAAGGCCGAAGCCAACGCGCTCTATAATGAGATTTTGGACGAGTATCCGGAACATCTGGAGGCCAACTACTACCTCGCCCTCAGTTACTATCTGCCCATCAAGCTCAACGATTTCGTCATCGAGCGGAAACAGGACGCCCGCAAGGTGATTGAGGCCGCCGACCGTATGTACGCCGTATGCCCGCACTACAAGATTATCGTCCACCTCTACGCCGCACACATCGCCTATCTGTTGGAGGATTTCGCCGAAGCCACCAAGCACGCCCAAGTCCTCATCGACAACCCCGACCTCGTCAAGAACGAAGACGACCTCGACTTTGCCGAGAACATCCTGAAATATTCAAAGGTGTTTGCCGACATCCTCAACAACCCCGTCCCGTTCGACCCACACCCCGTGAGCGGCATCTCCACCGACAAGGACGAATACCTCGCCACCCTTTCGCCCGATGCCGAATATTTCTACTTTACCCGCCGCCAGCCCGAACACAAAAGCGACTATTTCGGTTCGGAAATCATTGATAAAGAGTATTTTTCCTATAGCAAAAAAATAAGCGCCGACCGCTACGAACAGGGTAAGCCGCTCCCCTACCCCTTCAACCAGTCAAACGGCGAAGGCAGTCCGACCATCAACCTCGCCAACGACCTGCTGATTTTTGCGATGGTACACGAAGTTCGTGTGAAGCAGGATCGCGGCGCGGAACAGATTTATCCGAACTACGACCTCTACTATTCGCGCTGGGACGGCTACGAGTGGTCGGAACCGCAGTCGTTAGGTGACAAGGTGAACCGTCCCGACTCGTGGGAGTCGCAGCCGTCGCTCAGTTCCGATGGCAAGGTGCTCTTCTTCGCCTCCGACCGCAACGGCGGGTACGGCGGCTCCGACATCTGGATGTCGCGGCAGGACGCCAACGGCAACTGGGAGACACCGGTCAACCTCGGACCTACCATCAACACCAAGGGCAACGAACGTTCGCCTTTCCTCCACACCGACAGCAAGACGCTCTATTTCGCCTCCGCCGGTCACGCCGGATTGGGCGGCATGGACATCTTCTACTCCAAAATGGGGCTCGACGGAAAGTGGGGCAAGCCCGTCAACATTGGCTACCCCATCAACTCCGAGAACGACGAGGTCGATTTCTTCGTCAGTCTCGATGGCGCCACCGCCTACTTCTCCTCCAACAACCTCAACAGCAAGGACTGGAACATCTATAGTTTCGAGCTTTACGAGGCCGCACGCCCCAAAAGTATGGCCATCGTGAAGGGTACGGTGACGACCGATGACAAGGAGCAGGTGGAGTCGGTGGTGGAACTTCTGGACGAAGATGCCAACGTGATTGCCGTCACAAAAATCAATGAGAATACCGGCAATTTTGCCCTCGCCACGGAGGTGGACAAGGAAAAAACGCAGCAGTTGGTGCTGAATATCAAGCAGGAAGGTTATACATACGACACCAAGTTGGTGACCATCGCGCCCGAAACGGAGCAAAAAGAGAATGTCATCCAATCGGATGCCGAGGTCAAGAAGATTGAGGTCGGCAAGATCTGCGATCTCCACGACATCTACTTCGAGACCAATTCCTACTCGCTGACGGCTGAGTCGAAGCGCATCATTGACGTGTTCGCCGACTTTCTCCGTAACAATCCGACCGTGAAAGTGGAGCTGCAAGGTCACACCGACAATATCGGTAATGACGAGGACAACCGCATTCTTTCCGACAACCGCGCCAAGTCGGTTTACAACCATCTGATTTCCAAAGGGATTCCAGCGAACCGTCTCCGTTACAAAGGGTATGGCGAAAGCAAGCCGATTGCCACGAACGCCACGGAAGAGGGACGCGCCAAGAACCGTAGAACTGTTTTCCTGATTTATGAACAATAACGAGATGCCCTCCCTTTTGCCCAAGGAACCATTTCTGGCCTCCAAAAAAACGTTTGTACAACTGATTTTCCTGCTGCTGTTTGTCATCGGCGGGATGCTGATTTTCAGCGCAATCGGACTCGTCTGCGCCACTTTGCTCTGGGGCAGCGACATTACCAGTAATCCGACGGCGGCGTACTACCGGCTGATACAGGTGTTCAGTGCGTTAGGCACCTTCCTCGTGCCGGCGCTGCTGTTCTCGTTCAGTGCCACGCGCCGCTGGTTCGGCTATTCCTCCGCCGACAAAGTGCCGTCCAACGGGCGGATGTTCCTGTACGTGCTGCTGTTGGCCTTCTTCCTGATTCCGTTGGTTGGCTATGTGGCGTACCTCAACGAGCAGATTCGTCTGCCGGAGGCACTCGCCCCCATCGAAAAATGGATGCAGGCGCAGGAGCAGAGCACCAACCACGTGATTGAGGTCATCCTGTCGGCCACGGACATCCCGACATTTCTCCTCAACCTGCTGATTTGTGCAGCGTTGCCGGCCATCTGCGAGGAATTCTTCTTCAGGGGGACGTTGCAGACGTTGTTCAGCAAATGGACGGGGCGGCAGCACTTGTCCATCTGGTTGACCGGCTTTATTTTCAGCGCCATCCATTTGCAGTTCAGCGGGTTCTTTGCCCGGTGGCTGTTGGGAGCGTACTTAGGATATCTGTTCTGGTGGAGCGGGTCACTGTGGCTGCCGATGTTCGCGCACTTCCTGCACAACGCCCTGTATGTCACTGCGCAGCTATTAGTAACCAAAGGTGTCATCGCAGGTGAAGAGGCGATCACCTTCTCCGACCAGCTTCCGGCGGTGGTAGCGGCAGCCGTGTTGGTGGCGGCGTTCCTGTGGCTGGTACGGTTTTCAGGGGTCAGGGATTCGGATTCAGGGTTCAGGGGATAGATAATCGCCCTGAAAGAGCAACGGCATAATGAGTTCAATCGGACGGGACGAACCGTTCGTTTATATTCAATTATGTAAATAATCAAGGGTGTCCCAGACTTTGCTGTTATTTATTCGTAATACTCATACTTGTAAGTATATTTGGCTCGTATTTCAGGACGGCAATTGTCTTTCAAGGAGAACCAAATTGATTCTATAAGATTATGGTATTCATCATACCGAAAATAATTCCAATCGTCCATATTCCCTTCTGCATCGTAAGTCGTTGAACAATCTAACAATAGATGCTCGTCGTATTCAGAGAAGGACTCGTACCATAGATGATTGTCATTATAGTGTTCTGATTTTACAAGTAGATTCTCCTTATTGTAGAAATAAATAGAACGAGAACTGTCATAAGCGGTCTCATATAAATGTTCGATCACATTCCCTTTCTCATCATAGATGACTTGTTTCGCGTATGAGGTATCGCCATCCACCACTTCTACTTCTTCAATGCAATGTCCCGCATCATCATATCGAAACAGATGCTGCATGAGTTCATATCCAAGTTCCTCTTCGTCAATGGTAGGCCTGTACTCGTTTCTGACACATAGCCCCTTTTCATCATAAAAATATCGGAGTGAGGGTTTGGGATTTCCGTCACCTCTGGTATAAACGGAATAGAGGAATCGTCCCAAACTGTCATAGACCGCTTCTTGGAGAAACTTTCCATCCGCAGAGGCACAGGAAAGGAAGCGTCCAAGAGAATCGTAGGTATAATTGTATTCTTCCCAAACATTTACATTATAATGATTGAACACCAATTTTGTCAAACGCCCTTTGGTATCGAAATAATAGGTGTCACAGACTTGCTCTTCAAATACTCCATTATAGGTGGCTGAATCGGCGATTTTTACCATTTTTACAGGACCCTGTATTCCCAAATCCACCATCGAGGTTGGGAATTCGCGTACATACACTTGAATCCGCTCCTGTGCGCGCGCAACCAGAACCATACCAAATGCCAGCAAAAGGGTGATCAATGTCGGATGGAATTTCATAACGGAGGGTTTCACGCCGCAAAATTACGAAAAAATGCGACACGAAAAATGGACAGCCCGATTTCCCGTTATGTTCTTTTGCTCTACGGGGCGAATTATTCGTGTTATTTGCCTCTTGACAGACATACAACTTATTTTTGTACCTTTGCACCTTTAATTTTTTGAAAGAAAAGAAGTTGTTATGATCAAGTCTATGACGGGTTTTGGGAAAGTGGATTTCAATTCCCATGCCAAAAATATCGTAGTGGAAATCAGGTCGTTGAATAGCAAACAGCTGGATCTGAACGCCCGCATCGCCCCTCTTTTCCGGGATAAGGAAAACGAAATTCGCAGCCTCCTCGCCCAGCGCATTGAGCGGGGAAAAGTGGATTTCTCCATCTATGTGGAGAAGAACGAGGTGCCTTCCATCAGCATCAACAAGGAACTGGCAGCGGCTTATTTTCATGAGCTGAACATCCTGTCGAAGGAATTGGACAACCCCGTGGAGAGCGACATCTTCACTCAGATTCTGCGGATGCCCGATGTCGTCACCACCCCGCGCGAGGAGCTTCCCGACGACCTTTGGGAGGCGGCCCTCAATGCCATCTCGGAAGCGTGCGACAAACTCGACCAGTTCCGTATCAGCGAAGGCGTCGCCCTCGCCGCCGACTTCGAGAAACGCGTCCGCCTCATCGACTCCCTCATTGACGAAATCACACCGTTTGAAAAGCAACGCATTGTAAATCAGCGAGAAAAATTTGAAAAAGGTCTGGAAGACCTTCGTCAGAAAGGGCAATACGACCCCAACCGCCTCGAACAGGAGATGATTTTCTATATCGAAAAATTGGACATCACCGAAGAGAAGGTGCGCCTGCGCAAACACTGCAACTATTTCCTTGAAACAATGAACGAGCCGGAGTCGAAAGGCAAGAAGCTCGGTTTCATCGTGCAGGAAATGGGCCGCGAGGTCAACACCACCGGCTCCAAAGCCTGCGACTTCAACATCCAGCAGATTGTCGTCAAAATGAAGGACGAGGTCGAAAAGCTGAAAGAACAACTGGCAAACGTTCTGTAAAATAACGACACTATAATTTTGAGAGACGCGATACATCACGTCTCTACAAACCCCTGAAACCTGTAAC
>Ga0310696_10010092_pt1 | contig 10887 bp, 12 predicted proteins | sample AusTroGonzalo_MG_4_FD_203885 | JGI IMG/M metagenome (GOLD analysis project Ga0310696, IMG submission 203885) | Bovine rumen microbial communities from tropical cattle in Woodstock, Queensland, Australia - Gonzalo_02 (v2) (version 2) | ecosystem: Host-associated > Mammals > Digestive system >...
CAGACCCGGAAAAGAGCGCAGCAAGGGCAGATTTTGCGGAGCAGCAGGCGGGAAATTATAGGCTGAAAACCGCAGAGGGCAGGGCGGCTTTCATGGCGGCATTAAGGGCAGTATAACGGCACAGAACAAGCGGAGGAAGGGCGCAGCATGAGTGAAATTATCAGAGTAAACCCCGGCACAGTGGCGCAGCCGATGGCAAGCGGGCTTTTTGCTGACTTTATCGGATATATTGACCGCTGCCCGAAAACAACCAGAACATATATGAACAACCTGCGGCAGTTTGTAGCATGGACAAAATACGCAGGCATAGCGCAGCCCGCCCGCGCAGATATTATCCTTTATCGGGATTGGTTAGCGGCAGAACATGACGCAATCAAACTTGACCCCGCAGCCCCGGCAGGCTGGACATATCGCACAGACAGCAACGGGAACCGGCAGCGGGTGCAGTGCAAGCCGAACACAGTTAAAGAATACCTGCAAAGCGTCAAACAGTTTTTTACATGGGCAGCTGCGGAGGGACATTATCAGAACATAGCGGCAAATATCCATGCCCCGAAAGTAAAGGACACGCACAGGAAAGACAGCTTGACGGCAGACGATGTTAGAACCATAGAGGAAAGCATAACCAGCACCGCAGCCGCGAAACAGGCGGCAGCTGCGGAGGCCGGGAAAGACGCAGCAGGCAGAACACAGCGCAGCACAGAGCAGGGAAAGCGGCTTTTTGCTATGTATTCTTTAGCGGTAAATGCGGGCTTGCGTACAGTGGAAATCAGCAGGGCGAATATTAAAGACATTGAGATAAAGAACGGCGCAGCCTGCCTTTATGTTTGGGGAAAAGGGCATACAGAACCAGACGCAAAAAAGCCCCTTGCCCCGGAGGTTTACGCAGCCATTAAGGAATATATCAGCAGCCGCACAGACAACCCCACAGGGAGCAGCCCGCTTTTCGTTAGCACCGGCAACCGCAGCGGAGGCAAGCGCATTGCAGCAACCACAATTAGCACGATGTTAAAGCAGGCAATGCAGGGCGCGGGATATGATAGCGAAAGACTAACCGCGCACAGCCTGCGGCACACAGCGGGGCAGAACGTTATGCAGATAACCGGCGATAACATTTATCAGACGCAGCTTTATATGCGGCACAGCAGCCCGAAAACAACGGAAATATACCTTGATAATGAAAGCACAGAGAATGACGCACGCATAGCGCAGCAGCTTTATAACCATTATCACGGGCAGGAACAGGGCAGCAGTGCAGCGGAACGGGTGCAGGCCGCAATGCAGAGAATGAACCCGGCGCAGCTGGAACAGCTTGCAAATATCGCTGCGGCTATGACGCAATGAGAACGCACGAACAACCGGCGGAGGTACAAATATCCCTTTACCGGGTATCAGAAACGAAATGAGGGCGGAATTATGCGGGCAGTTTTCGGGAAATCGGAGGGAACTTTACGGGCAACCCTCCGCCTGCCCTCCGCGCCCCTTAATTAAACTAACTTTGAATAGCACAATTAGAAATAGCACGCAAGACACGCAGCAGGCGCAAGAGGCAGAACCACAAAACAAGGGAGGGGAAAAACCTTGATACTAACAATAGCGAACCAGAAGGGCGGAACCGGAAAAAGCACAACCGCAGCTGCACTTGCGCAGGCCGCAGCAATGAAACGGAAAAAGACCCTTGCAATAGACCTTGACCCGCAGGGGAACTTGTCTTTTTTCCTTAATGCGGACGCAAGGTGGGCAGGCGCATTTGATTTGCTGGACGGGAAACCGGCGGAGGCAGTTATACAGAGCGCGGGCAAATACCTTGACATAATCCCCGCAAGCTGGAACCTGCAAACGATAACCAGCAGCAGGGGCAGCGCAAGGCGGCTAAAAACCGCGCTGGAACCCGTCAAGGGTAAATATGATTTGATAATCATTGACACGCAGCCCACAGCGGGCGAATTGCAGTATAACGCATTGATGGCGGCAACGGATTTAATAATACCCGTACAAGCGGACATAGTAGGCCTGCAAGGGCTTTATCAGATGGCAGACACGGCGCGGCAGATACAACAGAGCAACCCCGCTTTAAAGCTAACCGGCTATATACTGACCCGGAACAAGGGACGCAGCACCCTTGCGCGGCAGATGGCGGAGGCCATTAAAGAAAAGGCCGCAGCAATGGGAATACCCTTTTTAATGGCTATCCGGGAGGCAGTGGCGATACAAGAGGCGCAGGCATTGCAGCAGAACTTGTTTGAATATGCGCCCCGCAGCAACCCGGCACAGGATTATAGCGAACTGCTGAAACTGATTTTAAAAAAGAAATAAAGGGAGGGTATCACAATGGCAGCGAAAAAAAAGGACTTCACAGCGGCGAACATGGACAGGGTTTACAGTGCGATAGCAGACGCAACGGCGGAACCAGAAACGCAAGAGGCGCAGCAGGTATCAGAGGCGGCATATACTGACGAACAGATGCAGGCCTTTAAAGAGGCAGGCAAGACGCAGGGCCGCAAGGGTGCAAAGGCTATCCGGTTTAATATGGCTTTCCCGCCCTCCGTTTATGAGTATATAACCACAATGGCAAGAATCAGAGGCGAAAGCGTAACAAAGTTTACGCAGTTTGTATTTGAACAGAGCATGAAAGACAATGCCGAACTATACGAACAGGCAAAGACCTTTGCAAAATCCTTTAAATAAGACGCGGAGGGGCGCATTATGGCACGCAAACGCAAGCCGATAGAAATATCAGCAGACCCGCAGGCGGACGCGGTAAAAACGGCACACAGGGCCGCGCAGAGCATAGCGGAAAACCTGCCCACAGGGGAACCGGCGCAGACAGTTACGCTTGACGATACGATAGCCGATATTGGCGAACTGACCGAACAGGCGAAAGCTGCGCAGCTGGAATCCTTAAAAAAGGCAGTTGAACAGACCGGGGAAACTTTGCAGCGTTTGCAGGATAAAGAATTGCAGCGGTTAATGCGTCTGCCCTTGTCCGAAATTGAGAAGTTACCACAGGAAAAGAAAGACGCAGTTTGGGCGGAACTGACCCGGCAATGGACAGAGGACGGCAGTTTACAACGGCTTGCAGCAATGGCGGAACAGATGCAAGAATCATTTGACGCAATGCAGCAGAAAATGCAGGCCGCAGCTGCCGCAATGCTGGAACCGATAAAGAATATCGGCGCAGCCCTTGAAGGGGTGCGGGAACACTTCTTAAAGGCCATTGACGCGGACACGATGCAGGCCTTTGAAACAATGGGCAAACTTTCCCCGTATATCAAGGCGGAGGCAGACGAACACCCCGAATTATACGGGAAAGAGGCAAGGCAGGGAAAGAGCAGGGCGGAAAAGGTAGCAAGCGCAGACGAATTGATAGCCGCAGCAGCACGCAGGGCGCGGGCGGACGGGCTGGAAATCCCGCATTTGCGGGCGGAGGATAACGCAGCGCAACAGCTGGAAATGCAGCTTGACTTTCCCGATAAAAAAGAACAGGCAGAGCAGACCCGGCGGCAGCATATACAAGAGGCGCACGAAAGACACAAGCAGGCCGCAGCAGAGGGCGCATTGCAGGATATAAACGGGCATATTTCAACCATTGTCGAAAAGGGTTTAGGCTTTCAATACTTCACAAGTGAAGTTATAAAGAACCTTCCCGGCGGCATTGAAATGAAAGATTTGATGCTTGACGATGAAGGGAAAATAAACCTTTATGACTTGACGCAGGAAGGGCGCGAACTTGAAGAAGTAGACAGCATACACACGGGCTTTTTAATGTGGTTATTGTCCCTTGCGTATTGTAATAATGACCTGCGCGAAACGAACAGCACAAACGCAATTATACCCGTTAACCTGCCCGCAGTGCTGCGGGAAATGACGATAGACGCAAGGCCGCGCCTCCGCGAATATAACAGCGCAACCGGTAAAAAGGAACTGACAACCAGAACGGCGGAGGGGCTGGACATTGCAGACCTGCGGCGGGATAAATTCATGGAATTTCTGCGCCCCTTCTTAAACATGGCGGCATTTTTCGGGCAAGACCTTTATCAGATTGTAGGCTTTCATAGTTATAACAAAGCAACCGAAACAATGTATATTTCTATCCCTTATTTGTTCAAGTTGGTTGAATATTCAAAGCTGCACGCAACCAGACACGGCGCAATAGTAAACGTATTTCACGCAAACATTATGACAGAGAACCAGACGGCAGTTGAAGTTGCGAACCGCATAGCAATGGGGGTTATTCTGCGGGGCCTCCGCCCGGATGCGAAAACCTACAAGAACGCAGCTGCGGCAGTGGACAGCAGCAACCCTCCGCCCCGTATTACAACATGGGCAGATAAATTTTCCTCAATCATTAAGGATTGCCCGCAGTTTCAAAGGGAACTTGACGCAATCAGAACCAGAACCGGGGAGGCGGAAACGGCAGCAATACGGGCCGGGAAACCCGCTAAAGAGATAGCCGCAGCACGCAAGGCAGACCACAAGACAGACCCGCAGCGCATAAATTCAAAGCTGAAAGACATATTTGATGCAGCAATCAGAATCATAACGGAAAAATCCGATATGCCGCAGTATTATTCAGATTTGAAAATCAGAACCGGCAAGCTGCCCGCGTACAAAGCACCCACAAACAGCACGCAGGGCGATAAACTGATAATAACCCACAGAGGCAAGAACCCGCATTATAACGCATGAGGTTGGGACGCGGTTTAGTTTGGTTGGGACGGGGTTTAGTTTGGTTGGGACGCGGTTTAGTTTTGGTTGGGACGCGGTTTAGCGGTTTTCGCTGGAACCCTTGTAAAGCAAGGCCCGCAGCGTTTCAAAAGTGCTGCAAATATACAAATACTTAAATACTTAAAGCAGCCCGCCGCCGCATTGATGCGGGCGGGCTTTTTCCCTACAATAAACGCGGGGAACCCGTTAAAGAAAAAGACCCGGAGGCCTGCGGAATGATTGTAGACGGCATACAGAAACCCGATGAATGTATCAGACCGGACAGCACGAATTGCAGAGGGTGCAGCATGAGTTTTGCGCCCGAACTATATGACGGCGGGTGCATGGCGCAGAAACGGGAGCAGGGCGCGGAGGAATATATACCAGCTGCGCGGAGGGCAGACCCTTCTTTTTATCGGGACAACCCACAGGGCCGGGGTGAAGTTAGAAAAGACCGCAACCGGCACGCGGGAAATTTTTTAGGAAATGGGGCAGAGCATGGCAGCTGACAGCATAGAGGCCTTTTATGCAAGTTGGGTTTGGGTGAAATGCCGCAAGGCATACACAACCAGCAAAAGCGGTTTATGCGAAAGATGTTTAGCGCGGGGCTTGATTGTTCCGGGGGCAGAGGTACACCATAAAACCAGACTAACCCCGGACAATGTAAACAACCCGGATATATCCCTTAATTGGGATAATTTAGAACTGCTCTGCACAGCCTGCCACAAGGCAGAACACACAGCGGCGCACAGGCAGGGCAACCGCTGGACAGTTGACGAAATGGGCCGGGTTATTATCACAGGGCCGGGGTGAACCTACAAAAAACCAGCCGCAGCACCCGCGCAACCCTCCCCCCTTGTCTTTTTTAAAAATAAGAGGGGCCACAGGGCCGGGGTGAAGGTAAAAAAAACCGGACGGGGTTTTTATAGGGGGTGGGGTATGCGGCAGGAAATCCCTTATTTTAACGGGAAAAGGGGCGATATTTACGGATATATGGGAACTTATAATTAAATTATGCGATATAACGGAACTTAATATACCCGGAGGGGAACTGCGGCAGACAGTGCGGCGCAACGGCGCAGAGTATACCAGAACCATTAAACAATATGCGGCGATGGCAACAGCAGGGAGGCTATTAAACGCAGCAAACGCAGGGAAAAAGCCGCTGCGGGCAGACCTTGAACGGGGGAAAGAAATACTGCGCCTTGCACAATGGCACAGGGTAGACCCGGAGGGGGGCAGCAAATCCCCACATAACAAAAGAGGCAAGACCGCGACACAATCACGCGGGAATTTCCGCGAAATCAAAGGGGGGAGGCCGCGAAAAAATGAAAAGTTTTGACCGCAGCGGGGAAAATGGAACCTAACCCCGGCCCTGTGAACCCTTCCGCCCGGAAAGCGAACAGGGGGGCATATATCAAACAAAATCTGCCGAAATCTGCACAGCGCAGCGGCATAATTGGGAGGCTGGAACATGGATTATAAACAGGCAAAGGACATTATACGGCAGCGCATTAGCTGCAAGCAGTATTTGACGAAATCGAAAAGCGGGCTTTATGTTTGCCCCTTCTGCGGCAGCGGGGAAGGTGCGAACCATACCGGCGCACTTAAACTTTACGATACAAATACATGGACTTGTCACGCTTGCAACGAAAGCGGCGATGTTATAGACCTTTACCGGCAGCAGACCGGCGCAGCGTTTACGGACGCAATAAAAGACCTTGCGCAGCAGGCGGGCATAACAGAACCGATAACAGGCCGCAGCACAGCCGCAGAGGACTTTGCAGAACCGGCGGAGGAACCTTCTTTTAATGGGTTAGTTGTGCATGAGGCAACCCCGCTTGCAGCTGCACCGGCGGCAGATTATACGGCATATTATGAAAGCTGCCAAAAGATGCTAACAGCCTGCCCGGAGGCGGAGGCATACTTGCAGCGCAGGGGCATTGATTTAGCAACCGCGCTTGTATGCGGTTTAGGATATGACCCGCAGGCAGACCCCGCAGCTGCTCCCGGCGGAAACGGGGAAATAAAGCACCCTTGCCCGCGCATAATCATACCCACAGGCCCCGCGCATTATGTGGGCCGCAGCATAGACCCGAACACCCCGGCAGCGTTTGCGAAAATGAACAACAAGGGCGGGAAACCCGGCATATTTAATGAATCTGCATTGTATGCGGGATTTGATACAGTATTTGTGACGGAAGGGGCCTTTGATGCGCTTTCAGTTTGGGAGGCAGGCAAGGCCGCAATAGCATTGAACAGCGCGGGAAATGCTGACTTGCTATTAAAGCAGCTGGAACAGAGGCCCACAGCGGCAACCTTGATATTATGCCTTGACGCAGACGATGCAGGCAGGAAAGCAACGGAAAAGCTGAAAGAAGGCCTCCGCCGCTTGAATATCTGTTATATACCGGCGGACATAACCTGCGGCAGTAAAGACCCGAATGATGCACTAACAGCGAACCGCGCAGCCTTTGAACAGGCAATAGCAAAGGCAGCTGCGCAGACCGCAGCCCGCCCGGATAACACCGCAGCATATATTGACGCATTGATGGCGGGTGAAATTGAACGTTTCAAGCAGGCGAAAAACAGGCAGACGGGCTTTTCTAACATTGACGCAAAAATGCCCGGAGCATACCCCGGATTATATACTTTAGCGGCTATTAGCAGTTTAGGAAAAACAACCCTTGCCCTTCAGATGGCAGACCAATTTGCAGCCGCAGGGCATGAGGTATTATTTTTCAGCATGGAACAGAGCAGGCTTGAAATGGTATCAAAAAGCCTTGCCCGCTTGACGGCGCAGGCCGATATGAAAACGGCAGTTAACAGCCTGTCAATACGGCAGGGGAACTTGCCCGCGCAGGTATTGGACGCAGTGAAACAATACAAGGCCACAATCGGGGAACGGCTTTCAATCATAGAGGGCAATTTTAATTGCGATATTGGTTATATTGGCGATTATATCCGCAGGTACATTGCCCGGAACCAGACGAAACCGATTATATTTATTGACTATCTGCAAATCCTACAACCGGCGGCAGACGGCAAGAGCAGGAACAGCAAAAAAGACGAAATAGATTTAGCGGTAACGGAATTAAAGCGGCTTTCCCGCGAACTTGATTTAACGATAGTTGTTATTAGCAGCTTGAACCGCGCAAACTATATGACCCCGTTTGCCTTTGAATCGCTGAAAGAATCGGGCGGCATTGAGTATACTTCAGACGTTGTTTGGGGCTTGCAGCTTGCTTGCCTTGATGAAGAAATATTTGACAAGGAAAGCGGCATAGCGAAAAAACGGGAACGGATAAACGCAGCTAAAGAGGAAAACCCGCGTAAAATCAAGTTTGTCTGCCTCAAAAACAGATACGGCATATCGCATTATGAGTGCAATTTTATATACTATCCCGAATTTGATTTATTTGTACCAGCGTTTGAACCAGCAACCCCGCTAAAGCGCGGAGGAATACCGGCACAAGGGAGGGTAAAATAATGCCGTCTTTAGAGGAATACGCAGCGCAACAGGCGCAGAACCCACAGCAGGCGCAGGAACCACAACAGGCGGAAAGCAGCCCGCTTGACGCAATAGCCGCCCGGAATGATGCAGAAAAATATCATTCCTTAATGGACAACCTGCGGGAAATCGTTTCAAGGGATATACACCCCCGGAACATTTTAATATTTATGGTTGGGGCAGTTTTCGGGGAAACCAGCGCAGAGGCAGAAACCATTGCGGAGGCCATTAAAAAGACAAAATACCCCGGCGGGTATGATTTGGCGATGGCGAATATAAACAACCGGCGCAAGCAGCTGCGGGAGCAGCAAAAAGCCCTTGAAGGTCAGTTAAAGTTAGTGGCGGAGGCTATGACAACGGCAGAGGCGGAGGAACGGGAAATTTTCAAAAAGCAAACTGCGGAAAGCGTACAGAATAGCGCAATGGTTGACCTGCTGACCTTCTTTAAAGGCATAGACGGGCGGGCAAGCCTGCTGCAAGAAATGAAAGCCCTTTACCAGAAACACCGCGAAAAACCGGCGGCAATGGGCCTGCTATATGGCAGTATGACAGAGATTGCCCGCAGGGAATCCGCAGCAGGGCAGCTTGATTTAGTGCAGCAGCAGGAATTTATAGACCTTAAAGCGCAGGTATTAGCCGCCGCAGAGGGGCGGAACCCGTAAACGCACAAAAAGGGCATTTCCTGCCATTTCTTACACCCTAAAAAGGAAAACCCGCCCGGAGGTGCAGACCGGCATAAATGACCCCACAGAGGCCGCAGAAATGCGGCTTTTTTGTTTGTTCCTCCGCCTGCTTTTCCTTGTCTTTATCCGGCATTTGATGTATAATATACGCAAGAGGTATAGCAGCCTCAAAAGGCGCAGGACACGCAAGAAGTTAGAAAGAGGGTGAACGGATGTTAACGGAACAGGCGAAACAGGCGCGGCGCGAATATAAACGGCAGTGGGCGAAACGGAACCCCGATAAAATAAGGGCGCAGCAGGAACGGCATTGGGAGCGCAAGGCAGCTGCGGAACACCGGCAGGAATTGCCCCCGGATTTGCCCCCGGAACCGCAGAGGGAGGGCAGACCGGCATGATATATGAACTTCTTTTAACGGGGGAACGGAACGCAACAACGGCGCGGGATTTAGCGAAACTGACAGGGCTTGACCGGCGCGGGGTATCGCTTGCAATCGAACAGGAACGGCGGGCGGGCTTTCCTATATGCGCAAGCTGCGATAGCAAGCACCCCGGCTATTATATCCCGGAAACGCAGCAGGATATGCGGCAGTATTGCAGCCGCCTTGAACACCGGGAGGCGGAAATAGCCCGAACCCGGCAGGCCTGCGCACAGAGCGCGGCGCAGTTACCAGCATGAACAGCAAACGCAAAGGCAGCGCAGGGGAGCGCGAATTATGCGCATATTTAGCCGCTGCGGGCTTTCCTGCGCACAGAAACGAACAGCGATACACCGGCGGCAGAGGCAACCCGGATATAGACGCGGAGGGGCTGGAACTGCTGCATATTGAAGTTAAACGGGTTGAAAAGCTGAACATATCCGCAGCAATGCAGCAGGCAGAGGCGGACGCAGTGAACAGAATACCCGTTGTTATACACCGGCGGAACCGGGAACAATGGTTAATAACCATGAAATTATCAGACTATTTAAAAGGGGGTGCAGTTGATGGCCCGCAGCAGGCATAACCAGAGCGCAACCAGCGATGAAGAAATAATAGCCGCATTGATGAACAGCGGCAGCATACAACAGGCAGCAGAGGCCTTGCAGATAGCACCCCGCACAATATATGACCGCATGGGAACAAGGGACTTTAAAGCGGCATACAGTGCGGCTAAAAGCGATATTATACGGGCGGCAGTGCTGACATTAAACCGCAATATAGCTGCGGCAGTTGGCACAATAACCGGCATTATGAATGATACAGAGGCCGCGCCCGCAGTGCGCTTGCAGGCCGCTAAAATGATATTAGAACACGCGGGCAAGTTTGCAGACCGGCTTGATGCAGCAGACGAATACACAGCGGACAAAGCGGAACCTGCTTGCAGCTGGAACATGGATAAATGGTAACAACAAAGGGGGAACCCGGCAGCGGGAACCCTCTTTTTTTATTTGTCCCTCCGCCCGCAGCAGGCGCAATATACGCAAGACACGCAAGAAGTTTAAAAAGTTATTGACGAACAACAGGCGAATAGTTATAATTAGAAACGGAAAAGGAAAAGGACAGCCCCGGAGGGCAGACCGATAAAAAGAAACGGAGGGCGGACACAATGACAAAAGACATTTACAACCCCGCAACATGGACAGAACAAGACAGGGCCTTTTTAGACGCAGCCTGCAAGCTAACCCCGGAGGAAATGGCCTTTATGCTGGAAATGATGCAGACAGTAGACGCAGACCCGGAAAAGAGCGCAGCAAGGGCAGATTTTGCGGAGCAGCAGGCGGGAAATTATAGGCTGAAAACCGCAGAGGGCAGGGCGGCTTTCATGGCGGCATTAAGGGCAGTATAACGGCACAGAACCGGCGGAGGGAGGGCGCAGCATGAGTGAAATTATCAGAGTAAACCCCGGCACAGTGGCGCAGCCGATGGCAAGCGGGCTTTTTGCTGACTTTATCGGATATATTGACCGCTGCCCGAAAACAACCAGAACATACATGAACAACCTGCGGCA
>Ga0310696_10010093_pt1 | contig 10887 bp, 4 predicted proteins | sample AusTroGonzalo_MG_4_FD_203885 | JGI IMG/M metagenome (GOLD analysis project Ga0310696, IMG submission 203885) | Bovine rumen microbial communities from tropical cattle in Woodstock, Queensland, Australia - Gonzalo_02 (v2) (version 2) | ecosystem: Host-associated > Mammals > Digestive system >...
GGAACAGGCGTGCATCGCCGTTGGCCATGCCGAAGAGGGCATCCCACAGGTTGTTGTCGGCCCGCTTCACGAAGAAGGAGATGGTGGCACCGTCAGTCAGCGACAGCCCCTTCAGTGGGTTGGGCATGCTCACGTAGCTCTCTTTCTTGTTGGCACCGAAGTTCAGTTGCACCACCTTGCCGTTGCGCAAGGGTTCACCTTCCACCAACTGAGGCACTTGGGTGGTGCCGTTACGCTGCAATTGGGCTTGCTGCGTGGGGTCTTGTGTATTGGCCAGGTCGTCGGTATCGAAGTTGTAGCGTGCCAGCAGCCCCTTGTTCCATTCAATCGTGGTTTGGGAATTGGCTTCCGACATCGCAGTCACGTTGTAGGACTGTTGCCAGAAATAGCGTCCGGCTGAGAGTCGGGCAGTGAGTGTGACTGGCACGTCTTCCTGTAAACCGATAGGGTAGTACATGCCCTCGTTCGAGATGACCTCTGGATGGTTGCTTTGCCAGCTGAGTTGCACATTGGGGTCGCCCTGATGCAGGGCATAGAGGTCCATGCTCTTCATTACGTTGGTGGCGATGGGCGATTTCTGATTGTTCAACTGCCAGGCCAACGCATACTCGGGTCGGTATTTATAGCCCCATACGTTTACACCGTTGGTGGCCATTGCTGTAAAAGCAATGGTTTTGATGGTTTTGGAGTCCATCTGCTCTTCAATCATTACACCGTTGTAGTTGGTAGAGCCCAGTTTCAGCGATAGGTAACTGGTGTTGGGCTCTAAGCTCCAGGTGCCGCTGTAGGCACCTGTCACCTTGCCGTCGGCAGTCAGGCATATCTCCACGGGTGTCACCTCTTCATAGTTGGCATAGTCCATTCTGTACTTATGCACCAATAGCTGATAGGTGCCGGGAATCTCGTCGCTGGCTACCAGTTGCTGGGTGGCAATATCGGCATCGGTGGCAGTCTCACCGTTGTATTCAAAGGGAGCAGCTACCAGCCAGCCGTTCTTGTTCTGGAACACTTGGTGTACGCGCACCTTGTGACCTACGGTGCCGTCGTTGAACTTGGTGTGATAGACCAGATAGGTACGGCCGTCGGCAGCGGCGATGATTGAGTTGTGGCCTTGCGCACACTCGCCTACCGTCATAAAGCCCCAGTTGTTATAGGCACCCATCAGTTTCTCGCCACGCATGTCGCTACTGCCGGTGCCATAGTTCATTACATAAGAGGTGAAGATGGCCGAACGGCCCTGTGCGTCCTTGTAGGGACCATTGGGATGCTCTGAGCGGAACACACGCATCTCGTAGCCGCCATCGGGCGAATAGAAGCCGTAGCTCACAAACAGGTAGTAATACTGCCCGATATGTTCGATATAGGGACCTTCGCCCGATACGTAGTAGCCGCCGCCTACTTTAGTGCCGAAGTAGGGGTCGCTGGTCACACCGTCGCTACTACCGTTGGTCGAGGGATACACCACATCATAATCGCGCAGGCCCGTCTCTTCGTCCAGCTCCAGCATCCATATGCCACCGCTCCACGAACCGTATACCAGCCACAGCTTGCCCTCTTCGTCGTAGAAGGCAGCAGGGTCGATGGTATGGGGCCAGCGTCGGCCCCAGTTGTTGCCTACGTTGTAGCGTGAGGGCAACGAGGCCTGAGTGCCCAGCACCAGTTCCAAGTCGGTTCCCTTGTACGAGTGGCCATTGTCCTGGAAGCCGCAGATGACCACCGGTCCCTGATACTGGTAGGGGCCTGTGATGTTGCTGGAGGTGAGCAGGATAATGCTGGAGTGCCAGGCATCACCGTTAATGCTCAGATACATGCACCACTTCTGCATCACGGGGTTCCATAGCACATCGGGGGCCCACATGTTGCCGTCGATATTGTACGAGGCATCGGTACGGGCCGACCATTCCATTGCGTTGAACTGTGGGAAGTCTACCTCCACTCCACCTTTCTTCACCTTTTTCACGGCAGGTGTAACGAAGGCAGCGCTGTTGGAGCCTGCCTGCCAGGTCTGGCTGGCGCTGGTCCAGTTCTGCATGTCGGTGGTGTAGCCTACTCCTCGGTGCGAACCGAAGATATAGTAGCGTTGGGAGGTGGGTTCCCATACCACCGAGGGATCATGTACGCTCACCCATTTTTTGTTGATGGTTTTGTACAGGCTCTTGGCCTGAGCCTGTGTCACCTCAATGGAATCCTGTGCCCAGGCACCAGCCGTGAGCAGGATTCCTATGAATAATGCCGTTATTCGTTTCATGTGGTTAGTTCTTAGTTAGTTTGGTTTTATTTTTCGTTCTCGTTTTCGTTCTCGTTTTCGTTATCATTTCTCGCTATACAGCACCTGCACGATGGTCTGACCTACGGCTCGCAGCGTGGCACGGTCCAAGTGCTGCATGTCGTCGTTCACCGTGTGCCAGGTAGGTCCGAACGTGCTCTGCTCACAGTCGGGGTAGTGGGGAATGATGTCAATGCAGGGAATGCCAGCCACCTCGTTCACCGGCACGTGATCGTCGGTAATGCCACCGCCTTCCTGCAAGGGGAAGAAACTGCCGTAGCCTACCACCGCAGCGGCCTGCCACACACGACTCACCACATGCTGGGCATAGTGACGAGAGTACAGCTCCTGATAGAAACGGGCACCCTGTCCGCCTACCATGTCGAGCAGAATGCCGTAGCGAGCCTTGTAGCCCTCTATGTGGCGATGAGCGGCCCAGTGCTGAGCGCCCAATGCCCACGAACTACCGTCGCTAACCTCTTCACTCCATTGGGGAATGCCCCAATCTTCGGCATCAAAGCAGATGAAGTCTACACCCACCTGCACGCTGTCGACCTGCTGTAGCAGGCGGGCCACCTCGAGCATTACGCCCACGCCGCTGGCTCCGTCGTTGGCAGCCATCACGGGTTTGTGCCAGTTCTGCTCATCAGGGTCGTTATCGGCCCAGGGACGACTGTCCCAATGGGCGCACAGTAATATGCGTTCGGCGCGTTCGGGCTTGTAGCTGGCTATGATATTAGTGGCATGCAGCGTAGTACCGTCGTAACCTTTCAAGTCGGCTTTCTGTTCAGTTACAGTCATGCCATATTGTTGGAATTTCATGGCAATCCATTTGCCGCACTCATCGTGGGCCTGACTGTTCATGATGCGTGGCCCGTATTCACACTGCTGTTCACAGAACCTCCAAGCCGAGTCGGCCACAAAAGTAGGCCCCACCGCACTTACCACCTGTTCGTTGCTACTTCCTTTCTTGGCGTTGCCGCATGCCATCAGCAGCATAACGACTACCGCCCATATCATTGTTTTCTTCATTTTCTTGTTCTTTACTTCATTTTGTGCTTGCAAATTTAGACATTTTTTTTGAGATGAGCCGTCAGAAGCCCTAAAAACTTTCAGAAACAGCGAAAAAGAAGTGTCCCTATGAAACAACTCCGATGACAGATTGCCATCAGACGCAAGATGGTGAGACTGTTAGAAAATGTCCATTTCATCGATATGATTTGGCATGGCAGCCTCCTGCCAAACACCTTTTTCTTGATTTTAGACGGTAGGAAATACATGTTTTCTCGAATTGAGACGAATTATTCCTGTTGTGAGACTATTTTTTTGCTGAAACGCCTTAACTTTGCAATCGCAATCACAAACCAATTGATACATACTATATTTAATAATTAATATTACCACAATGAAAAAGTTTTTGATGGCGGCAGCGGCCATAACGCTGATGATGGTTGTGACAGTATTCACTTCGTGTACCGACAACGATGACGACGACAACCCTACACTGAATCCTACGGATAGTAGCTCACTCGTGGGTAGCTGGTTTGTTGACATCACAGGCAGCTCCTTCCCGCTATGGAATTACGGACCTGCGTTGCATATGATGACATTCAGTGCCGACGGCACAGGATATTTCGAAACTTTTTACACCCTTGAAGACCAACCTATAGCCCGCGACTACCAGACGTTTACCTACACAACCACGCCCGATGGGCGTCTGAGCATGCTAATGGAGGACGGTACTTTTAACTATACCTACCAGTTTTCTAATGACCGATTGACGCTGTCCTACGACAACAGTCCGATGACTTACGTCAAGGCAGGTGCCGATATGGTGGCAAAGTTTGCTGAGTGGGGCCAGCAAAAACTGATAAAGGTGCCGAATGCAGCTCGTTACACGGTATTCGTCTATGGCAATGCAGGTGGTAAAATGGATTATATCATCGAGGATGGCTTCTGGGAGCGAATGAAACCACTGCTGACAGACAGTACTAACGTACGCGTGGTGTGCTTCTATAAGTATGGAAAGGACCTGCCTGAGGAGGGCAAACCCTTTACAGGAAAGTATTCTGACCCAGGCGACATCGTGTGGTTCGAGCTGAGCAGCAAGACCGACTTGGAGAAACTACGTGAGGAGGGCCTGACAAACATGGGCTTTGGAGAGCAGGCCAAGAAATTGAAACTCTGTGATCCTGCCTCTATCCGTATGTTCATGGAGTTGAGTTCCTTGGTATGTCCTGCACAGGAATATGTTTTCGCCATTTGGGGGCACGGCAACGGCTTCGAGCCCTACGTCGATGTGCCAGGTAAGTACGAAGAGAAGGCGCCTCTCACTCGCGGAGTCATCGGAGACGAATGGAACGACCAAGAGAAACTGGATATGTACGAGTTGGCCAATGCTATCCGCTCCACTGGAGTTGACCGCATTAATACCCTCTTCTTCCACAACTGCCTGATGGGCAATATGGAGACACTCACTGAAGTGCGCGACGTTGCAGACTACATCTGTTGTTCGGCTCATAGTTTGACCAGTGACGGTATTGTGCTCAGCGAATTTATCAAGGGCCTGATGGAGCAGGAGAATACCGAGGATGCCGTGAAACAAATGTTCAACAAAATGAGACCAAATTGGGACAATCAGTATACTGATGACATCGAAGTAGGTGAGAACCTCCCTAATGGCGACTTCAAGATGCTGCGCACCAGCAAGTTTGATGGCATCCTCAATGCAAGTCGCGAACTGGCTGCACGAATCGTGGAAATCTATCCTACCCATCTTGAGGGCATCGCTCGTGCCACCAAGAGCGTCTATCGTTTCCACCATATTGATGAAAGTCTTCCGGTTAACAGCATCATTCTTCCCTTCTTTGATCTGGCCGACTACGCCCATAAACTGGCTGAGGAAACCGGTGATGAAAAGATGGCCGCTATCTCTGCTGAAATAGACCATGCGTTCGATGAGCTCATTATCCATTATGCCGATGTCAACTGGAATGAACAGCATCTGGATCACTACACCCTCAGTGTTTGCATCTACCCCCAGTTCTACTATAACTATGACTTTATCGGTGCTGGTCAGCCGTGGTTGTCCAATATTGGTGAAGGCTATGAGCAGTGCGCCTTTCATAAGCTCACTGGTTGGGGCAACTGGTTGCGCATCAATGCGATTTTGCCATTCGGCAATCCTTCTTCTCAAGGTGGTGGTCCGCTAAACAAAGACTAAGCAATCAACAAATCTATCGTAGAATAGATTGTACTGTGCTTGCTGATATAGCCGATATGAAGTTGTGAAACAGCCGAAATGAGCATGAGATATGGGCAGAATGAGATCGTCATTCTGCCCATATGTGTTTGTCATTCTGCCCATATGTGTTTGTCATTCTGCCCATATGACGATCTCATTCTGCCCATATGACATCGTCAAACAGCCGAGGTGTTTTTAGAAAGTTGCCTAATTTCTCATAGAAAGTTGCCTAATTTCTACCAGAAATCAGCCTAATTTCTTTTTTCAGTCGGTATGACATATGAACAGCGGCACCCTCTAATAGAGAATGCCGCTGTTGATTTATCAAATCGTCAGGATGACGAATTAGCGACGGGTCTTTTTCTTCAGTTTCACCATCTTGTTCATCTTGGCTGCCTTATTCATCTTGAACGGGCTTACCAACGAACGCTGGTTATTCAGCATGGCACTTGTAGCGGGATCGGGAACGAAGGCATCGGCCACATAGCCCCAAGCACCTTCTACATCATAGTAAGCTAGGTAGAAGATAAACATGTTGTTTTTAGCATCATAGCCGCTGGGAATATCGGCTGCGCCATACGTTTGAATGTCGGCAGCATACACCTCACCATAATCAGGGTCGGTATAGCCAGTATAGTTCTGAGCCACAGTAATGATACCGTTGTCGTTCATAGTGAAACGCATACCCTCAGTCTCGCTGTCGCACCAAGGAGCAATACGATAGTAGTTGGCATTCTGCTCGCACTGGTAGAGCACAGAGGCAGTCTTCACATATTCATCGAACACGCCACCGTAGCCATTCTCACCATTCTCATCGGCGGTAAGGTCGGCAAGGGTATAGTAATAGGTACCATTGCCTACAGCCTTCCAGCTCTCGAAGGGTGACTGGTAGGTGAAGCTGATTGCATCTTCCAATACAACCTCGCCGTTGGCATAGCCTACTACATAGACTACATAAGCACCGCTACCAGCTACGATAGCCTCAATCTGTGCGGTAGCAGTGAGGGTAGTAGCGTTCACGCTACCGTCCTTGATACCTGCAAAGATGGAATCGCCATCCTCCGTAGAAGCGGCAATTGCATACTTAACGCTCTCCAGGTCTTTGCTCATGGTAAGGATGCCACGTACAGCTTCTGTCTTGTCATCGTTGACCGCATAGCCAGTCTTCTCAAAACTGACAGAATAGTCGGCAATGACATGACCAGGCAGAGCAATGGCAAACTTGCCGCCTTCGTTGCTGGGATACCAAGCACCATCCTTATAATCTGTCATAGAAATCAGCAGTGAAGAGGCCGGCATAATGACGAGACCATCCTTCAGCGTACCGAAGTACTCGGGGTTAGAAACCTTCAGGTCTTCCACCTTACTACCCTTGTTGATCATGTAGCCAGCCATGCTCCACATAGAGATCATGCCGTAGCTCCAGTCGATACCAACTTCGCCTTTCTCAATATATACGGCATTGGGATCGGTGGCGTTGATAGTGATATAATAGTCCTTGGTATCGTCCCAATCACCGGGATCATTGTAGGGATAGTCGGCACCGTACACATTCTTCAAACGATACATGCCGGGTACTACGAAGTTCTCCTCAAACTCGGCTTCGACAACGATATTGTCGACACCCCAGAAAGTAGAAAGGAAGTCTTCACGATAATAGCCCTTGCCTTCCATCGCCTTCCATGCGGTAACACCTGCGGTGAACGTGATGGAGCTGAGGCCATACTGTGTGCTAAGCGAAGCATCGGCAATAGCCACGGTGATGGTATCGTACTTACCGTATTCAATCTTGGTGGGATCGTAGCTGAACTCGAGGTTGGCAACTCCGCTACCATCAGCAAACTTTACTTCGCTGGGAGCAGAGAAGATAGAACCCTCGGGAATGGTAACCTTAAGGGGTACAGTGAGCTCGCCAGCACTGTTGCCGCGGTTAATGGGCAACTGAAAGCTGGTACCACTGGGCGATATCTCGATAGAGGCGCTTAAGGTGTTGCTAAAGAACACCTGCTGGGTTGACGTGGGTACGCCAGCCTTGTAGTCGTCGTCATCGTCGGAGCAGGCTACGAATCCCAGCGCCAACGCGAGTAAGGCAACGCTAAAGTTGAATATCTTTTTCATATCGTTTTCTGTTTGTTATATAGGTAATACAATGATTATAAAGTAACCGTATCGTCGTCTTCAACAGCAGTAGGAACAGAGGTGGCCTCGTTGTTGTCGCCATCAGAGAGGGCATTGTTGCCGTTGATCTCGGTCTGAGGAATACGCCACAGCAGGATAGGATCACCAGCAGGGATGTTGAGCACGCACTGAGGCTCGAAACCAGCACCACGACGGTCAACACCACGGTTCAGGCGCATCAGGTCGAACCAGATACGGCCCTCACCCCACAACTCGATACGCTTCTGGCGATACACCTCGTTCTGGATATCGGATGACTTGCACACATAAGAGGGATCGCGATAGGTCTTCACAAAGGTTTCCAGTGTGGTCTTGCCGTCTTCGCCAGCCATCTGCTGAGCCTCGGCCAGGATCAGATACATCTCCTCAATACGCATAAGGGGAATATCATTGGCGTTGACATCATTGTTGAGGATGTTCTGGTAGGGGGCAAACTTACAGTTGGTGTAGGGGGCGAAACCGGTTGCTGCCAGATATGCGTTCCATTCGTCAGAGATATTGGCGCAAACGCCATTCTCGTCGCTCCACCAGCCCTTGCGTACGTCGGAAGAAGGAATGGTCTTGTAGAGCTTCTTGCTAATCTGGTGACCACCGCTGTACTGACCGTAGCCATAGTTGAACGTACCGCAGTGTGAAATCCAGTTCACGATACCTGAAGATACCACGTCGTCGGTCTCAGCCACATAGATACCCCACATCCAGTTGGGCTCTTCGGCATTGCTAAAAGCTGGCTTTGATGCCTCGTCAAGAGTTGACGGACGGGCATCGGAATTCTCGATGGCAGCCTTGGCATCGGCAGCAGCTGCTGCCCAGTTCTGCATAGCCAAGTTCATGCGGGCACGCAGACCGTAGGCTGTAGCCAGGTCGATATAACGCTTGTCGCTACGCTTCTGACCTGCAGCCTGAGCCTTGGTCAGCAGGTTGATAGCCAGAGTGAGGTCTTTCTCCACCTGTGCATATACCTCTTTCACAGAAGAACGGGGAGCGCCGTTGAGAGCGGCCTCGTCAGAGTTCTCATTAGTGATGATGGGTACGCAGGGAGCGGTCTCATGGCCTACATAGTTGAACTGGAACAACTGAGCCAGCTCAAGGTAGGCAAAACCACGGGCAGCCAGACCCTCGGCCAGGAAGTACTGAGTGAGTGCCTTTTCGGAATTGGCATCCAACTGGGCAATCACGTTGTTACTTGCGTAGATGATGGAATAGTAGTCGTTCCACAGAATCTGACATTCACGGCTAGTATAAGGACGGTCCTCATAGGTAAGGTTGAAGCCCACCCAGTTGTAACCATTGTCGCCGCTCACCTGGTCTTCGGTATTGGCATCGGTGAACATCATGATGCTGGCATAACCGAAGTCGTTGTGACGAGATGCATTCAGAGCGGTCTCATTAGGCATATATGTGCAGAACTGTGAGAAGATACCACGCACGCCGGCCTCGGCACGCTGGGGCAGATCCTCACCTATCTTGCTTTTCATTTCCTCGGTAAGGGTATCGCCGGCAGGGGCAGTATCCAAATCCTCGCACGCCGTGAGTGTGGCCATAGCCAGAACGGCACCATATAGATATTTCAGTTTCATATAATTCTGTTTTATATTTTGTCGGAATAAGTATAATTACTTAGAATGTTACGTTGATACCGCCTGAGAGGCTACGCAACTGCGAGTAGGTGTAAGGAATTGATGACACGAAGCTCTGACGGGGATCCAGACCCTTGCGCTTGGCGAGCAGCAGGAGGTTGTCGCCAGAGAAGTATACGCGTACCTTGTTCAGCTTTACCTTTGATACCAGGTTCTTGGGCAAAGTGTAGCCCACTGTTACGTTGTTGATTGACAGATAGTCGGCATCGGTCAGGAAGCGGGTTGAAGAATAGCCGGTGTAACGGTCGCCTGCGTTCAGACGGGGCACATCGGTATTGGTGTTGGTGGGAGTCCAAGCATCGAGGATGTCCTTGTGCCAAGCACCACCGGCATCAGATGATGAAGAAGAGTGCATGAGGTACATATAGCCATAGTCGAGTACCTGACCACCCAGCTGATAAGCGCACTGGATGCTGGCATCGAAGCCATAAGCCTCAAGCGACAGACCGAAACCGCCATACCAATTAGGCAGCAGGTCGTCGGTAGCTACGCGGTTCTCGCTCTGGTTGGCGATGGTGTAGTCGGTAGTGGTGATGCGGTTGCCGGTCTTGTTGCCATCGGCATCCTTCTCCCATACCCAGTACTGAGCCTCACCGGTTTCAGGCTTCACACCAGCCCATTCGGGCAGATAGAGGCGATACATGCTCTCGCCTTCCTCGTAGATGCGGCTGCCGTCGATCCACTTACCCTGCAGGTCGCTGTGCAACTCATTGATCTTGTTCTTCACGGTTGTGGCGTTGGCATTTACTGTGAGGGTGATGTCCTTTGTCTTCAGAATATCGTAAGACAGGTCGATCTCAAGACCGCTGTTGGTCATTGTACCTACGTTCATAGGAATCTGGGTATAACCCAGTGAACCAGCTACGGGCTTGAAGTAGAGCATGTCCTTCTGCTGACGGCCGAAGTACTCGATAGTACCGTTTAGTCGGTTGTTAAGCATAGCAAACTCAACACCTACGTTGTAAGAAACTGATTTCTCCCAAGTGAGGTCCTTGTTACCCTTGTAAGCCAGCGTACCATCTGAGAAACCAGAAGCGTCGCCCGTCATGGTGTACTGGTCGGTATAGGCGTAATAGTAGAATCGGCCACTTCCTGTGGTGCGGCCCAGGTTGTCGTTACCCTGCTGACCATAGCTGGCCTTGAGTTTCAGGTTGTTCAACCATGACTGGGTGCCTTCCATGAAGCTTTCCTTTGTAACAACCCATGCCAGTGAACCGCTCCAGAATCCGCCCCAACGGTTGTCGGGATGGAAGCAAGAAGAAGCATCACGACGATAGCTTACAGCACCAATATACTTGTCGGCATAGCTATAGTTCAAACGGCCAAAGATACCCTTGGTAGCATAGTCGAGCTGATAGCCGCTGTTGTTCTTCTGGTTCACGGCATTGCTCAGCCAGTAGCTCTCAGGATTGTAGAGCTTGGTGGCACCGCCGTACAGATAACGGTACTTCCACTGGTAACCCTCATAGCCTAAGGTAACATCGATGTTGTGTACATTGTCGAACTCAGTGGTATAGTTAGCCAGATACTGCTGGGTAACACCAACCGAACGGTTGTGA
>Ga0310696_10010094_pt1 | contig 10885 bp, 6 predicted proteins | sample AusTroGonzalo_MG_4_FD_203885 | JGI IMG/M metagenome (GOLD analysis project Ga0310696, IMG submission 203885) | Bovine rumen microbial communities from tropical cattle in Woodstock, Queensland, Australia - Gonzalo_02 (v2) (version 2) | ecosystem: Host-associated > Mammals > Digestive system >...
GTAGAGGTGGATGTGATGCTCTTTGCCGAATTTGGATTTCAGCAGCTGGATCATGTGCAGGGTGCGGTCTATGTTCAGGAGCGGATCCCCTCCGGTTATGCCTGTGCCAGTAGCGTCCATGGACTCTGCTTCGGCGATGATCTCGTCATCCCCGGAGACCTTGGCCTCGTTGGCGTAGATGACGTCCAATCCCTTCTTCTCGAGGGACACCGGGCAGTAGTAGCAGTTCCACTTGCACTGGCCTGTTACCAGAAGAACCATCTTGGAACCGTTGATGCAGTGCTCGCATCCCTTGGCCACCGGGCCGTTGCATGCGGAGCCGCATTCCATCTTCCTGATCATGCCCCATCGAACGAGACGATGGTTTATAATCCCTGTCGAGGATGGGGCCTGCATGAAGATGGACAGCAGACTGGTCCTAGCTCTGGATGAGACAGACGGCAAGAAAGCATTGGCAGTGGCGGAATCCGTCAGCGATATCGTCGATGCCATAAAGATCAATTGGCCGCTGGTACTCTCCGAGGGCCCCCAGATGATCACGAAGCTGTCCGAGTACTCCGATGTCATCTGCGATTTCAAGGTCGCGGACATCCCCAACACCGTCAGGCTGATCGTCGAGAACGCCGTGTCCAGAGGGGCATCGGCGGTCATCGTCCACGCCTTCACTGGCGACGATTCCCTCAAGGCTGCAGTCGAGGCGGCCGGCGATGCCGAGATCTTCGCGGTGACCGAGATGAGCCATCCCGGAGGGAAGATGTTCACCGCCAAGCATGCCGAGGAGATGGCCAAGCTGGGAGTCGAGTGCGGAGTGAAGGGATTCATCGCTCCAGCGACACGTCCAGAGAGGATAGCCGATATCCGCAGGATCATCGGCGACCTCAAGATCCTGTCGCCCGGAGTGGGCGCTCAGGGAGGCAAGGCATCCGACGCGATAAGCGCAGGTGCCACATATGCGATCGTGGGACGTGCGATATACGGTTCAGACGATCCCCGCAAGGCCGCTCTGGGTTTCGCGGACGACATAAAGACGGTCCTTTGACCGCCCCTTATTATATTTATTATAAAAGACGCGATAAAACGTTTTAATATGAAACCGAGTATCAACGCCATTCATAAGACGGAGACTTAGAATGCGCAAATTCGGAAAAGAGTCAACCGCCCCTGCAGAAGGGGTCGACCGCGAAAGCGGTAAAGGGTGGTTGCAGAACCACTGTGCTCTGGCCGTATGCATAGTCGCGATCCTCGCTTTCGTGCTGAGGTTCGTGTTCGCGTATGGTGTTTCCTCCTCCGGCGGTTTCGCGCTGTCAGGCGGATCTGATGCACAATATCATCTGCACGTAGTCGAAAGCATACTCAACGGCAGCTTCGTGTTCGGAGCCGATGCCGCTGTGAATTACCCTGTCGGTGGACTCAACGTTAACCCGCCGCTGTACGATTTCATCGCAGCTGGCCTGGGCGCAGTCACATCCGCGTCGACCGCTCTTGCCGTCCTCGCTCCCATATTCGGGGCCCTTACATGCTTCCCTGTCTACCTCGTAGGCAAGGAGATGAAGGACGCCAAGACCGGACTCGTCGCAGCTCTGATCTACGGTCTGATGGCGTTGCCCATCGTTTCGTCGGTACTTTCCAACGGAACCGAGTACGCCTTCGCAGCATTCCTCTTTGCATTCTTCACATGGTCTTACATCAAGGTCGCCAGGGACATCAGCAACGGCGAGCTTGTGATCAAGAATGTGGCCATCTCGGGAATACTCCTCGGACTCATCGCACTGTCGTGGAACGGCTTCCGCGCAATCCTGGTGATGCTCATCGTCATCATGGTCGTCCAGCTGGTCCTCGACCGTTTCAACTCCAAGGATTTCAAGGTGCCCCTCTACGCCTACTCCATCATGATGTTGATCGGAGTTGCGATGGCGGCAGTCTACTATATCCCCGCCGGCCTCTGGGATGCGGTTTTCTCCGGACCTGTCCTTATCACAGTCATCGCCGTTGTATTCGGATTCATATTCATGGCACTGAAGAACACGCCCTGGATCTTCACGATCCCCGGACTCATCATCGCCTTCGCAGCGATCGCGGTCATCCTGTTCTTCGTCGCACCCGACTACTGCACGGCACTCATCTTCGGCAACTCTGCCTTCACGAACCCCATAATGGAGCAGCTGGCGAGCACCGGAGTATCGATCTCGAAGATGTCATCCTACTACGGATGGCTCCTCATGTGGATGCCGATCACGCTCGGTGTCTACGAGTTCTACAAGTACGCCAGGTACGACCGCTCCCACGTGCAGCTCGCCAAGACCATGTGGCTCGTCGTTCTCTGGATATTCGCCTGGTCGTCCTACGGCGCAGCAGCCGCCTTCGGAATCGTATTCGCAGTCTCATCGGCGATCGTCATCGTCGAGGTGCTGACAAGGGCCGACCTCAGGACCTACTTCGCAAGCATGAGGCAGGCCGGCTTCCCTGGATTCCTCAGGAAGATGATCAAGCCCCTGCCCTTCCTTTCAATACTCATCGCGGTGTTCCTGGTCGCAGCACCCGGAATCATCTACGCCGTCGATGCCGGAATCTCTTCCAACGAAACATACGGATATCCCTTCTACGGGAACACGACATACACGATCGAGACCGGGGACACATATCCCTTCCACTACGTCGTCGAAAATCTCGGCGACAAGGACAGCGCGGTCGTCACTTGGGTCGATGTGTCCACCGACTTCGCAGCGGGTGGATACAACACCGTCAATGACAGATACGCTTCCGGTGCTTCCGCAGCGGCACAGATCTATCTTGCATCAGGCGCCGATGGAGCCACAGCGGCACAGATCGTCCGTGTGATGATGTCCTCCAACGACGACTTCAGCCCCGCATTTGAAGGATACTCCGAAGTCTACAACGAGATCAAGGGATACATCGCAGATCCTGCAAGCGCCAAGGCGTACCTCCTCAACAACGAGAAGTTCCAGAACGTCTCGGCCGACGTCACCGATGAGAATGCGGTATACTTCGCATGCATCGACAGGATGACCACGGAGATGACCTCCGGTTCCATCTTCTGGGCATACGACGGAGTCTGCGACATCTCCGGCAAAGTGATCGGAAACTACATCGTGGACGGATCGATGGTCCCCCTGATGTACGGTGACGGAAACTCGCTGTCCACCATGTCCTACTTCGCCGGTTACAACATCGACGGAAACGGAGCTGCTACGCAGTTCTTCTCCTATATCACATACTACTCCAGCTACTACCCCGCAATAGGAACGGATGCCCTCTACGAGACATTCCTCTGGAAGGCCCTCATCGGACCCTCGCCCAGCGAAGCAGGGTACACCAACTCTTACAACTATCTGCTCGACCTCATCAGCAGCGACGGATCCGTCAAGGCGATGCCCGGATACGGACTCGCAGGATACGAGGTCGACTTCGACAGCTGGATGATCAGATACAACGCGGACCCCAAGGCAACCACCTCGAGCGACGGATGGACCTACATGAGCTACAGCGACGCTATGGCGAAGCAGAAGGCAGAGGGAGGAGTCGTCAACTACCTGTCATCCATCGTGGCACTCAAGTACGTCGGTGCGACCACCACGCTCACATCCACCGTCGTCAATGACGATTTGGATGGAGAACCCGTCGAGGGAATCACGATCCAGGTCAAGTACTTCGATCAGAACTACGGCGCAGATGTGGTCTTCTCCGAGACCAAGACCAACAGGAACGGAGAGTTCTCCGTACTGGTCCCCGGAAACAACCTCTACAACATCGACGTCCTCAGCGACGGAGTCAGGCTCTTCACCGATATCAGGGACGAGGAGCCCATCGTCGTATACCCCGCCATGTTCATGGGAGAGCTCTCCACCGGAGACGCCCAGGATTACATGTATGTCCTCAAGAAGGATGGAAAGAGCTACTTCATCCAGACCAAGGACGGATACATAAACAGCGCGGATGCGGTCGACGAGGACGGACAGCTCGTCTCACTGGTCCCCGGAAAGTACTCCTACGAGCTCCGCGATGCAACGGCCACGACCGTCGTGTCCGGATCCGTCACGCTGTACAACGGACTCAACACAGGACTTCTCGTCACACCGACCAGCTACAAAATCACCGCCACCGTCAAGGACTTCTTCGGACAGACCTGCAACGGAGGAATACTCGTCGCCACCAATTCAACCACCGGAGACGAGTACAGGGCGGCAGTCGAGAACGGACAGGCCGTAGTAAAGGTCCCCAGCGGAACATACACCGTGAGCCTGGAGGACGGATACATGTCCGCCAACACCACATCGCTCTCAGTGACCACCAACAGGACCGTCGACATCACCGCTTACAGCGTGAAGTACGTCGAGATCCTCGGAGGCGGAGAGACGAGCCTCGTCGCATACGGCGGAGATGTCAGCACCATCGCGTTCGAGGGATTCATCGCGATACCCCAATCCATAGGTGCCACACTCACCAATTTCACAGTCTACGGAGTGGACTCCGAGAGGGTATATCTCGGAGTGTACACCGAGGGAGACTCGGTCGAACTGCAGTCCGGAGACGTCTGCAAGGTGACCGGATCCATCGGAACAGCCGGAAACGTCACGTTCATCAACGCCGACGGAGCGGTAGTCACCACGACCGCCGCATCCGACGGAGCATTCACGGCATACCTCATCGCAGGTCACTACGTCGTGAGTGCCAACAACGGAACGGACAAGGCCTACTTCGGAACGGTCGACGTCGAGGGCAACAAGAACCTTGAGACCCTGACGCTCAGCGATGCCAGGAAGGTCACAGAGACCTACCAGTATTCATCGGCCACCAGCAAGTCGAACATCTCGCTGCCCTTCGCGGCAATGACCATCCAGTTCACCCTGAACGACGTGGTCTACGAGATCCCCGCAGTCAGCAGCACCAGCGGAAAGGCGGAGTTCATCATCCCCGATGCGGCCACCAACATCAAGGTCGAGATCAACGGCGGATACATCGACAACGAGGCCTTCACCTACGGAAGCGCAGAGGACAAGCAGCTCCTGGTTTCGATCGACGACGGTTCCTCGGACGTATCCCAGTCCAAGTCGATCCCCAAGGACAACATGGACAAGATGAATATCGTGCCCGAGTACACGGCGGTCCTCATACCCTACGGCGGAACGACCGAGATCCAGATCACAGCAGGCGAGGCCAAGGAGCTCTCGCCCGGACAGTACACCGCGAAGATCAACGCCACCACAGGCTACTACTTCAACGGAACAGTCTACATCTACCCCGGATCCCCGGAGATCTCCGGATTCAACGTCATCGAGGTATTCGGAATCGAGATCACCAAGGGAGCCAACGACACGATCACCATCACCGGTGAGAAGTCACACAACAACTACAACGGCGACGACGTGTACTACTTCGAGTACGACTGTATGTACACGATCAAGAGCTACAACTCCGAGACGGAGAACGTCAGGTACGCCAACGTCTACAGGGCCGAGCCCGAAGTCGGCGGAGCGATCGACATGACCACCTCATCCAAGATGAAGATCACCGGTTACGTCGGAGCCGTCGCGGACGGAACGATCAGCGCGAAGTTCATGGACAACGGAGAGGTAACGGTCGAGACGGATGTCGACAACGGAGAGTTCGAGTTCGAACTGCCCAGCGGAATCGCATCTGTCGAATTCAGCGTCGCAGTCTCCCAGACCATCTCGAGCCAGACCTACACCTACGTAGGATACGCATACGTCAACGCGCCCACCGACGGAACGATCGTCAACATCGCGGTCCAATCCGACATCATCGAGGAGAAGTACACCGCTGACCTGGACGCTTACATCGCATCCGCAGTGTTCGAGGAGGGCGACGTAACCATCGGACTCAAGGTGTTCAACAACACCGATGCCGACAGGAACTACGTCATCACCGCAGGACCCGCATGGACCATGAACGAGCTCGTTACGGTCACGATCGCTGCAAACAGCAGTCAGACGCTCACCCTCGAGGGTAAGTACGAGACCAACGGAAGCGGAATCGGAACCAACGGAATGACTGTGATCATATCCGACTTCAACGGAACCGCGACCAAGACCGTTCCGGTCGTCGACGGAGACGTCACAGGCGCCTACTCCAGCATAGTCCTGAAGAAAGGCGAGAACAAGGACAGGATCTCCGGAAACGAATACCAGTACGCTCTGACATTCCAGAACAGCAACGGAATGGACAAGGTCAACATCCAGGTCGACGACATATACGGATTCGATATCAAGCTGATGAACGCTGACGGATCCGTCATCAAGGACAACGGAGCGGATATGATCGTCTCTGCCCAGTCCACCACCGTGATCTTCGTCAAGATCATGGCGCAACTCGACAAGATGACCACAATCCCGTCCATCCATGTGGTTACCTCGGTCGGTAGCGAGGATCTCTCGCCCTCGACCATGGAGATCCATGTCGACTCGGTATCGGTCACCGGAGACAGTGCTGTCAGTCAGAAGTCCGGAATCCCGATGGGTCTCTGGTTCATCTTCGCACTTTCGATCATCCTGCTCATCCTCATAATCTGGATGGGCTCCAAGAGGGGGGTGTTCTCACGCAAATGAAAACAGCATTCGGATTGATAGCGGTCATGGCATTGGCACTCGTGTGCTTCATGCCCATGGCAAGCTACGACGCGGACGAGGCGGAGATCATCTACGACGGTGACGACGTCCTTAAAGTGTCAAGCACGGCGACGTTCAAGATCATGTACACATTCTCCAACGAGGAGGACAATGCCAAGATCACCTACGAGGCCAAGCTCGTCAACAAGTCCAACGAGACCATGACCAGCGGAGTGTCCCCTTCATCGGGAACCCTGACCAGCGGCGTGGAGAAGTCCCTGACCGTCACTGCGCCCAGCACAGCGGGCGAGTACAGGCTGGTCGTCGACTACTACCTCGGAGACGATGATGACAAGAAGAAGAGTGCGGAGAACGACTACAAGTTCGTGGCAGTCAACCCCATAGTCCTGAAGGTCAACCTGAAAGCAGAGGAGGTCACCCTGAACCTTGAGTCCTTCGGAGTGTACTTCTACATCGACGGTGAGAAGATGGAGGACAGCTACACCACCGTGTCCCTTGCAAGCAACGGTACCGGTTCAGTGTCCTACAACTGGATCGCCAACCCTGAGCGCGGATCGACCCACACCTTCTACGTGAAGGCCGTCGGAGAGACCGACCTGATCAAGGGATTGGACGAGGTCCACACCTTCTACGCCAACGACAACGATTACAGCTTGGTGATCGCTCTTGCTTTCATCGTGCTGATCGCTCTGATAGCCTTCGCAGTCTATGTGTACCGCAAGCCTGTGAAGAACTTCGGAAAGCCCAAGTCCAGGCGCTGAAAACCTTAACAATCAAAGGGAGGGGAACCTCCCTTCTTTTTCTTTCTTTTACAACGATTCGAAGAATGTCCTGCGGAGATCCGAGCTGAAGCGTTCCTCGCTCTTGCGGGACTCGAAGCATTCGGGATCCGCCTCAGTAAACTGAAGCCAATCGTATCTCACGTCCATGAGGGTCAGGGCATCCGCTCTAGCGACTCCGAAGTTGATCTCCTGAAGATCGTCCAGGGCAGAGCGGACATCATCCAATGTGCGGGTCCCTTTGGAGACGCAGTCGATGGCGGCCGCCATGCGTCTTATCATGTTCCAGAGGAAGAATCTGGCCTCGAATTCTAGTATGAGGACTCCGTCCTTCTCCTCCATATCTATCCTGGTGACATTGGCCGTAGTCGGCTTGTTATCAGGCTTGCAGAACCGGGCGAAATCATGCTCGCCCAAGAATATGTCCGCGCATTGTCTTGCAAGATCCAGATCCATTCCTTCCGAGGGCATGACATAGCGGTAGACCCTGCTGCTCGCGTAGCGTACGTTGAAGTCTTCGTCCACGTCGCATGCGGATCTGAAGAAGATATCCTTCCCGACCGCGTTCATTGCTTTCAGCATGACCGCGTTGTCATCGAATATGGAATTGAACACTATGGCGTTGCCGAGAGCGTTGACATCCTTGTCCGTACGGCTGGAGAACTTGAGATCCAAATCATCCGCTGGCAGCTTCATGACCAGCATCAGCTTGTCCAATACCTCGGATTCCACCGTTCTTCCGGACGGCTGTATCTGGGATCCGCTGAAACCGGAGCCCATGTAGGCGATCTTGACTGCGACTCTCTTCATGACGAGCGGAGTTCCTTCATGTGGTCGACCCTTTTCTGGACGAGGGCACGGGTACCGATGTCGTGGCGCATGAATATGGCGTCGCATTTGACGAAGGTGATCGCCTTCTCGCAGTTCTGCTCCGCTTCCTCGAGGTCCTTTCCGATACCGACGATTCCTATGGATCTTGATGTACCAGTGACCAGCTTTCCGTCCTTCTGATCGACGTTGGCGTAGTACACGACGGCGCCGCTCTTGCGGATGCCCTCCTCGTCCACTGTGATCTCATGCCCGGACTCGGATTTCACTCCGTAGCCCTTCGGCACGATGTACTTGCAGACCGTGGCCTTGTTGAAGAATCTGATGTCGTCCGACAGCGTTCCGGTGGCCATCTGCCAGCAGATGTCCTGGAAGCTGGATTCCAATGCGGTCAGGACGTTCATCGCCTCGGGGTCCCCGAATCTAGCGTTGAATTCGATGATCTTCGGTCCTTTGACGGTCAGCATGAACTGTCCGTAGATGGGTCCGCGGTAGGGGCAGCCCTCCTCGGCCATGGCATCGATCACAGACTGGATTATCGAGATCGCCTCTTTCCTCTCGGATTCCGTTATGAAAGGCAGGAGATGGTCGGAATCGGTGTAGGAACCCATCCCTCCGGTGTTCGGCCCTACATCGCCCTCGTAGGCCCTCTTATGGTCCTGTACCAGGGGCATCGGGACGATCTTCTTACCGTCGACGAAGGCCATCTGCGTGAATTCCTCTCCTACGGCCTTCTCTTCTAGGATGACGCCGGCTCCGCCGATGTTCGCGTCGAAGATCTCGTTGATGTATTCCATGGTCTCCTCGAAGTTGTGGAGATGCTCTCCCTGGACCTTGACCCCTTTTCCGCCGGTGAGCCCGACGGGTTTCACAACGATCTCGTGGTCTATGGTCTTCAGATACGCCTCGGCATCCTTCGCGTTGTCGAAGCTGGCGAATCCGAGGTTGCCTTCGATCTTGTACTTGTCGACGAGGTTCCTCATGAACGTCTTGGAAGTCTCGATCCTCGCTGCCGCCTTGGTCGGTGCGGCGCATTTGACGCCGACGGCCTCCAGGGCATCCACGATGCCTACTTCCAGCGGGGCCTCCGGCCCGATGTACGCGAGCTCCACTCCGTTCTCCTTCGCGAATGCGCATATCTGGTCGAGATCCTTCTCGCTGCAGAGCAGGTGTTTCTTCGATCTGGCTATTATGCCGGGATTCGCGTTCTTCATGACCGAGTAAATCTCGGCCCCGGATCTGTACAGGGCCTCTACGGCCGCATGCTCCCTTCCGCCTCCGCCTACTGCCAATACCTTCATCGTAATCCCTCAGAGTTTCAATGCGGCGAGGATCTCGTCCAGCCCCTCGTCCTTCTTGACGCTGCACTTGTAGATGTTCTTCAGTCCGCCGGTCAGCTTGTTGTAGTCCGATGCGATGACCTCCGGGTCCACTCCGACCGCGTCGCAGATGTCCATCTTGTTGAGGATCGCTATGTCGGAATGCAGGAAGATGTCGTGGTGCTTCCTCACCATGTCGTCTCCCTCGGTAGTGGAGATGACGACTACCCTGTAGTCCGTTCCCAGGGGGAAATCGGCTGGGCACACGAGATTGCCCACATTCTCAACGAAGATGACATCGAAATCGTCCAGATTGATCTGTTTCAGGGATTTCCTGACCAGGTTGGCGTCCAGATGGCATTCCTTCTGCGTGTTGCAGTTGAAGGCCTTGAGTCCGGACTTCTCGAATCTGGTGTAATCGTCGACGCCTGTCACGTCCCCGGCTATGGCACAGACACGGACTCCCTTGGCTCTGAGCTTCTCTGCCAATTTGATGATCAGAGCGGTCTTCCCCGCTCCGATGGAACCCATGAAGTCTATGGACTTGATCTTGTGCTCCTTCAGGAGGCGATAGTTCTCGTTGGCTATCTTGCTGTTCTCCTTCAGGACGTCTATCTCCATGCCTGGCTGGACTATGTGCATGTTCGGATGAATGGATTGTCTTCTAATAAGTTATTGCCACACCCGTCCTGAAAAACGAGAAAACGGGGGCATCTGGTCCTCTATAAATACGTACCAACCCCTTCGCATGACTGAATCCATGACCTTCGAGAATATTTTCCTAAGTCACAGCGGTGCGGATACCGAATGCGTCAAGCATCTGAACGCCTATTTGGAAAAGCAGGGGATCAAATGCTTCTTCAGCAACAACGATGAGAGAGCGAAATCCTTAGGGGAACAACTGTACCCGATGCTCAATTCCGAGTTGAAAAAATCGGATTGTTTCTTAGCCGTGATCACCGAGAACTATCTCCGCAGCCCGTACTGCATGTACGAGATGAGCGTTTTCAACTACCTCAACGAAAACGAGGATCGTAAGATGTTCCTACTGGCGGATTCGCAGAAGCATCTGGACCGTTTAACCTCAGTATTCACGGGACTAAAATCGCTGGTATCGGAAACGGCAGGGTCAAAAACCATACTGGGAAATCTGAAGAATTCGCTGGGATACAACAAAAAGGGCCTGCATGAATTGAATCTGTTCCTGGAAGGTCTGAAATCGATGGAGAAATCCTCGAAGCCGTACATATTCATGGACGAGGCCGAATACCAGAGCATCCTCGGGTATTGCGAGAAGGGCGGGATCGTCGAGATCAGGGACAGGGGCTTCGATATCGGCAGCATACTGGAAGGG
>Ga0310696_10010099_pt1 | contig 10883 bp, 5 predicted proteins | sample AusTroGonzalo_MG_4_FD_203885 | JGI IMG/M metagenome (GOLD analysis project Ga0310696, IMG submission 203885) | Bovine rumen microbial communities from tropical cattle in Woodstock, Queensland, Australia - Gonzalo_02 (v2) (version 2) | ecosystem: Host-associated > Mammals > Digestive system >...
ATAATTCATATTTATTTTGTACTTTTGCCCACAGAATAAACAGATTTTAAAACTAAATGAGGAAAATTACTTATTTATCTATATTAATCAATTTCGTATTGTTTATAGCCTGTAGTGGTAATAGGATGACTGAAAAGATAGAGACCATCAGTCAGATAGCGAATAATAACCCTGACTCTGCGCTCACACTCCTAAAACAGCTGGAGCCTGAGAAAGATCATTGGAGCAAGGCCGATAGGATGCATTTTGAACTTGTTAGACTCAAAGCAGAAAACAAGGCGTTTATACCGTTTACTACTGATACTATCATCAAAGAAGTTGTAGACTACTATGATAATCATGGTACATCCAATGAGCGCATGGAAGCCTATTATCTGTTAGGTAGGGTTTATGCCGATATGGGCGAGGCGCCACAAGCGCTCCAAGCCTACTATGATGCCATAGAAAGCGCCGACACCACCAGTAGCGACTGCGATTATCAGGTGTTGATTCCTGTCTATGGGCAGATGTCTCAGCTATTCCATCAGCAAAATCTTCCTCACGATGAAATCTGGGCACTCAAGCACTATATTGAGTATATCCGTCGAGCTGATAGCAGAAAAGAATATGTCATTGCAAAAGAGCAATTGATAAGACCTTATTATCTGTTAGGTAAGAAAGATACTGTTTTGCAAATTATCAATGATTCATACAGTACCCTGAAAGCTATGGGTGAGAACCAAGAGGCAGCCAGTGCGCTGGTATCATCCATATACATATATGTTGAACTCGGACAACTTGACATGGCTCGTAAAAACATGGAAATCTTTGAAAAAGAGTCAGGTTTGTTCGATGCAGATGGAAATATAGTAAAAGGTCGCGAATCTTATTATATCACCAAAGGCTTCTATAATCTGGCTATCCATCAAGTAAATACAGCAGAAGCATATTTTCGGAAGGCAATGAAACATGGAGATGCCTCTGATGCTTATAAAGGTCTTTTAGCGGTTTATCAAGAGAAGAAGAATATCGATTCGGTTCTGCATTACTCCATTCTGAACGAAAGAGCATTAGATTCTCTGCATAATAATATGGAAATAGATGCCATACACCGCATGTCATCACTATATAATTACAACCGTAATCAGAAAGTTGCTGAAGATGAGAGACTTAAAGCCCAAAAGGCGATGGGGATTCTGAACCGCATCGTTCTTGTTACAATTATCTTACTTTTTGCGGTTATTGGCATTTATTGGTTATACCGTAAGAACAAGAAAGAAAAACAAAAGAAGATTGCTGAATTGGAAAATGCTCTCAGAAACACGAAAGACCAAAGAACTCTTGTACAAGAGGAATTAAGAAAACTGAAAGCTAAAGACTATGTGGGTATTATTGCCGAAAAGGAGAAACAGGAAGCAGAGCTAACTAAGCTAATAGAGCAGCTCCAGGCAGAAAACAATCAATATAAGAACAACCTTGATAATAATCAGAAGGATGACCTCAATCGTTTTCTGGATTGTGATACGGCCCAACTATTCGTTCGGAAGGCCGCAGGTCAAACCGAGAGGGTGATTCCTAATGATGCAGAGTGGAGACTTTTAATGTCGCGATTTGCCGAATATGAACCACATACCTTTCAGTTCTTTAGCGGAACCAAGCCTTTGTCTCAGTTGGAGTTGCGTATTTGTCTCTTGCTTATTCTTGGAATTCCAGAGAAAACGATTGCTATTATGACAGACTCTGCCCCTACAACAGTATCAAACGCCAAGTCGCGAGCTAACGAAAAACTGTTCGGTAAAAAACAGGCACATTCGCTCAAAAACAACCTGATTCACGCTCTTGAGCAGTTTTGATGAATTTTGACGAACTTTTTCTATAACTAATTGTAATGCAATAAATTACAGAATTAAAAAATTCAAATCAACGAATTCTGACGAACAATTATTGCGCTGACTATTTGGCGCAATAATCCGCTTTTCATACCTTTGCCGAAAATTATGATTGTCATCTCGAAACCTATTTTCATATGAAGAAAACCATCTTTTTTTGTGCATAAGTAAGAATTATGATATGGAAAGACGAATTAATTAGCCAATTATTTTTCATGGAATTTTAGGATAAGAAGAGGCGCCGCTCGCGATGAGTAGCGCCTTTTCATTCATTAAAAAAATATATTTACTTGAATATCGTTACCTTGCGGACTGTTTCGCCGGGCGTGGTGTCGGCTTCGCGGGGGAAATAGACGGGCATATCCTTCTGTAGCGGCAGGATGCGCAGCTCCAGCTCGTGAACATCCTGAGGCAGGCGCCACAGCGCATACTGGAACGTGCGACCGTAATAGAAGTTATCGTCAATCAGCTTGCCATCGGCATAGAGACGAGCCACATCGCCCCGGTAGTCGATATCCAAAAGCTGTCCGTCTCTATCAATATCGGGCAGTGTGATGGTGTAGACAGCAGCCTGCTCAAAGTCGGCATCGGCAGGCTCCTCGGCCACCTTGTTCACGCCGATGGTAATGGGGCGCGTGGCGCCGGCCTCGCAAAGCTTCGTGAATTGACAATTTATAGATTTCCCCTTTACGTTTTCGGGCAGGAACAGGTGTTCGGCTTGCTCGGAGGTGAGCAGGTAGATGTTCTGATACACGGGGTTATCTGTACCCTTCGCCTTCAGATTCTTCAGCACCTGATTGCCAACGGCGATGGTGGTGGGAATGCCTTTTATCTGCTCAAGGTATATTTTGCCATCACGCTTGGCTATGAGTTGGGCAGTGGCATACTTGATGCCATCGATGTTGACAGGGAAGATACACATAGCACCAGCAGGAACTGTGAGCTTGGGTAGCTTGACACCACAAGCCTCTAACTGCACATGGCGTTTAACCGACAGGTTCTGCAAGCGCTCATAGTTGTTGATGAAGATAAAACCACTGCCGCCTTTTTCGCGTATGCTCCATCGCAGATGCGAGTCATCGCCCTTCTTGATATCCTGCGCACAAGGGAAGGTTGGCGTCATCGGTGCCAGCACCTCGCCCCAGTCCTGCATAAACAGATGGAGCTTACGCAGCATATAGTATTGCGGATTGCGCTGACCGAACTCACCGAGTGGTGCCTGGAAATCGTAGGTCTTTACAGGCAGATCATTATAGTTGGTGGCTACGGTGCGCTGTGTCTCATTCAGATAGGTCAGGCCGTCGGGGTTGGTGCCACCGTGATACATATAATAGCCCAATAGATTGGAGCCACTGCCTAATTTGACGATGGCCATAGAATAGGCATCCTCAGGATAGATGTAAGGTCGGCGATGGTAAGCGGGCATCATGCCGCCGCCCAACTCGCAAGTGAAATAGGGATATACTAATTGAGAATTGACAATTGAGGATTGAGAATTGGAGTAGTCGAGTTGTTCGGAACCAATGGCACCTGACACTTGTGAGGCGGTGAAGTTAAACGCCTTGTAGTAGTTGCCGGCAGTCTCGGCTATCGAGCGTTCCCAGAAACCATCGGCATAGTCGCCATACAGGGGCAGCATCTCGCCGAAGGGTACGGGTGTAGCCAGCTCGGGCCAACCGGTACGGGTGTAGAAAGGCAGGTCGAAGCCTATCTGGGTGGCCATACGCTTGAGTGCCATCAGATACTCGCCCTTGCCGCGATACTCGTTGTCGAACTGCGCTGCCATCACAGGACCGCCATCCTTCCACTGCAAACCTTGCACCTGAGTAAAGATCTGGCGATAGAGCCTTTCAACCATCGCAAGGAACACGGGGTTTTGATCTCGTGTCTTACAGCCTTTGGTAAACACCCAATCGGGTATGCCACCATTGCGCACCTCACCATGACAGAACGGGCCTAGGCGCAATACTACGGGCATCTGCTCCTGCTGACAGATCTCGATGAATCGGCGCAGGTTGCGCTGACCGTCCCAGCGGAAGACACCCTCCTGCTCCTCGATGTGATTCCAGAAGACATAGGTGGCGATAATGGTGACCCCACCCTGCTTCATCTTCCTGACTTCAGCAGCCCACTCATCGGCAGGAATACGCGAGTAATGCACCTCGCCCATCACCGGGCACACGCGCTTACCATCTATGATAAGACTATGTGCATCCCACTTTACCGATACATTTTCTGCATGCACGCTTAGCGCCAAGTACATACATAAAGCTGCAAAAAAAACTCTTTTCATATCTTGTTGATTACATTATTATTAATTTCATCGGCAAAGTTACAAATAATCCTGCTTCAATAATATAGAAAAGCAGAAAAAATACATAGACAATTATACGATATTCGAATACGAGTACAATTATACAACTTTTCGGATTATATTATTAGCTTATATGGAACAGAAATACTAATTTTGCACCAAACTTAAAATCAAATCAAGATTGTATTCAAATAAATGATGAAAAAGATATTATCAATAATTCTACTAACTATGACAGGCTTGACTGTGAAGGCACAGTCGGGGCTTAACAAGCATCAGTTCTCTAAGTACTGGCGTATAGAATCGGAAGCACCAGATTATAAGGTTTCGTTTAGTGGAGACACCTGCGAGATACTATCACCCAAAGGACTGACACTTTGGCGTAAGGAGAAACTGCAACAAGGCACAACAGTAGAGTACGACGCACGCATAGTTGACGAAGGAAAGACAGGCGACCGTCTGAGCGACTTGAATGCATTCTGGTTGGCATCAGATACGAAGGCGAAAGACCTGTGGACAAGATTTAACTGGCGTAGTGGTATCTTCACACGCTGTTACACGCTACAGATGTATTATTTAGGGTATGGCGGCAACCATAACTCAACCACACGATTCCGTAGATACAACGGCGATGAACGTGGAGTTGACGATGTAACCAAGCGTCCTGCTATATTAAAGGAATATACAGACAAGGCCCATCTGCTAAAAACTAACCACTGGTATCACGTTAAGATTGAGAGTACCATAACGGGCCATACCCGATTCTATATTGATGGAGAATGTATAATTGACTATCTTGACCCACAACCGCTGAAAGAAGGATGGTTCGGATTTCGCACCACCTTATCAAGAGCACGAATAACAAACTACAAATCATATAAAACACCTGCATTATCGTACACCACAACAGGAGTACCCCTGCACTGGATTGGCCAAAAGCCTAACGCAGCTACACCAGTAAGTTTCGGTGTTCCATTTTCACAAGGTGAGCTAAAGGACATAGCAACACTGGCGCTGACTAACGGCACACCTGCAGATGTATGGATAAACGCCAAGTGGCCCGACGGATCGGTAAAATGGGCTGGCATAGCTGCTGTAGTATCGCCTGAAAAGAATACTATGGTAACGACAGCCAAAAAGAAAGCACAGAAACAGCAAGCTACAATAGCTATTGACGAAGGAAAACGCATAGTTGTTAACACAGGCTGCATTACTGCCTACGTAGCAAAAAACGGCAAACAACTGTTCGACAGCCTATGCATAAATGGTAAGCGGATGGTTGGAGCAGCTACACTGATAGCTTCGACTACAGGTGACAGCTTTAAATCGCGCCTTACCAAAGCAGAGATTGAGCGAACAGGAGCAGTATCGGCGGTAGTAAAGCTTGAAGGTGTACACACATCGGCATCGGGCCGCGAATGGCTGCCATTCGTTGTGAGAATGTATTTCTATGCCGGAAGCGAGCGGATACGACTGGTACACTCTTTTATTTATGACGGCGACGAGAAAAAAGACACGATTCGCAGTTTGGGTGTGCGCGTAAAAGTGCCGATGCGCGAGGCTGTCTACAACCGCCATATTGCATTTGCAACAGAGAACGGTATGTGGACTGAGCCTGTGCAGCCACTTGACGGGCGCAGAGTACTGATGATTAATGGCGACAAAAAAAGAAACTTGCAGGCTGAGCAGATGGAAGGTAAAAAGATTCCTGACTACGATGAGTTTGACGAGAAGAACCGTCAGTTGCTTGACAATTGGGCAAAATGGGATGGTTATCGTCTGTCACAGCTAACCGATAACTCGTGGTCTATACGCAAGCGTGCCACATCAGCGAGTCCTTGGATAGGCACACTTACAGGCACTCGCGCCCCAGGCTTTGCTTTTGTAGGCAGCACAAGTGGCGGTATAGGCATCAGTATGAAAGACTTCTGGCAGTCGTACCCATCGACCATCGAGATCAACAAGACCCGAAGCAGTGAGGCAGAGTTGACCATATGGCTGTGGAGTCCTGAGTCAGAGCCTATGAATCTGTGCCACTACGACACTATTGCCCACGATCTTCAGGCCAGCTACGAAGATGTGCAAGAGGGCATGAGCACACCTTACGGCATAGCACGAACCAATGAGATAACCTTGATAGCTTTCGACAAGCACCCTGGCAGGCAGCATTTAAGCGAGGCTGCGCAGATGCTAACTACCAGCTATCATCTGTTGCCCATCCCCGAATACCTACATCAGAAACGTGCCTTCGGAATATGGTCGCTTCCAAAAGACAGCACCGACAAGGTAGAACAACGACTTGAGAGCTACATCAAAGCCTATCAGCAGTATATTGAGAAACATAAGTGGTACGGATTCTGGAACTATGGCGACTTGATGCACACCTACGACGAGGAGCGCGCGGAATGGCGATACGACGTAGGCGGATTTGCCTGGGACAATACCGAACTGGCTACGCCCATGTGGCTATGGTATAACTTCCTGCGTACTGGACGACAGGATGTATGGCGCATGGCCGAGGCGATGACACGCCACTGCAGCGAGGTTGACACTTACCATATAGGACCATTTGCACCTCTTGGCAGTAGGCATAACGTCACCCATTGGGGCTGCGGAGCCAAAGAGGCACGTATCAGTCAGGCTGCCTTCAACCGCTTTTATTATTACCTTACTACCGATGAGCGTACTGGCGACCTGATGCGCGAGCAAGTTGATGCCGACACCCTACTCTACCACCTCGACCCAATGCGACTGGCCGAACCACGCAGTCTGTATCCATGTAATGCGCCTGCCCGCCTGCGTATTGGTCCCGACTGGCTGGCATACGCAGGCAACTGGATGACAGAATGGGAACGCTTTGGCACCCTGAAGTATCGCGATAAGATTCTGACGGGGCTGCAGAGCATCAGTAAACTATCAGACGGTATCTTTACAGGCAATCTGGCTAAGGGCTACGATCCAGCTACAGGACGCCTGTCGTACGAGGGCGATCCATCAGTAAGAAGCACTAACCACCTGATGACCATCATGGGTGGATTCGAAGTAATGAACGAGCTCCTACCTCTATCGGGCGACAAGCAGTTTGCCGAGACCTGGCTCGACTTTGCACGCCGATACAAAATGATGTCGAAGAAAATCAGGCATAGCGCATTCCCCGTGCGACGTCTGGAAGCCTATGCAGCATGGCACGACCGCGATCCACAGCGTACTGCAACCGTATGGGATGCCCTGTGGAAGCAAGGCGACAACACATCGAACACCAACAATGCAGCCCTGTGGAGTCTGGACGCCATTTATATGCAGGAAGTATTACTAAACAAATAAACAAAACAAAAAACAAGAGACATGAAACTACAAACTACCCTATGTTTTCTGTTGCTGATAGGTGCTACAACCGTAGGAGCAACAGAACGCATGAAACAAAACTTCAATAGCGGTTGGCGACTGACTGTTGGAGATGTGCCACATGCCGAAAAGACCGATTTCGACGACAAGCAGTGGCAACAGGTAACACTGCCCTATGCCTTTAACGGCGACGAGGCCTTCAAGAAAGACATTGTTGATCTGACAGATACCATTTCTTGGTATCGCAAAACATTCAGTCTTACCGATGTAGCCAACAAAAAAGTATTTGTTGAGTTTGAGGGTGTGCGCCAGGGAGCCGACTTCTGGATTAACGGTCAGCACTTAGGCTTTAGTGAAAATGGCGTGATGGCATGCGGTTTCGACTTGACACCTTACGTCAGAGAGGGGCAGAACACCATAGCCGTACGCTGCGATAACAGTTGGACCTACCGCTCGCGCCAGTACAACAGCCGTTATCAGTGGAACGACCGCAACTTCAACGCCAACTACGGTGGCATACCCAAGAACGTGTATCTGCACATTACCGACAAGCTTTACCAGACATTGCCACTCTATAGCAATCTGGGAACCACAGGTACCTACATCTATGCTACCGACTTTGATATCCCCAACCACAAAGCTGTTATTCACGCTGAGTCGCAGGTGAAGAACGAGGACTCGAAGCCACGCTCGTTTACCTTCTTTGCGAAAGTGCTTGACATCAATGGTAAGGAGGTCGCTCACTTTCATGGCCAACGAATGACCATGCAGCCTGGCGAGACACGTACGGTGAAGATACAGCAGCCTGTAGAGGGTCTACACTTTTGGTCGTGGGGCTATGGCTATCTGTATACCGTCAAAACGCTGTTGAAAGCTGATGACGGCTCAAAGATTGATGATGTAACAACAAGAACCGGCTTCCGTAAGACCCGCTTTGCCGAGGGTAAGATATGGCTTAACGACCGCGTTCTGATGATGCATGGCTATGCCCAACGCACATCGAACGAGTGGCCTGGTGTAGGCATATCAGTACCTGCATGGCTGAGTGACTATAGCAACGACCTGATGGTAAAGTCGAACGGCAATCTGGTCCGTTGGATGCACGTAACACCTTGGAAACAGGATATCGAGTCGTGCGACCGTGTCGGTCTGATTCAGGCTATGCCTGCAGGCGATGCAGAGAAGGATGTAGAGGGCGCACGCTGGCAGCAGCGCACCGCCCTGATGCGCGATGCTATCATCTATAACCGCAACAACCCCAGCATTCTGTTCTATGAGTGCGGCAACGAGAGTATCAGTCGCGAGCACATGATAGAGATGAAGGCTATTCGCGATGAGTACGACCCTAACGGCGGACGTGCCATTGGCAGTCGCGAGATGCTTGATATCAACGAAGCAGAGTATGGTGGCGAGATGCTGTACATCAACAAGAGCAAGAAGCATCCCATGTGGGCTATGGAATACTGTCGCAACGAAGGTTTGCGCAAGTACTGGGACGAGCAGAGTTATCCATATCACAAAGAAGGCGACGGTCCATTATACCGAGGCAATCCAGCACTCGACTACAACCACAATATGGATCAGTTTGCCATCGAGATGGTACGTCGCTGGTACGACTATTACATGGAACGCCCAGGAACAGGCACACGCGTTAGCAGCGGTGGCGTAAAGATTGTGTTCTCGGACACCAACACCCATCATCGCGGCGAGTCGAACTACCGCACCAGTGGTGTTACCGATGCCATGCGTATACCTAAGGATGCCTTCTACGTTCACCAGGTGATGTGGAACGGCTGGGTTGATCCCGAACAGCAGCAGACTTACATCATTGGTCATTGGAACTACCCTGAGGGTACAACCAAGAACGTGTATGTAGTATCAACAGCCAACGACGTAGAACTATTCCTTAACGGCAAATCACTGGGGCATGGTAAGCAGAGCTACCGTTACCTGTATACCTTCGAGAACATCAATTTCGAGTCAGGAACACTCGAGGCTATTGCATCCGACGGTAGTCGATGCAAGAAAGAGACAGCAGGTAAACCTTACAAACTGAAGCTAACAGCCATTGAAAACCCAGAGGGAACAAAGGCCGATGGTGCCGATATGGTGCTGTTTGAAGTTGAGGTTGTTGACAAACAAGGACGCCGCTGTCCGCTGGCCAACCATCAGGTAGTGTTCAACTGCTGGGGCGAAGCAAAATGGATTGGCGGAATAGCTACTCGCAATAACAAGGATATGCAGCGTCCCGATACCAACCGTCCTGCAGGACTACTCGATGCTGCTGCCACCAAGAACGTGTCGGACAACTACGTAGGTTCGATGGTTCTACCTGTAGAGTGCGGTGTTAACCGCGTGCTGGTACGTAGCACCGTTAATCCTGGCGACATACACCTCTCGGCTTATGCAGAAGGCTTGAAATCAGCAGACATCATAGTGACCAGTAAAAAGGTGAATAACGAGGCGTATCTGCCATCGCTTACCCTCAAGCCACGCTTGGACCGCGGTGAAACGCCGCTCACGCCATCATACACAGAGAAGGCTCAGGAGATAGCTATCGTCTCGGCAAAGGCAGGCTTCAACAACGAGCATGCAGCGAACAGCTTCGACGACAATGAACTGTCGGAGTGGAAAAACGACGGTAGACTATCAACAGGTTGGATTACCTACCGTTTGGCAAAAAAAGCCGTTGTAGACGACATCTGCTTAAAACTTACCGGCTGGCGTATGCGCAGCTATCCTTTAGAGATATTTGCAGGTAAGAAGCTTATCTGGAGTGGTGAGACCGAGCGCAGTTTGGGATACATTCACCTGAAACCAACAAAAGCTGTTAAGACCAACGAGATAACAATCCGTCTGAAAGGGGCAGGAAAAGATAAGGATGCCTTCGGCGGAATTGTTGAGGTGGCTGAACCAACTGCAGGCGAACTTGACCTGTATAAAGCCAAAAACGGCGGCGAAACGAAAAACGAACTACGTATAGTTGAGATAGAGTTTATAGAGAAGAAGAATTGATGGGCATTTGCCCATCAATTCTCTTTTCTATACTTGCTGGGTGCTACACCATAATACTGTTTAAAGCACTTATTGAAATAAGAAGCCTCGGGAAAGCCAACCTTATATCCAATCTCCGAGATATTCAGTTCACCCTCTTCAAGTAACTTTGTTGCCACACGCATACGCTCGGCAACAAATAACTTATTCGGCGACATACCCGTTAACTCCTTTACCTTACCATAGAGCTTAGTACGTCCCATACGCATCTGTTCGGCCATCATATCGATATTGAAATCAGGGTTACCAAGATTCTGTGCTACTATGGCATGAACCTTATCGAGGAAACGCTTGTCGGCTTG
>Ga0310696_10010101_pt1 | contig 10882 bp, 8 predicted proteins | sample AusTroGonzalo_MG_4_FD_203885 | JGI IMG/M metagenome (GOLD analysis project Ga0310696, IMG submission 203885) | Bovine rumen microbial communities from tropical cattle in Woodstock, Queensland, Australia - Gonzalo_02 (v2) (version 2) | ecosystem: Host-associated > Mammals > Digestive system >...
TCGCGAAAATAATCGCTGTGATCGTATCTATCCACAGGATGAGGCCGACATATTTTATGACACGGCCGTTGCCTTCATAGCCGAGAGCGGTGGAAATGCTGCCCGAGAAGGTAGAAACGCAGATATAGAACACCGCGCACAGCAGGAAGACTATGGAGAAGGCAGTGGAGAAGACCTTCGGGGAATTGTTTATTTCCTTGATGGTGGCATAGCGGAAACAGCCGGTTTCGAGGCCAAGGGCCAGGACTACCTGCAGGATGGCTATGTAAGACAGGAACTCTGTAACGACACCGTAGTCGGAACGGCTGAGTATCGCCGTATACACGGGAACCAGCATGAAATTGACGACACGGGCCAGAATGGTGCTTAGACCATATATGGCGGTTTCGCCTGCCAGTTGTTTCAACGGATTTGCCATCTCGGAGTCAAGAATACCATACAAAAATAGGAAATTTGGCTAAATTTGCCCTGCAAATAATCAACATTATGAAACGAGTACTCGCATTATCACTTATCGTAACTATGGCATTCTTATTCACAGGTTGCAAGAACGGCAACAAGACACAGAAAGATATCAATACCGACCAGCCTTCATTCTCTCAGGGTGAAGTTGCAGAGCCCGAAGAGATTGCTGAAGAGCCCGTCTTCAAGATTTCCACAACCAAAGGCGACATCGTAGTAAAACTCTACAAAGACACGCCCCTTCACCGCGACAATTTCGTCAAGCTCGCCCGCAGCGGCTACTATGACGGCATGCTTTTCCATCGCGTCATCAAGAACTTCATGATCCAGGGCGGCGACCCCTTCACCAAACAGGAAGGCAAGGAAGCCCAGTATGGTACCGGCGGCCCCAACTATACAATCCCCGCTGAGATCGTTCCCGGCAAGACTCACAAGAAAGGCGCCCTTGCAGCAGCCCGCCGTGGCGACAATGTTAATCCCGAGAAAGCATCTTCAGGTTCTCAGTTCTATCTCGTGCAGAGCGAAGATGGCTGCAAACACCTTGACGGTGAATACACAATTTTCGGCGAAACAATTTCCGGACTCGATGTAATCGACAAAATTGCCTCTGTACCAACCAATAACCGCAATTTGCCCGTTGAGCCCGTAAAAATTATTTCAGTAAAAGAAGTGAAAGAATAAAGTTTGGCACGCCTATTGCTTAATCCTAAGTCAAGTTTTTCATAGGTTAAGTTTTAGGTTACATAATAAAGGCCGCTTCCCAAAAGGAGCGGCCCTTATTATTTATGTGACTTCCCTGATCAGAGAACCTGGAAGTCGATTGCCTTGAGGTCTTCATCGCGTGAAGAGCTACCGTAGAGGATCTGGTATTTGCCAGCCCTCGGTGCAAGTTCGTCTATAGCTGCGCTGTAGTATGCGAAGGCTTCAGGAGCAAGAGTGATAGTGACATTCTCTGTTGCTCCAGCTGCGATATTAACGCGTTTGAAGCCCTTGAGGGCCTTGATAGGTGCTTCAGGATTGTCGAGGCTCTTTACATAAACCTGGATAACTTCGTCACCGGCGATCTTGCCTGTGTTGGTAACAGGAACTGTGATATCCACGCCCTTGCCCGCCTTAACTGATTTCTTTGACAACTTGGCGTCGCCGTATGAGAAATCGGTATAGCTCAGACCATAGCCGAATGCATAGAGAGGCTTGCCGGTGAAATAACGGTAAGTGCGGTTCTCCATGCTGTAATCCTTGAAGTCGGGAAGCTGGCTTGTAGAAGCGTAGAATGTAACGGGGAGACGACCTGCAGGGTTGTAGTCACCAAAGAGGATATCAGCCACTGCGATACCTGCAGCCTGACCGCCATACCATGCCTGGAGAAGCGCATTGTACTGGTTCTCGATTGCTCCGAAACCGATTGCGCTACCTGTGCAGTTTACAAAAACTACAGGCTTGCCGGTAGAATGGATTGCCTGGAGGAGTTTAATCTGAGGCTCAGGAAGCTCGATCTTGGTGCGGTCGCCGCCAGAGAAGCCGTCGTATGTAACCATCATTTCCTCGCCTTCGAGCTGTGCTGAGAGGCCACCGACCATAATGATGACGTCGGCAGATGCAACCTTGGCTGCGATTTCAGCATAATCGGGAAGTTTGCGCTGGCTGATGTTGAATGCGAAGTATGCAGTTCCAGTCTCGCCCTTGGTATAGTCAATGGCTATGGTGTAAGTGCGGCCCTTCACTACAGGGAATGAAGCCTGCGGAACCTGGCCGCGGCCGAAACGCATTGTGGTGGGCTCTTTTTGTTCAGCTACAGTCCTGCCGTTGACAGTGAATTTCCATGTGTCGTTACCGCGGATGCTGTAGTTCATGTCACCTGTGAAGTCAGCCACGAAGGTTCCTGTGTAGCGTGCTGAGAAGTTGGTCATCTCTACGCCGGGAGCAAAACGGTAGTCACCTGAAGTGCGGAGGTTGATGGCAGTATAGTCAGCTGTTGCAACGGGAGCACCGGACATCTTGGTATTGTTGAAATATTCGCCATGGAGACCTTTGCCGCCGTTGATGTCAGCCATGTGGTCGAGAGTCAGATAAGGATCGGCAAGTTCGCAGCCCTTTTCATAGATGATGTTTGCACCCGGAACAGCCTTCTTGAGGGCGTTCAGGATTGAAAGAGTGTTGGCTGCGGTGGGAGTACCGCTGTAGTTACCGTTCTGCATACCTGCATTGTCGGCATTCGGACCTACGACAGCGATAGTTTTGGTGCTCTTTGAAAGAGGAAGGATGCCGTCGTTCTTGAGGAGAACCATAGCCTCGCGGGCTGCCCTCTGAGCCATAGCAGTATGCTCAGGGCTGCTGATGTCGTCGGCTCCGAGGTTTGCCCAGGGATCCATCGACTCGGGATCGTGCAGACCGAGTTCGAAGCGGCTGGTGAAGATGCGGCGGAGGCTGACGTCAAGGTCGCTTTCCTTGATAAGACCGTCGGCAAGGGCAGTCTTGAGGGATTTGTAGCTGGTACCGCACTCAATGTCGGTGCCTGAAAGCACACCGTCGACGCTGGCTGTTGCAGCATCGGGATGGGTCTCGTGCTGTCCCTTAGTGTAGAAGTTGTTGATGGCGCCGCAGTCAGAAACTACGAGGTGCTTGTACTGCCATTTGTCGCGAAGGATGTCGACAAGAAGCCTGTCGCTGCCGCAGCAAGGCTCGCCTTCGTAACGGTTGTATGCGCACATCACTTCCTGTACGTCGGCTTCAGTAACCAACTCCTTGAAAGCGGGGAGGTAAGTCTCCCAGAGGTCGCGCATAGAAACGTAGATGTCATCTCTGTGACGGCTCGACTCAGGACCGCTGTGCACTGCGTAGTGCTTTGCGCATGAGTGGGTCTTGAGATACCTCTTGTCGTTGCCCTGCATGCCCCTTACGGTAGCGCTTCCCATCACACCTGTCAGGTAAGGGTCCTCACCGTAGGTCTCCTGGCCGCGTCCCCAACGAGGATCACGGAAGATGTTGATGTTCGGGCACCAGAATGAAAGGCCCTGGTTCCAGATGCCTCCGGTGGCCTCAGTCTTGTCCATCACATTGTGATTGGTGATGTTCCAGTGGGCGCGCGCTTCGTCTGAAACCATAGTATAAATCTGATACTGCATGTCCTGGTCAAAGGTTGCAGCAAGGCCGATCGCCTGAGGAAAAACTGTAGCATCGCTGGTGCAGATACCGTGGCAGGCTTCTGACCACCAGTTGTAAGCGGGAATACCGAGGCGCTCGACCGAAATCGAACCGTTCATCATCAATCCGATCTTCTCGTCGGGAGTGAGGAGAGAGATGATATTGTCAACCCTCTTCTCAGTCGACAGATTTGGATTCTGGAACGGATACTCATAATCGCCTGAAGCATTGTTCTTGCAGGATGTCAGCATCAAAGCTGAAACTGCAATCAAGGCCAAGAATAGTTTTTTCATGAGTATAAGTTTTAGGTTATTTGGTATTGGTTCTGATGAAGATTTCCTTTTGGGGGCGGAGAGGATCGTTTGTTATGATATAGATGCTTCCCTCCGAGGAAACGGCAGTCTTTGGAGCGGTGACTTTGATTTCGAAAACCGCACTCTTGCCGGGGTGTATCGATGCGCCTGTCTTGAGAGAGGTTTCGACACCGTCAGATACTTTCACATGTCTTATGACAAGATCCTTTTTGCCGTCGTTGAAGATAGTGAACTGCTTCTTTACCGTCTTGCCTTTCCTTATGTCTTTTAGCGTAAGATATGACGGATCGACTCTCATCGAGGGTGCATTTTTGTCATTGCGATCCATATCGTCCACCATGATGGCAGAAAGGCGGATCGGATGTTCAGCCTTGATCCCGTCGATATAGAGTGTGATAGTATCGTCACAAATGCCATAATTCGAAGCAGAAACCGGAATGTCGTATGTTACTGTCATGCCGTCAGCAGCTCCTGGCTTCAGCGAATAAGGAGCCTTCACGGTAAGGTGCGGGTTGCTGCTCTCTGCCTTAAGAAGCACAGTCTTGCCACTGCCGTTGTAAAGCGTTATGCTCTGCGACTGGCTGCGACCCTGAGCGGTATAGCCGAAACGATAAGACAAGTCGCGGGAGCGGATACCCCCGCCAACGATGCTCGGATATATCTGCTCCGGACCGACTGGAGCAGGTTCAACATCAGCAGTGATAACAAGCCTGTCTTCACTGTTTCTGGTGACTACCGTGACATCACGGTATACCTTGCCGGACATATTTGCGGGGTTGAAACGGACTACCAGTTCGCAGGTCTCTCCGGGCTGTACGGGCCGTGTCGGATAATCAGCAGTAGTACAGCCGCAGCTTGTGGCCACGAAATCTATCTGGACAGGTCTGTTTGAACGGTTTATGAACCAGAAACTGCCGCTCACCAAGCCATCGGCTTCCTTGATGCTGCCGAAGTCCAAAGTCTTCTCCTGAAAGACAAAAGGGCTCTCACCTTCCGCTCTGACGTCCGGAGAATGGAACAGAAGGACGGTAAACAGAATAGTGAAAAGCCATTTGCCTTGCATGAGGACTATGATTCAGTGGCTGCTTCGATCTTCTTAAGCATCGAGAACATGATGACACCGGCGATAACGCAGAGAGCCATAAGGATACCCCAGTTAGCCCACAGCGGAACTTTGTTCCAAAGCAGACCGGGAATAGAACTCAGGTAGTTGCCGATAGCGGTTGCAGCGAACCAGAGACCCATCATCAAACCTTTGTATTTCGGAGGAGCCACCTTGGTGACGAACGAAATACCCATAGGACTGAGCAGCAGCTCGGCGAAGGTCAGAACGAGGTATGTAGAGATAAGGTATGCAGGAACAACCGGGTCGGGAGAAACAGTTCCGCCAAGCTCTGCAGGAGAAGCCTGTCCCTTTGAGGCCAGCATCATGATGACATAACCGATGGCAGCAACGAACATTCCGAGACCAATCTTCTTCGGGGCTGAAGGTTCCATGCCTTTGGGATATTTCTCGCTCTTCTTGGAAGCAAGAGCGCTGAATATGGCCATTGACACAGGCGTCAGGGCAACTACGTAGAACGGGTTGAACTGCTGGAAGAGCTGAGGCTGGATCTCGAGAGGGTTGGGAATGCCTGTGAAAATCGCGTATGCTCCGAACCAGAGTATTGCCGTAACGCAACCGCAGATTATTTTGCCCTTCCTTGTTTCAGACTGGAATGTACCGAAGAGGGTGTAGACAGAAGCGGCGATAAGGGCGAGTACCCAGATGTTGAAGCCCATCCTGATCCAACCGCTTGCGTAATCCTGAGTGTAGTCGCGGGCGAACCATGTCAGAGACTGTCCGTTCTGGTGGAATGCCATCCAGAAGAAGATTACTACAGCGAATACAAGGCAGAGAGCGACGATGCGGTCCTTGGTCTGCTTTGCTGTGAGTTCCACTACTTCAACGTTGCCCTTGGCAGCTGCCTGGTGGGCATTGACATCAGCGTGTTTGTGCCAGTTGCGGGTGAATACATAGATAAGCATCGATACGATCAGCGATACGCAAGCGATGGCAAAACCCATGTTGTATGAAGAAGCAAGGTGCTCGATATAGTATGAACTGAACTGGTCGAGAGGCATCGAAGCCGGCGCGCCGGGCATCAGTGAAGCCAGATCCTGAAGTTTGGCTGTGTTCTCAGGAGAGATTGTGCCATTCAGGAATTGGTGTGCGAGGGCCGGAATGTCGGCTTTGTAGATCAGGCCGGCTTTGCCGAGGAACTTGTTGGTTATAGCAGTGGCTGCGGCAGGGGCGAACATCGCACCGATATTGATGGCCATATAAAAAAGGCTGAATGCGGAGTCGCGCTTGGCGGAATATTTCGGGTCGTCATAGAGGTTACCCACCAGCACCTGCAGGTTACCTTTGAAAAGGCCGGTGCCTATCGCGATGCAGAGCAGGGCGCCGAGCATCAGCACTACGCCGAGGGTGTTGGCCGCGGTGGGGATGGATAGCGCTACATAACCCAGGAACATGACGCAGATACCCGTCACGACGCATTTGCCGTAGCCAATCTTGTCGGCCAGGATACCGCCCACTACGGGGAAGAAATAAACTGCAGCCAGGAAAATTGCATAAGTTGTGCTGGCCAGTTCGCCGCCCCAGCCGAATTTTGCCTGGAGGAACAGCATGAAGATGGCAAGCATGGTATAATAACCAAATCGTTCGCCTGTGTTGGCCAGAGCCAATGCATACAAGCCTTTAGGATGTCCTTTGAACATAGTAGAATTAAGTTTTAGCTTACTTAAATGACAAATTTAACATTTTTGAAATAAGTATTAAATTTGAATGCAAGAAAAAAGTCCCCCGGAATGAAGTTTATTCGCACCCTGGCGGTTTATATCCTCCTTTTGCCGATAGTTCTTCTGTCGCTGCTGCCGCTGTGCGTACATCATGTCCTGGCGCGGGTTGTAGCATGGCTGCTGGGCCCTGTCCTGAAATACAGGCTGCCGGTAATCCGCACAAACTTCTCAAAGGCCTTTCCGGACTTGTCACAAGATGAGATAAAAACCCTTGCGAAGGGATATTATCTGCATATTGCCGACATAATCTGCGAAACTGTGTGGAGCCTCACCCGCAGCTTTGCGCACATTAAGAAAAAAGGTGTCTGCAGCGTTAAGGACGGGGCTGTGCTGAACGACATGTTCAACCACAGTGGAAGTCTGGTTATCCTGTTGGGACACACCGGCAACTGGGAGTTGCTCCCCGGCCTCCCTGTATACGACAATGCCGATTACGGCTATGACAATGTGGTGAGCGCCTATCACACCATGTCAAACCGTTTCAGTGAAGAATTGTTCCTGCGTCTTCGCAGCTTCCATCAGTTCAATCAGAAGAATCTTGTGCCGTCAGGCAGCTTTCTGCGCTATGCGCTGGAGCACAGGAACGACAGGAAAGTCTACTTTTTCATAGCCGACCAGTGCCCTGAAGGAAAGGCAGGCTTGGAAACTGACTTCCTCGGGCTGAAGACAGGATGGGTGACCGGCGCTGAAGCGATAGCCCGCAAGACAGGCATGCCTGTTGCATACATCGGCATCAACAAAACCGGCCGGAGCAGATATGTGATAAACTGCGAGGCTATTTGCGAAAACGCAGCTGAGACACAGCCTGGTGAGATTACAAAGTCTTTTGCCGCAAAGCTCGAGCGGGATATAATTGCAGACAAGGGCAACTGGCTCTGGAGCCACAAGCGATGGAAAAACCTGAAGATTTATGACAATAATAAACAATAACGATATGAAACAATTGACAAAAACCCTTTGTGCATTGCTCTGCATGTTTGCAGGCATCCAAATGGCAAATGCCCAGATGCTGGAAGCAGGGCAGGAGCAGCCGGCAGGCGTAGTAATCTATTCTCTGCCTTCAACTTCGATAATGTTTACCGTCGTGGCGGAGAAAGAGAATTTCGTCGCCGGTCCTTACGCCCAGTTCGCCCAGAAATACATGGGTTCTGCCGCCCGTACCGAAGATGCCGTCACATACACCCTCAAATCCATTGATATGGCTCCTTACCTTGAGGCTGACCCGGCCACAAGGATAGCCATCAACCTTTCTGGTAAAGGAACGGCTGCAGCCAATTTCCTTCAACTTTGCTCTCAAGGTCTGATCATAGCTTCTGACAGCTACACCGGTAAACCCGAAGCATGGAGGTTCCCCACCATAGCCAATAATGACCTCTTTGCAGGTAAGGATGTCGAAGGCAACCTCACAAGCGCTACCACCACCCTCTACAAGACCGTCAATACCGCAGAAGGTTTCCAGAGAGTTGCGGTATCACAAAGCCAGGTGGTTGAGAAATCTCTTGAGAAGAAAGCTCAGGAAACGGCCAACACCATTTTCGCCCTTCGCAACAGCCGCATGCAGATAATCACCGGCGACACTGACGCAACCTACAGCGGAGAAGCCATGGAGGCCGCCATTTCGGAAATCAACAGGCTGGAGCAGGAATATATGAGTCTTTTCTACGGCGCCAGCACTACCTCTCTTCAGAAAATGAATTTTGACGTGGTGCCTTCAGCCTCTACTTCTAATCAGATGTATGTGGCCTTCAGAATTTCCGAGACAGAAGGCTTGCTGCCGCCGAACGAAGTGGCCGGCCGCCCGATTGTCCTTCAGCTGACTTTCGACAAGACCGCCAACATCACCACCGGCGGTGTTACGGCAGCAGCAAAACCTGTTACTGCCGGTACAGTATACTATAGGGTACCGGCAATCGCTACTGCCAGAATCATGGATGGCAGCCAGACACTGCTGCAGACCCGTGTGCCGGTATATCAGTTCGGCCAGACAGTATCATTTCCGTTGAACTCAGTTCTAAAATAATATTATGGATATAAGTCATCTTAACCCCGAAAGAGTGTGGAAGAATTTCTACGCTCTCACACGCATTCCCAGACCTTCGAAACACGAGGAGAAAGTCTCTGCATTCCTTGAGAAATTCGGAAAAGACCTGGGTCTTGAGACCATCAAGGATCCGATGGGCAATATTATCATACGCAAACCCGCCACTGCTGGCATGGAAGACCGCAAAGGCATCATCCTTCAGGGCCACATGGACATGGTTCCCCAAAAGAACAATGATGTCGTTCACGATTTCCTTAAAGACCCCATTACGCCCCGCATCGTAGAGAAAGACGGAGAACAGTGGGTTTATGCCACCGGCACAACCCTTGGAGGCGACAACGGTCTGGGCGTGGCCACTGCCTTGGCCATCCTGGAGGCCAAGGACCTTCAGCACGGCCCCATCGAAGCCCTCTTCACAGTTGATGAAGAGACAGGCATGACCGGAGCCTTCAAACTTGCTCCCGGCCTGCTGAAGGGCGATATCCTCATCAACATGGACTCTGAGACAGAAGGAGAACTCTATGTCGGATGCGCCGGCGGAGTGGACGTCACGGTTACCAAGAAATACAAAGAAGAACCGATGCCTGCCGGATACGTTGCTTTCGAGGTTACCGTCAAGGGTCTGCGCGGAGGCCATTCGGGAATGGAAATCAACGAAGGCCGCGGCAATGCCAACAAGATAATGGCCAGAGTCCTGCTGCCGCTGCTGCGCGACCATAAAGGCAAACTGTCATGCATTGAAGGTGGTAACCTTCGCAACGCGATTCCGCGTGAGTGTGTGGCAGTCGTAGCCGTGCCCGAGGCAGACGCCGTCGCAGTGGAAGTGGCCGTTTCTCGCGTACTTTCAGAGGTCAAGAACGAGATGGGCAAGATAGATCCCGCCGTAAACATATTTGCAAAGAAAACGAAGGCGAAGACTGTCATTGCCGGTAACGTAGCGCTGAGGATGGTGAAAGCCATCTCGGCATGTGCCAACGAAGTAGCCCGCATGAGCCTCGACATGCCCGGCATGGTCGAGACCTCCGGAAACCTCGCTATAGTCAGGACAGAGAAAGGCGTATTCACCGTAAGCAGCCTTATCCGCAGTTCCATCGACTCTTCGAAGATGGATATGGCAGAACAGATGCGTAATGTATTCGAGCTTGCCGGTGCTAAAGTTACTTTCACAGGAGCCTATTCAGGCTGGAAGCCGAATATGGATTCAGCAATCCTCGCTGAAATGAAGAGGGTTTACAAGAAACTGTACGGCAAGGAGCCTGAGGTGATGGCTATCCACGCCGGCCTGGAATGCGGCATCCTCGGAGCCAAATATCCCAATTGGGACATGGTATCATGCGGTCCGACCCTCTGCTCTCCCCACTCTCCCGACGAGAGGGTCTATGTGCCCAGCGTAGCCAAGTTCTGGGATTTCATAGTTGAAGTCCTCAAGGAAGCTCCGAAGAAATAGCTATTTCAGAGAATCGATTTCAGCATACTTATCGAGAATGGAGCGGGCAATTTTCAAAAGTTGCCCGCCCTTTTCTGTAAGTATGAGTGATTTGTCGTAGCGGATGAAAAGGGCGCAGCCCAGTTCCTCCTCAAGCTTCGCAATATGGTTGGAGACCGCAGGCTGGCTGATGCCGAGCGCAGCGGCGGCCTTGCTGAAGTTGAGGCACTCGGCTGCTTCGCAGAACACTCTGAGACGGTTGTCTGTCATAACAGTCCCAAAGTTAGCGAATTATTTGGTAATTAAGATTAAAGTCGTATATTTGCAGCCCCTTTGGAAAACCATAGGGATTTTAATTAATAATCAAATAAGTAAGAAACATGTTTAACCAGTACGAAACCGTTTTCATCGCAACTCCCGTTTTGTCTGAAAGCCAGATGAAGGAAGCGGTAGCTAAGTACACTGACCTTATCAAGGCCAACAATGGTGAGGTTGTGTATGAAGAGGACTGGGGCCTGCGCAAGCTCGCATACCCTATCCAGAAGAAGACCACAGGTTTTTACCACTTGATCGAGTTCAAGGCTGAACCTGCATTTGTTGACACATTGGAAACCCAGTACAGGCGTGATGAGCGCATCATCCGCTTCCAGA
>Ga0310696_10010102_pt1 | contig 10882 bp, 8 predicted proteins | sample AusTroGonzalo_MG_4_FD_203885 | JGI IMG/M metagenome (GOLD analysis project Ga0310696, IMG submission 203885) | Bovine rumen microbial communities from tropical cattle in Woodstock, Queensland, Australia - Gonzalo_02 (v2) (version 2) | ecosystem: Host-associated > Mammals > Digestive system >...
TGGCATATCCGCGAGGCGGCAATCTATGCCCTCAACCAGGGATTCACGCACTACACGTCCAACATGGGCGACCTGCGCCTGCGGCAGGCCATCTGCCGATACGTGCGCGAACGCTTCGGCGGCGACTACGACCCGAATAGCGAATGCCTCGTCACGGTCGGCGTCAGCGAGGGGCTCGACATCCTGCTGCGGGCCGTCCTCAGCCCCGGGGATGAAGTCCTGTATCCCGAGCCAGGCTACGTCTCCTACGCGCCGTCCGTGCGCATGGCCTTTGCGACGCCGGTTCCCGTGCCGACGCGCCTGGAACACAATTTCGTCGTGCAGACGAAAGACCTAGAGGCGAAGAGAACCCCCAGGACGCGCGTGCTGTTGCTCAATTATCCCAATAACCCCACGGGCGCGGGACTGACCTTGGCCGACAAGCAACGCCTGGCGAAATTCGCCATCAAGCACGACCTGCTGGTCATCAGCGATGAGATTTACGAGGAATTGAGTTATGTTCCCCGTTGCGTGAGCATTGCGGCCCTGCCGGGCATGAAAGAACGGACCGTGCTTCTGAACGGCATGAGCAAATCCTACGCCATGACTGGCTTCCGGCTGGGTTATGCCTGTGGCATGCCGGAGGTCATCGAGGCGATGATGAAAATCCACCAGTACTCCATGCTGAGCGCACCAAGCCTGGCCCAGGCCGCCGCCCTCGAGGCCTTGCAGAACGGTGCCGTCTCCCGCGAGGAAATGCGCCAGGAATACGAGGAACGTCGAAATGTCATGGTCAAACGGCTGAACGACATGGGTCTGCAATGCTTCCAGCCACGTGGTGCCTTCTATGCCTTCCCCTGCATCCGTTCCACGGGACTGTCCTCTCTGGAGTTCTCCAAACGCCTGCTCAAGGAAAAGCATGTCGCCGTCATTCCCGGCAATGCCTTCGGCGACAGTGGCGAGGGGTTCGTCCGTTGCTGTTACGCCACCAGCATGGAGGAAATCGAAACCGCCATGGCCCGCATGCAGGAGTTCGTCGCAGAACTGTAGCCAGCGCGAGTAGGGCGACAAGCCCCTGGTTGCCGCCATCCTTGCATTGTTTAAATTGTCCAATACTGAACCATGAAAGACAAAAAGCAACCTCAGTGCTATATTGTCGCTGGCCCGAATGGTGCGGGCAAGACAACCTTTGCTCTGACTTACCTTCCCACTATAGTATCATGCTTAGATTTCATCAACGCAGATGAGATTGCCAAAGGTTTGTCTCCGCTTGATTTTGAGGCTGGGTTGCTGAGGGCAGGAAGATTGTTTATGGAGTCCTTGGTACAGCATATCAAAGCAAGAAAGGATTTTGCCTTTGAGACAACCCTTTCGGGGAGAGCCTATCTTTCTCGAATTAAGGAATGGCGTCTATCAGGCTGGAAAGTTTTTCTTTTTTATCTGTTCATTCCCAATGTCGATTTTTCGGTAATGAGAGTTCGGCAGAGGGTCTTGCAGGGAGGTCATGACATTCCTGCGGATGATATTTATCGTCGTTATCCGCGCAGTATTCGGAATTTATTCGACTACGCCGAAATTTGCGATTATACATTTTGTTTTGACAATACTGGAAACCAAACCATTCCCATATTTGAAAAAAGCATGGGATGCCCTGTGGAAATCAAAGACCTCGAACGTTTTTCAACCTTGCAGAGGATGTTGAAATCATGAGTGAAGCAATGGACAAGGCAGCCATGGCCTTGCAAATGGCTGTTGACAAGGAAATTGAACTCAAGGCCAAACTCGGACTCAAAGCCGTCGTCGGCGACAAGCATGGGAATCCCAAACTGGTCTCCGCCAAATACCTGCTCAGAAAGCGAAAGGCCGCTCTGGCCGCCGCCAAGAAGGATTAGGCGCGGGCAGGGAGTCTGGCACCGCCGTGGCCCTGTGGGCAAACATGACATGGCGTCCATTCATCAAAGCGATAAAGGTTAATGATATGAAGTCATTGCTTAGGTTTTTCTTCCTGTTGACGGTGCCAGTGGTTATGGCGACCCAGAAGGCGAGTTGGAAATTCCAAGCCAAGCCGGACAAATTCCCGGACGTATTTCAAGATGTGCGCGTTGAGCAATCGGATATTGAAATCAAATTCAATCGCCAGGCTATTGATTTTGCTTCTCAGACGGATATTGCGGTAACTGCCGACCAGATTTCTGGGGTTGCCCTCTGCTCTGGCGGCGATGCGGCGACGCCGCTGGTTTTTCGCAAGCAAGGCGAGGCCTTTGTCGCTACGCTACCTCAGGATGAAAGTTGCTATGGAGTCAAGTTGACGCACGAAGGGCTTGCCAATGTCACGCTAATCTATACTCCCAGCAATGCCTTGAAGCCTATCAATCTTGCCCCTGCCATAAATCCCCCTCAGGGAAAAGCGCAGGCGGTAAAGCAGGTTTGCCAGCAGCAAGGCAACGTGATTGTGGTGGATACAGGGCGACTTAAAGCCACGTTTGATACTGCCAACGGCCTGCGCCTGACAGAACTTTTTTCGGCTGACCTCAATCGCCAGATCCTTCGTTATCCGCAGCAGACGGAGCTTTTTCGCCTGAAACTCGACAACGGCACCGTACTCGATTGTTCGGCGGCCATAATTCAGGCGCTGAAAGTCATGGATGACGGATTCATCGCGACTCTTAGTTGCCCGGAAGGAATCACCGCCAAACTGAAATGTGCCCAGCAGGACAGGGCAATAGCCTTGACCCTCTCGCTGTCCGCAGAGAAAGAAATCGCGGTCAAGACGGCGTTTCCGCAAATCGATGGCTTGTCGCTCAGCGCTGAGGAGCAGGATTACTATTGTTTCCCCTGGGGTGGCGGCGTGATTGGCGACCGCCCGGCATATTTGCGTAGCATCTACGGCGAAAACGATGCCTGGTGGCAACTGCTTGACCTCTTCTCGCCCGAAAACGGCGGCGGGCTCTTCTTGCATGTCCAGGATGCTACGGGGGTTGAAAAGGCGTTTTCCATGCGCAAAGGGCATACGCCAGCCTCGGAAAGCATCATTCGTCCGCCGAATGTCGCGGCGCGCAATGATCTGTCGCTCTATTTTTATCAATTTCACATGCCCGACGGGCATGGAAGCGCCATGGCCGTCGATTATCAGCGAACCACACTGAAGCCAGGGCAAGACCCCAGAGATTTCCCGATGACTGTCATCGGCAGTCATGCGGGAAATTGGAAATCACCGATGAAGATTTATGCCAAATGGGCAAAATCAGTCTGGCAATTCCGTCCCTATCCTGGCAAGTTGTCCACAAAATTCAACTATGTGGCTGGCTTTGGCTGTGAGGGCAATCTTTATACCGCTCCGTCTTGGGAAACCGAAGCGTTTGTGCCCAAGAACGACATTTGCGAAGTCAACGGCTGGTGGTCAGTCTCGCCACTTGCTCCCTGGAATACGAAATGGGAGGATTTTGCGCAGTTAGGACCTCGTGCGGAAAAAAGTTTGGAAAAGAATTTCGGCTATGGCCACGACCCCATCACCAACGAGCCATTCTATGTTTTCAACCGAGGGGATTATGATGGCTACAACCCGCAATGGGGAGGTTTGCCACGCTTCCAAAAATTGATTCAAGACATCCGCGACCACAAAAAACTTTCCATTCTCTATACGGATCCCATCATTGTCTGCGGTAATTCCAAATACGGCCAAACCGAAGCGGCTAAACACGCCGTAATCAATCCGGTCTGGAAAGACCCGCATCAATGCCCCCGGAATCCGACCTCGCCAGAAGGCGTTGTCTGCAATTATTACGCCTATTGCATGTGCCTTAACGACGCAGATTACCTTCCTAAGGTCGCGGCAGACATCGGGCGCATTGCCAGGGAAACAGGAGCCGACGGCGTACGGCTGGACGAATATGGCCATCGCGGCTATGTCTGCTTGAGCAAAACGCACAGGCATATTTTCGGGGAGTATGGCCAGCATGTCTGGCAGCAGGCCCTGGAACGCTCTTTGCAGATGATCCGCGAAGAGGTTCCTGCCGATACACTGCTCATCACGGAATTTCCCGAAGCCGATTTTTGCGTGGCGCATTTGGACGGTGCCCTGAGTTACGACATTTGCCGCCACCAATCGCCTTTGCGTCCCTTGCAGGTCAATCTGTTCCGCTTCTATTTCCCTGAATGTCGGTTGTTTGAACTCAATGTCGGAGGACCTCAAAATGCCAAGGACATCATGTTCTTCAACGGCGTTGGCGTCTATAATTCTGGCGGACGCTACAGCGAGGAATATTCAAAAATCCTCCATGAAAACGCCGAGTGCTTTATCGGTGAAATCGAACCGCTGGTCGCTACGCTTAAGCCGTTCGTCTACGCCAATCGTTTTGCCGCCCAAGATGGCAGCAAGGTGCTTTTCACCCTCTACAACGGGACGGACAGAGATTTTTCCGGAGCAGTTCTGACCATACCGGATGGCTATGAATGCCAGCAGTTGCTGCCGACCACGAACCATACGGCCGTGAACGGCAAAAATGTGCATATAGCCCTGGTCCGCGAGCAAATCGGCGTCATTTTAATGAGGCAGACAACCAAATAATGTCAAATATCCGATTGCGGATCGTTGGGCCTCAGTCGCCTTTCAAGCCTTGCGTTATGCTGTATTTCCCATGAGAGTAGGTAGTATTCTGGCTGTGTCTTAACAAAGTGTTGCTATTGTTAATTGGCTGTTCCTCGCGTCGCGTCGGGTTACCGATTGTTGCCCGCAAGTCGCGTGTCGCACGCGCACCGCCAAGTCTCAAGTTGCTAGACTTGTGAACTTGGCAAGTTCGCCACTCCCAACGCCGCGTTCCTTTACCTTCTAGGGCCCCCATCCACCACCCAATAAATATACGCCTCGTTCAAGCAAAAATGCGTTGCCAATGCACATGCAACATTTCTTGTAACTGCCAACGGTCTGCGCCTGACAGAACTTGTTTCACATCTAATGCGTTTTGGTGAAGAATCAAGTAATCGGATAAGAACCAAAATAACAGGTGGAATTTGCGTAACATCATGCGAATGCTATATTAAGTAAATGGTTCATGCCTTGCATGGAATACATGGAAAACAAGACCAAGGACATATTATGGATGACAAGTCACTGGAATACTTCAAGAGTCTTATGAACGACGGCAAATATGACGAAGCCGAACAGAAACTCAGGCAAATCATGGAGGCCTCGCCAGACGACTGGAAGGCCAGGATGCTGTTTGGCACATGCCGAAAACTTCAAGGCGATGAGGATACCGCACGGAAAATCCTGGACGAGGCGGAAAAACACTACAACTCCACAGAAAACATACCAGAAAAAGAAAAGTCTTTCTTTAAAAAATATCGCGCACTGATTATCGCCGGTGCAGCCGTTGCTCTCGTCGCAGCCGGCTATGTTTCATATATTAAATTAAAACAAGAAATTTTGCAAGAATTCTTTAGGGTGGGTTTTCCAGATGTTGACCATCAACAAAATTTATTATACGGTGGTCCAGATTATTATAAAAGAGAACTATACGGTGGTCCAGGTTATATTGATATGGTTAAAGAACGTAAAAATCATTATGGTGATTCAAATTATTCTGAAAGAGAGCATGATTTAAACAAGTCTGGAGAGCATGAGGAGTAACTGCTCAGGCGGGTGTTAGCCGTCTCGTCACGCGCTGGTAACGGCACTATACTGGAAACAGCTTTCATTTACCAGCGTTTATTGCATATAAATGAAGCGTTTCATAGGAGGAGTGGGTAAATTGTCTTTCTAGGGTGCCTTTTGCGCACGTGGCGGATTCTCGGGACAATCGTCAATCGAAGAGTTCCGAGATAATTCTCTTCTCTTCAAGCCGTCGTATGCAGAATAAATTGTCGCCCAAGGTTCCGTTATTGCTGATTGCCTGCGCGGTACAGCCAGCCTTGCATTTTTGAGCAAAAACACATCTGGCACAATGCCCCTCAAGAAATGTTTCCTTGTGACGGAAACGCCTGAAATAGCGGTCGCTACCCCAGATTTCCTTAAGCGGGACTTCACGCAGATTGGCCTCGATGAAATCGTCTCCGAGGGATAGGCAGCCAAGAACATCGCCGTTACTGCGGATTCCAATGGTTCTGGTTCCTGCGCTGCAACCAGCCCAGACCTGGTGCGTGAACCGCAGGCGAGGAGTGATGGCATAATAACCGAAGTCATCCATAGGGAGCAATTTAAGGCGTCCATTGTACTCATTCAGATAATAGGTCATTTTGTCCACAAAGAATTCGTACTGCTTTTGAGTCAGGAGTAAGCTGTCATCGAAGCGATGTCCAGCCTTGTGAACCATTTGAACCTGCCAGACAATTCCTGTGTCAATGAAGAGTTTAGCGAACTCGTCGAATTCTTGGATGTTGAACGAGGAGAAAGTCGTGATGGCATTGACCTGTCGATGGCCGTCTTCTAGTAGTCGGTGTAATAGGGTGAGGCATCTGTCAAAGCCGTCGATGCCACGCTGCCTTTTGTATGTCTCGCGTGACGCGCCATCCAAACTGACGCAAACCGTTCTTGGCGCAAGCCTCAGAAATTTTCTGCGTATCTCCTCGTCAACAAGAATGCCGTTGGTGATAATGCGCAGGTCTGGACCGGCTGCAACCACATCCAAACATATCTCAAACCAATCATGGCGAAGGAGCATCTCGCCACCAAGCACGGCAATGGAACGGCAACCAAGTTCCACGAGGTCAGCGATGACCTTCTGTAGTTCTTGGCGCGTCAATTCATAATCGCGACCACATCCGGAATCGGACGCACAATGCGGACAGCGAAGATTGCAGCGGTTCGTCAATTCCAGTACGCAGTTATATGGGTTGTATTTTTGCTCATCCATGTTTGTGTTTTTCCAGGTATTTTATGCGTGATATGGACGATGTGCTAATATAGCATCCGCATGAAGTTACGCAAGCATCCCCGCCGTTATTATTGGGGAATTATTGACCTCAAGTTCCCACCCTAAACTTTATAACTACAACAGCCAGAAATGCGGGAATGCGAGCAAATCGGTGCCATTTTAATGAGGCGGACAACCAAATAATGTCAAATATCCAATTGCGGAGCGTTGGGCCTTGCGTTAAAAAGAGTATTGATGTTCGTTGGAGTCTGGAAGAGTTGCGTAGTTAACTCATCCGGAAATCCAGGACATCTGGAACCTGGATATTCTTGGGGGATAATGTCTCTCCGCGAGCCATCGCCTTTTGTTGCTGGAGAAAAATAAAGAGTTCAGCGGCGGAATTTTCTCCCTCGCGCAGATCTGGGATGACAAGCCCACCGTTGGCGCAAAGAATTTCCTCCGCCTCTGCAAGCCGACCGCTGTGCCCAAGCGCCCAGGCATGGCAGAACTGCACGAGCGGGCGGGCCTGAACCTCTGGCGAGAGAAGCGAATGGCATTTCAGGATTACTTCAGGGGAGATATTCATTGCCAGGAAGGACTTGAGCGCCTCCTTGGCGAGGGAGGCGTCATCGGGGCGCATCTGCACTGCCTCCATCATCGTGAGCGCAGAAGCATCGTACTGCCCTTGAACGCGTTGAATGTTCGCCAGCGCAAAGAGGTTCCAAGGGTTTCGCACAAAGGCAAGCGACTTGCGGATTTTGTCCTCGGCATAACGGTACTGGTGTCGCCTGTAGTCGTAGAGTGCGGAATGGAATAGCGTCTTCCAGTTTGCTGGCGCGGCATCCAAGAGGGGTTCCCACTCATCCTGAATCATGAATGACAATGGTGCACCATCCGCAGGCATAGCGTTATCCTCCAGCAGTGAGCACCAGTCCTTCTGTTCCTCGCCAGTTGTACCGAAATCCAGATATGGCACTAGCCTGTGCCCAAGACGTTTCTCTTCCAGGGCACCCCAGGCACTCCCCGTGCAGACAATCTGCCCGGGACGCGTTGCGAAACTTTCTCGTGTGCGCTCCAATTCCGCGTCCAGCCAGGTTTCGGGAATAGCCTCGTCAACAAGCGTGGTAACGTGCTCCACCGCCGTGTCCCAGTTTCCGAAGACTTGGGAAGGATCGGCCTGGAACGCGCCGTAAGCCTCCAGCCATTCCCAAGTCGTCTTTGGGGGCATCGGCAGATGCTCCTGCTGGGTTTTGGCTATGCCTCCTTGCAGTTCCAGGTAATCAGGGCAATCGTCCGCCACCAGGCTATGCTGCCAGTTGTGACCGCCTTTTCCCTGTCCCCAGACGAACAACTTGCGCCCCTGTAGCCTGCGCGTGGAGGCGTAGAGGAAGCCATCGCCGTTCGGTTCAATTAAAGCCTCGAACTTGCGTTTGTCCGCTGGAATGTCATAGAAATGGTCATGCGCGAATGGGAAGTTTGTGGGATATGTGCCATCGAACCCCTCGCCGTCGGGCAGCGGTATGCGCGTGATGAAATGGGAGCCTGCATCATAGTAGTTCGCGAAGGTGGACTTTGCGGGGACGATGACGCGCGCACCGTGCTTTTCTGCTAGGGCCAAGTTGCTCCACCAGTACATCGGTACCGTCGTATCGCGGATGTTCATGATGCGGACGCGCGCCAGCAGGAAGCGTGACTGTTCGGGGAGGTAGAAGTCTATCTGGAAGGGGATTGCGCGGTCACGACTGAACTCGTAGACGCGGAAGACGGGCGTGCCGTCTGTGTCTTGGAGGGTGGCGCAGAAACGCGGGGAGCAGGTCTGCGCATCATGTCCACGCCGACCGATGTTGTACTCGATGCCACCAGCGAACCAGGCGTTCCGTATGGCGAGGTTGCGGATGCGCAGTTCATGATTGTCCAGGAGCAGGTTGCGCTGTCTGTCCTTGTCATACAGGCTCCAAAGGCGCGCTCCGAGAGACGGCACGAATTCTGCCCGCAAATGCGAATTTTCCAACACTACCGACTGATAGCTCTGCGTCCGGCATTCCTCCGCGTCATAGTTGTCCTGCATCTGATACGGAAGCGACTCGTCAAACATCCCATAATTGATGAACAGGCCGTCAAACTCCCCCAGACGCGCCTCGATTGTGGAGGGCAACGCGTCACGCATCGCTGGGAATGGTGATGATTCTCCGACCGCACGCCCAAACAACTTCTTGCTGGAAAATGTCAAGGTGCTCATTGTTTTTCCTTTGGTTCACAATCAAAATAAATTGCCGTCAAACGGATAACATTGCCCTGGTGTCTGTCGGTAAAAAGTCCTTGGAAGCAGGTCATGAACTGTTTGGGCGAATTACGCCCAACTCGTCCTGGAAGCGGCAGACGTTCAGCGCATTTTGATGCTGGCGCAGTATTCCTGGTCCTCGATGCTACGAAAGTCAACCACTACGCCGTCCGAGGAAATCCGCACGATGCTGTAGCCAGAGCCCAGAAGAGTGACAAAGCGCTTGAGACCTTGCATGTAAAACTCCAGGCACTCGGCTTTGTAGGCATCCTTCTTGACTACATCCTGCACGATTTTTCGCGACATATATTTCTGCACGCCGCCTGATTCAAGTTTCTCCATCTTGGGGGAATCTGAGTTGTAGAACAGGCTAATGGTAGCAACCTGCGAAATAGTCCCCTTGTCGTTGGCGTATTCGAGGTAATTGTTGTCGTGGATATGACCGCAGAGGACGATGGCATTGCGCTCGCACAGCAGATTCAGCAAGGCCATGCGCTGCTTCTTGAACTGAGGGGCTTCAAAGGGGAAACCATGCCCTCCATGCAGCGGAATGATGGGGAAATGGCAGACGATGAACGTGTAGCGCACGTCCTGATTGTCATTCAGCAAGGCCTGGAAAAGCTCCCAATTAGGAAATGTCACCTTTTCCACGCCGTCGACAATAGTCTTTTTCTGGAGGCTCATTTCTATGTCATCCAGGAAAATGAACACATCTGGTCCCTGCCTGTAGGCGAAGGAGGTCTGCGTCACGGGAGGATTCAGCCCCAGTTCCCGCGACCAAAATGCTGGCAGAATCTTGTCAAACGCGCTGCTTCCCCCAATTCCATCGACATCGTGGTTGCCCTTGACGGCGATAAAGGGAGTTTTGATGTATTTCTTGCACAGCGTCAGCCACTCCAGCATCTGCTTCTCGGCCATTTTCTCGGAACCAGCGTTGCCGTTGCAGAAATCGCCTATCTGGATGACGAAGGGCGAATGTAGCTCTTCCGCCGCCTTGCCCACCAGTTCCAGCATCTTCTGAGAGTAGCCCCCATCGCGCCAGTTGTTCAGGTCGCGCTTCATAACTCTCTTCTGCTTTTCAGTCATATTTTCCAGAACGGATTGCTCGTGACAGTCAACGCAGTCGTAATGCAGGTCGCCGAGCATCACAAGCTGATAAGTGTCCTCTCCGGCAAACGCCATCAGGACCAGCAGAAACAAAGACAGTACTATGGGTTTTCTTGACATCTTGCGCTTCTCTATCAGAACACTACCTACGCTCGTATGGAATACAGCGTTTCATTAACATAACTCCTTTATTTGCCCTTGCAACAGTTTTTCCGAAAATAAATAACGATTGTCTGCTGTTTATTTCGGGTGAACGGAGTATATTAGAAAATAGGCAGGTGACGGAACTGGTTGCGTCTAGGCATCGTCTCTTCCGTCCATCTTTTCCAGCATTTTTCTGTCTGTTCATTGGGAGATGCGGGCGTTTCCGCCGCAACATCTTACCTATCTGTGCCTTGCTGGAACAGAGCAAAATCATTGACAACATCAGCTATTCAGGCAAAATGTGGAGAGATTAGAATGAAAAAGTTCCTTTATCTGCTGCTGGCAATGGCGAGTGTCCTTTCTGCTTCGGCCGCCGACATCTTTCTTGCCGGTGATTCGACCATGGCGGACTACGCGCGTGCACAAGCTCCTCAGACAGGCTGGGGGCAGGCTCTCAAGGCTTATGCCAAAGAAGGGGTTAACGTCTACAACTTTGCCAGAGGCGGCAGAAGCAGCAAAT
>Ga0310696_10010104_pt1 | contig 10882 bp, 9 predicted proteins | sample AusTroGonzalo_MG_4_FD_203885 | JGI IMG/M metagenome (GOLD analysis project Ga0310696, IMG submission 203885) | Bovine rumen microbial communities from tropical cattle in Woodstock, Queensland, Australia - Gonzalo_02 (v2) (version 2) | ecosystem: Host-associated > Mammals > Digestive system >...
GCACGGCATCCCCTTCATCGTCGATAACACCTTCGGCACACCGTATCTGATCCGTCCGCTGGAGCATGGTGCCGACATCGTGGTCCACTCGGCAACGAAGTTCCTTGGTGGTCATGGCACAAGCCTGGGTGGTGTCATCGTCGACGGTGGTAAGTTCGACTGGAAGGCCAACCCCGACAGATTCCCCACACTGGCCAAGCCCGATCCCTCGTATCATGGCATCGTGTTTGCCGACGCCGTAGGCGCTGCTGCTTACGTCACCCGTATCCGTGCCGTCATCCTGCGTGACACTGGTGCTGCCATCTCACCGTTCAACGCTTTCATCCTGCTACAGGGTGTCGAGACGCTGAGTCTGCGTGTGGAGCGTCATGTGGAGAACGCCCTGAAGGTGGTCGATTTCCTCAGCAAACACCCGAAGGTGGCCAAGGTGAACCATCCCGCTCTGGAGAGCCATCACGACCACAAACTCTATCAGAAGTACTTCCCCAATGGTGGTGCCAGCATCTTTACCTTCGAGGTGAAGGGCGGCCAGGAAGAGGCCTGGAAGTTTATCGATGCCTTACAGATCTTCTCGCTGCTGGCAAACGTGGCCGATGTGAAGAGTTTGGTGATCCATCCCTACACCACCACCCACTCACAGCTCTCAGAGCAGGAACTGGCCGAGCAGCACATCACCCCTGCCACCGTGCGACTCTCGATCGGTACTGAGCATATCGACGACATCATCGACGACCTGGCACAGGCACTCGACAAGATTTAAAGCAAAGACAGTCCAAAATAGAAAAAAGTGATTAGTAATCTGTCAAATCTCGCTTCAGATTTGGCAGATTACATTTTATTATGTACCTTTGCACGCAGAAACCACTTTAACTATACAGACAATGAGACAAGTGCGAAAGATGCTGATGGTGCTGGGTATGATGGTGGCCACTTCGGCTGCTGCCCAGCAGGTTGTGAACATGAAGTTCGGTAAGCCGACGGATGAGGAGATGAACATGACGGTCTATGATGCCGACAGCACAGCAGAGGCTGTGGTGTTGTGTCGTCTGACAGACGTGGCGTACACCATCCAGTTCAACGGCTATCTGGTAGACTATCGTGAGAAAATCCGTATCAAGGTACTCAAGCCGGGTGGTGAGCGTTACGCCAAGGTGACTATCCCTTATATCATGGCCAAACAGACCAATGCCAATATCGGCGTATCGAAATTCTCGCTGGCTACCAATTCGTCCGACATGAGCAACGTAGCATTTGATTTCGATGCCATGAGTGGTTCGATGACTGAGAACAGCGGTGGGACCTTTACCGATGAGAGTGTCGAGGAGTTGAAGGCTACGGCCTATAACCTCGTGAATGGCAAACGCGTAAAGTCTGTGCTGAAGAAAAGTGAGATCAAGACCGAGCAGATTGGCGAGGAGCAGTATCAGGTATCCTTCACCATCCCCGATGTCCGTGTGGGCACCGTCATCGAATACGAATACAGTCTGCACAGCCAACTCTTCTGGCTGCTCCACGACTGGTACGCCCAGCGTGAGATCCCCGTGGCTTTTGCCCGTCTCGATATGGTCATTCCCCGCTACCTCGTCTTTAATATCGAGGAGCATGGCATCCAGCGTCTCAAATGTACTACGGAACAGGGCTCCCTGCACTATAAACTCGAGAGCGATCCCCTGGCAGCGCCCAAGGTGGTCAATACCGTCCATTATGTTTTTGTAGGCCGCGACCTCGTTGCCATCCCTGCAGCCGACTACACATGGTGTCCGCAGGACCACTGTGCTGGCATCACAGCTGAGCTGCGCAGCTACAGCCTCCGCGGTACGATGCAGATAGACTATGCCAAGACCTGGGAACAGATTGACCAGATGATACTCGACTCTCCAGAGTTAGGCAAACAAATCGACGACCATAGTCCTTTCTCAGCAGACCTCAAAGCCGCAGGCATCGCCGATATCGCCAACGAAGAGGAACGCGCTGTGGCAGTGTATAAGTTCGTCACCGAACGTGTGAAGTGGGACGGCACCTACACCATCTGGCCTGCCGAAGCCAAGACTATCGTGAGCAAAGGGCAGGGCACGAATGCCGATATCAACCTGTTGCTGATTCAGGCCCTGCGTGAGGTAGGTCTCCAAGCCGATCCTGTGGTGCTGCGCACTCGTAACGAAGGCCTTATCCCCTATAACTTCCCTTCGATCATCAAACTGTCATCGTATGTGGTGGCCATCTCTGGTCCTTCAGGAAAAACCCACTATGTTGATGCTTCGTCAGCCAATGGCTATCTCGACGTGCTGCCAGAGCCGCTGTTGGTGGAGCGTGCCCGTATGGTGAAGAAAGGCAAGAAGAGCCAGTGGGTGAATCTGCAACAACTGAAAAAGTCGGAAACCATCACCTCTATCGAGGCCACGCTGACTGCCGATGGTAAGGTCAGTGGCACTCAGACCACGCTGTATAAGGGTCTCGCCGCCCAGCACTATCGCCAGCAGCACGGTCTGAACGACTTTGCCCCTGAGATCGAGGAGAAGCACGAGATCAGTTATCAGGGTACCGTCAGCGATGGCAAGATAACTATCCCCGCCTTCGCAGAGTCTCCTTTGAAGGAACAGCCGTTCCCTGAAGAGACACGTCTGACACCTGTGGAGTATCCCTGTGTATCGACAGACCAAGTGGTCGTCAGTCTCGCATTGCCTGAGGGTTACACCTTCGCTGGCAAGCCCCAGAGCTCGATCATCGTCACGACAGACAAGAGCCTCGATGGCCGTTTCGTTACCCAGGCCACAGACCATCGCATGAACATCCGTTATCAGTTCAGCGTCAATAAGCCCGCTGTCTCTGAGAAACTCTATGCCGATGTCCGCAACCTCTACGACCTCCTTGTGAAGGCCGTTAACACACCCTTGGAGTTCACTAAGCAATAACATCATGAACGTACAGATCGAACCGTCTTGGAAGGCGCATATCAGTGGGGAGTTTGAGAAGCCCTATTTCGCACAACTGACAGAAGCCGTGCGACAGGAGTACCAGACCACAACCTGTTACCCCCCAGGCAAACTGATCTTCAACGCCTTCAACCTCTGTCCTTTCGATCAGGTGAAGGTGGTGATTATCGGACAAGACCCCTACCACGAGCCAGGACAGGCCCACGGGCTGAGTTTCTCGGTATTGGACGGAGTTCAGTTTCCCCCTTCCCTGCAGAACATCTTCAAGGAGATCCAGGCCGACCTCGGCACGCCCATCCCCCTCTCAGGCAATCTGACACGCTGGGCAGAGCAGGGTGTGCTGCTGTTAAACGCCTCGCTGACGGTACGTGCCCATCAGGCTAATAGTCACTCGGCCCTTGGCTGGCAGAAGTTTACCGATGCCGCCATCCAGGCTTTGGCTTCCCATCGCGAACATATCGTATATATGCTCTGGGGTGGCTATGCCCGTAGTAAGGCCTATATGATTGACAAAACGAAGAACCTTGTGCTGGAGAGTGTCCACCCCTCGCCCCTGAGTGCAAACCGTGGTGGCTGGTTTGGCCAGCATCAGTTCTCGCGTTGCAACGCCTATCTCGAACAAAACGGTCAAACACCTATCGTATGGTAAACCAACTGCCCCCCATCTTAGACGTTGGCGGAGTGCTGATATCCTCCGACCTGCTGACGGAGTACTTCTGCTGTGACTACGAGAAGTGCAAGGGCATCTGTTGTGTGGAGGGCGATGCAGGGGCTCCTGTCACCCTCGACGAGATAGCAGGCATCGAGGATGCACTCGACACCGTATGGAGCGACCTCTCTGCATCGGCTCAGGCCGTCATCGATAAACAAGGTGTTGCCTATAACGACCCCGATGGCGATCTCGTAACGAGCATCGTACGAGGCAAGGACTGTGTGTTTACCTGTTACGATGGCGACAGTTGTCTCTGTGCGTTGGAGAAAGCCTATCGGCAGGGGAAGACGGGCTTCTGCAAACCCATCAGTTGTGCGCTCTATCCCATCCGCGAGAAGAACTTCGGCAACGGTGTGATCGGCCTGAACTACAACCGCTGGGACATCTGCCGCGATGCCATCAAAAAAGGCAAGGCCTTGGGCCTGCCCCTCTATCAGTTTTTGAAAGAACCACTCATCCGTCGCTTTGGCGAGGCGTGGTATCAGGAGTTGCTCGATACCGTTAAAGAACTGAAGGCGCAGGGTTATCTGTAACCACCTGCGCCTTCAATCTTATTTACCATGTTTTAATGTTCTGTGTCTGTCCAGCCTTCAGCTTGACGGTCTTCTGCTGACCATTATATCTTAAGGTGACAGTGCCGTTCCTGCGGGCCTTGATGCTGCAGTCGCGCACCTTGCCACCCTTCCACTCAAACGCCAGTTCATAGCCGCCACGGGCACAGAGTCCGCTGACGCTGCCCTCGCTCCACGTCTCAGGGATGGCAGGCAGCAATTCTATTGACCATTGACCATTGACCATTGACGATTGCATCAGCATCTCGCAGACACCAGCCACACCACCGAAATTGCCGTCGATCTGGAATGGCGGGTGGGCATCGAAGAGGTTAGGATAGGTGCCGCCACCCTTGCTATAGTTGGGAATACGACTCTTCTCTGGGGCCACAGCCGTGAGCAGTTTACGGTAGATCTGATAGGCCTTCTCGCCATTCTTCATCCTCGCCCAGAGGTTGATGCGCCAACCCGTACTCCAGCCCGTCGTCTCGTCACCCTTGAGTTCCAGCGTCCGCTTTGCAGCCTCCAATAACTTTTCACTCCCCAAGACGGTCCCTGAGCTTGTCGAAGGGGTCGAAGGGTAAGAGATGTGGTTGCCTGGGTAGAGCCCGATGAGGTGACTCTGGTGACGATGTGTGATGTCGCGATCGTCCCAATCATAATACCACTCGTTCAGATCGCCCATGTGACCAACGGTATAAGGATGCAGTCGTGCCAGGGCCTTTTCGAGATCCTTGTTTTTATCTCCAAGAATCTTACCTGCTGCGATGGTATTGGTAAAGAGTTCACGGATAATGGCCAGATCGGCCGTACCACCGTAACAAGTCACACCATGATAACCCTTGTCCGTGATATACTCATTCTCAGGTGATGTGCTGGGGGCGGTGATCAGTTCGCCAGGCACCTTCGGATTCTCCACGAGCCATTGCAGACAGAATGTGGCAGCCCCCTTCATCAGCGGATACACCGTCGATCTCAGATACTGCTGGTCTTGGGTGAACTGATAGTGCTCCCACAGGGTGTTCACAAGCCACGCGCCACCGAGGTTCCAATTGGCCCACATCGGGTTCTCGCGCTTCTCACCCACAGGATTCGTCATCGCCCAGATATCCGAGTTATGGCTCGAGCACCAGCCTTCACTGATGCCGTAATAGTTCATGGCGGTATATCGTCCATTGGTGGCGAGGGCCTGGACGAAGTCGTCGAGAGGCTGCGCCATCTCCGCCATATTGGCCACGAAGGCAGGCCAGTAGTTCTCTTCGAGGTTAATGTTCACCGTATAGTTTCCACGCCATGGCGACCACAGATGGGGCGTCCAGAGTCCTTGCAGATTGGCAGGCACGCCCGCCGTACGGGAGCAGGAGATGAGCAGATAACGCCCAAACTGGAAGTAGAGCTCCTCGAGGTAGCGGCTATCGCCTTTTAATAAGAGTTCGTTGGTAAGGGCTTCGGCAGGCTCAGCCATCGCTTCGACGGTCCCTGAGCTTGTCGAAGGGGTCGAAGCCCCGCCCAAATTAATCTTCACACGATCATAGATCGCCTTGTAGTCAGCGAGGTGGCGGGCGTAGAAATCAGCGTATGAATAATTCTGCGTATGCCAGAGGTCGTTGGCGGCGTTCTCCAGATAGGGTGCACCTTGGCTGACGGGGTGCTTATCGAAGCCATTGAAACTGGTCTCGTTGACGATATAGAGGATGGCCTCCTTGGCGTGGGTGATAGTCAGCGACGAGTCGCTAGCTGATGTCTCGCCATCCGTCTCCACACGGATCATCGTACAGAAATGAATGCTCTCTTTGGCATCGCCCGTGGCATGGCCCGTCATCGTGAGCTGCGTGGGGATGGTCTTCACCTGATGCGGCACCTGGGCCGTGAGGGCAATACGACAATTGATGTCGCCCCGCAGTCGGATGGCAATCAGATTGTCAGGGTGCGAGGCAAAGTATTCGCGCTCGATCTTCTGGCCGTTGCGCAGATAACTGTCCTTGACGATGCTGCTGTCGAGGCTGAGGCTGCGGTGGTAATCGCTCACGGCTCCCAGTCCGAGGTCTTTGATATGCAACGTACCGAGGGGCTGGAAGAACTGCGAATTAGGTCCCTGCACATGCAACTGCAACGAGTCGGCCTTGGCATAGTCCTCCTCAAACAGCGCCTCGCGGATCTTCGGAATCCACTGGTGAGCGTCCTTGTCGAGTTGTCTGTCCACAGGCTTGCCCGTCCACAGGGTGATATCGTTCAGATAAATGATGTTATCATCTGTGCCGCCATACACAAGGGCGCCGATCTTACCGTTGCCGATGGGCAGCGACTCCTCGAAGAAGTCGGCAGGCGCATCATACCGCAGCACCATCGGAGCCTGAGCACACGGGGACTGTCCCTGGTGTGCGGAGCTTGCGAAGCACATAGGGACTGTCCCCAGTGTGCCCATCGCCAGCATCATTATAAGTTTTTTCATATTTATGCCAAGAGTCTTTTAGCGAAATAACGTACAGGATACCATACCGAGAGGAAGCCCACGATGAGCACGGTGACGAAGATCAGCACGATATCTTCAGGATGCACGCTGACGGGGTAGGCGTTCACCACAAACGATCCGCTGCTCGAGCCGAGGGCCACGAGCCCGAACTGTTGCTGCGCCCAGCACAGCAGCAGGCCGATCACGATACCCACCACGGCACCGATGGCTGATATCAGACGCCCCTCGAACAGGAAGATCCTGACGATCTGCTTATCCGAGGCTCCCAGGTTGCGCAGCGTCACCACGTCGTCCTTCTTGTCGATGATCAGCATCGACAGCGAGCCGATGATGTTGAAACAGGCCACCATCAGGATAAACGTCAGGAAGATATAGGCAATCAGTTTCTCGATCTTCATGATCTTAAACGTGTCGTCCTGCTGTTCGAAGCGGTCCTTCACGATAAACTTCGTGCCACAGAGCCGCTTGATCTCCTTCTTCACGCTGTCGAAGTTGCTGCCAGGCTTCAGGCGCAGTTCCAGCGACGAGAGCATGCCCTGCTGGTCGAAGATACGACGCGCAAAACTGATGCTCGTCAGGATATAGTTCTGGTCGTACTTCGCCTGCTTCACGTTAAACAGCACGCCAGGCGAGTAGAGCTCATCCTCCTCGAAGGCGCCCTCGGGATTGGTCATATCAAACTGGCCCTCCCTTCGTGGGGCGTAAATCTTCATCGGCTCCTGATAGGTGAATCCCGTGGCCAGTTGTTCGGCCAGCCGAATGCCAGGGATGCCGTAGTCCAGATCGGCGGCATGCAGACTGAACTCGCCGTCGCCAATCAGAATCTCGTCGATATGCGTCAGTTGCTCGAAGTTATCCTCCACACCCTTGACTACCACCATCGCCTGCCTACCGTGATAGATGGCCAGCGCCTGATCCTCCACGCACTCCGTAGCCACCTCGATCTGCGGCAGCTGACGTATCTCCGTCAGTATCGGGTCGTCGGCAGCCACGGTCTTTCCCTCCGCAGGCTGAATCTTCAGTTGCGGGTCGAAGCTCGTGAAGAACGTCGCCACGAGGTCGTGGAATCCGTTAAACACCGAGAGTGTCACCACAAGAGCCATCGTCGCCACCGCCACCCCGATCACCGAGATGCCGCTGATCACGTTAATCGCGTGCGTCGACTTCTTCGAGAATAAATACCTCCTGGCAATAAAGAACGGAAAGTTCATCTTTTCACCTCTTCACCTTTTTACTTTTTCAACAACTCATCGATGCGATCAATGTAGTCGAGGCTATCGTCGATGAAGAAGCGCAGCTCCGGCACGATGCGCAGCTGGTTTCTCACCTTGGTGCCCAACTCATATCTGATGCCCTTCACATTGGCATTGATATTGTTCAGGATCTCCTCACCCTTCTCCGAGGGGAAGATACTCAGGTAGGCTGTGCAGATGCTGAGGTCGGGCGATATCTTGGTTCGTGTCACGCTGACCATCGTTCCGTGCATGGCTCTTGTCTGCTGTTGGAATATCAGCGACAGTTCCTTCTGCAGCAGCCTCGCAATCTTGTTCTGTCTTGTCTCTTGCATATTCTTTTTGTTTTTAACGACAACTTAGACAACTTTGACAACTCTTTTTTCTGAACACACAGTGTTCATCCGTGTTCATCCGAGGCTATTAACCTTAGACGACAAGTTGTCGTCTATAAATGTTGTCTTAGTTGTTGATGTTGTCGTTTTATTACTATTTTGTCGTTTATTAAATTATTATTGTCGTTTTCTTATAATCGTCAGTCCGTCTCTTAATGGAAGGATCACTTGCTCTGTACGAGGATCGGCAGCCACATGGTCATTAAAGTCCACGATGCCCTGCGTCTGGTGGTCCTTGTCGTAGGCGGCATCCACCACATGACCGTCCCAGAGCGTGTTGTCAGCGACGATGAATCCCCCAGGCCTCAGGATGCCCATCACCATCTCGTAGCACTCGATATACGTGCGCTTGTCGCCATCGATGAACGCCATGTCGAACTCTATTCCGAGTTTCGGGGCCTCCGTCAGCGCGTCGCCGATGATGAACTCGATGCGGTCGGCCACCTCCGAGCCTTCGATCCAGGGCCGCGTGAAATCCTCCATCTCGTCGTTGATCTCGAATGTGTAGAGCCGTCCGCCCTCAGGCAGACCCTCCGCCATCGAGATGGCGCTATAGCCGCTGAACGTTCCCACTTCGAGCACCCGCTGTGGTTGTATCATCTCCACCAGCATCTTTAGCAGTCGTCCCTGCAGGTGTCCGCTGGCCATCCGTCCGTGAATCGTGTGCACGTTCGTTGCCCGCCACAGCCTGTACAGATACTCCGGCTCCGCCTCCGAGTGCCTCCGCACGTAGTCCTCAAGTGTTGTCTCTGTTGTCAAAGTTGTCGTTTATTATTTAACTAGCGCAGCAACAGCGAGCTCATAGCTCTTGAGTCCGAATCCGCAGATCACGCCCTTGCATGCTGCCGAGATCATCGACTGGTGTCGGAACGCCTCACGCTGGTGCACGTTCGAGATATGCACCTCTACGACGGGGCACTTCAGGCTTCGGATGCAGTCGTGCAGCGCCACGCTGGTATGGGTGTAGGCCCCAGCGTTGAGCACGATACCGTCGCAATCGCCGAAGAATCCCTGCTCCTGCATCTTGTTGATCAGCTCACCCTCCACGTTGCTCTGGTAGTAGTCGATCTCCACCTCAGGGAACCGCTTGCGCAACTCCGGCAGATAGTTCTCGAACGACTCCGAGCCATAGATGCCCGGCTCCCGCTGACCCAACAGGTTCAGGTTCGGCCCATTGATTATCAATACTTTCATACCTTATTTATATATGTAACAGGGTGCAAAGATACGAATAAGTGAGCAGAATTCCAAATTTATTTGAGAAATTTCGAACGAGAGCGTCTCCGAGGAAATCAAAAAATCGACCAAAACTGTCATCGGAATACCCTCTTTATAAGTTGGAAATAGGCCTTCATTTTGATGGCAATCATCACTCATTTCATAAATTCAGTGTATTTGGTTCATAAATTCAGTGAATTTGCTGAGCAATTTCAGTGAATTTATGAAGGCGGTGATTATCAGTCACTTACAAAAGGGGTATTTTCATGTCAGGTTAACATACTTTAATGCCAGCGAGAAAGCCCCTTTGCGAAGTATTTCGTAACTTTGCAAGATGGAATCAAACTTACAAAAAGTACGCTGAATGGCTGACGAGGCAATCAAGGAAATGGTGAGGCGGTACGTGCGGTATCTGAAACTGCAGCGGAATATGTCGGGCAATACGCTCGACGCCTATCAGCGCGACCTGCGGAAACTGTTGGACTATCTCGAGGCGGAGGGCAAGGATCCGCGAGAGGTGAGGCTGGAGGATCTGGAGGCGTTTTCGGCAGGTCTGCACGATATCGGTATCCATGCCCGCAGTCAATGCAGGATCCTGAGCGGCGTAAGGAGTTTCTTCAGGTTTCTGCAGTTGGACGGCTATCGCGACGACGACCCCACGGAGCTGTTGGAGTCGCCACAGATAGGGCAGCATCTGCCCGAGGTGCTGACAACGGCTGAGGTGGATCGTCTGGAGGCGAGCATCGACCTCTCGAAATGGGAGGGCCACAGAAATAGGGCAATCATCGAGGTGCTCTTCTCCTGCGGTCTGCGAGTGAGCGAGCTGGTGAACCTCAAGCTGTCGAACCTGTATCTCGACGAACAGTTTATCCGTGTGCTGGGCAAGGGCTCGAAGGAGCGGCTTGTGCCCATCTCGAAGCGGGCCATCCAGGAACTCGGCTTTTGGTTTGACGATCGTCAGCACATGGATATCAAGCCTGGCGAAGAGGACTATGTGTTTCTGAACCGTCGTGGGGCGCACCTGACGAGGGTGATGATCCTCATCATGATTAAGCGGCAGGCGGAGGTGGCTGGTATCGAGAAGACGATATCGCCCCACACGCTGCGACACTCGTTTGCCACGGCGCTGCTCGAAGGGGGCGCTGACCTGCGAGTGATTCAGGCGCTGCTGGGCCACGAGAGCATCGGCACAACGGAGATTTATACGCATATCGATACCAGTATGCTAAGGCGCGAAATACTCGAACATCATCCTCGGAATATGAAAAAATGACCCTTCGACAAGCTCAGGGACCGAAGGGTGAAAGGGTGAAAAGGTGAAAGGCATCGGAAGAACACGGATTTTCACGGAATAATGATAATCCGTGT
>Ga0310696_10010105_pt1 | contig 10881 bp, 7 predicted proteins | sample AusTroGonzalo_MG_4_FD_203885 | JGI IMG/M metagenome (GOLD analysis project Ga0310696, IMG submission 203885) | Bovine rumen microbial communities from tropical cattle in Woodstock, Queensland, Australia - Gonzalo_02 (v2) (version 2) | ecosystem: Host-associated > Mammals > Digestive system >...
TCAGGCGGCGATCAGTTTTTGTCGGTCTTGTCTTCGAAGTCCGCGCCGTACACGTTGCCCTGTCCGTCGTCGGTCGTGCCGCCGGCGGCTCCGCCCTGCGGATTCGCCTGCGCGTACAGTTTCTCGGCGAGCGGATAGAACGCCTTTTCAAGCGCTTCGGTGTCCGCCTTGATCTGCTCGACGTCGCCGCCCTTGACGGTCTCTTTCAGCTTCTCGATCGCGGAATTGACCGGGGCTTTGTCGTCGTCGGAGAACTTGTCGCCCGCCTCGGAGATCGATTTCTCGATCTGGAAGATCATCGTTTCGGCGCGGTTCTTCACCTCGACCGCCTCTTTGTTCTTCTTGTCCTCTTCGGCGAACTTTTCGGCTTCCTTGACAGCCTTCTCGATATCCTCTTTCGACATGTTGGTGGAACTTTTGATCGTGATGTGCTGTTCCTTGCCGGTGCCCTTGTCGAGCGCCGAGACGTTCACGATGCCGTTCGCGTCGATGTCGAAGGTGACCTCGATCTGCGGCACGCCGCGCGGCGCGGGAGCGATCCCGTCGAGGTTGAAGCGTCCGAGGGTGGTGTTGCCCGCCGCCATCTCGCGCTCGCCCTGCAAAACGTGGATCTCGACCGACGTCTGGTTATCGGCGGCGGTGGAGTAAATCTGGCTCTTCTTGACCGGGATGGTCGTGTTGCGGTCGATGATGCGGTTGAACACGCCGCCGAGCGTCTCGATACCGAGCGACAGCGGGGTCACGTCGAGCAGCAGAACGTCCTTGACGTCTCCGCCGAGAACGCCGCCCTGGATCGCCGCGCCGATCGCGACGCATTCGTCGGGGTTGATGCCCTTGAAGGGATCCTTGCCGGTGAACTTCTTGACCTCTTCCTGCACGGCGGGGATACGGGTCGATCCGCCGACGAGCAGGACTTTCGAGATGTCCGAAACGCTGATTCCGGCGTCCTTGATGACCTGCTTCGTCGGACCCATGGTCGCTTCGACCAGGTCGCGGGTCAGTTCGTCGAACTTCGCGCGGGTGAGCGTCGCCTCAAAGTGCTTCGGTCCCGCGGCGTCCGCCGTAATGAAGGGAAGCGAAATGGTGCTCTGCATCATACCGGACAACTCGATCTTCGCCTTTTCAGCCGCCTCTTTCAGACGCTGAAGCGCCATCTTGTCCTTGCGCAGGTCGATGCCGCCGTTCTCACGGGCGAAGGTGTCCGCCATCCAGTTGATGATCTTTTCGTCGAAGTCGTCGCCGCCCAACCGGTTGTTTCCGGCGGTGGCGAGCACCTCGAACACGCCGTCCGAGATCTCGAGCAGCGAGACGTCGAAGGTTCCGCCGCCGAGGTCGAAGATCAGGATCTTCTGTTCGCCTTCCTTATCCAAGCCGTAGGCGAGCGCCGCCGCGGTCGGCTCGTTGATGATCCGCAGAACGTCGAGTCCCGCGATCTTGCCGGCGTCCTTGGTCGCCTGACGCTGCGCGTCGGAGAAGTACGCCGGAACCGTGATGACCGCCTGCTTGACCTCGCATCCGAGGAACGCCTCGGCGTCGGCTTTCATCTTTTGCAGGATCATCGCCGAGATCTCCTGCGGCGAGTATTTCTTGCCGTCGATCTCGACTTTTTCGTCCGTGCCCATCTTCCGTTTGATCGACATCACCGTGCGGTCCGGGTTGGTGATCGCCTGCCGCTTTGCGACCTGTCCGACCATCCGTTCGCCGGTTTTCGAGAACGCGACCACCGAAGGGGTGGTGCGATTGCCTTCGGGATTGGGAATGACGGTGGGCTCGCCGCCCTCGTAGACCGCCACGCAGGAGTTTGTCGTTCCAAGGTCAATACCGATAATTTTTGCCATGATCTGTTACCTCCGTAATATCACAATTGCTTATTGTTCTCTTTTTTAATTTGCGACCTTGACCATCGCGTACCGGATGATCTTGTCGCCGCGTTTGTACCCGGGCTGAAAGACCTCGACGATCTCGCCCTCTCCCCGGGTCTCGTCCTCCTCGTGCATGATCGCGTTGTGGAGGTTGGGGTCGAATTTGTCGCCGGCGGCGCCGAACGCCGTGACGCCGAGTTTGGTAAGACATTCGTTCAGGGCGTTCATGGTCAGCCGCAGTCCCTCCGCCACCTTCTCGCCGTCCGAGAACCGTCCGGCGCGTTCCAGGTTGTCGGCGATGGGCAGGAGCTGCTTCACGACGTCGGAGACGGCGTCGGTGTAGATCCCGTCGCGCTCCTTCTGCGACCGTTTCCGGAAGTTGTCGTACTCGGCGAACATCCGAAGGTATTTATCCTTCGCTTCGGCGAGCGCCTTTTCGAGTTCCGCCGTCTTTTCGCGCAGCGCCGCGAGTTCGCGTTTCTCCTCGCGCGCCTTGTGCTTGTGCTCGCTCTCGGGGGGCGTCGCTTCCGCCGTCTCGGGCGCGGGGGTCGCCGGCTCTTCGGCGGCGGGCGCCTCCGTCACGGTCTCTTCGACCGGGGTTTTGTTCTCATCCATTGGTGATCCTTCCTTTCACGGTCTAACTGCCGTTCTCCGGCTCTTCGTCGTCTTTTAAGAGATGGTCGATTCCCGCCGCCAGTTCGTCGATGGTGGAGATGACCTTCGCGTAGTCCATCCGGCGCGGTCCGATGATCCCGATGGCTCCGACGACCCGCCCGTCGCGGCGCACCGTTTTGAAGACCAGGGTGGAGTTCGACATCACCTTAACGTTGTTCTCGCTTCCGATATAAACGTTCACGTCCCGGCTGTCGCGCCCCGTGCTGATGACGTCGAGCAGCGGTTCCTTGGTTTCGAGCAGGTCCATCACCGACCGAAGCTCGCCGACGTCGGAATATTCGGGGTACTGCAACAGACGGTTGACGCCCTCGACCTGCAGATCTCCGCCGACGTCCTCGGTCAAGGTGTCGTAGATCGCCGAAACGATCGGATGCACCACCGCCGAGGCGCTTCCCATCCTGCGTTCGAGTTCGCGGATGCGGGGCAGCGCGATCTCCTCGACCGACGCGCCGGCGATCTGTTCGTTCAGCGACGCGATCAGCCGTTCGGTGTCCTCCTCCCCGAACGGGAAGGAAAGCCGGATGTTCCGCGTCTTGACGCTCCCGTCGTCGAGCAGCATCACGAGCACGAAGTTCCGGGGATCCCGGAAGACGCCCTCGAACTTCTCGACGCGGCGTCCGACCGCGCGCGGTTTGACCGAAAAGCCGGTGTAGTTGGTGATCCGCGACGCGAGCCGCGACGCTTCGGCAAGGATGCCGTCCATCTCGCTGACCTTCTGCCGCAGGGTGCGGTTGATCTGCTCGATTTCGTCGGTCGTCATCCGGTAGTGCCGGAGCAGGGCGTTCACGTAGTAGCGGTAGCCGAGTTCGGAAGGGACGCGTCCCGCCGACGTATGCGGCTGTTCCAGCAGCCCCATCGCCTCGAGTTCCGCCATTTCGTTGCGGATGGTCGCGGAGGAGCAGTTCAGCCCGACGTCCTGCGCCAGGTATTTCGATCCGACAGGCTCGCCGTACGCGATGTGCGCGTCGATGATCGCTTTCAGGATCTTCTTTTTCCGATCGCTGAGCAGGAGTTCTTCGTCCCGCCCCATCAGTTCCGTCATGGTCTCCTTCCCTCCCGATCTGTCCGGGCTTTTCGCCCGGCGGTTTAGCACTCAACGCGGCGGAGTGCTAATTTCATGATATAAGATACCACCGGAACCCGCGTTTGTCAAGGGTTCGGGCGCCGATTTTTGTGAACAATTTGTTAATTCGGCGTCGAGACTGCTAATCCGGAGGCGCGGAAGGTCGAAAAAGGGCAAAGCGGATTGAAAAGCGGCGCGCGAAAGGACGGGAACGGGGCGGAGGGGCGGGTGGAAATTCGTCCTCTTTTTCGTTCCTTTTACGCTTGACTTTGTGAATTATATATAGTATAATATTCACTGGGGTTTTTCATTCGCCCGACGTGTAACGGGCGCGCGAGACGCCCCGTTTGCCCGGAAAATCGGGCGCCCCATAAATCCACCGGCGTTCACCCTCGCCCGCGGAAATAGAGCAAAGACCCCACTCCCGGAGCGACGAACGCCGAACCTACGCGGCGCGCTTCCCCATTCTCCGAAAAGGGACGGACAGCCGCACACCCCCGCAAAATACGAACAAGAAAGGAAAAGAAATGCTCTGGTACATCCTTGTGGCAGTCGCCGGGCTCGCCGTCGGCGGACTTGTCACCTACCTGTTCTTAAAGAAGAGCGGCAAGGCGAAACTCGCCTCCGCCCAAGCCGAAGCAAAGCAGATCCTGGAATCCGCGATCCGCGCCGCCGAAACGCGGAAGAAGGAATCCCTCCTGGAAGCCAAGGAAGAAACCATCCGGCTGAAAAACGACGCCGATAACGAGATCAAGGAACGTCGGCGCGAAATCTCCCGCCAGGAACACCGTCTCGCCCAGAAAGAGGAGAATCTGGACGGCAAACTCGAAAGAATGGAAAAACGGGAGGTCGCCCTCCAACAGAAATACAAGGAGGCGGAGGACAAGATCGCGGAAATCACCGCGCTGAAAGAGACCGAAACCGTCAAACTGGAAAAGATCTCCGGCATGACGAGCGACGAAGCGAAACGCGAACTGCTCGACAAACTCTCGGGCGAACTTCAGCACGAAACCGCCCTGAAACTCTCCGAATACGAGGCGCAGTTCCGTGAGGAAGCCGACGCGAAGGCGAAAGATATCCTCTCGCTCGCGATCCAGCGTTGCGCCGCCGACCACGTCAGCGAGGTCGCCATTTCGGTCGTCTCGCTCCCGAACGAGGACATGAAGGGACGGATCATCGGCCGCGAGGGTCGGAATATCCGCACCATCGAGACCCTGACCGGCGTGGAACTGATCATCGACGACACCCCCGAGGTCATTACGATCTCCGGGTTCGATCCCGTCCGGCGCGAGATTGCACGGCTCGCGCTCGAGAAACTGATCACCGACGGGCGGATCCACCCCGCGCGTATTGAAGAAATGGTGGAAAAAGCGCAGCGCGACGTTGAGCAGTCGATCAAACAGGCGGGCGAAAAAGCCGTCTTCGAGACCGGCGTTCACGGGCTGAACCCCGAACTGGTCAAGCTGCTCGGCAGGCTGAAATACCGCACGAGTTACGGACAGAACGTCCTGCGCCACTCGATCGAAGTTTCGCTTCTTTCGGGGATTATGGCGGACGAACTCGGGGTCGATTCCACCCTGGCGAAACGCGCCGGGCTCCTCCACGATATCGGTAAGGCTCTGACCGCCGAGATCGAGGGCTCGCACGTTCAGCTCGGCGTGGACGTGGCGAAGAAGTACCACGAGAGCAAGGACGTGATCCACGCCATCGAGGCGCACCACGGCGACGTCGAGGCGAAAACCATCGTCGCTCTGCTCGTGCAGGCGGCGGACGCCATTTCTGCCGCCCGTCCCGGCGCGCGGCGCGAGAACGTCGAAAACTACATCAAGCGGTTGCAGAAACTGGAGGAGATCTCCTCCGAATTCAACGGCGTCGAAAAGTCCTTCGCCATCCAGGCGGGACGCGAAGTGCGCGTGATCGTCAAGCCCGAACAGGTCGGCGACGACGAAATGAAACTGCTTGCGCACGAGATCGCCAAGAAGATCGAGGGCGAACTCGAATATCCCGGACAGATCAAGGTGAACGTGATCCGAGAAAGCCGTTTCACCGACTACGCCAAATAAAAGCTCTCCGGGTTTCCCCGGAATCACGGACCGGGCGGGGATCCCCCTCCCGGTTCGTTCTTTGGAGGTACGCTATGCTCCGCATCCTCGCGCTCGGCGACGTGATTTCGCCGGCGACGGTCGAGTTTCTTTCGCGGCGGCTGTGGTCCTTTCGCCGCGAGAAGAACGTGGATTTTACCGTCGTGAACGGAGAAAACGCCGGATTCCTCTCGGGAATCGGGTCAAAGGACGCCGCGCTTCTGCTTTCGGGCGGCGCCGACTGCATCACCGGGGGCAACCACACGATGGCGGCGAAATCCATCTACTCGACGCTCGATTCGTCGGATCGCGTGCTTCGCCCGATCAATCTTGCCGACGGCGTTCCGGGGACGGGATACGCGATCCTGCCCGTGCGCGACCGCCGGATCCTCGTGTTTTCGGCGCTCGGGTGCCTTTTCATGGAGGCGGGAACGCCCGATCCCGTGCCCTACGTCGAGCGCGTGCTTCAGCGCGAGGCGGGGCGTTTCGACGTGTCGATCCTCGACCTGCACGCCGAGGCGACCGGCGAAAAACTCGCCGCCGCGCACCGTCTTGACGGCAAGGTTTCCGCGATCTTCGGAACCCACACGCACGTTCCGACCGCCGACGAAACGATCCTGCCGAACGGTACCGGGTATATTTCCGACGTCGGCTTCTGCGGACGCACCGGCGGGATCCTCGGCGTGAAAACCGAGGTGATGACCGAGCGGCAGAGGACCCGTCTCCGCTATTCCTACGCCGAGGCGGAGGGTCCCTTCCGGGCGCAGGGCGCGCTGTTCGATCTTGACGAGGCAAGCGGAAAAACGCTTGCGGTCAGCCGGGTCTCGTTCGGCGAATGACGGTCTCTCTGAGGTGACGTATGCTTTATAAGAAGAACGGGGAGAAGGAACTCTCTTCCGAACTGTTCAGAAACCCGACCAGCGAATATCGCGGCGCGCCCTTCTGGGCGTGGAACTGCCATCTGGAAAAGGACGAGTTGCTCCGACAGCTCGACGTGATGCGCGAGATGGGCTTCGGCGGCGCGCACATGCACGTCCGTACGGGGCTGGATACGCCGTACCTGTCCGACGAATTCTTCGATCTGGTGTCGGCGTGCGTGAAAAAATCCGAGGACGAGCATCTCCTCGCGTGGCTTTACGACGAGGATCGCTGGCCGTCGGGCGCGGCGGGAGGACTGGTCACCAAGGACGAGCGATACCGCCAACGCACCCTCCTGTTCACGAAAACCCCCTATCGGGACGGCGAATGCGGCGGAGGACTGACCGATTCGAGCGCCGCGGCGACCCGGACCGGGAACGGGAAACTGCTTGCCCGCTACGCGGTGCGGCTCAACGACCGCGGCGAACTCGCCGCCTACCGGCGGCTCTCCGACGGGGAGGAGGCGAAGGAGGGCGAGGAGGTCCGCTACGCCTACCTCGAAACGCCGCGCGAGAACCCCTGGTTCAACAATCAGACCTATCTGAACACGCTCGACCCGAAGGCGGTCGCGCGCTTTATCGAAATCACGCACGAAAGTTACCGCCGCCGCCTCGCGCCGTCGTTCGGCAAAAGCGTTCCGGCGATCTTCACCGACGAACCGCAGTTCACGAGGAAGACGGTTCTTCCCTTTGCCGGCAGCGACCGCGACGTGACGCTTCCCTTCTCGGACGATCTGGAAGAGACCTTCGTCGCCGCCTACGGCGAATCCCTGCTCGATCACCTTCCCGAGTTGATTTGGGAATTGCCCGACGGCGAGGTATCGAGGATCCGTTATCTCTACCACGATCACGTCGCCGAGCGGTTCGCCTCGGCGTTCGCCGATCAGATCGGCGCGTGGTGCGAGAAAAACGGGCTGATGCTGACGGGGCACATGATGGAGGAGCCGACCCTGAGAAGTCAGACCGCCGCGCTCGGCGAGGCGATGCGCTCCTACCGCGCCTTTCAGTTGCCGGGGATCGATATGCTCTGCGCCCGCTACGAGTTCACGACCGCAAAACAAGCCCAGTCCGCCGTGCATCAGTACGGCAGGGAGGGGATGATCAGCGAACTGTACGGCGTGACCGGGTGGGACTTCGACTTCCGCGGACATAAACTGCACGGGGACTGGCAGGCGGCGCTGGGCGTTACCGTCCGGGTTCCCCACCTCGCGTGGGTGTCGATGAAGGGCGAGGCAAAGCGCGACTATCCCGCCTCGATCAACTATCAGTCGCCGTGGTACAAGGAATACCGCGCGGTGGAGGATCACTTCGCGCGGGTCGCTACCGCGCTCTCGCGCGGCAAGCCCGTCGTGCGGGTGGGCGTGATCCACCCGGTCGAAAGCTATTGGCTTCACTGGGGTCCCGCCGAACAGACCGCCGCAATCCGGGAAAAACTCGAGAAACGCTTTTCGTCCCTTACCGAATGGTTGCTCTTCGGAACGGTTGATTTCGATTTTATCTCCGAGTCGCTCCTCCCCTCGCTCTGCCCCGCGGGAGCCTCGCCGCTTCCCGTCGGAGAGATGCGCTACGACGTGGTGATCGTTCCGGGGTGCGAAACCCTTCGGTCTACGACCCTCGACCGTCTGGAAGCCTTCGCGGCGGACGGCGGGCGTCTGCTCTTCCTCGGGGACGCGCCGCGCTACGAAAACGCTTGCCCCTCCGCGCGCGGACGGGCGCTGTGGGAGACCGCGGAAAAGGTCGCCTTTGAAAGAAGCGATCTGCTTGAAGCCCTCTCCGGCGTGCGGGAGGTCGAACTCCGCGACGCGTCGGGCGCGCTCTGCGACCGGCTGATCTCTCAGCTTCGCCGGGACGGGGACTCCCGCTGGCTCTTCCTTTCGCAGGCGCGGAACCCGTACAACAAGGACGTTTTGTCGCACATCGACGTGACGGTACGCGTTCGCGGGCGGTTCTGCCCGATCCTCTACGATACGCTGACGGGCGACGTTTCGCCGCTTCCCTGCCGTACCGAGGGAGATTTCACCGTCTTTTCGCGCCGCTTCTACGATTACGACAGTCTGTTGGTCCGACTCGCGCCCCGGTCCGAGAAAACGGCGACGCCCGCCGCGACGCCCGCCGCCGGATCCGCCGTTTCGATTTCCTTGCCCGCCCGCGTCGGCTTTTCGCTCGGCGAGCCCAACGCCTGCCTGCTCGACCATCCCGAATACGCGCTCGACGGCGGCGCGTTCCGGGAGAGGACCGAGATTCTTCGGATCGACACGCTTCTCCGCCGGGAGCTCGGTTGGATCAAGGGGAACGGATGGGACGCGCTGGGTTCGCCCGCGCAGCCCTGGTCGCTTCCGCCCGAGATTCCCGAACACATCGTTACCCTGCGCTATACCGTCTCGTCCGACGCGGAGATTCCCGCGGCGTACCTGGCTCTGGAAGACGCGGAGGTTACGACGATCGAGTGGAACGGCGCGCCGATCGACCGAAAACCCGAGGGGTTTTACGTGGATCGTTGTATCGGATGCGTTCCGCTTCCGGGGATCCGTCGAGGGGAAAACCGGCTGACGGTCACGCTTCCCTACGCGAAGCGCGTCTCGCTTGAACGGATATATCTGCTCGGAAACTTCGGCGTTTCGGTGGACGGAGAGGAAGTGAAGATCACGTCCCTGCCCGACGCGGTCGGCTTTGACGACGTGACGCGGATCGGGTTCCCGTTCTATTCCGGCGCTTTCAACTACGAGATCCCGTTCGTATCAAACGGCGGCGAATTGACCCTCGCCGTACCGCACTACCGCGGCGCCCTGGTTTCGGTCGCGCTGGACGGGGAAAAGGTCGGTCGGGTGATCTACCCGCCCTATCGGCTCTCGCTCGGGCGACCCGGCGCGGGAAAGCATACCCTGACGCTTACGCTCTATATCTCCCGGCAGAACGGGTTCGGCCCGCTTCATAACGCCGACGAGGCGCATACCTGGGAGGGTCCCGGCGCGTGGCGCACCGGCGGGGATAAGTGGACCGATTCGTACCGCTTGACGCGCGAAGGAATCCTGACCAAACCAACCTTGACCGAGGAGATCGGGTAAGGTCTGTTAGCGTCCGTCTGCCACGGACGCTTGAAGAGGTTTTTCTTCGCTTTCTTGAAAGAAAGCTCGGCAAAGAACTTCAATAATAATTGAAGTTAGCGGCACGATTCGTGACTCATCGTGCCGCGGTTTCAAAAACGGGACTGCGGTGGTATGCTTTGCTTTGTAAAAAGAAAACCGGGGACGGATGCGTCCCCGGTTATTGTTCGCCGGCAGTCAGGCGGATCAAAAGGTCGTTATCGTCCGGCACGTTGCCGCGCAAAGCGGCTTTGCAGCGGACGGTCGCGCCGCATTTCTCGCAGCGGTGGACGATCACGAAGCCCTTTTTGGGGTCGGGTTCGGTCTTCACCGGGCGGAGCAGTCCCCCGCACGGGTTGGCGCGGTCGCCGGGCAGAACGTCCACGTGCAGCGACCACAGACAGTAGGGGCAATGGTTGCGCGAGGTATAGCCGAGGGGCGGCACCTCCCGCCCGCAATGCAGGCAGGTGAAGCCGCCGTCGTTTTTCTGAAAGCGTTTTCCCTCGGTCATCATGTTCTCCCGGACGGTTCGCCGTCCTCTTTCATTTTCCGACGCAGAAATGCGAGAAGATCTCGTCCACGATCTCGCCCGTCACCGTTCGCCCGTCAACCTCGGAGAGCGAGGCGAGCGCCGCCTCCGCAAGCGACGCCGCGGCGTCCACCGGGACGCCCGTTTGCAGTGCGTCAAGGCAAGCGGTCAGGTCGTTCAGCGCCGCCGTGATCGCGGCGGCTTGCCGCGCGCTCGATACGATCGCGTCGCACCCTAGGGAAAGGTTCTCGTCGGTCAGCGCTTTTTCAAGGTATGCGGTCACGGTCTCAAATCCCGCCCCGGTTTTCGCCGACACGGCAAACGCCTCCGGCGCGTCCGCGGGCAGATCGGATTTGTCCCATACGGGGGAAAGATCGGATTTGTTCAACAGCAGTACGGCGACCCCGGCAAAACCGCGCGCCAACGCCAAAAGGTCAAAATCGTCCTTTTCGAGCGGTCGCGAGGTATCCAGCACCAGAAGCAGCACTTCCGAGCCGCCGATCTTCTTTTTGGCGCGCTCGACCCCGATGGTTTCGATCGGGTCCGCCGTTTCACGGAGACCCGCGGTGTCCGCCAGACGCAACAGCGCCCGCCCCACGGGGAGCGGATATTCCAAAACGTCGCGGGTGGTTCCCGGGATCTCGGTGACGATCGCCGCGTCCTCCCCGAGC
>Ga0310696_10010106_pt1 | contig 10880 bp, 6 predicted proteins | sample AusTroGonzalo_MG_4_FD_203885 | JGI IMG/M metagenome (GOLD analysis project Ga0310696, IMG submission 203885) | Bovine rumen microbial communities from tropical cattle in Woodstock, Queensland, Australia - Gonzalo_02 (v2) (version 2) | ecosystem: Host-associated > Mammals > Digestive system >...
ACCGGCGGCAATGGTACCCACGCCGCTTTCGGCCACCAGTTTCACGCTGATGGCGGCGGCCGGATTGACATTCTTCAGGTCGAAGATGAGTTGGGAAAGGTCTTCGATGGAGTAGATGTCATGGTGCGGCGGCGGGGAAATCAGCGAGATGCCCGGAATGGAGTTCCGGGTCTTTGCGATGATGGTGTTGACCTTGAACCCCGGAAGCTGGCCTCCCTCACCGGGTTTCGCGCCCTGGGCGACCTTAATCTGGATCTCCTCCGCATTGACCAGGTATTCCGCCGTGACGCCGAAGCGTCCGGAAGCGACCTGCTTGGTCTTGCTGGACAACGAAACTCCCTCGACATCCGAGTGATAGCGTTCGTTGTCCTCGCCGCCCTCGCCCGTATTGGAACGCGAGCCCAGCCGGTTCATCGCCAGGGCGATCGCTTCGTGGGCCTCAATGCTCAAGGCGCCGAAACTCATCGCGCTGACCACGAAGCGCTTCACGATCGCTTCCACGGGCTCCACTTCGTCGATAGAGACCGGAGTTCCTCGCTTGAAATCCAACAGGTCGCGCAGGAAAATCGGCTCGGCCTTCTCATCGACAGCGACAGTGAAGTCCTTGAATTTCTGATAGCTACCCAAGCGAGTGGCTATCTGCAGCGAGGAAATCGTCTCGGGATTCCAAGCGTGCCGGATACCATCCTTGCGGTAATGGAAGAGGCCGGTGTAAGGCAGGAATTCCGGAGAGGAAGCCTCATCATACGCCTGCGCATGGAACCACATCGCGTCCCGGGCGATGGTCTCCAGGCCGATGCCGCCGATGGTCGAACGGTCCGTGCCGAAATACTCGCGCAGCAGGCCTTCATCCAGGCCGACGCTCTCGAAGATCCGGGCGCCCCGATAGGAACGGATGGTGGAAATACCCATCTTGGCCATGATTTTCAGCAGGCCTTTCTTCATCGCCTCGATATAATTGGCGCGCGCCGTGGCATAGTTCAGCTGCATCTTGCCGCCGTGTGTCAGGCTCGAGATAATTGCGAAGGAAAGATATGGGTTGATGGCGGAGGCGCCGTAGCCGAGCAGCAGCGCGGCATGCATCGTCTCACGAATCTCCCCGCTCTCGACGATCAGCGCCGTCTGGACCCGCTTGCCGGTGGCAATCAGGTGATGGTGCACGGCACTCACAGCCAGCAGCGAAGGGATGGGCGCATGGGCCTTGTCCACGTCGCGGTCCGACAGGATGATGTAGTTCACCCCGTCATCGACACATTTCTCCGCCTTGCGGCAAAGGTCGGACAGGGCCCGGCGCAGGTTGGATGCCGCCGCCGCGGTGTTTGCCGCGCACTCGAAGAGCATCGGCAGCTTGACGGTGTTGAAGCCCTTGTAACGGATGTTGCAGAGCAGGTCGAGCTGCGTATTGGTCAGGATCGGATGCGGCAGGCGCACCATCTTGCAGTTGTCCTCATCAGGCGTCAGGATGCCCGTGCCGACCCGTCCGATATACTCGAAGAGGGACATCACCATCTGCTCGCGGATGGAGTCGATGGGCGGGTTGGTCACCTGGGCGAACTGCTGGCGGAAATAGTTGAAGAAAGGCTGCGGACGTTCTGTCAGAATAGCCAGCGGCGTGTCATTTCCCATTGAGGAGGTGGCTTCGATACCGTGTTCGCACATGGGCCGGATGGTGTTTTCGACATCTTCCGCCGTGCAGCCGAACAGCAGTTCCTTATGCAGGAGGTCGGCTTCATTGTGCTCGATCTTGCGGCCGCTGTGCAGGTCTTCCAGCTGGATACGTCCGGCGGAGAGCCATTTGCGGTAAGGATGTTCCGACGCCAGTTTCTCCTTGATTTCGCTGTCGTACCAGATTTTTCCCTCCTTCGTGTCCACGAGCAGCATCTTTCCGGGTTCAAGACGACCCTTGCATTCAATTTCCGTCGGGTCGAAGTCGAGGACGCCCACCTCGCTTGCCACGACCAGAATACCGCGCTTGGTGATGGTATAACGCCCGGGACGCAGTCCGTTGCGATCCTGGATGCCGCCGGCGTAGCGGCCGTCGCTGAACAGCAGCGTGGCCGGTCCGTCCCAGGGTTCCATCAGGATGGAGTGATACTCGTAGAAAGCGCGCAGGTCCTCCGAGATGGGGTTCGTTCCGTCGAAGCTCTCCGGCATCAGCACGGAAACGGCCTGCGGGAGGCTGAGTCCGCTCATGGTCAGGAATTCCAGGACGTTGTCCAGGCTGGCCGAGTCGCTCATGTCGGGCTGGATGACCGGCGTGAGGTCGCCGATGTCGCCAAGTTTTCCGGAATTGAGCACGCTCTGGCGGGCCTGCATCCAGCTGCGGTTGCCGCGGATGGTATTGATCTCACCGTTGTGGCAGAGCATCCGGAAGGGCTGTGCCAGACTCCACTGCGGGAACGTGTTCGTCGAGAAGCGGGAGTGGACGATCGCCATGGCGCTGGTGAACCACTGGCTCGTCAGGTCCGTAAAGTACTCGCGGAGCTGACGGCTCGTAAGCATGCCCTTGTACACGATGTTCCGGTTGGACAGGGAACAGATATAGCAATCCTCCCCCAGCCGCTCGATGTGCTTCCGGATGCGGTAGAGCTTGCGTTCGAAATCCGCGTCCTCGATGAACCCGGCGCTGGTCACGAAAATCTGCACCGTGTAGGGCTCCCCCTTCGCCGCCTCCCTGCCGAGGCAGGCGGAATTGACGGGGACTTCCCGGATGTGGCTCAGGATACAGCCGTCGTGTTCGACCTCCGCGCGCACGGATTCCAGGATCCGCTTGCGTTTGGATGCATCCTTGGGCAAGAACATCAGGCCGGTGCCGTAGCGTCCCTTTTCCGGGACGGGAATGCCTTGGAGGAGGATGAATTCATGCGGAATCTGGACCAAGATACCGGCCCCGTCACCCGATTTTCCATCGGCCCCCTCGGCCCCGCGGTGGCTCATGTTCTCCAGCACCGTCAAGGCGTTGTCCACCAGCTCGTGGGTCTTGTCGCCCCGGATGTTGACGACCATCCCGATTCCGCAGGCATCATGTTCCGATGCCGCATCGTATAATCCTTGTTTCATGGGTGCTAGCTGATGAAGAGCAGTTCGCGGTACTTCGGAAGCGGCCACAGCTTGTTGTCCACCACTTCCTCGAGCTTGTCGATGGGTTTGCGCAACGCGTAAAGGCTCTCGGCGATCTCATGGTACGCAAGGGCTCGCTCGTACTCACCTTCGATGGCGTTGGCGGCTTTGCGGGCCTCCTTCATCTCCTGTGCCTTGACACCCACTTCCTCCACATACTTGTTGATACGCTCGAGGACACGCACCTCGGTACGGCAGCTGTCCAGATTCCCAAAGAGCTCATTCGCCAGGGTCAGCTCCTTCATCAAGGCGGTCTTGTAGGCGATGGCGGCCGGAATGATGTGGTTGATGGCCATGCGGACCATCACACGGGACTCGATCTGGACCTTCTTGACATAGGTCTCCCATTTCACTTCGTTGCGGGCCTCCAGTTCCTTCTGGGTATAGACGCCCGTCTTGGTGAACATCTCCACGGCAGCCGGCTTAGTGAACTCGCAGAACATCTTGGGCACGTTGGTCTCCACGTCGAGTCCGCGGCGGATGGCCTCCTGTTTCCATTCCTCGGTATAACCGTTACCATCGAAGCAGACCACGTCGATGATCGACTTGATGATCGGCTTCAGGGCGTCCATGATGGCGACGTTCGTTTTCTTTCCTTTGGCAATCTCCGTATCCACGGCGGCCTTGAACGAGATGAGCTGCTCGGCGACTGCCGCGTTCAGCGTGGTCATCGCACCGGCGCAGTTGGCGCAGGAACCCACCGCCCGGAACTCGAAACGGTTGCCGGTGAAAGCGAACGGCGAGGTGCGGTTGCGGTCGGTGTTGTCCACGAAGATTTCCGGAATCTCCACCAGACCCACGCTCTTTCCTTTCTTGCCCGCGATTTCAATCGGGGTGTCGGAAGGGACTTCGAGCAGTTTGTGCAGCACGTCGGTCATCGTACGGCCCAGGAAGGCGGAAACGATGGCAGGCGGCGCTTCGTTGGCGCCCAGCCGATGGGCGTTCGTCGCGCTGGCGATGGAAGCTTTCAGCAGGCCGTTGTGTTTCTGGACGGCGGCGAGCACGTTCACGAAGAAAGTGACGAACTGCAGGTTGCCCTTGGCGTCCTTGCCGGGCGCCAGCAGTTGGGTACCCGTGTCCGTACCGAGCGACCAGTTGTTGTGCTTGCCGGAACCGTTCACCCCGTCGAAAGGCTTTTCGTGGAGCAGTACCACGAAACCGTGCTTGCGGGCGATCCGGTTCATCAAGTTCATGACGAGCTGGTTCTGATCGTTTGCAAGGTTCGTTTCGCCGTATATGGGTGCGAGTTCGAACTGGTTCGGGGCGACCTCGTTGTGGCGGGTCTTGATCGGAATGCCCAGCCGATGGCCGGTAATCTCCAGTTCACGCATGAAAGCCGCCACACGCGGCGGGATGGCCGCGAAATAATGGTCGTCCAGCTGCTGGTTCTTGGAGGAATTGTGTCCGAACAGGGTCCGGCCGGTGATCATCAGGTCCGTACGGGCGGAATAGAGGCCTTCGTCGACCAGGAAATACTCCTGCTCCCAGCCCAGGTAAGAATAGACTTTTGTCACACTGGGGTCGAAGTATTGGCAGATGGGGACAGCCGCGTCGCTGACGGCCTTGAGGGCCTTCTTGAGCGGGGTCTTGTAGTCCAGGGCCTCGCCGGTATAGGAAACAAAGACAGTCGGAATGCAAAGTGTGTCGTCCAGGATGAAGACCGGAGAGGTCGGATCCCACGCGGTATAGCCGCGGGCTTCGAAGGTAGCCCGGATACCGCCGCTCGGGAAGGACGAGGCGTCCGGCTCCTGCTGGGCAAGCATCTTGCCGTCAAAGGTTTCGATCACGCCGCCTTTCCCGTCATAGTCGATCAGGGAGTCATGCTTTTCGGCGGTTCCTTCGGTCAGGGGCTGGAACCAGTGGGTGACGTGCGTAACGCCGTGTTCGATCGCCCATTCCTTCATGCCGCGGGCGACACCGTCCGCCGTCTTGCGGTCGAGCGGTTTGCCGCCTTCGATACAGTCAAGCAGCGCATGGAGGCTTTCCACATCCAGGTACTTGCACATCTTCTTCCGGTCGAAGACCAGTTCTCCATAGTAATCGGAGGTTTTGCCTGCGGGAATCGAGGCCGGAACTTCCTTCTTCACGAAGGACTCCTTGACTAAATCAGATCTGTCCATAACAATGATGCATTAAGAATTGAACTACTATACTAACTGTTTACTGACTGACTGAAAATGAAAAGAGGCTGAACCCCTCGGGCCCAGCCTCTGAACTATCTTCGATTTCTATTTGCTTCTATTTGGATGCGCAGCATAAGGCTGGAGTTATACACACGCAGAAGCGCTCGGGACCTGCTGGTTCCAAGACTGCTGCTGAGAGTAATTATTAAGGGTGCGTAACACTGCGTTCCTATCCTTTTCCGGGTGCAAGATACGTAAAAATTTTAAAAAGCAAAAACTTTTTTAATTTTTTTATTTGTGTAAGCGGTTTACAATCACCTCAGAAAAGATTTGATAGGAAAAGGGACTAGGCGTTTACAAGGGTTCGAGAACGTGTACATGTCATCAGAGGACGTCTTTTCCTTTGCCTTGTGTCTCTTTATGTCCTTTTCCCTATACGTCCCGAAAAGCCACGAAAGTTTCACCTATGTTTCACCTGATGTCTTCTCGCTTTCGCCCAAACATCTTATTATCAATATATTATAAGACATAGTTCGAGTCTCGTTTTCCGCTCCAAACGCCTCGCAGCAATGCGGGGCGTTTTTGTTTGTGGACCGCTGCTGAAGATCTTCGGGAGGTTGGGAACCACAACCCTCATATGCTTTTGATAATCAAACACTTATAAATCATTGGGTTCCAAACCTCGCCATCACCAGAGGGGTTGGGAACCACGACCTTCGCAACAAACTAATAATCAACCATTTAAAAACCACTACGTGCCAAACCTATTGTATCGTCCTGAAAATAGACCCTGCCGACGGAATGGACTGGCAGGCAAAGCGGCTCGAAGGAAAAGTCTTCACCGTGCGCTTCATAGACTCCGCAGGACAGATTCATCTCGAAGAAACCGGACTTGCATTGATTCCCGGCGTCGATGAATATGAGATTGTGAAGTAACGCTATGGAAAAAGGGCACGAGCCCTTTTTCTTTTCGGCTGCTTGTCTTATATTTACACCGATAAATCGGAATTTAGCCGCCTGAGTATGAAACGATACGAAATCACCCTTATATGCCTTCTCCTATGCTTGTGTATGAATGCACAGGAGTTTGAGCCCAAAGAGTATAATGGGATGCTTTATCAGGAGTTGGCAAGCCATGTCATAGATAAAGAAGACGCAGCCCTGGTCATCTATCTTCATGGCAGGCATGCCAGCGGGAACGATAACCGGAAACAACTTTCTCAAGCAGGCGTTCAGGCCATTGCCCGCTATCTTAAAAAGAATCACGTTTCTGCCTATTTTCTCGTTCCTCAATGTCCGGAAGACCGAGAGTGGGATGGACGTGACGGCAAAGCCGGATATACGGACAGTGTGGAGGACCTGATCACCCTGTATATGAAAACAAAGTACATCGATGTGTCACGAATCTATATCTGCGGTGCATCAATGGGAGCCTGCGGCGCTTGGAAACTCCTGAAAGATAATCCCAAACTGTTCACAGCGGCAATCATTGCTTCCGGTCAGGCGCAGCGTGCCTATCCTTCAGACTTCACCGGGATTCCGCTATATGTCACCGTGGGCTCGGAGGAGAGGAGTTATGAGGCCCTGAAGTGGTTTTCGTCAGAAATTGAAAAGGCCGGAGGGATGGTTCAATTTGATGTTCTTCTCGGGCAGCGTCATCGCGATGCGTGTGATAATGCATTTACTTCAAAGCGCCTCAAATGGCTTTTCTCGCAGGAAAAAGGCCTCAAGTAAATTCCTGTTTATCGAATTGAAAACACCCCGACAGTCCAGTTAAGGATTGCCGGGGGGGGGGTGCTTCGGATTGGCGAGACACGCTTTCCGTGTTCTTTGGACACGTGAACGCCTATTTCGCCAGGAATTCCGAAGGGGTGAGGCCTGTGACTTTCTTGAAGATCCGGTTGAAGTGGTGCGTGTATCCGAAGCCCAGCAAATGGGCCGTTTCGCTGACATTGTGTCCGTGCATCAGGAGGCTTCTCCCCCTTTCAACCACGAAAGAATGGATGTAGCCGATGGCCGTACCGCCTGTAGCCTTATGGATCATGTCGCCCAGATAGCGGGGAGAATACGCCAGTTCTGACGCACAGTATTGGACGGAGGGGACCCCCAGGTCCAACTGCTTGTTCTCCGCATAATAGTCGAGGAGCAACTGATGGAAGCGCTTGAGCATGTCGGACGAATCCTTGTCCCCGAAAGCCGCTTGCCTCAGATAGATCCGGTTGCAATACTCGAGGATCACATGGAGATAGCCCTGAAGCACTCCCCGTAGGGCAGGGCTGTCATCATGGTCCTGCAGTTCGTTACGCATCTGACCGATCAGCAGGGAGATCCGGTCCCATTCCGCAGGTGTCATCTCCAGCGAGTTGCTGGAGAAGTAGGAAAAGAAACCGTATTCTTCCATCTTTTTCCCCCAGGCGGTTCCTTGCATCAATTCCGGAGACCAAAGGAGAACCCATCCCTTTCGGGATATCAGTTCTCCGTTGTCTTCCACGCCTCCAATCTGCCCCGGTGCCACCGCAATGATGGAAGGACCGTTGGTCTCATAGGTCCTCATTCCATAGGAAATGCCCTTGACAAACTCGTCCTGGATGAACAGTCCATACACGCTGTACAGGTTCAGGCTCCGGCGGAAGAGCCCCAGTTCTTCATAACGGAGGATGCATACAAGCGGATGAAGCGGGGGAGCGTTGACATAAGCCGCATAGTCATTCGGATTGGTTATGCGTAAAACCTTTTTCATACGTATAAGTCTCTGCAAGTTGGACAAATATAATGATTATCTGCGAAATTGGTTAATAATGGACAAAAATGTGTTATGCCGTTTCAGATGAAACACGCTAATTTTGTAAAAATCAAACCAGTATGGATATCAATCGCCCCATCAATCGGAGAAATGCCCTCAAGGTGTTGGGCCTCGGCATGCTTGCCACCTGTGTCCCGACCCTTCCCGCCTGCGGAAACACCAAGAAAGAAAAGAGGATCAAACGGCTGATCTTCTACTTCTCCGCCACCGGCAACAGCCTTTATGTTTCACGCCAGATTGCCGGAGAAGAAGGCACCCTGCTGAGCATCTCGCAGGAAATCCACAATGAGAATCCGGTCTATGAGGCAGAGGAAATCGGCTTCGTCTGCCCGGTCTACTGCTTCATCCCGCCAGCAATCGTCCAGGACTTCATCGCCCGTTCCACGTTCAAGGCCGATTATTTCTTCACCATCGGCACTTTCGGCGCCCATAGCACGATTTTCCCGGAGTTCGTGGATAATCTGGCCAAGGAGAACGGTTTCCAGATGAATTACATCAATACGATCCAAATGGTCGATACCTACCTGCCGTATTTTGACGCGGCCAGGGAAATGGCGGACCCGAAGAATCAGCTGATTCCCGAGAAAATCGCAGCCGTCCTCGCCGCCATTGACAAGCGCGAGAATTATATCCTTCCGGTCACCGAGATGGACAGGATGATCTGCGAGGGGTATTACCGTTCCTCCGGGCGTGACCGTAAGCGGCCTACGGTCACCCGTTCCGAAAAAATCGTTTTCTCCACAGACGCCTGCGTCGGATGCGGCGTCTGCACTTCTGTATGCCCGCACGGTTCCTGGAAGGTAGTCGACGGCCATTCCGTCGCCGAAGGGGAGTGCGAAAACTGCCTCGCCTGCGTCCACAACTGCCCGCAGAAGGCCATCTCCATCATTCCGACCCCTCCGGAGCCGGAGGAACCGAACCGGAATGCCCGCTACCGCAACCCGAACGTCAGCATCGCCGACCTGATCAAGGCGAACAGTCAGATTTGATTTCCAAGATATATGAAGAAGAAATTGTTGACGGCAGCCGCATCAGCCCTCGTCGGTTTTCTTGCGGCTGCCCAGCCGTGGATGATGCGTCCTCAAGGTCCCGCCAATGAGTTTTCGGCCATGGAGGGGACTTCCGTCCTCAATTACAACATGCTGCCGGAGCGAGACATCCATTCCCGCGCCGGATATGGACCGGCCTTTTATATCTTCCCGGACGGCCGGCTGGACAACCAGCAGGCCCTTGAACTGGCGCAGAGGCTGAAACTGACCGAAATCGTCCAGGAATACGGTGGCCGGATCATGGTCGTCAATCCCGCTTCGGACAAGTGGCAGGATCAGGACCTGGAGGCCTTTACGCGGTTGATCGGCATGGGAGGTGCCCCGACAAATGTCAAGGTCGTCGGAATCGGTTCCGGGGCGACTTTCGTGAATCGACAGCTGGCCGCGACGGACCTTACGGGTGTCATTGCCGGAATCGTTACGATTGATGGCGAACCCGGGAAAGTCTGCAAGTTTCCGGTACCTGCATTCATCGGCGGGAAGAATGCCGCAAAGGCGGCGAAACCTTATCAGGCAGCGAGCGATGCTGCTCCGGCTGACCCTCTTCAGAAAGTCGTCATCAACACGGACAGGAAGGCTTCTCTGGAGATGCTCTTCGCCCAGGCGTGGGATGATGTGCTGAGTGCCAACTATCGGTATAACAATCTCTTCCGCACTTTCTACATGAGCCGGGGAATCGACAACCCGGAAGGCGTGAAAAACTTTGAACTGGTCTCCATCCCCGTATTCGACAAGCTGGGGATCCAGCGCAATGTTGTGGAGTATCCCCTGGTGGATATGAATGCCCCTTCCCGGCCGGAAAATCCGGACAAGTATCTCTGGTACGAGTACATTCCCAAGCAGGCGCAGGATGCCGCCCCGGGTACGGTTCCCCTGGTCGTCCTTCTCCATGGCCACGGCAATGACCCCCGTACGCAGAGCGAAACGTCCGGCTTCCCGGAATTGGCCGCGGAAGAGGGATTCATGGTCGTGGAGATGGAATGGCAGGGCGGAAACGGATACGTCCCCATGGGCCTTGACGGCATCGAAGCGGTTATCAGCGTCCTGCGGCAGAAGTATCCCCAGATCGACGGGTCGAGGATCTATGCGGAAGGACTGTCTGCCGGCGCCATGACCAGCAATATGCTTGGTGTCCGCAAATCACACCTCTTTGCTGCCGTTGCCGGCCATTCCGGAGGCATTTTCTCCGGGAATGGACTCGGTTACTATGCCTATGGCTCTGAACCGTTGATGAATGAAGCCCTTCAGAAACGGGGGCACGTGGAAGTCGGTTATTGTTCCGTTGTAGGCACTCACGATGATACGATCCGGTTCTTCGATCAAGACAACTGGGAAGGAAGTCCTTACCTCAATGTCTGGCGTATTTATGAGACGGTCAACGACATGCCCGTGACGGGCGACCTGGATTTCAGCGTGGATCCGACCTTCGGCTTCGCGCTTCGGGACAGGAAGCAGATTCACACGGGCAAGAGCGAGGACATCACCATCGAGTTCGGCCAGCTCTATAAGGATGAGAAACCCATGATCCGCCTGATGGTCATCGACCATTATGGGCATTGGAATTTCAAACCCGCCGCCCGGCTCATCTGGGACTTCTTCCGTCACTTCTCACGGGACACGGAAACCAAGGAACTTCGCTATCAATGAAAAGGATTCTAATTATTCTTCTGCTGGCATTGGTCGCATTTCCAGCCTTCGCCCAGATGGGCTCCCCAATCATCATCCCGATTTGGCCGGACGGAGCCCCTAACGACAACGGCATCGTTACGGAGGAGGGACATCCTT
>Ga0310696_10010107_pt1 | contig 10880 bp, 7 predicted proteins | sample AusTroGonzalo_MG_4_FD_203885 | JGI IMG/M metagenome (GOLD analysis project Ga0310696, IMG submission 203885) | Bovine rumen microbial communities from tropical cattle in Woodstock, Queensland, Australia - Gonzalo_02 (v2) (version 2) | ecosystem: Host-associated > Mammals > Digestive system >...
TGACAAGGCAATTATTTCCCAGCGTGAAATTGGCGTGGACACCGTGTCTTACGCAAACGCTTTGCGCGCCGCCCTCCGTCAGGACCCGGATGTGCTTCTGGTGGGCGAAATTCGTGACTTGGAAACGATGCAGATTGCTTTGACGGCTGCCGATACGGGCCACATGGTGTTTGCAACCATCCATACCACGAACGCTACCGAAACGGTTCACCGTGTGCTTTCGATGTATCCGCCGCACCAGCACGACGAAATCCGCTTGCTGCTTTCTGAAGTGCTTGCCGGTATTATTTCGCTGCGCTTGTTGCCCACCAAGGATGGCAATGGCCGAGTTCCGGCTGCTGAAATTCTGGTGAATACGGCTGCCATTAAGGAATACATCAAGGATAAAGACAAAAACGACTTGATTGAACAGGCAATTGCCGAAGGCCACCTGCAGTATCACAGCCAGACCTTCGACCAGGCGCTCCTCAAGCTGTACGAAGAAGACAAGATTTCTTTGGAAACGGCTATGAATGCTGCCACGAATCCCGATGACTTCGATCTTAAGGTTCGCGGTATTTCTGGCACGTCTGAACGTACTTGGATGTAAGCGAAAGCCAAAGCGTCTTTGTTACAAGGCATTAAAAAATCCTCTGCACTCGCAGAGGATTTTTTTTGAGGGAAGAAGGGATACTTTTTATTTCGTGAACGGTCTTATTTGGTGTAAACGCAGCGGGATTCGTCGTCACCGAAGCAAGTCTTGTTCATGCCGCTCACGCTATTCACGACACCCGGCTGGCCCACGCTGGAAACCATCTTGCTTCCGCTGAAGCTGGGCTTGAAAGCGATTTCAGAAGTGCCGTAGTAGTTGCTGGTGGTGAAGTTGACGCTGTACTGGGTGCCTTCTTCGGAATTGTTGGTGCCGAAGCCCAAGAGCTTTGCGCCCTTGATGGTGGTGGTGCCGTCGGAGTCCACCATACCGCCCATACCGCCGTTCATGCGGCATTCCACGATAATCACGCCACCGGTAATGTTGATGTCGCCATTGCTGTCCACACCGTCGGTATCGCCGGTACCCACATAAATGTAGTGGTAGCCACCCGTAACCGTGAGTTTGCCGGTGCTTCCGCCGCCAGGACCGCCCCAGCCGCCACCGGGGCCACCTCTACCGGTGTTGCCACCCGTAGTGGTGCTGGTGCCGCCTGCAGCATTCCAGCCGTCGTCGGTGGTAATCACGCTGGTGATGCCGCCTTCAAAGTTCATGTCCGGCGATTCCATGCCTTCGTAGGCCATGGTCACGTTGACGTTTGCGTTGTCCTTTACATAGAGGGCCTTTTCGGCATGCACGCCGTCGTCGTCAGACTTGATGGTCATCTTGCCGCCGGTAAGCGTGATGGTGCCATCGCTGTGGATGCCGTCATCGCGGCTGTTGATTTCGATAACGCCGCCGCTAATGGCGATGCTAGAATCGGCCTTGAAGCCTTTCATGCTGGAATCGGGGGAGCAGCTGGAGCCACCCATGCCAAATCCCATGCCTCCGCCCATGCCGCCACCGTTGCCACTAGAGCTCTGGCTCAGGCAAGTTTGGCCGCCGCCAGAAGTTACCTTGATGGTCGGCGTCGTGGATTCGCCGTTTGCAACCACGATAGCGTTGTTTGCGGTAATGCCGTCGTACTTGGAATTGATGGTGATTTCACCGCCGGTAATTTCGATGGAACCCTTGCCGGCCGCCAAATCGGTCGCGTCATCGGCGTCGCTCTTGATGCCATCGCCACCGCTGGTGGTAATATTGAGTGTGCCGCCGCTAATGCTCACGGATTCTTTACCCTTGAGGCCGTTGTTCTTGGCGGTAATCGTAACGATTCCGTTTTTGAATCTCAGGTCGTTGCTGGTGTGAATACCGTTGTTGTAGTTGCCCTTCACAATCAAGGTGCCTTCACCTTTAATGGTCAAGTCATCCTTGGCGTAAATGCAGGCTCCGGTGGTATCTACCTTGGTTTCGTTGTTGGAATTCACGTAAGTGTAAGACTTGGTACGGGTGCTGCCATCGCTCAGCGTGTTGGTGGTGCCGTTTTTCGGAACCACGAAAGTCTTGCTGGACATCTGCGAATAAATGGGGGCGTCAGCCGTATTGGTAAGCGTAAGCCCGCGCAGGTTCAGGTAAACGCCGGAATCGCTCTTGGGAGAATACACGCGGATCTGTGCGTCGGCACCGCTGTAGGAACCGCTAAAGTCATAGTCGCCAGCGCAAGTGATTAAGACTTCGCCACCGGTAACCGTGACGCAGTTGTTATTGTTTTCAACTGTGGCGCCAGTTGCTGCATAAGTAATGGTAGGCACAGAACCGTTCGAAGGCGTAACGACGGAGGCGCTGCTGTTCGGAGCTACCTCTGCAGAGCTGTTCGGCGTTACAGGCGTTGCCTCAGAAGAAGAGGAAAGTCCCGGTCGAGAAGCGCTGCTGGCAGCCGTTTCAGGCCCTTCGGAATTCACAGAAGAACTGCTTGCCGGTTCAACCACAGAAAGCGAAGTCTTATTGCAATCTGCATCAAAGTAATAGATGCTGCCATCGGCATTCCTATAGTAAGAAATGCCGTTCACGGTATAGAGAGCTGCTTCTGCAGTGCAAGATTTTTCGGTTGGAACGGTAACGCCTTCGCTCGGATTAGGTTCCGGCTGTTCTGTGGGACCATTATCCGTAGAACCGTTGTTTGTGGAATCGGTTTCTTGTGCGTTATTTTCGGTGGTGCCCTGCGATGCTTCGGGGAATCCGTAGGTCCCGTCGGCGTTAATCCAGAAGGCGAGTGTGCCTTCGGTATCGAGGCAAAGCGTTTCTCCGCTGGCGCCCTGCATGGCGGTATAGCCGTCATAGACGCATGCGTTCGTGACATTGTTAGTAACATCGGCGAGATTGTCTTTTGGATTGGTAGAGCTGTCGCTCGAACATCCGGCAATAAGGCCGCCTGCTACAAGAGAAGTAATTCCCAAACATTTCCTTGTAAGCATGATATCCTCTTGGGGGTTGTTTTTATGTAAAGATACATAGCCGTAAATGCGTTTTCATGGGAAAAAAGGGCTTAATAAAAAAAACAGAAAACGTAAAATGGAACGAATCGCCCCGTTCGGAACAAAAGACACCAAAATGTGTAAGCGGAATTGAATGCAGAGAATAAAAAGCTATCTTTTTGAAAGAAATTACGCCATTTTGATTCTTGAAAAATCGAGACGTTATGAAAAAACTGACTAAGCCGTTTGCCTATCTTTTGGCAACTATGCTTTCTGTACCGGCATTTGCAGCATCGCCTGTGGTCGGCCCTGAAAATGTTCGCAATTTGCGCCTGCTGGAAAATTCTCCGATGTTGTTCGAACTGCATCGCGTGACAACTGGTGAAGGCCCGCAGTTCTTTGCATACCCCCGTCGCGATACGACGTTCCGCAAGAATTTTGTGGATAACGAAAAGAACGCATTGCTTTATTACGATAACGCAAACGGTGCATCTGTTTCTGGACACGGCTCTTATGAAAACAAGGCTCCGCGCATGGCGATTGCGATGTCGCTGGTGGGTGGTATGGATTACCGCGGCGGCGAAGCGTTGAAGGATACCATTTGGCCGGGAATCGATGGCGGTATTTATTTGCGCGGCTATGCGGATTCCATTGACTTTGTGCTTGATGCCCGCATTTACGACGAAGGCCATTCCGCCAGTTACCCAAAATCTTTTGATGGCGAGTTCTTGGAATTCCAGAAAGAAGAAAACAATTCCGGTCTCGAATACACGAGCTACGCCCGCTACCGCGCACACATTGCGCTGAACTACGATTGGTTGCGCTTGGACTTTGGCCGCGACGTGATGCACTGGGGCCCGGGTTATTACAACAACTTGAGCTTGAACCAGTTTGCGCTCCCGTACAACATGCTTTCGCTGGATATGCAGTTCGGCCCGTTGCGCGTGCTTTCGTTCTACGGTGACTTGCGTATTTACCCTGGCATGGGCATGAACAACAAAGAGGAAACGCGCAACATTTTCGGCCATCGCTATGAACTGGCGGTGGGCAACGCTACCTTCGGTATCAGCGAACTCCAGATCCAGTACGATAACTTAAAGCCGTGGCTGTTTGTGCCGGTGGTTCCTTTGTTCATGGAAAAGGGTAACTATTCCGAAGACAGCAATAACGGTTCGCTGGCCTTTGACTTTAACTACCGCTTGTTCCGCTCGCTCCGCGTTTACAGTGAATTCTTCTTGGACGATATGGAAAGCCCGGTGAGCCTCGTGAAGAATGACAACATCGAAGCCAAGTGGGCTTGGATGGCCGGTATGCATGGCGCACACGATTTCAATATCAAGTCTCATTTGGTGGAATCGGGCTTTATCGCTGAATATGCCCGCATTGAACCTTACGTGTATTCCCATTTCCATGCGAATACGGCGCAGTTGGCTCATTTGGGACGCCCGCTGGGTAGCCAGGCTGGCCCGAACAGCCAAACGATTGACTTTACCCTTTACGGTCGCTTGGACCACCGCATTTTTGCATCCCTTCGCAACACTTGGTTCTGGAAGGGAACGGATTACGGTAGTGCGGTGAACGATACGACTCCGCGCCGCGACCATATGAAAATTCACAAGCGTTTCTTGAAGGGGGCGGATATGGAATATTCGCTCACGCCTTCGATTAGCTACGAAGGACAGTATACGTTCTTCTTGGGTGAAATCACTCTCTTTAACGACAAGAAAGTTTACCTTCGTACCGGGTTTAAGTGGTAGTCTATGCAAAAGCCTGAACTCCTTGCTCCTGCTGGCGACCTTGTTCGCATGAAGTACGCCTTCGCATACGGCGCAGACGCCGTGTATGCGGGCCAACCGGCCTTTTCACTCCGCGCCCGTGAAAACGGATTCAAGAATCTGGATGACCTTGCTGCAGGCATTGAATATGCCCACAGTATCGGCAAGAAATTCTATCTCACCAGTAACGTGATTCCGCGCAATGTGAAGGTGGAAGCTTTCCAGAATGCTTTGCTTTCGGCTATCGACTTGAAACCGGATGCCTTGATTGTGGCTGACCCCGGCTTTGTCGGCTGGATTCGCGAAGTGCGCCCGGAAGTGGAAATTCATTTGTCTGTGCAGGCAAATACGACCAACTATCTGGCCGCCAAGTTCTGGCATGACTTGGGCGTGCGCCGCGTGATTTTGAGCCGCGAACTTCGTTTGTCTGAAGTCGTAGAAATCAAGGACCGCGTTCCTGGCCTTGAATTGGAAGTGTTTGTGCACGGTGCCGTCTGTATGTCTATGTCGGGCCGTTGTATGCTCAGTAACTGGGTGACTCGCCGCGATGCCAACCAGGGCGCGTGTGACAACAGCTGCCGTATGCCTTACCGCCTGTATGCCAATCCGGAACCACAGTGCGAAAACTATCGTGAGCAAGAAGGTTCCTTTAGCTTGCAGCGCACGGACCGCCCGGAACTGGACCCGATTGCCTTGGACGAAGACACTTGGGGCACGTATTTTATGAGCAGTCGCGACATTTGCGCGATTGATGTGATTCCTGAACTCATGGCAGCGGGCCTTGATTCGTTCAAGATTGAAGGCCGCACCAAGTCGGTGTATTACTTGAGCCAAGTGGTGCGTGCTTACCGTATGGCAATTGATTCTTGCGCCGCACAGATGGAACAGGGGATTGCCACTGAATCGGTCAAGGTTTCCGACGAAGCCCATCGCGCGATTTCGTTTGTGGACGGTCGCGGCTTTATGCCGGGATTCCTGCGCGGACCTGTGCCGCAGAACTACGAATCTACCCATGAAGAAGCCCCCGGCGGTTGCGTGGCGGCCCAGGTGATTGCCTACGACGCCAACACGAATTCTTGCCGCGTGAACGTGAAAAACCCCTTCTCTATTGACGATTCTTTGGAATTGATGACGCCTTCGGGCATGTTCTCTTGCAATGTTTCTGCCATGAAGGATTTCAAGGGGGGAGACGTGGATCGTTTACATCCGGGTACCGAAGGCTGGATTTTCTTTTCAGAAGATGTAAAAGGTCTAAAAGAAAACGCTACATTTTGCTTTTTTGTGCGAAAAAACACATAAAAACGGAACTTTTTTTTTAGATTTGTAATATGGCTGTTGACGAAGCTACTAAAAAGCAAGACGAGCTTGAACTTTATCAGATTGATGATAAAGCTATTATGCCCTTCTTCGAATGCCACCTGGAAGAACTGAAACAGTTCATTCAGGCACGCAAGGGGCAGAATCTCTCGCTTTTGGAATTGCTCAAACAGTTCATTCGCACTTACAAGCTCCCGTTCAACATGCAGCGCTATATGTCTGTACAAACGACATACATTAAGCAAGTGCTGCAGGAACGCATGCAAGACCGCCAGGTAGCGGTGAGCCGTTGGATTCAGGAACATGCCGGTAGGCACCGTAACCGTATGATCCAGCTGCAGTGCCTTTATCTGGACCGCATTAAGGATAAATTGCTGCCCGAAGTCCAAAAAATGCTGGAAGAAAGAATCGATAATCTCCAGTCTAAATTGGACGAAAACAAATAGGCCGCTAAATCCTTGATAATCAATAGCTTCTACGAAAAATTGCCTTTTTTTGACTAAAAAAGGCGATTATTTTTTTGTATGTTTTCTGAAATAGTGCTAATTTGTATACTAAAAGTATGCTTTTTCTTGTCAAGACATGCAACAAAATTTTTCTGTTGATAAGTTGTTCCAAACATAGGGAGTCTGTCTTGATTGTGGCGTGATTAAAAGAGTGATTTACTTGCAATAGTGGGGGTAATGTTGGGAATAAATATTTTTTTGCCGTTTTTGGCTCAAAATCGCCGATTTTCAAAAAAAGTGATAGGCTTTAGACATTTTCTTGTATGCTTTATTTAATTTTTTCATGCTTTTTTAGATGATTGGTAAAACGTGACAAACACTGTTGCTCTTTTAAATTCTGAATCTTCGGTTTGGGAATTGACCCTGGACCGTCTGCGCCTCGAATGTAATGATTATTTCGGCCTGACTATTTTGGATACGGTCAGCTACGAAGGACTTTTTGACGGTATTGTACAGCTTTCTGTACCGGATGAACTCCGTGAAAACTGGGTGATGGCTCATTACGCCGATATCATGCGTAAGGCTTTTGCCGAAGTCCTTGGCGATTCCTTTGTTGATTTCAAGATTTCTATTGCGGCAAACGAAAAGAATGCGCCCGTGATGGCGACTCCGGCAGCTCCCAAGATTCCTGCCGTGCAAGTGGTTGCCCCGCGCCCGAAAAAGCGTGCTCCGCGCCTGAAGCTTTCTCTGTATGCCGGCTATACCTTTGAAAACTTTATTGAAGGCGATTGCAACTTTACCGCCTGCGAAGCCTGCAAGTCTGTGGCCGAAAAGCCGGGCGATCCGGCTCTGAATCCGCTTTTTGTGTATGGTAAGTCCGGCCTTGGCAAGACTCATTTGCTCCAGTCTATTGCTGGCCAGATGCTCAAATCCAGCACCCACACCCGCGTGGTTTATTGCCATGCCTACGAATTCTTGCGCGATGCTACGGCCATGAGCAAGGCCTTGAAGGCTAAACTCGGTAACGTGCGCGAATTGGCGGTCGCTTTCCAGGAAAAGTACGAAAACTGCGATATTCTGCTTTTGGACGATGTCCAACTCTTGGAACATGCTTCGGCTACGCAGGAACGCCTTGCTGTACTTATTAAGCATTTGCGCTCCATGGGCAAGCAGGTGGTGCTTTCCTGCGATAGGCATCCGTCTCAGTTCAGAACGGCTGAATCTTGCGTTGCGACTGCCAACGATGGCACTTCTATTCCGCGCATTTCGGCAAAGCTCTTGGCTCCGCTGGAATCTTGCGTGGCCGTGGGCCTGGATGTTCCGGATCTTTCGACCCGCATGAAGCTTATCCAGAAGAAGTCCATGAGCATTCCGTTCGTGGACAAGGACCGCGATGAAATTTGCAGGTTCCTGTCGCTTCCGCCGCGCGAAAACTTCCGCGTGATCGAAGGCATGCTGAACGGCCTTCGCGCCATGAATGAATTCTGCGAAGAAAACCTGGACTTGGGCGCCGTCAAGCGCTTGGTGGCTCCTCCGGGAACGACGGGTGTCGAAGAACTTTCGGTCAAGGGTATTGCTGAAACGGTGGCCATGGAATTTGGCACTGACCTGAATGCACTTGCCAGCAAGCGTCAAGACGCCGGTGTGGCTTTGCCGCGCAAGGTGGCCATGTACCTGAGCCGCGAATTGACGAACACTTCTCTTGTGAATATTGGCGAGTTCTTTAACAGGGATTACTCTTCTGTTATCGCCGCAATCCGTTCACTCACAAAGCAGATGGATACAGACGAAGATCTTGCCCGCAAGGTCAAGGATATCCGCTATTTGCTGGAAGCCTAGCAATGATTGCTTTGGTGACGGGTGGCGCTGGCGTCGTAGGGACGGCGCTTTGTCGGGAACTTTTGGCGTGCGGTGTGTGTGTGCGCGTGCTTGTGCTCCCGGGCGATACCCAGGCTGGGTTTTTACCCGAGGGGGTGGAGGTCTTTTTTGGGGATGTGACGGACGCTGATTCTATCCAGAAGGCGTTCGTGGGCGTGGACTTGGTGTATCACCTTGCCGCCATTCTTCTTTCTACAAAACCGGGAGCCTTTGACCGCATTAATGCGGGCGGTACCCGCAATGTGGTGAATGCTGCAAAGCAGGCGGGCGTCAAGCGCCTGGTTTATGTTTCCAGCATTTCGGTGACGTATCCCGTGCTTACGGAATATGGCAAAAGCAAACTGGCGGGGGAGTCCTTTGTCAAGGAATCGGGTTTGCCGTGGACCATCGTGCGCCCGACGCTTGTTATCAGTTCGCCTATCGGTACGGGCGGAATAGAATTCAACATGTTCGTCGCTTACGTGAAGCGCTTTCCGGTGTATTTTATGCCGGGTGGGGGCAAGTGCCTCAAGCGCCCCGTGAAAAGCACGGATTTGGTCAAAGGAATCGCCTTGGCGGGCCTTTCGGAGCATGCGGTTGGTAAAACCTACGCCCTTGCTGGCGAAACGGTGCTTTCGATGGCGGATATGGCCAAGGCCATATTGAAACAGGCCGGCAAGCGCCATTGCATGATTCCGCTGCCCTGGTGGATTTCCAAGAAACTCGCGGTCCTGAAAAGCTGGATTGGCGGGCGTCCGGTGACGGCGGAGCAAGCCCTTGCTGGTTTTTTGTATGACGCCGCTCCCGATATTGAAAATGCGAAGGCCGATTTGGGCTATAATCCCAGTTCGCCCTTGAAAATTTGATTAAAAACGGCATTTTTTATCACAAAAAATCACCTTTTCTTTACATTGGCGATTTTTTTGTATATATTCTATGGAGTTAATGAGGTTTATATGAAATTTAAAGCAGTTTCTGCGGTTCTTTCCGCTTTTGCAATGACGATGATGCTTGCCGCTTGTGGCAGCGATGACAATTCGTCGAACGTGGAACGCGAAGAAGGTAGCTCTTCTAGCGTTAAAGAATCTTCTTCTTCGGTCGAAGAATCTTCTTCTTCCGCCGCACCGGAATTTCCGAAGGGTATGCGCGCCGCTACCTTGGATGATCTTGAAAAGAACCTGAGTCTTGGCTCCATGTTTGGGGTCGATATTTATCTCGCTTCTGGTGCCAAGCAGGGCGTGTTCTCCATCTGGATTCCTGATTCGGCATGGATTGCAGTCCGTTCGGACTTTGAAAACGGCTTGATTGAATACGGCCCCAAGAATGGTTCGTTCATGGGTACCGACGCAAAGTCTGCTGATTCTTTGAAGAAATTCTTCGAAAAGTCCGGCAAGATGCAGTTTGTCGTGAAGGACGAAAAGAAACTGCAGGTGTCTATCAACGATGGTGACTACATCGATGTCGAAAAGGCAAAGGTGCAGGTGCTTTCGAGCTGGGTCTCGGATGGTACGGAACTGCAGGGCGTCAAGCTTTCTTGCAAGAACGGCGATGCTCAACAGGTGTACTCGTTCTACAAGGGCCGCTACGTGCTTGAAGAAACCGAAAAGAAGGAATCGAAGTGGTCTGCCGGTTACTACGACATTGAACGCAGTCACTTGCTGATGCTTCCGGTGTTCTTCAACGCTCCTGTGTTCTCGATGATTTCTGCCATGGTCGGCACGGACTTCAATATCCGCATGGATACGGGTGATTCCCTGAAGTGCGAAAAGTCTACGATCAAGTATAAGGATATTGACGCCGAAGCGATCGCTGGCGAATGGGTTGCTCCTGAAAGCGGTTACGACTGGACGCTCACGCTCAAGAAGTCGGGCGATTATTCTGTCGACGGCAAGAAGGGTGCCAATACCGAAGACTTCAAGTCTGGCATTTGGGATGTCTACGGCGATGTGCTCTTGCTGAAGAATACGAGCTGCCTGCATCCGAGCGAATGCGCCTCGGCTGTGAAGGGTACTGTCGAAGGCTTCGATGCCAAGAAGGGCTTTACCTTCAATCATGACGACGACGGTTCTCCGGCTATGCCCAAGACTTGGACTGTGCCGCAGTACGAATAAGCGTTAATGAAAGGGCTTCGCCCAGGAATTAAAAAACGCTCCGCATTTAGCGGGGCGTTTTAAGTTTTTAAAAGGCTTGTGGATTACTAGCCGTGGTGCTTGTCGTGGTTGGGGCAGCCGCAGCCGCCGTTACCATCGCAGTTTTCCTTGTGGCCTTCGCCGCCACATTCGCATTCGTGATCGCCTTCGCCCTTGCCGCCACAGCAGCAGTGGTGACCCTGGGGGTTGAGTTCTTCTTCGGTAGCTTCGCGCACAGACACGACTTCGATAGCGAAGTTCAGGTTCTGGCCGGCGAGTTCGTGGTTGGCGTCAATCACGGCAGTCTTTTCAGACACGGACTTCACGCGGATGGGCATGGGGCCTGCGGGTGTCTGGGCATAGAACATCATGCC
>Ga0310696_10010109_pt1 | contig 10878 bp, 9 predicted proteins | sample AusTroGonzalo_MG_4_FD_203885 | JGI IMG/M metagenome (GOLD analysis project Ga0310696, IMG submission 203885) | Bovine rumen microbial communities from tropical cattle in Woodstock, Queensland, Australia - Gonzalo_02 (v2) (version 2) | ecosystem: Host-associated > Mammals > Digestive system >...
ATGCTCAAAATTCATAGGTGAACACTATGTTCGCGAACTTAGCAGATTTCATACTCAAGCACTCCAAGATGATTATAGTCATCTGGTTGGTGGTTCTGCTCTGTTCCGTACCATTGGCTATCAAGAGCGGGGATGTCCTCGTCTATGATATGACCGAGATGGGCGGAATGGAGTCGGAGGCTGTCGATGGTCAGAAGATTGTCGATGAGTACTTCACCAACTCTCTCAACCTGTCAGAGATCCTGGTCATATCATACTACTCGCCTGAAGAACTGGATAAGGCCGGTTCCCTCTTCTTTGCCTTCCAAACATTGGTTGAGGAGAAGTACGGTGACAAGATCGAAGTCAGCAACTACGGCAATTTCTCTAAAGAAGACGCATCCAAGGAAGGCGTCAAACTTGTGGCGATAGCGAACAGCGACCCCAAATTCGACATCGTGCATGAGACAGGTAATCTGAGGGAACTTGTCTCTCAGGCCAAGACCGAAGTCGGTGCAGAATCACTTACTGCACTGATCACCGGAAACGCAGCAATCTCATACGATACAGAAGCATCCTCGATGGAGGATGTCAGCAAGATCGATCCGTTTAGTATCCTTCTGATCTTCGTCCTTCTTGCTCTGTTCTTCTTCGCTATCGTCACCGCATTCATACCTCCGGCAGTCGTCGGAATGGCCTACGGAGTAGTCCTCATGCTGCTGTATGCGATCGGAAGCATACTAGACATATACTACATCACCCAGGTTCTCATCCTCGTCAGTATGCTTGGAGCAGGATGCGACTATGCTGTGTTCATCATCACCAGATACAGGGATGAGTGCAAGAAGGGCAACGACCATGATACCGCACTGAAAGAAGCGGTCATGTGGGGCGGAGAGGCCGTCTTTACATCAGGTCTTGCAGTCATCATCGGATTCGCAGCTCTCGGACTCTGTTCCTTCTCGATGGTACAGACCATGGGAATCATCCTTGCTCTCGGAATACTCATGGCGCTCATCGCCGCACTTACATTCATACCTGCATTGCTCAATCTCTGTAAAGACAAGATCTTCTGGCCTTCCAACATGGAGAAGTACAGGCAGAACGAGGAGAACGTCAAGGCCGGTACCAACCTCGGAGTACGCGGACATCTGTCCAAGTTCTCCAAGTCCTATTTCTCCTGGCTTTCCGGAGTTACCCGTAAATTTGCTGCCCCCATAGCGATCGTTACGCTCCTGATAGCAGCTCCATGCGTGTACTATTATGCGACTACCGAGGACTCTGCAGATATGATCTCGGTCATGCCTCCATCCGAGTCGGTGGACGGTCTCGACCTCATCATGACTCAGACCAGCGGAGGGACCATCATGCCCACCAACGTTGTCATCGATCTGAATGACAGCATCGGAGAAGTCGGTTCTTTCACGATCTTGGGTAACGAGATTCCGTACATCAAATGGAACGAAAAGGGATTGAATGTCGAGACCATGTCCGGTGCAGTCCCTGCTCTGATGCTCGTTTCCAATGACATCAAGAGTAAATACAGTATCGTCGGCACGGCCTCTGGAATCAACTCGTGGGCAATCCTCTACACACAGGTTGCGGAAATGTTAAAGACTGATGATCCAAGGCTCATCAACATGGCGCTGTACAGTCAGCTCCCCGGAGCAGTACAGACTCCTGTTATCACAATCCTTGCATATGCATCCGGACAGTCTCCACTTGCTCCGGATCCAACGAACCTTACAGCTACGCCTCTGACCCCTATCGAGGGAACAGATCTGGTCGTTATGAACGTCCTCGACGGTATCCTCAACTACGGTACCGGAATCATCGATGCAACGGCGACGCACGTCAACATGATGATCATAACGAACGAGGAGCCGATGTCCGCCAATACGATGTCCTTCATCAAGGACCTGAGGAACGCGTTCCACGGCGAGAACGGATACGATTCCAAGTACTCTTCGATCTGGTCGGCATCATATGTCACCGGAACCGCGGCGCTTATGAACGATGTCTCGTCAGAGGTGGAGGATCAGTTCAGTATGATCAGGGCCGTCGTCATAGTACTGTTGATTGTACTGCTCTTCTTCATCCTGGGATGCTATCTGACCCCCATCAGAGCGGTACTCACCATCATGTTGAGCGTCATCGTCACGGTGGCTCTGACAAGGTTCGTTTTCGACGGACTGATGTCCACGCCGGTGATGTTCTTGATCCCGATCGTGCTGTTCGTGGTCCTTCTCGGACTGGGAATGGATTACGAGATCTTCCTCACCACCAAGATCCGTGAGAACAAGATCAAGGGAATGGACAATCATGAGGCCATAGCCAATGCCATCAGGGAGGCAGGACCTATCATCTCCCTGTGTGCCCTCATCATGGGAGGAACGTTCCTCACCATGCTCCTTGCAGGATCCTCTATGCTCCAGGAGTTCGGATTCGCATTGGGAGTCGGTATCCTCATAGACGGTCTCCTGATGGTAGGATTCTTCAGTCCTGCTATGATGCATCTCATGGGCAACTGGAGCTGGAAGGGCCCCGGATTCCTCACCAAGAGGCACGGACTCAATCCTGACGGAACCAACATGGCCCAATCGGAATCGGAAGAGCAGGCCTGAATAAACGATTTATGAAAAACCTCTTACTCTCCCTTCGGGGAGAGCTCGCTTCTCAAAGCATCGCAATTATCGCACCGGCCACTACTATAATTACCACCAATGCGGCGATACCTGCCCAGAACCAGTCCTTCTCACGGATGAGGCCTACCAGTGCTGCTATGACCGCGAAGAGCGGGGACGCTATCAGAACCAGAAGTCCGTAGTAGAGGAACGGATTGTCATCGGAGATGCATAATCCTACGGCGATCATCGCCAGCCCAACGACGATACCTATGCGAAGGGTCCATGCGATGGACTTGTTCATGCTCATAGTATCCCTCCCACACGCAGAAGTACCAGTGCCGACATGATGAATAGCACCACTGAGAAATACCTTCTCAGATGCTTGGTGTTCATCTTTCTTGCCAGATATGTTCCGGCCAATGCTCCGATGAATGCACCTATGGCCACAGCCCCCGCGAAAGGCAGATCAAGCTGTCCGCTGAAGAAGTAGGTGACCGCTCCGGAGAACGCGGTTATCCCGATCATGTAGCTGCTGGTGGAACTGGCAGCTTTCATGGGAACATGCATTATGAGGTTCATGACGGGGACCTTTATCGCTCCGCCGCCTACCCCAGTCATTGAGGACATCATGCCTGCGAAAACGCACGCCAATCCTCCCTTTCCTACATTCTGGACTTCATATGAGATGTCGTCCCCGTTCGTTTCGTCCCTATAGGTGAAGCTCATGCGTCCGTCGGTGTCCTTCGGTTCGATTACCTTCTCCGGACTGATGATCATCCTGAACGCGCTGTATATCATCACGCAGCAGAATAGGATGCTGAGGATCCAGTCCTCTAACAGCCCGGCTATTATCGCCCCTGCTATCGCACCCACGGTTGTGGTGACTTCCAGCAGCAGTCCCAGACGTACATTGGCAAGGCCCTTCTCCACGAATATGCTGGACGCTCCGACGGAACCTGCAACAATCCCGACAAGGCTGACTGCGGCAGCCTCAGCAGGCGCCATGCCGAAAGCAAGCATCAGTACAGGAACGAATATCACTCCCCCTCCCAGCCCGAAAAGGGAGCCCATTATGCCGGCACCGGCACCGAGGGCTATGAGGCCTAAGAGAATGAGCAATTCCATGTGCGATGCTATCGTATAATCCGATATAGTTTTATTCGGGGTTTCGATAGTCGGAACGTGGCCATATTACTTCTCAGATATGCGGAGATCGGACTGAAGAGCACTCCAGTCCGCAGGAGGTTCGAGAGTATCCTCAAAGACAATCTTCTCAACAGGTTGATGGAGGATGGAGTGGAGGCTCTCGTTACGAACAAGGGAGCAAGATTCTATGTGGAGGCCACCGATATAGATGCCGCCATATCGTCCGTCAGGAGGGTGTTCGGAATAGCCTCTTTGTCCGTTGCAGAGGAGAGCACCTCCAAGATGGAGGACATGTGCCAGACGGCAGCAGAATATTCCAAGGATAGGATCGGGAAGGGGCAGTCCTTCGCGGTAAAGGCCCGCAGGGAAGGTTCCCCCGGATACACCAGCCTCGATATGGGGAGGGAGATCGGATCCGCCATATTCCTGGCGAACGAGGATAAGGGTGTGAGGGTGGATCTGACCAATCCTGATGTGACGTTCTTCGTGGAAGCACGCGATAACCGTGCCTTCATCTTTCAGGATTACATAAGGTGCCATGCAGGCCTACCCGTGGGGACGCAGGGCAAGGTCATCGCGGAGCTGGATGGTTCCGACAGGAGCATCGTGTCCGCATGGCTGATGATGAAGCGCGGATGCAGGGTCCTCATCAAGGGCGATGCGGATTATTCGATGCTGAGCCAGTATGATACCTATCTCAGGCCGTACGACCCTCAGAAGGACGATCCGAAGAAGATGCTCGGATATGTATCAGGGGCCGATCTGGACGGCATCAGGGACATCGATGTCTCACAGTTCCCGATTCCGGTATTCTTCCCTACCGTTGGGATGACCGATGACGAAGTGGGCACGATCATGGATACGATCGAGCATGGACTTTGATGCAATCCCTCAGAATTTTAATTTATGTCCCGGCGGGCATACATAATAATAATGAGGCGGCCGACGGATCAGCAGGCTATATCTGTCTGATCGTCTGGCCGCGATAATCTGTTTTTATAGGTTAGGGTGTTCTTTCTTGTACTCTATAGACCATCCCGTGAGTCCTACTACACCGGCTACTGTTGAAAGACCGCAAGTTGTTCCTAGAGCAGTGGCAAGTGCGCCTGTTGCAAGAACTCCTCCGACACCGGTTGCCAAAGCCAATGCGAATCCTGCTACCATGACGCCGGTCCAGAACTTGCGCCAGCTGAAGGACCCCTCATATTCGAGATCTTTGGTGGTCATATCTACGTAGTTCGTGGGCATTACCATTTTTTTTGCTATATACGCCATTGTAGTTACCCTCCTTTTTCCATACGAGTCTGCTGTATCGCTGTGATTACTTGGACGTTTCGCTGGTAGCTATTATGCCAGCACTTCCGCCCAGACCGAGTACGAGACCAGCAGCCATAGCTATTCCTCCGCCGGCTGCTAAAGTTGTAGATAACATAGCACCGCCTATCAATCCGACTGCGGCTCCGCCGACACACAGGACTGCTCCCGCGATCGCTACGCCGACGAAGAACTTCTTCCAGCTCCATCCGCCATCGAATTCCATCTCCGTTGCTGACATGTCCACGTAGTTCATGGGCATCTTCATTTGGTGATTTGCATTCTCCATGGTTTCATCCTCCAAGGCAGGGTTATCTGCACTTATCTGTAATCATTAGACCATCAGTTAATAAATGTTCCTAAAGTATGTTCAAGAGTTTTGTATTGCACGGTTCGGTCTGTTTCTGAACCGTAGTAAAGGAACTCCAGACGATGCCTCAGCATTGCCTGGAGGGTAGATATTCTGCCTTTCGGATCAATATCTCCTTGAGATTATGAACGCTGCAGCCCCGATTATCGCTATTCCTCCGGCAGCCGCTGCTGCAATTATGGTTATCATTCTGGTATCATCCTGTTTCTCTGGTGAATTTTCTTTCCAGTCTGCTACAAGGACTATGTCCTTGTTTCCCATTTTAATCGAATCGCCCATTTTGTGTATCTTGTAGTCGTAGTACCAGCCGTTGAATGTGAATCCTTCCTTGGTCCCGGAATACATTTTGACTAGGAATGTGCTGCCCTCCTCAACATCTGCCTGTATCGGGGCTGTTCCGCTGCCTCCATTCAGATCGTACGTCACCTTGTGCATGGGCTGTCCTTTTTTCCATTCTGCGGTGAGGACTATGTCGGACAGTTCCATGGTGATCGTATCTCCTTCTTGGAATAGGAGACGGTCATAGGACCATCCTTTGAACACATAACCTTCCATCGTAGCTGTACACCCCTGGACGGTGAAGGAGTGTCCTTTGGCAACATCCGCCTGGGTTGGTGCGGTGCCAGAACCTCCGTTGAGATCGTATATGACGCTATGTGTCTCGGTCCAGATCGCCATGAGGGTTATGTCTTTCTTCCCCATGGTGACGGGGTCCCCGGCGCTGTAGACATTGCCGTCGTAGATCCATCCCTCGTACAGATATCCTGTTTTGGTACCGGAGTAGCTCTTGGCCTTAAATACGCCCCCCTCTTGGACATCTTCTTGCATCGGGGCAGTACCTGAGCCGCCGTCGAGATCGTATATCACTTTGTGAAGAGGGACCCATTTGGCCAGGAACAATATGTTCTTAGTTCCCATGACGAACTTGTCCCCGGGTTTGTACAATCTTCCGTCGTATGTCCATCCTCCGAAGCCGTATCCTTTTTTGACACCAGAGTATGTTTCGACGGTGACCTGATCGCCCTTTTTGTAATTCTTCGTTTCTGGAGCATCGCTCGACCCTCCATCCGCATCGTATTCCACACGACGTTCCTCTATCCAAATGGCGGTCAGTGTGATGTCCGAGGTACCCATGGTTATTTCGTCGCCGGGGTCGTACTGATGGGAGTCAAGGGAACATTTCCAAGCGACAAATGTGAAACCTGTCTTTGTTCCAGAATAATATGCAACTTTGAATTTTTGGCCTTCAAGCACGTCACTCTGTATGGGTTTATTGCCCGATCCTCCATCTATGTCGTATTTTACTGCATGTTGGGTAACGGTCCCTTTATTGACCAATGTTTCAGTCCAATCCTCATACTCCCCTTGCATTTCAAATACGTGCCCGACAAAGTCCGGACCATTGTAATCTGTTATCTCGTTTGTCTTTTCTTCTTCCTTATAGAAGTGGTAGGTGTAATCATATTTCGGTTCTACACTAGGAACGCTAAGCCTGAATGCACATTCGTTGATTCCAGAGCACCCATTCATTACTGTCAGTTTTTTGATGGTCAGGGGCGGGTTGTCATAATGGCTATTTTTATTGAAAGCATTTTCTCCCACGAAAGTCAAATTCGAAGATAATATCAAATCATTGACTGTTGCTCTGCAACCCTGGAAAGCTTCTTTCCCGATGTGGGTCAGATTTTTGGATATTATCAATTCGGCTTTTTCCTTTTTCGTATCATCTTTATAGAATTCTGCATCCATAAATGCAGCTGTACCGAGATAATTTACCGAGTCTGGAATCGTATTGACGCCATTATCGACGCAATAGAATACCGTTCCATTGCATGCGTGTTTCTCTATGGTGCTCACGGTTATGGGTATACTGAGCGAACAGTAGAATTTCGCAGCCGCTAGCATATAGGACTTTATCGTCACTGTTCCGTAAGCGACTTCAAAACCTTTCTCAAAGACGCAATCTTCAAATGGGAAAGTGCCGTTGCTTTCTATAGAATCCGAAATAATCAGCTTTCCTGAGAACTTACAATTAGAAAACGCGCCCTGACCGAGTTTATTCAGGGACATGGGAAATTCAAGATCCCCCTCATACGGGCCATTATTCTGGAAAGCTCTGACTCCAATTTGCGTAACGCCTTCGGGCAAGTAGAACGAACCTTTGAAATGACATCCGCGGAACGCTCTATCACCTATGGTTTCTAATTTATCTCCGTCGAACAATATTGTAGCCACACTGCTGGTGAAGGTGCAACCTTCAAATGCGCTTTCTTGGATAGTGGTTACATTCTGAGGGATAGTTAAGTTAGTACTTATGTTTCCGCAGTTATAGAATGCAAACGTACCTATTACTTCCAGGTTTTCCAATTTGCTCAGAAAGCCCATTCCTGTCAAGCTTGAACAACCGTTGAATGCGTTATCTCCAATGGATACGAGTTCGGGGGCTGCCTCTAAGCTGATGTCTATCGAGCTCAAAACGTTTAGATCCTTGAATGCATTCGTGCCGATGGCCGTTACACGGTAATCGATGAAGAGCTCAGTAATATTACCCTTATTGTAGAACCATGGGGCTTCGCCAGATTCGTAATCGGTCATATGGCCGTCTCCGGATCCGCCTTTGGTTATATTCAGTTTCACAGTATCTCCGCTTATTGGTTCAAAATTCCAGGTCAGTCCTCCGCCGCATTCGCCGCTTGTTGGTGGATCAGCACTCGTTTCCATCATTTCCGATGGCAGCATAACTAATGTGATGGCCGCCAGCATCGCGATCAGGGCAAGACAGGATGCGATCTTTATCCTTGGATTCGTGGACATCCTGCAGTTTTCACACGTTGCATCCTGCATCTCTCTACACATGCCAGTCCTCCCCATGATATCCGCTCCTTAGAAACCTAGTCCGTCGAGGAAGTAGTCCATATACGTGTTCTTCTCGTACACGGTCCAGGTCTTCACCGACATCCCGTTTATGATCTCTATCTGGTTGCCTTTATCGTCTATCAATGCCTGATCGTCGAAGGATACCATTATCTTGAAGAATGCGCCGTCCTTTGTAACGGTGGCATCGTTGGCGATGGAATAGATCTTTCCCTTTATGCATCCGAATTCGGTCTGAAGCAGTCCATCCACAGTGAATCTGCAATCCTGTCCGACGGCCAGTCTGACCCTGTCATGGGCAGATACTGCAAGCTCGATCATCTTGTCTGAACCGCTGTTCAGATTCCCGACCTGTGTTCCGGTCTGTACATACGATCCAACATCCATTTTGATGTCGTAGTGCACCTGACCTGAGTTGGCGGCCGTGATGGTGTACTTGGCGATATTGGCTTCGCTGGAGGCTATCTGAGTCCTCAACTGGACAATCTGGTTGGTTGCGCTGTTGCTCTCGCTCCTGATGGATGAGAGATACTTCAGCTTCACAGCTTCCTGCTTGTTATCAAGATCCGATTGAACGATTTCAGCCAGATATTGATTGTACTGATCATAGAATTCAACTTCGACCGGGTCTAGAGAATCAGCATTGAATGGATTGGAGGTTGCGTCCCTGTCCAAGGACTCAATCAACTTCTCAGTATATACCAAACGGTTGCTGGATGCCTTACCCTGAGCTATGTAGGGTTCGTACTGAATCATTTCCTTCTCTAGGCTTACCTTCTGATTGTACCAAGTACTGTAGAAATCCTTCACCAATGATGCTCTATAGTAATCCTTCTGAGCGCCCATAGAACCAGCATGACTCCATGTGGTAGCGAAAACATAGAATACCTCGTACCATTCATGCTCTTTCGAGTAGCTGAATGGATTCTTCGGCCCTGTGGACTCTTGGGCACCTTCCAGTAGCCTATCGATGTAGCCTATCTTATCTTTCCCGCTATCATAAAGCTCCTGATACATCTCTCCGTTCCTGATATCTTTTTCGAGAGAGATCTTTTGGGAATAGGCGTTGTTCATATACTTCAGGCGTACGCTCTCTTTTTGATCAGCATCCGATGCCTGCTCTAGCTCGTTCTCATAGGATTTCATCATCTCATAGAATTCTCTTTCGTCACCGAAGTTAACGAACGGGTTGGGCCTGTCATTTTCGACGGTATCCATAAACTGATCTATCAGCGATACCCTATTTTCATAGTGCTTCAGACTGTCCTCCAGATTCCTACGTTCTGTCTCCTGGACGGATGAATCGAGCACGAACAGTATGTCTCCTTTGGAGACGAAGTCGCCTTCATGGGCGCGTACTTCCAGGATGGTTCCTGCGACATCATTTGAAATTGCGTTTACTCCGGAATCGACGACGATTCCGGAGTTCTCCACTTCCTCGGCCTTGACGGCGTAGCACGACCATACAAGGGCGGCGGCAAGTATCAGGAGAATTATCAGTATGGTGCCTGTCATGAACTTCGGGGGATTGCGCATATAGTACAAGCGGCTGTCTTTCAACCCCTGAAGCTTAACATCCCCCATTGTTGCCATATCAAAGTACCTCGTTGAATATGTCCGCGACGAGGTCGTTACCATCTTCGTCGTGGTTGAGGACCGTGTAGAACACAGGTCCTAGAGTAATGTCGTGCTCGTATGCGTAAACTTGCATCTTGGAGTATGCCATGAGTATCTTGTCGATCGGGCCCTCGAATCTGGCCATGAGGCAGTTTTCGAGCCTTATTGTGGTCTCCAGCTGGTAGGGGCTAGCCACGTTGCTGGGTGCTTCCCTGACCTGGAGAAGCAGCTCGGTGTCACGGGATGTGGTCTTATCCATCATCCTGGTGGTTTCACGTATGATGAGCGGCCCATACGGTTTCAAATTCTCTTTCTTCATGTAGGATTCGAACATCTTGGCCGATTTCTGGAGATTGCTCTCGTCAACGTTTTCGAGCATCTTCGAGATTACGTTGTTGAAGGTCACGTTCTTTTTCTCTGCTATTTTTATCTCATTCATAGGTTATCACTCCTTCTTCATCTAAGGCGTTTGTCTTTTTGTTTTCGGCAGAGGCTCCGTCTTTTTCTGCGATCCGGGTCTCTTCGGGACCCTTCTCCAGAATACCAGTCTCCTCCGATTCCTCCTCTCCGACGTTTATTTCGCCGGTTTGAGTGGACCATAGTTTGTAATATTCGCCCCGTAACGCCAGCAGCTCGTCATGAGTGCCGGTCTCCACGACCTGTCCGTTATTCATCATATAGATCCTGTCGCAGTTGCGGATGGTACTCAGTCTGTGGGCAATTATAAGCATGGGGCAATCCGCCATTTTCTTGAATATCAGATCGAATGTAGTCTTTTCCGTGACATAATCCATGTTGCTGGTGGCCTCGTCCATGATGAGGAAATCAGGATTCCTCAGGATGGCCCTTGCTAGGACCAATCTCTGTTTCTCTCCTCCGGAGAGTCCGCCTCCTGTCTCATCCAGGAAAGTATCGTATCCTGCAGGCAGGTTCTTGATGAATTCGGTGCAC
>Ga0310696_10010113_pt1 | contig 10875 bp, 14 predicted proteins | sample AusTroGonzalo_MG_4_FD_203885 | JGI IMG/M metagenome (GOLD analysis project Ga0310696, IMG submission 203885) | Bovine rumen microbial communities from tropical cattle in Woodstock, Queensland, Australia - Gonzalo_02 (v2) (version 2) | ecosystem: Host-associated > Mammals > Digestive system >...
TACATCGATGCAGGCGCATGCAACCTAGGTAAGCCCTCGACCATCGTCTGGCTTATGGACGATCAGGTGGAGATCATCCGTCAGGGTGCCATCTCAGAGAAACAGATCATGGAAGTCTTAGAATGCTGACGAGCGAAGAATTGGAGAAGCTGCGCAAAGCAGGCAGGGTCTCTGCCGAGGCAAGGGACATCGGACTCTCAATGTGCGAGCCGGGAGTGAAGCTCTACGATGTCGCACAAGAGGTGGAGGGATACATCCGCAAGAACGGATGCAAACTGGCATTCCCTTGCAACATCAGCAGGAACGAGATCGCCGCACACGCCACTCCCAGCTGCAACGACAAGGAGGTCTTCGAGGTAGGGGACATCGTCAAGGTCGATTGCGGAGGTATCCTGGACGGTTTCATAGGAGACACCGCCGGTACCGTGGAAGTAGGTTCCCGCAGCTATCCGGAGCTTGTGAAGATCAGCAAGACAGCAAGGGACACGGTCGCAGAGTTCATCGGAGAGGGAGTTCCCCTCCGCGAGATCGGAAGCGCTGTGGAGAGGACGATCAGGAGCGCAGGTTTCGCACCCATAGTCAACCTCTGCGGCCACCAGATCGCAAGGAACGAGCTCCACGCAGGTTTCTCCGTTCCCAATTACGACAACGGAGACGAGTTCAAGCTGGAGTCCGGAATGACCGTTGCCATCGAACCCTTCGCGACCAACGGGAAGGGTCAGATCAAGAACGGGAAGCCCGGGAACATCGTTCGTATCCTCAGGGAGAGGCCTCTTGCGGATCCCAAGGATCAGGAGTTCTACGAGTATATCAAGGAGGAGTTCTTCCAGCAGCCGTTCTGTGCAAGGAGCTGCGATTTCCCTGACGCGGAGAAGCGTGTCAGGAGTCTCATCCGCCACGGGGTCCTGTCAAGCTATGCGGAGCTCGTCGAGGTGTCTGGAGGGCTTGTATCCCAGCACGAATACACATTCTACATCGACGGCAGACGCGCTGAAGTTACGACGCTCCCGTAAACATTTTAATAACAATCCTCTTAACCCGGATTAAGCTGAAGTTGCCAAGCCTGGTCAAAGGCGAGGGACTCAAGATCCCTTCTCGTAGGAGTTCGCCGGTTCGAATCCGGTCTTCAGCACCATCTTCTCATCAACTCAATGTGTCAGAGTACACTCTGGCAGTCGGATGTAATAGTTCAGAAGTAAGAAGGTGGAAAGGGTTTGGTGCCCGTTGCCGGGCACCTTTTGGAAACTAGGAGCTTCAGATCAGTATCTGTAGTTCTTGGGGTCGTCGTATCCGCCGTACATGATTCCGGTGTTGTACGGGGTGATCTCGAATCCCCAGTCTGCCATGCGTGCCAGAGCCTTGTCGTAGACCTCAAGGTACTCCTTGGTGGGCCTGACGGTCTTGACATCGTAGCACTCCTGGAAGGTCTTTCCGAGGTCGGCAGAGGTGTACTGAGGCTCGTACCACTCGACGAACTTCTTCAGCAGGACGTTGACCTCAGAGACTTTCATTCCTGCGGTCTGAGCTGCTGCCTCTCCCATGACACGGGCTTCCATTCCGGTGGTCTTGTCCTGGACAACTCCCTTTGCGACTGCGGATCCGGAGAGGAGCTCTCTTCCGGAAGCGGTGTCACAGATTGCCTGGGCTGCGGTCTCGATCAGTCCCATCTCAGTGCAGGGTCCTGCAATGGGGTAGTACTGGTTCGCGAGCAGGAGGTCGGTGTTGTTGTCGACTGCGGCACATGCGTGTCCGGCGACAGCCAGGGTCTCCTTGGCCATGGTGGTTCCCCACCTGATGTGGATAGGTCCGTCAAGGTGGAAGTTTCCGGAGAAGAGTCCGAAGGAAGCGAGGGTGGTCGCAACATCACAGATTGCGGTCTCCTCGAGCTGTCCGCAGTATCCACCGAAGATGGGCATCTGCTCGATCATGATTGTGTCTCCGGAGATGGTCCAGCCGGCCAGCATGTTGAGTCCGGTCATATCCATCTTCAGCTCGTTGAGCTGGGAGCACTCGTGTGCGTCGGTGATCCTGTGTCCGGCGTTGGGGCAGTCTGCGACAAGCCTTGCTGCCTCGGACAGAGGAGTCTCGGGTCCCTAGACACCGAGTCCGGGCCTCTGGGCCCTGGTCCTTGCCTCTTTTGTTGCCCTGAGCTCCTGCATTGTTGCGCGGATCTCGTAGGGGGTCTTGGACTTGGCGGGCTTTCCCTCGACGGTTGTCATAACTCCGTTGACGAGGTCGTCGACGATTCCCTCCTGTGCGTAGGACTGCATGATCTGGACGAAGACGTCCTCAGAGATAGGGGATCCAGTAGGTCCTCCCTGGATGATGGGCTTGATGGGTGCGTTTCCGTGTCTGGGGTAGAACCTTGCGATGTCCCTTCCCTCTCCAAGGATCAGCTTTTTGGGTGCCCTCTTGATTCCCTCCCAGATCTCCTCTTCCGTGAATTTCATTACACGGCCGAGGTCCTGGCAGTAGAATCCGCAGGTGACCAGCATCTCGAGTCCAGCCTGGAACAGGTTGTTCTTTGTCTCGTTGTCCTCGGGGATGAACTTGTCGCCGAAGTTGAGCTTGTACTTCTCCTTCATTGCTGTGGCTGTCTCGGGGATGATCTTGTAATCCCAATCCGCCTCAGGGACCTTCTTTCCCTTGAGGAATCTCTCGTACACGTCAGTGACTGTCAAGAATCTAGTTGCTGCCATATTCATTCACCTTTTGTTTTAATGTGAATCAGTTTCCGGTGAGCTTGTCAACGAGTCCGATGATCTCGTTTGCAGTCTCGGAGTAACCGTCTGCACCGATCTCGTCGCACCACTCCTTGGAGCAGGGTGCTCCTCCGAAAATGGCCTTGTAGGGTGCCTCCATCTCTTTGATGGTCTCGACGATCTCTCTCTGGGACTCGAGGGTTGTGGTCATGAGTGCGGATCCTCCGCAGACAGTGGCGTTGTTCTCCTCTGCAGCGTCCATGAAGTCCATGGCGGATGCATCGGGTCCGAGGTCGATGACGTTGTATCCAGCTCCCCTGAGCATGGCACAGCAGACGTTCTTTCCGATCTCGTGGATGTCTCCCTCGACTGTTCCCATAACGACTGTTCCCTTGAGGTTGCCCTCTCCGGACTCCATCAGAGGCTTGAGGATGTTCAGTGCGGCCTCCATTGTCTTGGATGCTGCGACGACCTGGGGGAGGTAGATCTCTGCCTTGTCGAACCTGACTCCGATTGTCTCCATTCCCTTTCCGAGACCGTCTCCGATGATGGTTCCGATGTCCATCTTTGCGTCAATGGCCTTCTGGGTTGCCTCCTGGGCAAGCTTGATGTTCCATGTCTCGACTGATGTTTTAAGATCAGCGAGAATTGCGTCGTTTGACATTTTTATTCCTCCTTTTTTTCGGGTATAAACCCCCAATGAAACCATTGGATGATATTTGTTACTTCATACATGTATATAATCGATACTGTAAGAAATGGAGTTTCTTATAAAATAGTATTTAAAGATTACTTTATTTTTTGCTCAATTTTTGCTCTTATATTTAAAATAGTATATTGTATTATACATCCAATTAGTAAACTATTATATAGGAAACAATGAACCATTCTCATGCGAGAAGAATCAGTACGATTCAAGCCGCTACACTTAGAAAACAACAGAAACAATAGCGAATGAGAGCTCGTATCATTATGATCTTCGGGATCCGACATAGTATGGGCCCGAATTGAGCTGTTGCTGCTTCAAAAGATGTTGTGTATGAGGCCGGTCTAGAGAAAGACATATTTCATATTGTACTTACCTTAATATAACTAAGAAGAACATCTCATTCACCGTCCTGTTTAACCCTGTGAAAGGAGATCCATACCTATGCAAAAATCCGAAAAATCTTGTAATTTTTTGCCACTATATCTCCAGAATGAGGGCCGTAATGCATGGATATATGATACGTCCATACTACTAATTTATATAGTGATATACTTAGCTTTATATACTCACAAAAAAGGCCTATTTATCATATATAATCATTTGTATTCATTACAATTCGGTTTAAATAAATTCAATCATAAAATTTGACGCTATTATATGGGTCAAATGTTCTTTTATTTATAAGTTGTGACGAACCATTATTAAGCAACGAAGTTTGCTAACTCTCATAGCACTAGATGCTAAAAGGAGGAATAAGAATGGCTTATGAGGCTGAGACAAAGAAACTGCAGGACGCTTTGGTTTCCTGTAAAGTTCCCGATATCGCAAAGGCTGTAGAGGAGGCGCACAACGCCGGCATGCCCGCAGAGGACATCATCAACGCTCTTGGAGCGGCAATGTCCGATGTCGGAGTCCTTTTCGAGAGGGGAAAGCTGTTCCTGCCCCATGTCCTGAGCGCAGCTGCAGGCATGAAGAAAGCAATGGAGATGCTCGACGAGGAGCTCAAGGCCGGATCCGGAACAGGACAGGCTAAGGGAACAGTCGTCATGGGTACAGTCGAGGGAGATGTCCACGACATCGGAAAGTCGATCTGTTCGACCATGCTCCAGTGCGCAGGATTCGAAGTTCACGACCTCGGTAGGGATGTACCCCTCAAGAACTTCATTGAGGAGGTCAGGGGCGGATGCAACTTCTGTGGAATGTCAGCACTTATGACAACCACGATGACCGGAATGAAGACCGTCATCGACAACCTCAAGACCGAGGGACTTCGCGACAAGGTCAAGGTCATGGTCGGCGGAGCACCTGTTACACAGGGATACGCTGACAAGATCGGAGCAGACATCTACGGAGAGTCCGCTTCCGAGACCACAAAGAAGGCACAGGCCTGATTTTTTCAGTCTAGGTGATTGAAATGACAGAGTATTACACCAGAATGGGTGACGGTAAGAGAGTCACCATGACAAAGCAGCAGATCCTGGACGATCTGCATGCCGGAACAGCCGACGCAGCCGACATGGCAACCATCCCTCAGCTCGATGCAAACGCACTCGAGCACATCGCTGACATCATCATGTGTCAGGACAGGGTTGTCGGAGTCGCCCCCGGTCAGGAGGTTGTTCTCTCGTACGATATCGGACAGCTGGACTTCACAGGTGACAACGGAAACTCCGGAAACGGAGTCGACATGGGAAGGCTCGAGGCAGCACTGCTGCACGAGAGGGCACTGGGAGCAGACACATTCGAGCTTGCTCACTCTGACTATTCCATCAAGCCTGTCAAGCCTGTCATCTCCATGGAGATGCAGACAATGGAGGAGATCCAGGCTGAGATCGTCGCACCCTACTTCTACGGTGCAATGCCCAACCAGGGACTCTACTACGCCCCCGACGGACCCTACGGAAACCCAGCAGACCTCATGAGGGACTTCAAGATCGAGGAGTCCATGCAGCAGTCCGAGCTGGCATCCCAGCACGTCACAAGGGATATCGAGTACGTCACAACCAGGCTCCAGGCCGCAGGTTCTGACGGATTCAACTTCGACACAACCGGATCCGCAGGAGACGCAGACTGTGTCGGAACACTCAACGGTGTCAAGATTCTGAGGGAGCAGTGCCCCGAGGCATACATCCAGGTCGGATTCGCAGGAGAGTCCATTATGGGTATCCACGGAATGATCGAGTTCGAGGGACAGGTCGTCGCAGGAATGTACCCCCACCAGTACGTCCACCTTGCTGAGAAGGCAGGAGCAAACGTCTGCGGTACAGTCTGTAACACCAACACCAGCAAGTCGCTCGCATTCAACATCGCAAGGGCAGTCACCTTCATCAAGGAGGCCGTCAAGGAGTCCAACATCCCCATCCACGCAGATATGGGAATGGGAGTCGGCGGAATCCCCATGTGCGAGACACCCCCGATCGACGCGGTCTCCAGGGCCAGCAAGGCAATGGTCGAGATCGCAGGCGTCGACGGAATCTAGGTCGGAGTCGGAGACCCCGCAGGAATGGATCTCCCCCACTTCATGGCTTCCGGTATGGGAGGAATCAGGACCGCGGGAGACCTCGTGGCCAGGATGGAGTTCTCAAAGAACATGAGGGCCAAGGACGCAAAGGCCTACGTTGCAAAGAAGCTCGGAATCGATGTCCTGGACATCGCTGACGAATTCGTCATGAGGGACCTCCGTGAGGAGCTCGGAATCGGAATCGTCACCGGAGTGCCCGGAGCAACCCGTGGAATCGCAGCCAAGATGAACATCGAGAACATCCTCGATATCAAGATCAACAGCTGTGAGAAGTTCCGCGAGAAGACCCAGAAACGCTGATCTGGATCCCCTATGGCCCGGGTGACCGGGCCCAGGGATCAACTTCAGGGAAAACCCGAAAGAAACTAATTCGAATATACCCTTACTTAAAAGGAGGAATACAATGAAAAACATCCAGTATCCTGGAAAGCTCGGAATGAACGGACTCCACATCGATCTGTTCACCGAGGACGAGTGCATCGCAATCGACCGTGCAACAAGGGACGTTCTCTGGAACTACGGAGTGCAGGTTTCCGACGATGAGTGTATTAGGATCTTCGAGGACGCAGGCTGTATCGTCAACTACGAGACGAAGATGGTCAGGATCCCCGACTTCCTTCTCAACAAGGCGCTTGCATCCGTCCCCAAGACATTCTACCTCTACGGAAGGGACGACGACCACACAGTCGAGCAGTCCTGGAAGGGACGTGTCCACTACACTTGCTTCGGAACCGGAATCCAGGTATGTAACTACCTCGGTGACGGCAAGTACGAGACCCGTGACTCCAACTCCGAGGACCTCGCACAGATCGCAAGGCTCTGTGACTGGGCAGACGGAATCAGCTACTTCTCCCTCCCTGTCTCCGCAAGAGACTTCGCAGGAAAGGGTGCAGAGGATGTCCACGAGATGTACATCTCCATCGCCAACACAGTCAAGCACTTCCACCACATCGACCCTGTCGCAGCAAACGTCAAGTACTACTGGGAGATGCTCAAGGCATTCTACGGAGGAGACGCAGAGAAGGCCCGTGACAGGCCCCTCATGTCCATGCTCGTTTGCCCCACATCGCCTCTCGAGCTGTCCTACAACGCAGCACAGGTTATCAAGCAGGGAGCAGAGTACGGAATCCCCGTCAACGTCCTGTCGATGGCAATGTCCGGAGGATCCTCTTCCGTTCACCTCGCTGGAACACTCGTTACCCACAACGCCGAGATCCTTTCCGGTATCATCCTCGCACAGATCGTCAAGCCCGGAGCAGCCGTCTTCTACGGATCCTCCACTACGATCTTCGACCTGAAGCACGGAACCGCACCTGTCGGAGCACCTGAGCTCGGACTCATCTCCGCAGCTGTCGCAAAGCTCGGACAGTACTACGGAATCCCCGTCTTCACAGCCGGTATGTAGACCGACGCAAAAGTTCCTGACTCCCAGGCAGCACACGAGAAGACCATCACCAGTCTCCTCCCCGCAATGGCCGGAGTCAACACCATCTACGGATCCGGAATGCTTGAGCTCGGACAGACCTTCTCCATGGAGCAGCTCGTTATCGACAACGACATCATCGCCATGAACAGAAGGGCACAGGAGGGAATCCCCGTCAACGACGAGACCCTCGCTGTCGATGTCATCAAGGAGATCGGAGTCGGAAGGGACTTCATCGGACACCCCACCACCATGGCCAACATCGATCTCGCATCCGACCCCACTGTCTTCAACAGGGACATGATCGGAGACTGGAGAGCCCAGGGTTCCAAGGCATGTGTCGATGTCGCTCACGATATCGTCGTCGATGTCATGAAGAACCACAAGGTCGCACCTATCGATCCTGAGATCGCAAAGAAGATGGAAGCAATCGTCAAAGAAGCGGACGATGCTTTCCTCGCAAAGCAGTGATCTTGCAAACGCTTTAACAAAAAAGGAGGAATAAAAAAATGACACTTGCAGAAGATGCAAAGAATGCAATCATGAAATACGACAACAAGGCAGCAGCCGAGATCGCAAAGAAAGCGGTCGCTGAGGGTGCAGACCTTGTTGACCTGATCGAGAACGGTTACTCTGCCGGAATGACAGAGGTAGGAGCTCTCTTCGAGGCAAAGAAGCTCTACCTGCCCCACGTCATGGCAGCAGCCGCGACAATGAACGCCGCAATGGAGATCCTCGAGCCCGAGATCGCAAAGAAGGGCGAGGGAGTCGGATCCGGACTTGGAACAGTCGTCATCTGTTCCATCGAGGGAGACATCCACTCCATCGGAAAGGACATCGTCGCAATCATGCTGAAGGTCGCCGGATTCAATGTCAAGAACATTGGAAGGGACGTACCTCTCGACACAATCGTTCAGGCATGCAAGGACAACAACGCCGTCGCAGTCGGAACTTCTGCTCTCATGACCTCTACCATGGTCGGACAGAAGACCTTCGAAGAGAAGATGGTCGCTGCTGGACTCAAGAGCAAGTGCCTCACCAACGTCGGTGGAGCACCTGTCACCCAGCAGTGGGCAGACGAGATCGGAGCGGACCTCTACACCGAGAACGCATCCGATGCCGCCGCCAAGTTCTCCGCAGCATTCGAGAAGAAGTGATTCAACCTTTTCCCTAAAGGGGTGCGAAAGCACCCCATCCTTACAAAACGAAGGAGGTTAATGTATGGATATAAACGAAATAAGGGCAATGGACCACGAGAAGAAGAAGAAAATCGGTCTTCTCATGGGAATTCTGTGTGCTCTTTATTGGGGAGTTTGGTATGTCCCCGGATATGCCATCTATGTTTCCCCGCTTATCATGGATGTCTATGACAACATGGTCGCATATGGAGCTACTGAAGACGTTGCCGGTATTTTGCAGGCAGTCTTCCTGACAGGAGTCAACGCGGTCGCTTGTGCGGTCCTGCTGTTCATCTGGAATGCAGGACTCGGAAAGACCAGGGAACTCTACAGGACACTCGTCCAGGTCAGGGCTGTCACCAAGTACTACATGCTCGCAGGTATCTGTGGAGCATGTGCGGTTTCAGGAACCTATCTCGCAGCACTGTTCCTGAGCCCCGGTTTTGCCGCAATCGCCGGACTGCTGTACCCTATCATCGGTACCATCATGTCCGTTCTGTACCTGAAGCAGAAGGTCACTAAGAGGGCATACCTCGCCGTCGTCGTCCTGCTCGCAGGAGGAATCACCCTGTACTCCGGAAGTCTTCTTTCCGGAAACACCGAGTCCTCCAACCCGCTCATCGGATGTATCGGAGGTCTCATGGCCGCCGTCGGTTGGGGATTCGAGGGAGTCGTTGCCGGTAAAGCACTCGATCTCACTGAGCCCGATATCGGTCTCCACCTGAGGTTCATCTTTGAAGGAATCTTCTGGATCATCGTACTCATCATCCTCGCACTGGTCGGATTCCCGATCTTTGCCACCATGGGATGGCTGTTCGATCCCACCACCTTCCTGCTTGTCCTGCTCATCGGATTCTCTTTCGCCTGGTGTTACGTCACCTGGTACAAGTCATTCCCGATGATCGGAGTCGCAAGGGGACAGGCTATCGGATCGCTGTACGCAGCATGCGGAGTCATCTTCCTGGCGATCTTCCTTGGACCCGAAGCGGCCCTCGGATACAACGATGAGACCATGGCCCTGATCGTAGGATCGACTATCGCAGGACTCATCATCTGTCTTATCGGATCTTTCCTGCTGGCTACCGAAGATGCTGAGGATGTCGCATCACTGAGGGAGGCGTCTTGATATGATGCAAGGTACCCCCGTCAAGTTCCGTATCCTCGAGTATCTTGAGGACGGCCCCAAGAGGAACGATGAGATCTGTAAGGCCCTCGCCAAGGAGTATCCCGGATACGATACCGATTACGGAAGAGCGAAGATCAAGTTCGACTGCATCGAGCTCGTTTCCGCAGGTATCGTCAACGAGGGAGAGATCATCGTGGATGAGGAGGGAGTCTTCCAGAAGGGAAAGCTCCTGATCGTCTATTCACTGAGCGGTCTCGGAAAGGAATACCTCGACTACCTCAAGTCGACTGTTAAACCCCAGAAGGTGTGAAAATGGCAGGAGAAGAAGTAGCATACAACGTATGGGACGCACTGGTTGAATACCTCGAGCCCGGAGTATTCGGAGGCTTCGCAGGAGTCATCATCCTGACAGCGTTCATCCTTGGTATTTCTGCATACGGACTCATAAAGTCCAGAAAGATCTACAAGGAAGTCTGAAACTAATTCGGGCTCACGCCCGGAAGGGGGGAGACCCCCTTCAAACCACATTAATTGACTAATATCGCGGGAGGCAAGCCCGTCTGAGAAGGTCGATCGAATGGATATAATTTGGGCATGGATTATCCTGCTCGTGGCCAGTGTGATAGAACCTATTTGGGTCACCTGTCTGGATAAATCCGAGAATTTCAAACGCAAGGGTTGGGGTGCAGCCGCTGTCATACTGGTGCTGCTCTGTCTTTACCTTTTATCGATCCCATCGAACCCGGAGAATCTAGGTCCGGGAATCTCCTACTCGATCCTCGCCGGAATCGGCGCGGCCGGTATCGTTCTTATCGGCAGGGTCATGTACAAGGAGAAGCTGACGGTCAGGAAGATCATCTTTATCGCATTGATCGTCGCTGGAATCGTTGGTGTGAGGCTCATTTCGGGGTGATATGTTGAGTGATGGTTGGAAGACCGATACGAGGATCGCATGGGTGCTGATCATCCTGGGAGGATTCCTTCAGCTCGGGTGGTCCATTGGACTCGCATATACGAACAGTTTCACCGATATCGGATGGGATGCGGTGACCATAATCTTCCTGGTGCTGAGCATGATATGTCTCGAGTATCCGATGAGGATGGGTGTCGCATTCACCACCGCATATGCTGTATGGATCGGAATAGGTGTTTTCCTCACCGTTGTACTATCGTACTTGTTCGGTCTGGAGAGCGAAGGTTTCTCGTGGCCCATGGG
>Ga0310696_10010114_pt1 | contig 10874 bp, 4 predicted proteins | sample AusTroGonzalo_MG_4_FD_203885 | JGI IMG/M metagenome (GOLD analysis project Ga0310696, IMG submission 203885) | Bovine rumen microbial communities from tropical cattle in Woodstock, Queensland, Australia - Gonzalo_02 (v2) (version 2) | ecosystem: Host-associated > Mammals > Digestive system >...
CATCTTCATGAGCTTGGCTTCCGTGTAACGCATGGCCGCCGGGGAGTCTCCGTCCACGGAGCCGAAGTTGCCCTGGCCCTTGACCAGCGGATAGCGCTGGTTCCAGTCCTGGCCCAGGCGCACCATGGCGTCGTACACGCTGGAGTCTCCGTGCGGGTGGTACTTACCCATGACCTCACCCACGATACGGGCGCTCTTCTTGGTTTGGCCGGAATAGCTCAGGCCCATGTTGTCCATGCCGTAGAGCACTCTCCGCTGTACGGGCTTGAGGCCGTCCCGTACATCCGGGAGGGCACGGGACACAATCACGGACATAGAATAGTCTATGTACGCCGTACGCATCTCATGGTCAATCTCCACCTGCTCTATGTATCCGGTCTCCACGGGCTCTTCCAGCAGGTTTTTCTGATCGTTATTATCCATAGGTTTTTATCACTCTTATAAACATACAAAGATACGAAAAAAATTGGAGAAAACAAAAGGATGGCCCCGGGCGGGAGCCATCCTTCAAAAGATGCCGTTTGAGAGCGTTACTTGGTCACAATCTTGATGTTGTCCAGGTACCAGCGGTTCTGGCCGCGGTCCGGATTGGAGATGCGGGGATCCGGATTGGCGGGCGCCAGGAAGATGCGGGTGTTCGCACCTGCGCCGTTGATGGTAACGCTGGCGTGCTGCCACTCGATCTTGCTTTCGCCGTCCACGGTGGACTGGGCGGATGCCAACTCATCCTCTGCAGGAGAGCCGTCACCTTCCACCTTTATGGCAAGGGTCATAAGATCCGGCTTGTAGGCGCCGGTAACCTGCCAGCACCAGTCGAAGGTAAGTTCCACGTTGGCCGTGGCGGTAAGGGAAGAGAGCGCAGGCAGCATAATGGCCGCGTTGACATCGGTCTTGCCGAACTTGAGATAGTTGGCCTGCAGGTAGAGCACCTTCGGGTTGTCATCGCCGAGGGAATCGTGCCACTCGGTATCGCCCTTCTTGGCCCAGTAATAGGTGTAGCCCTTCTCGATGAAGGCCTGCATGAAGCCGTCGCATTCCGCCGTCGTGAATACGTTGGGGGCCGTCGTGCTGGGGTTGTTGTCCTTGACCGCATCGCCGGAGGACGTTGCCGTCGCCCAGGACTCGATCCACTCGAAATCGTCCTCATACACCAGCGTGCCGGGCTTCACGCCGCCACCGCCGCCGCTGCCGCCGCCCTGGGCGGGCAGGACCTTGATGTTGTCCAGGTACCAGCGGTTCTGGTGACGGGCGCTGTTGGTGACGTCAGGGTCGTTGTTGGCGGGACGGATGGTGATGCGGGTGGCGCTGGTGGCGCCGTTGATGCGCACCTCCGCGTGCTGCCAGGCCAGGGAGGTCGTGCCGTCGTCCGCCACCACCTGCTCGGAAACGATCTCATCACTGATGGCGGTACCGTTCTCGAATAAGCCGCCGCCGGTCACCACCAGTTTCAGGGTGGTGAGGTCCGGCTTGCTGCCGCCGGTCATACAGTAGCACCAGTCGAAGCTGACGGTGATGTCGTCGCCGCCCTCGATGGCGGAGAGCACCGGCAGGATGATACCGGAAGAGTAGCTGGTCTTACCGAACTTGAGGTAGTTCCGCTGCAGGTACAGGGTGCGCTTGTTGCCGTTGTCAGGGTCGCCGTCGGACCATTCCTGGTCCTTCCAGCCCCAGACGTAGCCGTAGCCGCGTTTCTGGAATTCGGCGATGAACTCGGCCAGGGCATCGGCATTGGCGAAGACGTTGGGGGCGGTGTCGGTGTTCACGGTGTTGGCGGTCACGTCGTCACCGGCGCCGGCGGCGGAGGTCCAGGGCTCCATCCACTCGAAGTCGTCCTCGAAGTAGATGAGCTGGTCCAGGCCGTCGTCCTGCAGGTTGACCGCCAGCAGGCCCAGCATCTTGGCGCCTGCCAGGCCGTAACTGTAGCCCCACACGGTGGCCTTGTGGCCGTTGAGGGCCGCCAGGCTCATACCGGCGGGCGCATCCAGCTGCTTCACGGCGTACTCGGTCTCGTCCACGGTGAACACCAGGTTGCCGCCGGAGACGATGCCGCTCGCTTTCACATAATCTATCGCCTTGGCCTCATAGCCGGCAATCCGCTCGTTCAGGTCGAGGGGATCAGGGTAGGTGCAGGTTCCGGAGCCCTTCACCGTGCACTCGTCGGCCTGGGTGACCACTGCCACGCCGTTGGCCGTACCCTTCAGGCCCTTGAGCGAGACCTTGTCGCCCACGGACACTTCCTGCGCGGCCTTCACGTAAAGGTTCGCGCTGCCGTCCGTCACCACGAAGCCGGCGCCGGTAACGGCGGCCACCGTGGCTTCGTCCAGGATGAAGGACTTGCCGTCGGCCAGGGAGACGACCTGGCTCACCGTGGCGTGCTCAGCGTTGCGATAGGCGTCGCCATCCTGGGTGACGATGATGAGATGGCGGCTGGAGAGTTTGTTGCCGGAGAGGATCACGGTGTCCCTGCGGGGCTCCAGGAGGCCGGAGGCGTCCGCGTTTTCGGCGGCGCTCACCGTCACCTGGCATTCGCCGCTGCCGCTGTCCGGCGAGACGGTGATCCAGGCGGGCGCCGTGGTGTGCCAGGGACCGTCGGAGACGACGGTCAGGGTCTGGGCGGCCGGGTTCCTGGCCTCGAAATGCATCACGGACACATCTCCCAGCACGGCCTTGGCCACGTCGGGACCGCTCTCCTGCTTGACACAGGAAACCAGCAAGGCCAGCGCGGCGGCCGTCAGTATGCAAATATATCTTTTCATAACTTATTACCAGTTAGGATTCTGTTGGAGGTTCTTGTTCAGCTGGAGGTCGTTCTCCGGCAGCGGATAGAAGTAATGCTTGCTCTCGTCGAAGGAATGGGTCACGTTCTTCAAGGCATCTCGGACGCCGGCCGTGGCATACTCGCCGGTGTTGGGATCCACCAGGTAGAAGAGTTCGTCGGTGGTGGCGGCGTCACCCGTGGCGGGATCGAAGATCTTGTAGCGGGTGCCCGAAGCATTGCTGGAGCCGGTATAGAAGGTATACTTGCTGTCATCGCCGAATTCGTAACTGCCGGGGCCGGGGATGTACATACCGTACATAGGCTGGTTGAGGCAGTAGCCGGCCTTCCAGCGCATAAGGTCGAAGTAGCGGCCGTAGCCTTCCTGGAAGAGTTCGATGGCCCGCTCGCGGCGGATCTCCAGGATCACGCCCTGGTTGGAGCCCGTCACGTTGGGATAGCCGGTCTCGGCCGACAGCAGGTACGGGTCCGGATTGGCGTTGGCGGCGGCCATATCCAGGTTGGGCATCCCCACGCGGTCGCGGAGGAGCTTGATGGAGATGTCGATGTCGCCCTGGGTGAGGGTGCCCAGTTCGGCCTTGGCCTCGGCGAAGGTCAGCAGGACCTCCGCGTAGCGGAACACCGGCATATCGTTGAAGCAGTTGTCCGTGGAGTAAGGCTTGGTGTCATAGGCCGGGATGTACTTGATGGTCTGGTAGCCGGTCTGGCAATAGGCGAACTCGGGGCCGTCCTTGCTGGTGCCGGGCTTCTTCCAACTGTACCCGGGGGTGCGGATGGTCTGGGCCAGACGGGGGTCGCGGCCGGCCACTTCCTCGGCGAAGGGCATCACGTTCCAGCCGGGTTTGTCGGTGAAACGGGAGCCGTCGGCCATCAGGTACATATCCACCAGTTTCTTGGTCATACCATAGCGGGCCGCGGTCTGGTTGGTGATGTCACGGCCGCAGTCGTGCTTGATCTTGAGGTCGCGGTCGTAGTTCACGGCCAGGATGATCTCGTCGGTATTGGCGTTGTCCGCGTTGAACAGCGTCAGGTAGTCCTGGTTGGGCTTGCCGGTGCTGAACAGTTTGTAGGCGCCGGTGGACATCAGCTGCTCGGCGGCGTCGGCGGCCAGGGTGAGGTAGTCCTGCCAGCTGTGCGTGCTGCCGTCGGCCGCGGTGTAGGAGTTCTGGAAGGGGGCGGGGTCCGAATGATACTTCCGGAAGGTGCCCTCGAAGAGGCAGAACTGGGCCTTGAGCGCCATAGCGGTGTATTTGTTCACGCGGTAGGCGGTCTGGGGGGCCTTGGCCTTGTCCGGCAGGTTCTCGATGGCGTCGTCGATGTCTTCCAGCATATGCTGGAGCACGGTCTCACGCGTGTCGCGGGGGTTGTACAGGTCTTTGTCGGCCGAACCTATCTCGTGGTCGATCCACGGCACGTCGCCGAATTTGCGGATCATTTCGGCATAGTAATAGGCGCGCCAGAAGTGGACCAGGGCGGTGTATTCCGTCACGGCCTTGGCGTCTTCGCAGTTGCCGATGTTGGCCAGCAGGGTGTTCATCTTCCGGAGGTTGCCGAAGGACCAGCCGCCGCCGGAAGCGGGCACGGTACGGTCGTTGCCGCCGCGGATGAGGCTGGACGGGTTCATCTTCACGAACACGTCGCTCTCCACGGAGAAGGGTTCCTTTTCCAGCAGGTTATTATAGAAGGTATTGGAGAAGAGCTGCAGGTCTTCGGCCGTCTTGAAGTAGGCCTCCGGCGTGAGCTGGGATTCCGGACTCAAGGTGAGGGTTTTCTCCAGGTTGCAGGAAACTGCAGCCAGGGCGGCCAGCGTCAGATATAAAATAGTCTTTTTCATACTCGTTTCCATTAGAAGGTGATATCAACGCCGAACATAAAGGTCTTCTGCCAGGGGTAACTGGTGTTGTTGAGGTCGTCCACAGGATCGCCGCCACGGTCGAAGCAGCTTTCCGGATCCAGGTGGTCCGTCACCTTGGTGATGGGCGACCAGTAGGCCAGGTTCTCCGCGGAAGCATAGACGCGGATCTGCTCGAAACCAATCCGGTTGATGAGCTTCTTGGGCAGTTCATACCCGATGGTCATGTTCTTGAAGCGCAGGTAGCGGATGTTCTGGATGTAGCGGTCGTTCACACGGCCCAGTTCGCCGCCGCCGTTGGAGGCCACGTTGGAACGGGGACGCGGGAAGTAGGCATCGGGGTTGTCTTCGCTCCAGCAGTTGTCCAGGAAGTTCTTGGCCAGGAAAACGGGGTAACCATAGGAATAAGGGCCCCAGAAGTCGAAGTTCAGACGGGCGGGATACCAGTAATGGTCGCCGGTGCCCTCGAAGAAGGCGCTCACGTCGAAGCCGCAGAAGGAGAAGCCGGCCTGGATGCCATAGTGCAGACGGGGCAGCGAATTGCCCAGGTACTTCAGGTCGCCGTGGTCTTCCAAGGTGTTCTTGCCCACGCCGATCACGCCGTCGCCGTCGAGGTCCGCGAATTTCACGTCGCCGGCCTTCCAGCCGCCGTTCAGGTTGGCGTTGCAGTAACTCTGGTCCACCCGGCTGGTGTACTCGGCCGCTTCCGCGTCGGAAGCGAAGAGACCGTCCACGTGGAAGCCCCAGATCTCACCCAGTTCCATACCCTCGTAGTAGTTGGACAGGAGTTTGGTGTCGTTGTTGAACTTGGTGATGTTGGAGCGGAACTCGCTGAGGGTGGGCTTGATGAAATAGGAGAAATCCTGGCCCAGGAGCTTGAAGGAGTCGCGCCAGCTTAGGGAGAGTTCATAACCCTTGGTGCGCAGGTCGGCGGCGTTCATCTGGGGAACGCCGGCGCCGTACACGGACGGGAGGTCCATACCGTCGGTTAGCATCCCGTCGGTGTCGCGGATGTAGAGTTCACCGGTGAATTCCAGTTTGTTGCCGAACATCGCGAGGTCCACGCCCAGGTTGGTCTGCTTGGAGGTCTCCCAGGTCTTGTCGGAGGCCACGGGGTCGTCCAGGTTGGTGTAGCGGGCCATGGCGGTGTCGCCGAAGTTATAGGCGGCGAAGGTCTTGAAATTCACCAAGCGGATGAACGAGTAGTTGTCCACGTTCTGGTTGCCCAGGGTACCGTAGGAAGCCCTGATCTTGAAGTTGTTGACCACGTTCTTGAGCGGGGCGAAGAAAGGCTCCTCGCTCACGCGCCAGCCGATGGAGGCCGATGGGAAGAAGCCCCACTTGTGACCGCTGGCGAAACGGGAGGAACCGTCGTAACGGGCCGAGGTCTCAAAGAGGTAGCGACCCTTGAAGTCGTAATTGATACGGCCGAAGAAGCCGGCGGTGCGCCAGGCCGTCTGGCCGCCGTTCACTTCCGGCTGGCGGGTCTCCGTGGAGATGAGGTCCAGGTCGGACAGTTCGGTGGAGATCAGGTCGTAACCCTTGGCCCAGACATCCTTGTAATGATAGTCGTCGTAGTTGAAACCGGCCATCAGGGTAATGTGGTGGGCGTCGACGAAAGTATTCTCGTAGGTGCCGTAGACATTCCAGGTCTGGCGGATGTTCTCCGAGTTCTTTTCCGTCATATAGTTGTCGAAGGCGCCGGCGTTGTTGTACTGCACCACCACGCCGGGCTCCTGGGAATACACGATCTCGTTGCGCCGGTGGGTGTCGTGGTTGATATAGGTGCGGTAACTGTAGTTGGCCTTCAGGGTGAGGCCCTTGAAGGGCGTCACGGTGAGTTCCGTGGTGTTGGCGAAGTCCGTGCGCTTCTCAATGTTCACGTTGTCGCTGGCATAGGCCCAGTGACGGCCGTTGGCCACGCGGTAGCCCAGGGCGTCCACGAAATAGACCCAGGTGCCGTCCGGGTTCTTGAGCGGGAAGCAGGCCGGGGCGTGGCGGTCGCCATAGGCGAAGGAGTCCTGGATATCGGCCAGGCCGGGGAAGTCATAAGTCCCCACGAAGAAGTTGGTGTTGTTGCTGATGCGGGCCCACTTGTTGATGCGGGCGTCGAACTTCGCGCGGAGGTTGTATTTCTCGTACACGTCCGGGCGGGCCTTCACCATACCCTGCTGCCGGTCATACTGGCCGGAGAGGTAGTACTTGACGGCCTTGTTGCCGCCGCTCACGCTCACGCTGTGGTTGGTGGTGGGGTGGACGTCGTTGTAGAGTTCGTGCCACCAGTCGGTGTTGGCGTAGTATTTATACTTGCCGTCCTTGATCACTACCCAGGGGCGTTCCGGATTCTCCGTCTTGTCGTTGACGCGCCGGAGGAGTTCCATCATATCTTCCTGGTTGTAGTTCACGTAATTGGAGCCCTTGCTCTCATACCAGAACTTGTTCAGGGTGTAAACCGTCCAGTAACCGGTGGTTTCCCAGTCGGTAGAGGTGGTGGGCTTTTCCACGCCCCAGCGGCCGCTGTAACGCACGGTGGCCTTGTTCTTGTCTTCGGAGCCGCTCTTGGTGGTGACCAGGATGACACCGTAGGCAGCGCGGGCACCGTACACAGCCGCGGAGGAGGCGTCCTTAATCACGGAGATGGAGGCCACGTCCTGGGGGTTGATGCGGTTGATGCTGCCCTCGATGCCGTCGATGAGCACCAGGGGGTCACCGCCGTTGATGGAGGTGTAGCCGCGGATGTTCAGGCTGCCGGTGGAGCCGGGGTTGCCGCTGGAGGTGGTGACGTTCAGGCCGGGGACCGAACCCTGCAGCATCGTGGTGAGGTTGTGTGCGGTACGGTTTTCCAGTGCCTTGCTGTCCACGGCGGTGATGGCGCCGGTGAGGTTCACTTTCTTCTGCGTACCGTAACCCACTACCACCGTTTCCTCCAGGGTCATGTTGTCTTCCTCAAGGATGACGTCGACCGTCCCCCGGGCAGCGGACACCGGGACGGTCTGCGTGACATAGCCCAGGCTGGAAAAGACCAGGACCACGTCGCGTGCAGGAACCTGAAGACTGTAGGAGCCGTCCGCACCGGTCACGGTGCCTGTGGACGACCCGTCCAGGATGACGCCGGCGCCGGGGACGGCTTGCCCCTGGGCGTCCAGCACCTTTCCGGAGACCGTCCGGTTCTGGGCCCACAAGCCGGTGGCCGTGAGCAGCAGGAGAACCAGGGCGGCGAGAATCTTTGATAGTCTCATACGCTTGATAGGTTAATTATTTAGTTATTGGTTTTTGTAATCGCTTAAGGTGAAGGCCTTGGGACGGGACATCGTCTCCGTGTACTGCTTGCCGTTGCGGTCCGTCAGGGTGACCACCACGGTGGAGGAGGCCGACGAAGCCTGGGCCTTGAAGAAATGGGGCCATTGGGTGGTGAGGAAATTGGGCGAGGACGTGGCCTTGCAGCGCGGGGCGCTCAGGGCCATGATGTGGGCGGGGTCGTAGGCGTAGTCCTTGCTCACGCTCAGTTCCTTGCCGTTTTCCGTGATGCTGATGGTCCAGTCCTCATCGAAGTCCCACGCGTTCACCAGGATGGTGTTGGCGGGATATGCCGACATCGCCTTGACAAAGGGAGAGAACTTGCTGGTGTTGTTGCCGGCCTCGGGCGTCACGATCTTCTTCACCTCGTTCATATCGTAGGCGCGGAACTGGTAGTTCTCGTCGTGCCCGGCCGCCTGGTAATGGTGGCGGATCTGCTTTCCGTTGAATTCCCACACGGCGAAGCCGCCGGGGGTACCGTCCTGCGACAGGTGCAGGCCCGGGGTCTCCTTGCCCGACCACCACCAGCTGGCGCAGATGGCGCCCTCGTTGTGCTCCGTGAAGGAGGCGTTGTGCCGGCGGTTGAACACGTTGTGGGTGTGGCCGCTCAGGAAATGGACATTGTAGCCGGACAGGGCGGAGATGAAATCGGCCATATTGGCCTCTCCGGCGGAGTCGGCCCCGCTCATATACTTGTCGTTGAAGGAGGAGGCGCCTGTGGGCCGGGACAGCGGGGCGTGGGAGGTGATGACCACGGGCGTGGCCTTGTCCACGAAGGACAGGTCTTTGGACAGCCAGGCCATCTGCTCGGCGGTGTAGTCCAGCACATACTCGCCGCGGTTGTCCGCCCCCGTACCTACGTTGTTGTAGTCGATGTTGTCCAGGACGATGAAATGCACCTGGCCCAGGTTGAAGGAATAGAAGGTGGGCGCGATGTCGCGGGTGTATCGGAAGGCCTTCTCGTAATCCCCCACCGAGTTCATATCGTTGTCGTGGTTGCCCATGGTGTGGAAGAAGGCGATGTCCTGGAAGTGGGTGTTGGCCGTTTCCAGGTACTGGGGGAAGGTGTAACTGTTGGAATACCAGTACAGGTCCCAAGTCATATCGCCCAGGGTGAGGCAGTAGCGGCTGCCGCCGGCCTTGGCGATGCAACTGTTCAGGGTAGTGGCCACGCCCTTGAACTGGTTCAGGTCCCCGTTGCGGTTCGCCAGGTGCATGTCGCCCAGCACGAAGAGGGTGAACTTGTCATTATCGACCTTGACCAACTGGAAGTCCCTGCGCTCCGCCACGCCGGCGCCCTGGCTCAGGGCGGCGTGGAACTCCGGCAGGATGCCCTGGGCGGGCACTTCGTAGCCGGAAGGCAGGATGACGAAGACGTATTTCCATTTTTTGGCCGATTTGAGCTGGTAGATGCCGTTGGCGTCGGTCTTGACGATCAGTTCGCCGTCGCTCACCAGGACATTGGGCACGCCCTTGCCGTCGCAGGTCACGATGCCGTAGACGGAGGTGCCGGCCTCCGGTTCCACCACCAGGGGTTCCAGGATGGTGATATCCGTCGACCCTACGTAAAAACTAACCTCGTTGCGGCGGACATACAACTTGTAGTTCCCGCTCACCAGGCCGTCGGCCGGTTCAAAGGTGAGGGAGGACGACTCTTTGACGGACAGGATGCTGCAGACATAGTCCTGGTTGGACACGCTGCGGAGCACCAGCTGGTCCGACTCCTTGATGCCGGTCTTCCCCATCAGCGGGATGGTGATGGTGCCGCCCCGTTCGTACTCGATGGAGGACGGCACTGAAATATAGGTAGTTACGATCTTTTCCGCGGGGGTCTCTTCTTTCTTGGGGTCCTGGCAGCACAGGAGCGTGAAAGAAAAGCACGTGACGATTAGCAGTTTTAACAGGTAAGTGCGCTTCATTCCTTTTTGTTTGTTCATAAATCAAAGTGTAAAGTTATTAATTTTTTATAACTCTTGGTCACTTCTTAGAAGGTTTTTACTATTCCGGTGGCGTTCCGCCCCGCCCAGCATGCCTGTGGGTGCCATAACGGTGACCTGCGTCGCAGGTCGTAGGACCTGCGGCGCAGAAGGTAGCTGTATTTGCGGATTGGTCCGCGCAGGGAGGGGCGGAGGCGGCGTAAAGCGGATCGGTCCCGCCGCTACGGGCGCAGGACTTCCAGGAGGCGGTCCGGGTAGTTGGAGATGACGGCGTCGGCTCCGCAGGCGGCCATCCGGCCGATTTCCTCCGGCTCGTCCACGGTCCAGGGCACCACGCGGATGCCCAGGGCATGGCAGTAGGCCACGTTGTGGCGGGAGACCACGCTGTAGTGGGGCGACCACCAGCGGGGGCGGAAGCTCAGCTGCTGGAGGATGGCGGCGATGTCGGGCTGCTTCTCATCCGTGAGGTAAGACAGTTCCACCTCCGGATAATGGGCGTGGATGTATTCCAGGGCGCGCACGTCGAAGCTCTGGACCACCAGGCGGTCGCCCAGGCCCTTGGAGAGCAGCAGCGGGATGCACACGTCGCAAAACTCCTGATAGGCAGGCCATTGTTTCCCTTCTCCCTTGCCGGTCTTGGACTTGATCTCGATATTGTACCGCGGACGGGAAAGGCCGTTCTCGCGGGCATAGTTCTCCGCAAAGTCAATCAGGTCCGATGCCAGGGGCTTGTGCTCCGAAAGCTTCTTCTGCTCCGGCCAGCGATCTACCGGACGCAGGCCCACATCGTAGCGGACGATGCTGTCATAAGGCATCGTGTAGAGGTATTCCCGGGGGTCTTCGGCCTGCACCAGCGTGCTGTCCGGACGCATGGAGTAGCGGGGATGGAAGTAACTGTCGTGCGAGACCACCACCTGACCGTCGGCGCTCACCTGGAGGTCGAATTCCAGGGTGTTCATCCCCAGGTCCAGGGCGTTCTTCATGGCGGAAATCGTGTTTTCCGGCATCAGGC
>Ga0310696_10010118_pt1 | contig 10872 bp, 12 predicted proteins | sample AusTroGonzalo_MG_4_FD_203885 | JGI IMG/M metagenome (GOLD analysis project Ga0310696, IMG submission 203885) | Bovine rumen microbial communities from tropical cattle in Woodstock, Queensland, Australia - Gonzalo_02 (v2) (version 2) | ecosystem: Host-associated > Mammals > Digestive system >...
ACACAAAAAAACAGGCGCCATGGGGGTGGCGCCTGTTTCGTTTGAAGATTTTTTATTTCTTTTTTATCACTTTTTTAGTTTTTGTTGTTGTGTTTTTCTTAGCAGTGCTCTTGGAAGAACAACTCTTTTTTACTTTATTTGTTTTTTTATTTTCGGAAGTGGCCTTCTTTTCCATTCTTAAATATCGCTGGAATCTTCTTAATTTTCTTAAAGTTTCTTTTTCGTTTTCTTGGCCTTCTTTTTTAGGCAAGTATTGCGCGCGGTAAACTCCGCCTACAAAAGAGCCGGCCGTGCCCCAAAAATCTTTAACAGGTATAACAATGGGTTTAGATTTTCTTGTTGGGTTATAAAGATAATATTTGCGCAAAATTATATTGCCTTTTCCGTCATCTTCTCCAACGATAGAAAACCTGTCTTCCCTTTTAGGCAATTTTTCTTCACTTGAAAGCAAAACTTGCATAATATCTAACATAAAATATCTCCATTGATATAGATATTTTTAATTATAATAATTAGCAAAAACACTTGTCAAGTATATAGCGGATAAAATTTTAGTTTTATTCAATCCAAAAAACTCTGCCGTCTTTACGCGCTTGGGCTTGCGGATTTTGGCCGTCTATATAACCAACGGCACAATGGCCTATACCTTCCCATTCGCCTTTTACGCCTAAATCTTTAAGCAAGTTTTTCCATTCGGCAGTTTCAAATTCTTCTTTTGCTCTGTGTATCCAAATACTGCCAAGGCCAAGCGCATGGGCAGCAAGCATCATATTACCCATTACCAAACTGCCGTCGTAAAGATATGTAAAATGTTCTTTATTTGCAAGCACCACTAAAACAGCGGGGGCGCCGTAAAAAGGGTCAAAATCTTCGGGCCAGCCGCCTATTTTGGCATTGGTTTTGGCAAGTTTATCCCGCAATTCTTTATTCGTGATTACAAGAGTTATAACAGGCTGTTTTCCCATACCGCTTGCGGCATAAAGGCCTGCTTCAACAATTTGTTGTAAATCTTCTTTTTTTGGCATGTCAGTTTTAAATTTGCGGATACTTCTTCTTTCTTTTATTGCTTTAAGTGTTTCGTTCATAATAACTCCTCATATATTTTTTTATCTTCGGGGCTAAAACATACAAAAATAATTTCCTGTATGTTTTTAAACAGGGGGAAAAGTTCTTTTACTGCTTTTAAGGCAATTTGCGCGGCCTGCTTTTTGGGAAAGCGATATACCCCTGTTGATATACAGGGAAAAGCAACACTTTTGCAAGAATATTTTTCGGCCAGTTTAAGAGAGTTTATATAGCAGTTTTTTAAGGCAAGTGCTTCGCCGTTATTTCCTCCGTACCAAACCGGACCTACGGTGTGAATAACATATTTGCAAGGCAAATTATAAGCATGGGTTATTTTTGCTTCTCCCGTATTGCAGCCGCCAAGGGACTTGCACTCTTCTAAAAGATTAGGCCCCGCCGCTCTATGAATTGCGCCGTCAACTCCGCCGCCGCCAAGCAAAGTGTGGTTTGCGGCATTAACTATTGCATCAACTTTAAGTTTGGTTATATCGCCTTGAATAATCTTAAACATATTTAATGTCTGTCTATATTATTTTTACTGCTAAAAGCGGTGGTAATATTTCTGTTTTTGAAATAAGAATAAATAGTATCAGTTATCATAACAGCAATATCTACACTTGCCGTGCTTTCTTCCATAGTGGCATAAGATATTACTTTAGAAAATTTTTCCATCCACTGATTATGCAAGTCCATTGCAAAAGCATAAGGTAAATAATCACAAAAAATTCTTTCCTTATCCAGCGGATTAGAAGCAGCCACGCGGTTAATTTCCGCCGTTTCAATATATTTTTTAAAACCATTTAATTTTTCAAAAAGTTTTCTGCCCGAAGTGGTAACATTGCGAATCAGCGAAATATAAAAAACAGCAATCCAAAGGCCTATAAACAAAAATAATTGAGTAAAAGAAAAACCGCTATATTGAATATTTGTATAAAACTTGATATAAAACCCGAAACCTGCAATAAAAAGAATTGTATTAACAATACCGGCAACTATTTTTTTATAAGGATTATGAATAGCTCCTGTAATTATTAAAAAAAACAATACAAAACAAATATTTATAAGAATTGGCAAAAAAGAAGAGTAAAAAGCAGAAGGTATTATTGCTAAGGCAAGTACCAGTATAATGGGTATAATAGCGTATTTTTGATTTCCCTTAACATAAGGATTTCTGCGGATTATAAAATAATTTTCCAGCAGATTTCTTAAATCTGCAAAACGGATTCTTAGGTTTATATCAGATCTGTTTAATGCGCAAGAACCGGAGTATCCGAATAATTTTTCAAGCAATAGATTTTCTTCTTTGGGCAAATATTCTTCTTTATGTTTTTTGCGGGACAAAATAACTATTGGATAAAGGCCGTTTTTTATTATTTTTCTTTCAAGGTATCCTTTCATAATCAAATCTAAAATTATACAGGAGAATAATTTATCATCTACCATTTCATTATACAGATAGTAAGCAAAAGCGGGGGAGACATTTTCCGGCGGTTTATGATACGGAACGGATATATAAATAGGATCGCGTCCGACTTTAAGCCATGTCCCAAAAGTATAAATAATTAAAATTGAAAGCAAGGATAAAGAAATCCAAAAAACTATTCTATGATTAGCAGGATTTGTTTTAAGATAAGAAATCTCTACGGAAATATTACAAAGAAAAACAATGCCTATCAAAAGAAAAAGAAAACAAAAAATCATAAAAGATAAATACAGAATTCTTTTCATAAGGAAATTGTAGCAAAAATTAAGATATTATAAATATTGTTTCAACCAACTATTTAAAAAAGACATTTGCTCTGCGGTGTGAAACCAATGTTCTCCGTCTGGCATTATTTTTAGGGATGCTTTTGTATTTTTGGCAAAAGTAGAAATTGTTTCAAAATCAGTTAAATTATCTTTTGCGCCGTATAAAATATGCGTCGGTTTATTCCATAGAATAAGATTTTTACGGACATAGCAAAGATATTGCCAAGATAAAACTTCTCCAAAAGTTGTTTTTATTTCCTTTTTTTCTTCTAATTCTTGTTCCGTTATTTTTGCCAAAAGCATCATATTTTTTATGAGTTTTTCCATATCAACTATCGGCGAAATAAAAAAGGCCTGCTCAATTCTTACACCGCTAAAAGCGTTCATAGCAAAATATGCGCCAATACTGTTTGCTATAATACTTATATTTTTATATTGCTTTGAAAGTTGTGTATAAAAATTTAAAAATTCCTCTTTAGTTTCCCAAGGGGTTTCTTTTTTATAATCTAGTCCTATTATATGATAATTAGGCAAGAGCATTTGATAATGTTTTGTTTCCTCGATTGTTCCGCCTCGGCCATGAATATATAATATCGTTTTTTTCATAATCTTATAGATTTTTAAAAGATTTTTATATTTTTATTATATCAGTTTATTTTTTATATAATCTTACTATATGAAAAAAATATTATCTTTAGTAGCAAGTTGTTTTTTTGTTCTTCTTGCCAGTGTCGCTTTTGCACAAGAAGAGGCCTATGACGCTTTTTTCTTTGACCCGGAAAAAATTTATTTGTTTGATGTCAAAATTGATGTCCAAACGGACGGCTCAATAAATATTACCGAAAATATTACGCTTAATGTCAAACATCAGCAAATCAAACGAGGTATTTACCGCGATATACCTATTTCATTTGAGGAACAATTAAAACCTGTTTCTTTAACTCTGGACGGGCAAAAGCATCCCTTTTTTACTGAACACAAAGGCCGCAATTTACGCATTAACTTCGGTAATGATAATTATATAAATCAAGGCCGTCATACCTATTCTTTCAACTACACTTATAAAAATGCAATAAAACCCTTTAAAAATTATGATGAATTATATTGGAATATAACAGGTAATGAGTGGAATTTTATTATTGATAAAGCCCGCGCGCAAGTTGTTTTGCCTGCTTCGGCCCGCGTACAAACGGAGAAAATTTCTTTATATACCGGCTTGAAAGGAAGCAAAGATCATCAAGCCCGCCAAATAGATAATTTGATTTTTGAAACGACACAACCCCTTTCTTATAGAGAAGGATTTACAATTGCTGTTCCCTTTGATAAAGGGGTAATGCAAAAACCGCCTTTGCTTACGCGTATTAAAGATAGTTTTTCTTTTTCCGTATTATTTTCCTTTGCATTATTTGTTTTTCTTGTCCTATATGCGGTACTTTCCTGGTTAAAAGTCGGGCGCGATCCTATTTATTCAAATGTTACGCGTTATGAACCACCGCAAGGTATTTCTCCAGCTTTAACTTATTTCCTATATAACAAAATGATAGATTCAAACTTTATATCCTGCATACTTTTAGATTTGGCTATGAAAGGTTATATTGAAATACAGACAGAAAAAGGAACTTTCGGTTCTACGAAAATTACCCTATTGCGTAAGAAACCCGCCAGCGAATATTTACCGCAAGAAGAAAAAATGGTGCTTAATAAATTGTTTGGCTTTTCCGGAGGAGATGTTTGCGTATTGGATCTTACCGCCGGAGTTATGCTTAACGCAATTATGAAACAATTAGGCAATGATTTTCAAAAAGAAGGTGCTGCTTATATAATAGGAAACGGAAGATATATCGTAAAAGCCCTCATAATTGTTGCCTGCTTGGGAGTATTGCCGTTTATTTTTACATCGCCGGCAGCAATTTTTATAAATCTGCACTTTGCGGTGTTTTTTCTAGTTTTTCCTGCGGTTACCAAAAAGTCGGTTATAAAACTAATTATTAGGCTTTTCTTCCTTTGTTTTTATAGTCCTTTTTGGTTAGGAACGATTCATTCTCCAAGCGGCTTTTTATGTTTAGTGTTTTATATTGCGGCGCTATGGGGATTAGATTATTATATCAAGTTGATTCCAAATGTAACTCCTTTAGGCAGAAATATTTTTGAGCAGTTAAACGGCTTTAAAAAATATATTGAAACGGCAGAAGTTAACCGCGTTGCGGCCACTAATCCTTTGGATGAAGAAAAAATCTTCTGCGAATATTTGCCTTATGCTTTTGCTATGGGTTTGCATAACCAATGGATGAAGAAATTTACTAATATTTTATCTCAGGCAACTATAGATAAATGTATGGCTTGTGCAGGCGGTGTTGCTGCTGTTTCAGGATCGCTGGCAAGCGGAATTAGTTCTTCTATGCCTTCCGGCGGCGGTAGTGGTAGTGGCGGCGGTGGCAGCAGCGGTGGCGGCGGTGGTGGCGGTGGCGGCGGCGGCCGTTAGACACCAGTTAAACAAAGAAAAGAATTATGAATTTACCGCAAGATTTTATTGATTATACCTCTAATTTATTCGGTGCAGAAATGTGGCAGCGTTTCTTAAATGCTTTGGAAGAACCTGTCCCTACAAGTATCCGTTTTAACCCTTGGAAAGGCGGACAAGAAGATATTCCATCACAAGCAAACCCTGTGCCTTGGTGTAGGCATGGTTATTATTTAAAAGAACGCCCTGATTTTACACTTGACCCTCTTTTACACGCAGGTGTTTATTATGTGCAAGAGGCCGCTTCTATGTTTTTAGACCAAGTTTTGCGCGAATATATTAAAGAACCGCTTTTGGCTTTAGATTTATGTGCCGCACCCGGCGGCAAATCTACTTTAATGCGCGCTGCTTTGCCGCAAGGTTCACTGCTTATCAGTAATGAGCCGGATAGAAGGCGCGCAAATATCCTGCTTGAAAATATGCAAAAACAGGGCCATAGCGAAGTTTTGGTAACCCATAATTACCCCATTGATTTTAATAAAACAAATTGGACTTTTGATTTAATTTTAGTTGATGCTCCGTGCTCGGGCGAAGGTCTTTTTCGCAAAGATAAAGAGGCAATAAAAGAGTGGAGTTTATCTAATGTTTTATTTTGTCAAAAACGCCAACGCCAAATCTTAAAAGATATTTGGCCTTGCCTGCGCGAAGGGGGTTTTTTGATTTACAGCACTTGCACTTTTAATACGCGCGAAAACGAGGAAAATGTAAAGTTTATCGCAGAAGAACTCGGTGCGGATATTTTACCTGTTTCAATTAAACCTGAGTGGCAAATAACAGGTTCTTTGCTTGAGGATTTTAAACAACCCGTTTATCGTTTTATACCGGGAATAACAAAAAGTGAAGGCCTTTTTATGGCGGTTTTACGCAAAAAAGGTACGCCTAAAATGCCGGCAATTTTACCGCAAACGGCGCGCCGCCACGCTCAAGCAAATAAACTGATACATTTATTATATGACGGCAACCCTCTGCCCGAGCAAAAAGGTAAAGAACAAATACCCACTGCCGAGCAGGCTTTATCTTTGAACTTTCCCAAAGATAAATATCTGCAAGTTGAACTGACTTTAGAACAAGCGCGTCGTTTTTTACACCGCGAAAGTTTTGCCTTGCCCCCAAATACGCCAAAAGGTTTTATTATGGTTTGCTATAAAAAGAACCCGCTTGGTTTTATGAAAAATCTTGGTGATAGGGCCAATAATTTATACCCCAAAAACTGGGCTATTAAAAATTTATAGTTTAATAGGAAAATGCTATAATTTTTTTAAATTTTAATTAGGAGTATTTATAATGAAAAAGAATAGATATTATTTATTGTTTATTTGTATTTTAACGGCCGGGTTTTTTAATGCCTGCACTCAGGTTAAAAAAGATAATTTATCGCTTTGGTATAACCAGGCGCCGGCAAAGCAGGCTCTTGTCAGTTATATGCAAGATATTACCGACAAAAAATCGCCTAATTTTATACCTGTTGAAAACAGAATCGCCGTTTTTGACCTTGACGGCACACTAATTTTGGAAACGGACCCCACTTATTTTGATTGGGCTTTATTTGAACATCGCGTTCTTGACGACCAAAGTTATAAAGCAACTAAAGAACAAATTGAAGCGGCAAAAAACTCCCGTGAAAAAGGCATTTTCCCGTCTTTAAATGCAAACCGCGAAAAAATGGTTTCAGAGGCTTATAAAGGTATGAGTATTGAAGAATTTTACGCTTTTGTCCGCGATTTTATGCAGCAAGACCAGCCCGGCTTTACCAATATGAAACGCGGCGATATTTTTTATAAACCTATGGTAGAAGTGGTGGAATATTTATTAAAGAATCAATTTAGCATTTATATTTGCAGCGGTTCGGACCGCCTTATGGTGCGCCCTTTAGTTAAAGAAAATCTGCCCTATATTCCGCCAAGCCAAATTATCGGTTCTGATAGCACAATTATTTCAAATGCTCAAGGGGATAAAGACGGCCTTGATTATACCTTTAAAAAAGGGGATATTTTGATTTTAGGCGGAAAAAACATTGTAAAAAATCTGCAGATGAATAAAGTCGCTATTATTGAAAGGGAAATCGGTAAGCAGCCGGTATTGGCTTTTGGTAATACTTTAAGCGATGCCAGTATGGTAAATTATACAATTAACGATAATAAATATAAGGCACTCGGTTTTATGCTTTTGTGCGATGACTTGGAAAGAGAATACGGCAATCTTAATAAGGCCGAAAAAATGCGTCAGGACGCTGCAAAATACGGCTGGATACCCGTATCTATGCGCAATGATTGGAAAACCATATACGGCCCCAATATCCAAAAACGCCAAAAATAAATAATTTTATTTGCTAGAATATAATTTTTAAGGAGTATTTATGAAAAAAATTATATTGATGTTTGTTTTTTGTTTTACTTTATTATCTTATGCCTCTGCTGAAGATAAAATATCTTATGATAAAAGCGGGTTTGATAAAGTCTATAATGTTATTGATGATGCCGTGTTTGATATGCGCTATTACTCGCCTTATAATTTTACCGGTGCAAAAATAAGGGGTTATAAAGCGCCTGTTGCTTATATGACAAAAGAAGCCCTTAAAGCACTTGCCGTTGCCGCAGCAGATTTACGTAAACAAGGTTATAGAATTTTAGTGTGGGATACTTACCGCCCGCAAAAAGCAGTTGACCATTTTGTTGAGTGGATAAATGACCCCAATAATCCGGGTAATAAAAGTTTTTATCCCGATTTAGAAAAATCTGATTTAATTGCAGGTGTTTACATAATGCCCAAATCTGGCCATACACGCGGCAGCACAATTGATTTAACCATTATTAAACAAGACGGCTCTTTTGTAGATATGGGCGGAACTTTTGATTTGTTTAGCGAAAGATCTCACCCTGACTATAAAAAATTAACAAAAAAACAAAAAAAGAACCGCAAAATCTTGCGTGATGCTATGGTAAAAGCCGGTTTTAATCCTATTGATTCAGAATGGTGGCACTTTACTTTAAAGGATGAACCTTATAAAGATACCTATTTTAATTTTGATGTGGAGTAAAAATTTTTATGGCAACTTTGAAAACTAAAATTTTAGGAATAGATTTTGAAAACCCTTTTTTGCTTGCTTCCGCTCCGCCGACAGCGCTTATTGAAAGTATTGATATCGCTTTTGAAATGGGTTGGGGGGGAGCCGTTTTAAAAACCATTACGCCCGATGATTTAGAAATGATTGAAGCAAGTCCCCGTTATGCCGCCTTGCAAGATAGAAAGCATATTATAGGTCTTCAGAATATTGAACTTTTAAGCCACCAAACAATTAAATATTGGTGCGACGGAATTAAATTTTTAAAACAAAAATATCCGACTAAAGTTATTATTGCAAGTATTATGGCCCCTGTCAGTAAAGCGGCCTGGCAAGACCTTGTTAAAATTCTTAACGATACCCCCGCAGATGCTTTTGAACTTAATTTTTCCTGTCCTCATGGTATGCCGGAAAAAGGTATCGGCATGGCTATCGGAACGGATATGGGTATTTCCTCTGAAATTACAAAATGGGTAAAGGAAGTTGCCCAAAAACCTGTATTTATAAAACTTTCGCCAAATGTTTCAAATATTTCAAGTATCACTTGGGCAGTTGAGCAGGCCGGCGCCGACGGCCTTGCCGCTATTAACACCGTGCAAGGTTTTATGGGTTTTGATTTAAAAACTTTAATGCCTAATCTTAATGTAAACGGCAAAACAACTTATGGCGGTTGCTCAGGGGCAATGGTTAGACCGATAGGTCTTCGCTGTGTTGCGCAAATGCGCCAAACAAGTTCTTTGCCGATTTTGGGTATGGGCGGCATTTGCACTTGGGAAGATGCCGTTCAATATATGCTTGTCGGTTCTGATGCTGTGCAAGTTTGCACCGAAGTTATGCTAAACGGCTATAAAGTTATAGAACCTATGTTAAAAGGTTTGCAAAATTACCTTGAAGAAAAGGGCTTTAAAGATATTAGCGAGTTAAAAGATAAGGCAATACCTTTTATTTCCTCTCACAAAGATTTGCCTAAAACACCGCTTGCTTACCCTCAAATAGACCACGAAAAATGCGGCCGTTGCGGTAAATGTGTCAGTATTTGTTCCGAAATTGAGCACCAGGCCTTGCAATTAAATGATGGCAATGTCGTTGTAAATAAAGAGCGTTGCGAAGGTTGCGGCCTTTGCCGTTTAGTTTGCCCTGCCGGTGCAATAAAATAAAGGATTAAATATGAAAAAATTTACTTTACTTTTTGTATCGGTATTTTTATTCTTTTCAGGTTGCGCAAGCACGCCAAAAAATTATACGCAAAAAGCATTAACTATACAAGGCGATCACGGCAAATTATCTGCCCTTTTAAATACGCCAAAACACCAAAAAACTTACCCGCTTGTTATAATTTTACACGGCTTTAACGCAAATAAAGAAATGTATTTACTTGCCGAACTTTCCCGCCAGTTAAACGAGCGAGGTATTGCCACTCTTCTTTTTGATTTTAACGGGCACGGTCAAAGCGAAGGCTCTTTTTTGGATATGACAATACCAAACGAACTTGAAGATGCCCGCAAAGTTTATGCTTACGCCGAAAAATTGCCAAAAGTAAAATCTATTTCCGCAGCAGGCCACTCGCAAGGCGGGGTAGTTGCCGCTATGCTTGCTGGCGAACTTGGCAAAGATAAAATTAAAACAATAGTTTTAATGGCACCTGCTTCTGAACTAGTGCAAGATACTGCAAAAGGCAATTTGTTTGGTATTAGTTATGACCCAAAAAATATTCCGCCTTATATTAAATTAGTAAACGGCTTAAAAGTGGGCCGCGCTTATTTAGAAACAACGCCCAAGGTTGATATTTACGGTATTGCCAAAAAATATACAGGTCCTGTTTTAATTGTTCACAGCCAAGATGATGACTTAGTGCCTTATAAATATGGCGTAGAGTTTAGCAAAATTTATCAAAATGCAAAATTGGAAACTTTACACGGCCTTGACCATTGTTTCACGCAAGATACACCCACAGTTGATAAAATTATTACAGATTATTTTGCTAAAGAGTTATTATAAAAAAAGAACACCCTTTACAAAAAGTAGAGGGTGTTTTTATTGTTTTGCATATATCCGTAATATGTTAAAATAAAATTAAATGAATATTGGAGGTCATATGAAGGATATTAGATTGGTTAGATATCTCTTAATGATACCAGCAAGTGTGTTAGCAGGTAAATTGTTAACATTTTTAGTAAATGATAAAGATTGTTATATCTCAGCAATATGTGCATTTTTAGGGACTTTTGAGTTTATAATGCCTAAAAAAAATATTTGGTTTAGATTGTTAAATATTTTATTTTGTATAGGATATATCATTGATAATTCTAAATCTGATTTTGATGTCTATTTAGTGGTTGCTTTGATTATATCTTCTATTTATTTATTTATAGCTTATTGGGAAAAAATAAAAAATTTTTTTAAATCTACAGGAGATTTAGATTAAATCTAATTCATAAACAAACAGCAAGTAAATCATTCTTATAAAAAATTTTTA